>Ga0074045_10004280_pt1 | contig 12665 bp, 13 predicted proteins | sample BogForMeECP23OM2_FD_94442 | JGI IMG/M metagenome (GOLD analysis project Ga0074045, IMG submission 94442) | Bog forest soil microbial communities from Calvert Island, British Columbia, Canada - Bog Forest MetaG ECP23OM2 | ecosystem: Environmental > Terrestrial > Soil > Wetlands ... | reverse complement strand
CAAGCTCTCCAGCCTCCAGTACTGTCCCGCCCGCACCTCGCATAGGTAGCGCCCCAGTTCGACGAACTTGGTGTCGCGCTCCGTCTCCTTCCGCTGCTCCCACGCCAGAATCTCGTCGATCTTGCCCAGTACGAATACTGCGCGGCGGCGGTTGAACTTCGGAGGCATGGGCGGATACTCAGTAATTAAGCTCGTCAAGCCAATCAAGGCTGTCGGCTCCTGGACGTCGCACGACAGCGGCGTCGATCATTTCCTGCTTCCCCAGACAGAGGCCCACATAGGGACAACTGCTGCAGGGGTTCTGCGGAAAGCGGATGCCGCTGTGCGGCAGAAAGTCCGCCGACTCGATGCGGCGGATCGTGCCTTCCACCAAGCGACCAAACTCTTGGCGCTGCTCGTCAGTTATGGTGGTTCGCAGATACTGAACTTCGACTAAGCTTTTGCGGGCGAAAACCACTTGAGCAACGTCGGTAATTCCGGCCATCCACGAATAGCAGACCAGTTGCGGATCTAAGGCCAGCAATCCCACAGGCTCTTCCGGGTATCGGCTCGAACTGGTCTTCCACTCGAGTAAGCAGCGCGTGCCGTCGAGTCTGCCGATGGCGTCGATATAGGCAACGAAGTCGTTCTTTTCGCCGACGGGACGGGCGAACTTGATCTGCAGATTTCGTCGAGGCTGGCGAACTTGGACACGATCGTCCTGGCAGAACCGGGTTAACAGCATGATTCCTTGCCGGAACATGCGATCCCAGGAGTCTCCGTTGCTGTAGTGCAAGCCTTGGTTCTGACAGGCAGACCACTCGGCAAACAGGACTGCTCCCGGATCTTCCCGGCGAAAGAGGGCACCCAGCGTTCGTTCGAAGGCGCGAGCGAAGAGCATCGCCGCCCTTGTGAATGCAGGCTCAAGCGGCCTCGGATTCTCCACGGCGTGGGAAAGGAAGGCGGGAGGCCTATCTACAGCCCAGGCTGCAGAACAAACGCGCCTCAGGTCATCACGGCCTCCCGCCGAAAACCGATCCAATTCCCCACTAGCAGGAAACGACCGATCGGGGTAGATGCAAACAAGATACAAGGTCATCAGGCCATCTGCGGATTATCCAGATTGGCGGGGGAGAGTTCCTTCCAGCGGCCGACGGGAGCAAAGCCGTCAAGCCGGAGCAAAGAAGCACCGCTGAAGACGATGTGACTGATCTTCACCACCCCTCTCAGACTCACGAGTTGGGTCTCGTCCACCTCGTCCCGCCCGAGTAGTTCGGTGTCGTAGCCGAAGTCGCGCAGAAACCAGTTCAGTTTCCACAGGGCTTTCTGGCCGCAATAGAGCCGGCTCGAAATTACCTGTCCGGCAAACCGGGTAGGCTCAAGAATGGCCAGAGCCAGCGTGTAGTAGGGCTTCTGTGCCTGTCGGCGGAACTGGGCTCATGGCACGCGGACGAGTAAGACCCCGTCTGGTACCTTTTCAGTGGAACAGCGATCAGCGGCTTGCAGGCCGGTGATCTGGCGTTTCATGCGGCACCTTCCTTCTGGCCGGGATAGCTGTTGAGCTGGCAGAGGAGAGCATTGCGGTCCTTTTCAGCCCAGTCCCCCAGGTGCGCGACGAATGCCTCTACCTGTTCACGGGTGGCATCGCGAAGGGCTTTCACAGCGCAGAAGTCTGTGGCGTATGCCTTGACCAGGTTGGGATCGAGTTGATGCTGACGAATCACCTGGCAGAGTCGATCGCGAACCGTGCGGCTGCCATTTTCCTTGGTCGGTTGCGGAGGAAAGTTTTTCGATTCCGGAGAGGCCCGGGGCGGTTCTGCGGCGGACCCAATCTCTTCGACCGAGCAGATGCCGATGCCGTAGGCCTTGCGCAAGGCACGATTGACGGCCCTAGTTTCCGCCACACGCATTTCCGCACCGTGAACTAGTGGAGAAACATTGGACGGATCAGCGTCGCCATATCCTACATACCCCTCAGGTCTTCCAGAACGGAAAACCTTAGCTTTGAAGGTCCAGCGATTCTTCGATGGATCGCAGAAATCGGGCACTATTTCAACATGCATGCCAGAACAGCCACGCCGAGCTGATAACCGCAGTAGTCCTGAATGCGTAACGTACCAGCGCCCATCCAGGCAGAGAATGTCTCCCCTACCAACCGAAAGGCCATAAGTTGATGTGAGGCCTTGCAGAGAGGCCGATAGTGGCGGAGAAAGCCGCCCCCAAATGTGCTCCGCCAAACGTTTGTTAAGCCGAAACGCCTGCGATATTCGCTTCATATCTCCTCCAAGCTATGCCTGCACGAGTAAGCAGATGCTTGCTCGTGTAGGCATGTCAAACATCAAGTTCAATCTTGTTTTTCCCTGCTGAATGCATATATTTGTTAGACCATGGGCGAAAAGAAGAAGAACCCTCACGCTGTTGCTTTATCGAGGTTGGGCGCGAAGAAAGGAGGCGAAGCCAGAGCAGCGGCACTTTCCGCCGAGCAACGACGCGAGATCGCGCAAAGGGCGGCTCGGGCGCGGTGGGCGAAAGCCAAGAAAAAGACCAATCCGCCCCAGTGACGTAGAGGACGACGCCTGCAGGCAAACTCACTATTACGAGAGAAAGGGTTCCCCTACCTCGTCGTCTTTAGCGTGGGTTGAAGAAAATGACCACTTGGGGACTTTGCGCCGTCTGCCCCGTGCTACAAAGGAGAGGGCGGGCGGTTTGTACGGTGAAAATTGGCGAGAAGATGTTAAAATTCGCTTATTCTTAGACCGAATGGGTTTCACAGAGGCGCGACAATGCCGCTGGCTGGATTTCTGGGGACCAATTAATGGACTTGCAGTCAAAACGCAACAGCTCCGGGGGGTCGGAAGCGTTAGAACCGATCGAACTTCCCATCCTTGAAAAGAGTCACCACGTTCCATACCCCTATCTTGCTGAAGAACAAAACCCTCTACTGCACTACTGGCGAATTCTAAAGAAGCGGCAATGGACAGTCCTAGCCACACTCGGCATCATTTTTGTCCTGACCGTAATTGCCACGCTCAAGACGACTCCGCTGTACCAGGCAACCTCAAAAGTTGCGATCTTTCCTGAAAATCCGAATGCCTTGGGATTTAAGAACCTCGAGAATAGTTCTCCTGACTTCGATTACGAAGCAACCCTGGAAACCCAAGCCGCGATTCTTCGCAGCGATGCTCTGGCCATGAAGGTGATCGAGGCTATGAACCTGGACCAGAACCCGAAGTTTACAACAGCGACACGCCAGCGAACTGGAGACTCACTTCAAGTTTCGAGCATGCAGCCTGATCCGGCGACAGCGGCGGCCCTGCTCGGCAAGTTTCGTGGTGGACTGAGCGTCCAATTAATTTCCAACTCCCGGCTCGTCCAAATCAGCTATACCGACCCAGACCCTCGACTGGCCACCGAAATCGTCAATGAACTGGTAAAAACATTCACCGAGGAAAACTTCAAAACTAAATACGAGGCTGTCACACAAACCTCAGATTGGCTTTCGACCGAACTGAAGGATCTTCAGATGAAAGTCCAGACGTCCGAAGAGAAACTTGTCCGCTACCAGAAAGATCACAGCATTCTAGGGGTGGATGAGAAGCAAAACATCGTGACCTCCAAGCTGGACGAACTGAACAGGGAGCTCACAGCTGCGCAGACGGATCGCATTCAGAAGGAATCTAATTACAAACTCGCTGTGGATGGGGACCCTGCCGCATTCTCGAAAACTTCCCGGGAAGGCTCGAGCAGCATGCTGGATAAGTTGCGTGAAAAGGAGGCTGAACTCAATACCCAACGCGCACAGGTTACAACCCAATTCAGTACCGGATACCCTAAGGTCGCCGAACTGAGCAATCAGCTCAAACAGGTGCGTGCGGAAATCGCGGCCGAAGAAGCGAGAATGCAGCAGGGAATCCGCGACGAGTACTTGGCCGCGCTTCAACGGGAGAATTTGCTAATAACGGCATTCAACCAGCAGAAGCAGGAGGCTAACCAACTCAACGAAAGCGCGATTGAGTACTCCGTGCTTAAGCGCGATGCGGAGGCGAACCGACAGTTGTACCAGGATCTTCTTGAGCGACTCAAGGAAGCGGGTGTTAGCGCCGGCTTGAGATCGAGCAATATCCGTGTCGTAGACGTCGCACGGACTCCGACAAATCCCATCAAACCTAACGTGCCCCGGAACATCGAGCTCGGCTTTCTGCTTGGCTTGGCCTGCGGTATTGGACTCGCATTTGTCCTCGATAGTCTGGACACCAGCATCAGGACTATGGAAGAGATTAGCGGGATTTCGACCCTGCCGGCGCTGGGGACGATACCGCTTCAGATTTCAAGTAACGGCTCTTTGCGTAAACGCCTGAAGCCCGCGTCAATCGAGCCCGAGAAATCTGAATCGCCCGCTCTCATCACCTACTCACGGCCAAAGTCAGAAGCAGCCGAGGCATACCGATCCCTCCGCACTTCGATTCTTCTCTCCTCGTTTGGTGCCCCGCCCAAAGTGATCCTCGTCACGAGTGCCTTGCCGCAAGAGGGGAAAACTACGATCAGTGCGAATTCAGCGCTGGTCCTGGCGCAGCGCGGGAGCCGAGTATTGCTGATTGATGCCGACCTCCGTCGGCCCGGCATTGACAAACTGTTTGGTTTTCGGTCTCACGGAGGTCTCAGCACTCTCATCAGCGGAGGCGACAAATTCGAAGACGTGGTCGTTCCGTTTACTGATGTGCCAAACTTGTGGATTTTGCCGGCGGGCCCAATTCCCCCACAACCTGCCGAGCTGCTCGGCTCAGCGGTTATGAAGGATCTCCTCGCGCGCTGGCGGACTGAGTTTGACCACGTCATCATTGATACGCCTCCATGCTTATCGGTGACCGACGCGGTCCTTTTGTCTCCTGAGGCGGACCGAATCATCTTGGTCGCGCGTGCGGGGAAGACAACAAAAATCGCCCTTCGACGCTCTTGTGACTTGCTATTGCAGGTCAACGCCAGGGTTATGGGTATTGTCCTGAACGCTCTCAATATGCGTTCCGCTGAAGGATATTACTACTATGGCGGCCGCTACTCCGGCCACTACTACAATGAGGAGTCGCGAGACAATAAACCAACGGAGACAGTCAGCAAGGTCTCTTGACGTGATTCCCTGATATTGCACGGGCCGAGTCGCTAGTTCGCAAGATACCATCGCCTCTACCGGTACAGATTCGGATGCAGATTGAATTGCGGTCCCCGCTTCGCAGGTTTTGTTTTGCAGGGACTTGCCTGATTGTCATCGGATTGTACCTGCCGTTCGCCGGGCGCGCGTATCTGGGGGCCCGTCTGGCAGCAAAACCCGACTTGCCGAATCTGCAAAAAGCCGTTCGGCTGGAGCCATCCAACGCGGAGTATCGCGCACTTCTCGGTCGAAATCTTGCTCTATCCGGGGCGAGTCTGGACGAGGCTATATCAGATTATCGGACAGCAGTGTATCTGAATCCTTACGAGGCGCGGTACTGGCTGGATTTGGCGGGCGCCTATCAGGTCGCGGGGCGCATCGACGAGCAGGCACAAAGCGTGGAACAGGCAGTGGAAGCGGACCCCACAACACCAAATGTCGCTTGGGAGGCAGCCAACTTCTTCTTGGTTCAGGGTGATCAGGAGAGGGCGCTGCGTAATTTTCGAGTCGTTTTCGCAAACGACCCGGAGGCGGTTGACTCTGCTCTCCAGCTCTGCTGGCGTGCAACTGGAGACGCGAATCGGATTCTTGATCGGGCACTGCCGCGAAGACCGGATCTGTATCTTGGGTTTCTGCGTTTCCTTATCTCCAAACAGGAACTAGCCGCCGCGGAAAATGTCTGGAACCATCTGATCGCATTAAACCAACAGTTTTCGACGAACCTTGCATTCCCCTATTTTCGATTTCTCATCGAGAAGCAGGAAGTCACAACGGCACAAACGGCGTGGCAACAACTGGCCAGCCTCAATCGGTCTCTTCAACCCTATCTTCCCTCTCGTGAAAACCTGATCGTAAATGGGGGATTCGAGGAGAACTTGCTGAACGGTGGATTTGACTGGTGGTACCAGTCGAACCCCCATGCTGCTCTAGCAATCGACACGAGTGAGTTTCACAGCGGAACGCGATCCCTTTCGGTCACCTTCGATGGGCCAAGTGTCTCGGAAGCGGGAATCATTCAACTCATCCCGGTAAAACCAAACACCGCATACGAGTTCAGGGCCCAATCCCGGAGCGAAGAAATCGAGAGTGCCAGCGGCCCGCGCTTCGCGATTGCGGATGCTTACACTAACTCTTCCTACGTCCTCACCAATGACACGTTGGGCAATAATCCCTGGCGTGTGCAACAAGCATGCTTCCAAACCGGTCCGAACACGAATCTAGTATTGTTGAAAATTGTCCGCCAGCCTGCGAACCCCCTGATCCGGGGCAAGCTTTGGATCGATGATGTCAGGCTGGTGGAGACCAACGATCAAGGACTCGGACATTGAAGATCTCACCGTATGTGATTGCCGATACGACGGCGGATAGTGTGGATAGGGAGCGTACGCATGAACACTCCTCCAGCATCCTGCCGTCGGTGCTGGTTCTCGGCTTATTCATCCTCTTGATTTTTGGCGTGTTAGCATTCGGAGCGGTCAGTGAGTGGTCGACGTTCGCCTTCGAGGCTGGTGCCGGGGCCTTATTTCTTGTTTGGGCGGGAAAGCAGCTTGTTTCTAGGCAGGTGAAGTTGGCGAAAAATCCCCTTTACTCGCCAGCTTTATTTTTTTTCGGACTCATTCTCGCGCAGATTGCCCTGGGCCGGTCCGCCTACGGTTACGTTACCAAATATGAAGGACTTCAGTACGTCTCATATGGGATTGTCCTGCTCATTGCAGCCGAATGCGTCAGAGAGGAAGGTGCTCGCAAAATATTTGCCCTCGCACTGATTGTTTTCGGAGCGCTTTACGCCTTTTTCGCGTTGGCTCAGGAACTGACCTCTAATGGCAAGATATTCTGGGTCCATACTGCACGATTCAATGGCTCAATCTACGGAAGCTACGTCAACCACAACCACTATGCCGGCCTGATGGAGATGCTAGTACCGTTTCCCTTGGTCGTTAGTATGGGCCATTTGCTAAGAGGGGGAAAGCGAGCCTTGGTCGCCTTCTGCGCCGTATTGATGGCCAGCACGATCTTTCTTTCCGCCTCGCGAGGAGGAATGCTTGCTTTCGTTCTCGAAATGGTACTGTTCACAGCACTGACTCTCTGGAAGAGGCGAAGCCCTCGCATAGCGCTGGGATCAATGGCAGTGTGCGTCTTTATCCTGGCTCTGCTGATTTTCTTAGGCAAGGGACAGGTGCTGGGACGCCTCGGAGATCTCAGCCCAGGCATCCGTTTGAATATCACTAAGGACTGCTTGAAAATGTTTTCCCACCGGCCGGTGTGGGGATGGGGCTTGGGAACTTTCCCCACCGTCTATCCCCGTTACCGCAGCTTCTACACGAATCTGTTCGTGAATGAAGCGCATAACGACTATGCGCAACTCCTAGTGGAGACCGGTTTGCTCGGCTTCGGGCTAATGCTGTGGTTTCTCGTGCGCCTGTACCAATATGGATTGCCAACCTCTCGCCGCTGGGAATTCAAATGGGATGGGGCGGTCTCTCTCGCCGCTTTGCTGGGGTGTACGGGAATTCTGCTCCATAGCTTCGTGGATTTTAATTTGCAGATCCCGGCGAATGCTGCGCTGTTCTCTGTGCTTTGCGGGCTGGCCGCTTCCAGGCCTTGGGCTGAATTATCCAAGCCCGGGCGGTCTCGAACCATCGGGAATGAAGAAGGTGGAGGCCGTCGCATTCCGTCTGACAATGGCGGCTCGTTGGTGCCTCGATATAATTGAATTCTTCATCAAATAAACGTAAGCTTCCGTATTCGATAGTTCAACGACGAACCTGTGGTGGGAAAGGACGCGACGAAAAAGGGGCCGGGCTAACCTAGCCTGAAACTTGCTTCGCAACGAACAGAGGGTAGGAGGAGAAATGTCGCCGAAACACCTCATCATCGGGGCTGTGGTGGCAGTTTGTACCTTCGTGACACAGGCCGCAGCACAAAAGAACGAATTGTCCGGGATCCTTGGGCGCACCTTCATCAGCGATCAGGGCATCCAAGGTGCCCCGTCTTATGATCCGGACCTGCGCTTCGGCAAAGGATTAACCTTCGAAGTAAATTATGCCCGGCGCGTCATGGGTGGAGACCTCTGGTCCCTCGCACTGGAAGTTCCGTTCGTAGTGAACCCCGACGAGGATCTGCACGCCGCACAGAACGTGATCCCCAAACAATACTCATCTTACTTCGTGACTCCCGCAGCACGGCTGAACGTCTTTCCCGAGCAGGCAGTTTCTCTTTGGGTCAGTTTTGGTGGCGGATTCGGCCATTTCAGTGAAAGTTCCACGCTCGAGTTTGCGGGGCTCCCAAACCCGGGCAAAACCGGCACCAGTACCGGTGTATTGCAGGCTGGTTTGGGACTCGATGTGAAGATCTCCGGGCACTTCAGCCTGCGCGGCGAAGCTCGAGAATTCTGGTCGGGTGTGCCGCAACTGAATGTGAACACGGGCAAGAGCCGCCAACACAATATTTTCGTCGGCGGCGGCATTGTCTGGCGCTTCTGAACGGAAGCGTATGCCCGGATTACTCCCCGCAGGATACGTGCAACCACTGTACGAGCAACGCCGAAGAGAGGATGGACACGAACTAGACGATTGGCTGCAAGCAGAGTCGGAGGTGACTCAGCAGAAGGCGAAGACAGTCGCCGCATAGAGCCAGCATTCGCGCAGGGCTCACTCCCCTCTGAAGGACGCCCCAACAGACAGGAGTGAGCCTTCAAGTTCTTGACCGATCCCAGGGCGGTTACTGGGACGGCGAGAGGCAGTGAGCGGCAATTTCTGGCGGCACCGGGTTGTAGAAGAACCCGGATGCCCACTCGAACCCGGTCACCGGGCAATTTGCGGCAAGATTTGCAAGTGCCAGTGGAAGTCATCTTCGATCGTGCTCCAATAGCCATCCCTCGGGTGCAGAAAGGGTCTGTCCTGGAGCGATAAGTTGTAGGGAGGCCCGCCCAGGGTGTGGTCCAACTTCTGCAAGACATCGCGTAGAATCCGTGCTAGGTTTTCGATTTGCCCGGGACTGATCCGGCTGAACGCGCTGCTATGAGATTAGGGAACACTGCCATCTCGAACGGAAAGCGCGAGGCGAATGGAGCAAACACGACAAAATCGGCATTCTCGGCAATCAGCCGCCGGCCCTTGAGCTCTTGTTGGAGTACGTCGCAGTAGATGCACCGTTCCTTCAGGGCAAAGTAGTCGCGAGCGACTATAAGCTTTGTCTTAAGTGAGCGCGGAGTTACAGCCATGGCCATCAGTTGCGAAATGGAATGACTAATGGTGTGCGCGCCGGCTTCCTGGCCGTGATTCTTGCAGATGAGTACGTAGCGCATCCGCTTATCCCCGTCCAGGTCGATGATGCGAGCCACGTAAGCTCGAATGACGTTAGAGAGTTCGTGGACCTCCAATTCGTGCAGGCTACGGTCGTGTCGGGGCGTTTCCGCGTTTCCACGATGATCTCGTGAGCATAGTCACAAAGCGTTACCCCACTCGTCAGACCACGAGGCTAGACTTTGGCCCGCACCGCCACCGATTCGCGCTATCGAACTCTCATTCAACATCTTCTCGGCTTTTGTGAACATCTCCAGCAACTTTGCAGCGTCAGGATCAGTCGCAGCGCGAGCCGCGAGCAGGGGGCCGACCTTCTCGGATAAAGACATGTTTGCTTCTCCTCCACCGAGTTTAGTAAACGGGTCGAAGGAGAACTGTCCCCTATTGCTCAAAAAAGCACACCTAATTTGATGAGACCCCCGCACCGGATCACGAGTAGATTCGCCGCCCGATTGCCGGGCTTCGGCATCCTCGCGCATGTAGGTCGGAAGTCAGGGAGGGTCTACCGGACTCCAGTGAATGTTTTTCGAGCGCCGGAGGGATTCCTCATTGCGCTCACCTACGGTCAGGAAAGCGAGTGGGTCAAGAATGTTCTAGCGGCCGGCGGATGCGAAGTTGAGACTCGCGGCGCGAGGTATCAACCCGACTAAGTTACTGAACCTCTATCCAGGGCCCAAACATCGCACCCGGGCCGCTCCCAGCCATCTCGACGTAGACAGCGAAAATGGGGCGCTTCTTTCGAAGCGCCCCGATTCCCTCAGCGACGTTGCTTTATTGAACCGTCAGAGTAAGCGAAGTGAAATGCTGCACGCTGCCCGAGGTGCCGACCACGAGAACCGTATAGGTGCCCGTTGGAGGCGAATTCCCGGTCTGAACAGGCGTGGTCGTCGTGCTGCTGTTGCCACAGCCGGGCAGCAAGAGCAGCGCCGCGAACAAGGCGATCAACAGGAGCGATCCCGCTCTGGCCAGGGCCCTTTCGTTCGCCGTTCGCATAAACCTGCTATCGTCAACCAAGAGGATTGACTTCAAAGGGAGCCCCCGGCATTCATGGGCACTTTGGTGACCAGAAGCTCCGTGGATAACGCGGTGACTTTCAAGTGTTTAAGAGTCGGCGGGTAACGACTCTGTCCGGAATCCGGACAACTGTTCGTTGGCCGGACCTCTCCAGACTGAAACCGTCGTGCGCTGGGACGCTGAGTTCCTTCGGGTCGTAGGACTCGGCGATTCTGCGTCCCAACACGCCAGCTTCCTGCTGTCTCACATCGAATCGAGCAACGTAAGCGTCTGACCAACACACCTGTTCGATAGTCGGGGTCTGTGTTTAAGTATCCGGATGACTGCAAAAACAGAGTTGTCAGCGCCCAAGCGACGCACACGAGCGGAAGTTCAGGAGTTGGTGGCGGAATTCATGAGCAGCGGTATGAGGCGGAGCGAGTTTTGCCGCAGTAGGCGGTTGAGCTTCGGCACGCTGAATCGGCACCTGAAGGAGCAACGCTGGAAGAGAAGGAGCAGAGTGGTTTCCTCGGCCGGTCGGTTGGTGCCGGTGGAATTGGCGGCCAGGAAATCGCCGATGCAGCACGAACTGAGTTGTGGGCTGGCCGTGGTGCTGTCGGGCGGGCGCCGGATCGAGGTGCATCCTGATTTTGATACGAATACGTTCGAGCGCCTGATGAGTGTACTGGAGCGGGCGTAAGCCATGTTTGGGTTGGGCCCAGCCACACGGATCTATCTGGCCGCGGGAGTCACCGACATGCGCAAGGGGTTCGAGGGGCTCTACGGCCTAGTCCGGGATCGATTGTCGTGTGAGCCTCTCAGTGGGCACCTGTTCTTGTTCTGCAACGGCCAGCGCAATCGGTTGAAGGTGCTCGTTTGGGACGGGACCGGACTCTGGGTTTGTGCCAAGAGGTTGGAGAAGGGGCGTTTCACCTGGCCGCAATCCGGGGATGCGCAGGGCAAAGTCGTCCTGAGTCACGAAGAGCTGTCCTTACTATTGGGTGGGATTGACCTGGCCAAAACCAAGCATAAGCGGTGGTACCGAAAGGCTCTACCAGAAGGCAATGCCGTCGCATGAGGTGCATGGTTGCTTGAACGTTTCAGGCGACTCTGGTAAATCAATAACCCATTGTGAGTGCGCATTCCATCCCTTCCGCACCATCCGATCTGGAACTCATCGCACTACTGAGGAGTAAGCTGCAGTACGCGGAGCTGCGGATTCGCGTATTGGAAGAGCGACTGCGGCTGATGCGGATCGAGAAGTATGGAGCAGGCGGAGAAAAACTTTCGCATGCGCAGATGCAATTGTTTGAGCTTGAGCCTGTCGTCAGTGAAATGATCGAGCAGGCGGAGAGCGAGCACGCGCCGGTGCCTCGCTCGACCAAGAAATCCGTCAAGCATCCGGGCCGCCAGGAATTACCAGCGAATCTTCCTCGCGTAGAGCGGATTCTGCCTTGCACGCCGGATCAGCGAGTGTGCAAACGCTGCGGCAAAGAGACAGTGGTGATCGGCTACGAGGAGAGTTCCCAGTTAGATGTTGAGCCGGCGAAGTACTTTGTGCTGGTGACGAAACGAGAAAGACGGGCCTGTCGGTCGTGTGAGGATCTCGGGGTGTTCTCAGCACCACTGCCACCAAGGATCATTGAGAAGTGCTTGGCCAGTGACCGGATCGTCATCGACACGGTCGTCAGCAAATATTGCAATCACACGCCACTGCATCGTCAGAGCGTGATTCTGGAGAGAGACATCGGCTTGGAAATCAGCCGAGCAACCCTGGACGGGTGGGTTCTCAAAGTCGGCGAGTTGCTCATCCCCATGGTCGCCGCGATGAGGCGAGAGTTGATTAGCGGAAGCTACATTCAGGCGGACGAAACCCCAGTCGATGTACAGACGCGCGAGGGCCGGGGACAGAATCACCAAGCGTATCTTTGGCAATACAGTCGCCCCGGAGGAACCGTGGTCTTTGATTTCCGAGTGGGCCGTGGACGGGATGGACCGAAGGGGTTCCTGGGACAGTTCGAAGGCATTCTCCAAACCGATGGATACGTGGCTTATGACCAGATCGGCGGGCCGAGAATGGTGCATGCCGCTTGTTGGGCTCATGCGAGAAGACAGTTTTTCGAGGCGGTGCAGCTCAATCCACGAGACCCGGTTGCAACGCCGATTGTGGCGCGCATTGACGAACTGTTTGCCGTTGATGCCGACGCTCGACGCAAAGCGCTGACTACTGCGGAGCGCCATGT
>Ga0074045_10004279_pt1 | contig 12668 bp, 9 predicted proteins | sample BogForMeECP23OM2_FD_94442 | JGI IMG/M metagenome (GOLD analysis project Ga0074045, IMG submission 94442) | Bog forest soil microbial communities from Calvert Island, British Columbia, Canada - Bog Forest MetaG ECP23OM2 | ecosystem: Environmental > Terrestrial > Soil > Wetlands ... | reverse complement strand
TAGGATCGGAAACAAACGGAATATCGGAGTGCACGGATGCAGGTTTTTGTGCCAGAGTTTCAGGCTTGCTCACCTGGAAGACAAAGGCCTGAGTTACGTGAGTCGACTTTTTGCCGTTATCGTGTCGGCTGTCTGGGGCTGAGTGTTTGTGCTCATCCAGTGGGCCGCAATGGAAGACATGGGAAGAGATGAAGGTTGATTTAGCCGCCCATCCGTGAGGGCAGGTGTTCTGGATGCAGATTGCAATTATCAGGACTGCTATCAATGTACGGATCGACAGCGTGAACACATCGGTCTCCTTCAGCGCTGAGATAGAAAAGCGTTACGAACTTCTGGCTTAAACTCTAACTATTATAACAATAATTATCGAGGAGATCAGCACTACATAAGTAAAATCGATTTTTCTGAGCAGAGCGGCAACTGACGCTAGAGCAAGTAAAATCCTGGGATGTCCCATCGCACAGTACGTGTGAACTTCAGACTTATCATGAACTGACCCCGACGACCCTCCTCCCGGGTGGCACAATCGGTTGCTGGCCGATAACGTCGCCATCCCAGTTCCATCTTCGGAGATCCATCACATTGCTTGGTTTAAAAAAATAGCTCGCCTCCTGATGTCGGTCGCAGTTGAGCTGCAATTATATACTGGGCGCAGCGGTCATTTTTGTTGCTCTGCAGGAATTATCTTTATCTTATGACACTTCAGGCATTCATCTTTCGGTGGATGTTGTGGCTTCTTTGGGAACTTCCCTTTAGGGCCATGGCATCCGTTGCACATTGAGTCCACTGTTGCGCCGCTATGTATCGGGTCGGATGGCATCTGTGGATATTTCTTGCCTGAAATGAAATACAGGATACTGACTATGGCCAAGACAAAGATGATAAAGAAGAGGGTGTTCTTCATGATTAAATTGTATCATGACAGACGGAGTAAATCATGCAAATATTTTCTAAGGCCAGCACAGAACTGTAACACATAGTACTCAACAAATTTCAAGATCGGCCAGATTGCTGATTGCTTGATGCACTCAACGCTCTCGCTATTCTTAAGAAATGGCATGGTTTTTTCATAATTTACGCGTGCTCATATCACTGCTATTCTAAAAAGAAAGAGTCATGGGAAGTAAAAACGTTTTTTTCAATGCACTCCCTCCCCCCTCCAGGGAGGGAAGGGAGCATCCAGAATCCGACTGTATCTTCCAGCTCAATGTTCAATGAGACTGCAGAGTGCACGATGGAGGGCTTTCAGTGATGTTCCGCGGCCTCAGCAGCATCTGCTTCAGCCTTAGTTTTATGCACTGTCCCCGCAGGATGATTCGGAGGGGTGTATATCGTGTATAGCTTGAGCTGTTTGTTGGAAGAAGTGTTGATTACGTTGTGGTAAGTGCCAGCAGGTACAACAACTGCCTCACCGTCGCCGACAAGATGGTCTTCCTTGTCATCGAAGACGAATCGGGCAGTCCCCTCTTCGATGCGGAAGAACTGGTCGACGTTGGGGTGTACTTCGTTGCCGATCTCTTCATTCGGCTGCAAACACATCACCACTAGCTGGCTGTATTTGCCGGTGAATAACACTTGGCGGAAGAAGCCGTTACTTAACGTCACTTTCTCAATAGGACCAACATAACCTGTCATAGTCTGCACCTCCTTTTTTGGAACCGGAGGGCTTCACCGGTTCCGTGTCATGATAATTTGTATGTCTATAAATATGTCCGCGGACCCATTGCTCTAGCACGTTCCTTCCGAAACCGCTGAGCCTTGTTGCGAGGGCTACTTTGATAATGCCATTGTCTTTGAGAAATTGCAACGCCTTCATCCATCCATCTGGTCTGCCGTTGATTTGTTACAAGGACTCCTTTTCAGCCTCGTTTAACGACGCACAATGTAAACGCTACCGGAAAGTGGAATTCTTTAACAGCGGTTTCCCATTAGGGTATAACTTCTCCCTGTCTTCAGCCGAAAATATCTAGTTTCTGTTACTTGTTGTCTTAAAGTAGCTCTCTTTAATGCAGACGGGGCTTTTCTCTGGATGTCTGCGCTTCGCCCATTGCCAGAGCGAACGCCAAATCCCATTGTCCACAAGCTCAAAGGTTACTTTTGCAACAACTGACTTATGATAATTCGCCCTTCCTCCGACAATTGGGTCATGCAGCTTCGTTATCCTTTGCGGCAGACCTGACTTTATCCGGAAAGGGTTTCACATTTTTCTTGGGCAGCTTGATTAATAGTTTACGGCTGTATTTACGAATGCTTACACTAAGAAAAGCGAAACCTTTATTAATATACGTAATGCTAGTCTTCTCCGGAGAGAGTCCCAGCGCCTTGCCGAAAGAAACTTCTCAACTAAAGGTTTGACTTCCTCTTCCAGCAACTCCTTTTTCCAATGATTGCCAATTTGGATTTTCATCCGTGTTGCCACAAAATACCCGTAGACGAGATCCTCTGCCTCTTGATTTGATGCACTTCTTATCTTTTCAAACCGTCTCGCTTATGCTATAGTTTTGTCATGGAGGGAGATATCGAGATGGTCACCGAAGTCTTTAAAGAGACCCGTAGCAGCGCGATAGAGATTGAGAAGGCATCTGACAATCTTGCCAAACTGTCCGCCCTTTAAGGAGTGACAAGTAAGTTCGAACTTTAGAAGCCGCTTGGCAGGCGGTACGTTTGCAGAGTCAAGAACGAATTTTATAGAAGAAGAGACGTACCTGAGCCGTTGCTGGCGGAGCGGACATAATAATCGGTTCCATCACCGTTGCCTCTTGAGTACTTGCTTTGGGCAGTCTCGGCAGCTAAATGTTTCAAACAAGGAGCGTGGCGTATGCCACTGCTGGTTAAGAAAGTCATAAAATGAGTGATAAAACCAAAGAACAACTCATAAATGAATTGACAACACTGCGCCAAAGAATTGAATACTTGGAGAAGCAGGAAAGCAACCGGAAAAGGGAAGAACAGGAGCTGAAAGACAGCGAAGAGAAATGGCGCCTTCTTTTCCAGAATACTCCAATGGCGATATTCATCTATGATACTGATCTTCGTATAACTGATTGCAATGACATCACTATAGACAACCTGCTGTCAAGTCGAGACAAACTGATAGCGCTTGACATGAAGACATTAGAGGATCAGCGTATATTGCCTGCTATCCGCAAGACACTAGAAGGAGACAAAGGTTTTTACGAGGGCAGTTATCGAGCAACAACAGGCCCAGCCGAACTTTGGATTTCATTGCGCACCGCCCCTATCTTTGACCGGGATGGTAGGATTACAGGCGGCGTGGGGATAGCACAAGACATAACAAAACATATGCGCATGGAGAATTCCTTATTCGAACAAAAAAGATTTGCTGAAAATTTGATAGAAAATTCTGCAGTGGCAACTTTTGTACTGGATCCGCATCATAAGGTTCTGACATGGAATAAGGCATGCGAAGAGCTCACCGGTATTCCCGCTGCTGATATGATCGGAACAGATAAGCAGTGGAAAGCGTTTTATGATCATGAGCGTCCATGTCTTGCGGATATCGTTATTGATGCCCATTTTGATAGACTCTCTGACTTGTACGCCGTGTATGCGAAATCCACTCTTGCCTCCAATGCCTTGCACGCAGAAGGATGGTACCTAAATCTAAACAAGAAGAACAGATATATTCTTTTTGACGCCGCTCCAATATATGACAGCAAGGGGAAACTCGTCGCAGCCATCGAGACTTTGCAGTGCATCACTGAGAGAAAGCTCGCTGAAGAAGCATTAAAGAAGAATGAGGAAAACTTCAGGCAGCTTATAGAGCGCATTCCGATTGCGATCGCAGTAGCGGACAAGAAAGGCAACTTTATATTCTTCAATAATAGATTCGTGGAAACATTCGGATACACTATAGAAGATATTCCCTCAGTAGACGCTTGGTGGCTCCTCGCATATCCCAATGAGGAATATAGGGCAAAGGTAATGCATAGCTGGAGAGCAGCTGCAAGCAAAGCTATAAGGGACGGAAAAGAAACAGAATCTCGGGAATGGAGAGTAACGTGTAAAAACGGGTCTTTCCGTGATATTGAGTTCAGGATGGCATCAATAAAAGATTCAAATATAGTTATTTTCCATGACATAACAGAACGTAAGACACTGGAACAGCAACTCATCCAATCACAGAAAATGGAGGCAATAGGACAACTTGCCGGAGGGATCGCACATGATTTTAACAATATCCTTAGTGCGATAATGGGCTATTCCACCCTTATCCAGATAAGCCCAAAGGAAGACCTGAGAAAGACCTATACTGACCAGATATTAGAGCTGTCAGACAGAGCAGCCAATCTGACGCGCAGTCTCCTTGCTTTTAGCAGAAAACAGACGATGGACCCGAGAGTTGTGGACATGAATGAGATAGTCGAGACAACGAGCAAACTGTTGATGCGAGTCATAGGAGAGGACATAGAGCTGAGAACAAAGCTGTCAGATGAAAGCATACTAATTTTTGTGGACAGAGGACAGATTGAGCAAGTATTGATAAACCTTGTGACTAACGCGAGAGATGCAATGCCAAAAGGCGGCATAATAACTATGAGTACCGAACAGATAGGGATTGACAGAAAATTCGTGGAGATACATGGATACGGTGAGATAGGCAAGTATGCCCTGTTGTCAGTGACAGATACAGGGATTGGGATGAATGAAAACATAAAGGAAAGAATATTTGAGCCGTTTTACACAACAAAGGAAGTGGGGAAAGGTTCAGGACTGGGGCTGGCGATGGTATATGGAATAATCAAAGAGCATAAGGGATTCGTCAATGTATACAGCGAACTTGGCAAGGGTACAATATTCAGGATATATATACCGACAATGCAGTTAAGCACCCCCAAAACGGAGACGGAAGAGCAGTTTTTAATGCAAGGTGGAACAGAGACAATCCTGTTGGCGGAAGACGATGCAAGATTGAGGGAAGTAGTAAAGACACTACTGGAAGAGTCCGGGTACAAAGTGATAGAAGCAGAGGATGGAGAAGAGGCAGTGAAACAATTCATGAGAAATAAGAATAGAATAGATCTTCTTATCACTGATGTAGTAATGCCTAAAAAAAACGGAATGGAGGCATACAGGGAGATACAGAAAGTAAGGCCTGGTGTCAAAACTCTCTTTACCAGCGGTTACACGGGAGAAACAGTCCAAAAACAAGAATTGCTTGACGAGGGATTAGACTTAATCTCAAAGCCGATCTCACAGAAACAGCTTCTAAAGAAGGTGAGAGAGATACTCGATAAATGAAGCTTATTGATAGCCGTTAATATTTCAGCCAACAGAAACTTTGATCTCCGATACCTTGTTCCGCGCGAGCAACGAATTTAAGAATACCGATGGGAGAGAATAATATATTAAAGACCAAGTATTTCCAAGTCGGTATCGAATATGAAGGATATTGAAAGCGGATGAGAACAAAGCTTATCCTGTATTGAACTATTGGACGATTTTTTCTTAGTGCAATATAGCGGCTGCTTGAGGCTTGTAGTCAATTTCAGAAAGGAAAAGAGTGGAGTTTCAGAAGCAGAAGTCATCTACTTACCAAAGAATCGCTTATTCCATGTGGATAACGGCAGTTTTGGTAGTACTTATAATTGTTATATTGTCTCCATATACGCATACCGATACTCCTGCTTATCATAAAGCTGTTGAACGATGGTTCCTACGCCAACCCCTTTATCTCGATAACAGTTTTTTTTATTTTCCTCAGTTTATCCTTCTTTTTATGAGCTTTGATTTTTTACCCTTCCTCCCTGGTGATATGCTCTGGCGAGTGTTTTCATCTGCATTATTATGTTGGGGTTTGCGGCGGATATTAAAATCGTCAGACCGGCTGGAAAACGAACGGTTTTTTTTGTATGCCTCGCTTGTCACAATTAGTTGCGCAGTTGGCGCTTTACGCAATGGCCAAGCCAACCTCATATTCGGAGCGTTAGGCCTCCATGCGGCTGCCAGTCTTGCCAGGTCGCGGTGGTGGACTGCCTCTCTTTGTCTAATTGGCGCACTTGCAGTCAAACCTCTTGGAATCGTAATGCTAATTTTAGCGTTTATTATCTATCGACCCATAGCCTGGAGGCTTGCCTCAGGATTAATTATATTCTTCATCGTGCCTTTCTTGTTCGCCGATCCACTTTATGTTATTACTGAGTATCGGCAGGTTCTGGCGCGGCTATTGACTTCTTCCCTAACTACCGAACATCGATTTGCTGATTTCAATGGTTTGCTGCGGTCTATTGGATTCGGTCTTACCGGTGTGGGCTCGCAAGTTGCCAGGATTGGTGCAGGAGTATTGACAAGCATATTATGCCTGTTCAGCGTAAAACGAAAACGTGAGCCCGATCGGGCTTTGCTTCTCCTAGGATTGGCTTCCACATATCTCATGCTTTTTAATCCTATGACTCAAGGCAATAGCTACGTTGTGGTAGGTCCCATTATAGCTATTTATGCCATCCGTAGTCTTTGGATCGAAAATTCTCAAAAGATTGGCTTGGGATTATTATTCATGGGTATCTCACTCGGCCCTCTGCCAACAGAAATATGTTACTTGATAGACGCCAATTTTAGATTCTGGTGGCGTCCGCTCATGATGATATTTTTTACAGGTTTTTTAACATACACTATCTTCAGAGCAGAAGATACGCGACACTCCGCGCTAAATGTTTTTATGGAGGATAAAAATGCGTTTCTATAGATAGAAAATATTGTGATGAATTACTCCAAAATGTGGCTGCTAAGTAATCCGTGCCATATCAAATATTCATGAGAGATGACCAGAACCCCTTTGCTCGGCCGATGAATTGATCTAGGATATGTCGTTTCGCGAGGTAATCCGCAATTGGCAGAAGGAGATGACATCTATTATTCACCGGCATCCTTTGTTGCCCATGCTCTAAACCATCTTCTTAATGACAACAGATATCCATTGCTAGATAAACGATGGTTCAATGCATTCGATATTCATATTGAAGGAGCTATTCCGGGGAAAAAAGAAGGCACTTTGATTTGGGCATTGGATCCTCAAAGTGGGATAACATAATTTGCATTTGACTGACTGTCGCAAGGAATCTCCAGGGACCGTTCCCCTTAGGATCCTTGAGGGCGGATCGCATAGTTCTCCCGTAAATCTTGATTGAAACAGGGATGTGGACTTATCGGGTCAATATTGTCTTTGCATACGGTGAAAAAGCGTCTGTAAAATGCTCCTCCCGTACTATGGCGCTTTCCTTTTGTCTGCGTGTGCGGAACCGGGCTTCTTGCCTCTCTACAGCACCCTGACGATATTAGGAGTCTCGAACCGGCCTTGGCATCTTCGCACTTTGCAGACAAATCAGGTGGCTTAATACTCTCGAAAACCGGACATGATGCATAGGTGTCTCTAAAACACCACTTTTCCATTTCAGTGATGCTTGGAACATAGGGAAAGTCAGATCCCCCACAAAATCCGACATACTCTTCAAGTAAACAAGGACAACTCATACCGCACCTCCCGATCGATAGCGTCGTTGTTCTTCCTTACAGGTCAATTACGTTACTTAAAGTTAACACAAGATAAAAATGGAAAATATAAGTAAGAAGCTGATTTCTTTGCAGGGATTTGGGCCATACTTCTGTCTCTGCCCGTCTTACACATAGGGACAGATGAAGTTCCTACCCGATCGACTTCCGTATACCCCAAAAAAGGATGCTGTTTTCAGCAATAGCACTATGAGATTGACTTTGACCGAAAACCAGTAATGAAATCGCTCGAGCCTTTCTGAAGGCGTTGCGCTCTTGATCTTCAGGAAAGGGGCAAGACTCTATGAACTTACTTATCCCCTCATTGACAGTAGAACTTTGTCGAAGGTGGTAATACCTATTTGCAATCATGATGTAGGACAAATACTTGCAAACGTACCACCTAAATTCGCACAAGATATTCAGCCTTTGGACTATATTTTTATCTTGACGGTATCGATAGACTGATATCAGGTTACTCTCGTTAGCTCTATTAACATTTGCAATCGCATGATTGCAGACTAATCAAATCAACATGAGGAGGAGACAAAAAAAGCTGTAAGGCAAAAAACAGGATATACTTTTGGATATGAGGGCGCGTTTCAATGATTTCATCACTTGCAGTGAGATCTGAGCCTGAGGATTCAGAGACTTGTAAGGCTGCTCGAAAGGGAAAGGCCTTTCGAAGAGGAAGTATTCTCGCGCTGCTTGTCGGGACGGCTATAAGTGCCGCCCTCATTGCCTATCACAGCTTCTCTGCGGTCTATGATGTGGCACGACGGATAGGCTGGGGGTCGGGCTTCATCATAGCACTTTACTTTTCAGGCACTGTCCTTAACAGTCTTGCATGGAGAGTGCTCTTCCGCTCTGAGCGGCCAGGATTAGCAGGGATATTGTTAATTCTCCGATGGATCCGCGATTCGATCAACTATCTGCTGCCCTCTGCCTTCCTTGGAGGAGACATCGTGGGCGCTCGTCGGTCTTGTCATAATTTTTGTCACGGTGTTTGAGTTATCCGTAGCACAGCGCTGGGTCCTGTTGAATGTTATATACAAGGCCGTGTTAAAGCTCGCCAGGAAATGCGACGGGATACCCGGAAGCAGAGCGAAGGGCATTGATGACACAGTACGGGGGTATACTCAGAAAGGGGCCGATTAACAATTTCAGTGTTCCTGCATTTTCTCGCATGGGTGTCCGGACTCTTCCCGTAGGGGTGGCTTTGCATTTTATGGGGCACGATGTCGGCTGGCACAAAGCTCTTATTCTTGAGAGTCTTTGCCAGGTGGCATGTGCTGCCGCCTTTGTAATGCCGGCAAACCTGGGAGCCCAGGAGGCTGCCTATATGACGATTGGAACGTTTTTGGGCGTCCAACCGGCAGTGGGACTTGCGCTATCGCTTGTCCAACGGGTGAAAGACGTTCTCACTGGCATCCTGGGGCTGCTGGTGTGGCAAGGTTTTGAAGGCCGCTTATGGGGCCTCTGGAGAGGAAGGCACGGGGAGTGCATCCGCTCCTTCACTATCATAGAACCCGACGCTTTGCTCCGGCCGGGTTCGATTGATTGTTAAGCTGCTTCTGAAAGGCGGTTGGGGTTTTTGCAAGCTATTTTGACGGCATATGTATAAGGCACAACACTTAATGCCTTGACATTAAGATTCTTGTAATGCATTGAAATTACATTGCTCTGAGGAGTGACTTATGGACATATGTCAGCGGAGAAACTATTTAGGACAAACCTGGTTTCTGCGGCTTCTTTTTTTATGTCTGCTTCTGACTGTTTTCTTTTGGGGTCACGGAATTGCCGCTGCCCAGACTGCCGATGATACACCGGCGGTACATCAAGACGAATTGCAACCCTTGCTGAGCTCGGACAGCCCGGCATATCGCACTCCACGGGCCGGAGAGGGATTCAGGACTGAATTGTTCGGACAGGAAATTACGGTTCAGCCCGAAGACAGGCGTTCAGTCACCGCGATAGATTTTGGCGTGCAGTTTAATTTACCCGGGGCGGACAATAGGGGAATCATTCCCTTTGGAGCGCTTTATTTATGGCGTCATCCGGATGATCACAGCCTCTTTCGAGCAGATATCGTAGGAGTATACAATGATATCTTTTGGGCTGGCTCCTCTCCGGATCTGGGGCATTTCGAATGGGTCCTCACATTTGACAGTTACACCCTTCCCTTTTATCAATATGAACTGGTAGACGGCAACGCCGTCAAATCCGAGGAGCTGCTCTGGGGGTATGTCAGGCCGGGTTTTGGCTTCGGATACCGCCAGAAAGTGCATCCAGGCCACCAGGACAATATGCTGGCTATTGACCTGACTATTGAGCCAGGGTTTCTTTATTTTGGCAAAGGTTCATACACTGCCTCTAATTTTGTCGAGCCCCAAAACACTTTCGAGCTTCGCGAGCATTTACAGGTGAGATGGGACGCTTTAGAGCGCAACCTTTTGTCATTGCCTCATAGTGGCTTTGCAGCGGGCGCCGACTTGATTAACGCCAACCGCACCAATTGGAAGAATTGGGGTTTGAACGGCTCAGAGACGGGCGGGCAGGAATATTTTTCGGCGAGCGGGTATTTGTTGGGAGCAGGAGCAGTTCCGGGGGTCGACAGCGACCGCCACCGGCTTCTAGGCTCACTTCATGCAGGAATTGGCAACGATCTCGACCGGTTCTCAGCGCCTCGTATTGGCGGCGGCGTCCTCACTATAGGCGAAGAATATGGCTCCACATGGCGGCCAGTCCTTCCTGGCGCCATCATCCAGGAATACTTTCCAGAACATTACGTGGTAGCTGTCGGCGAGTACCGGTGGGAGGCCCTTTTTTTTACCTACCTGAGCTTCGATGCATCGGTAGGCTGGCTCGACCGTCTGCGACAGACAGGTCCGAATTTAATCGATACGACTTCAAAAAACAACATCTTCTCCTCACTGGGAGGCCGGCTGACTACAGGATTTTTCTTTAATACCCGTATGCAGCTCTCTTATAATTACGGTTTCTCAGAGATACGTGGCGACAAGTATGGCGGGCATGAAATCCTACTGCAAATTTCGCGCAATTTTTGAGGACATTCAAAATGGACCTATTCACTACTACTGGAAAGCCTAAAACACAGGCTGTCCACGCTCGACCCTGAAGAACTGATTTCCGCTGCGCTGCGCCGAACCGGACTGGAATATCAAAGCGACCCGCAGCTCACAGAAGCATTTAGGGTTCTTATTCCTTCGTGCAATGCGGAGGCCGGTTTCAGCCTTATCGGGCACGCAGCGGCACGACAAAACCTGCTTGAACTGCTCGAAATGCGGCTAAGAATGATTGATTGCTGGCGGCGACCCCCCGGGATACTGGAGCAGGTGATCAAGCCTCAGTTTTTCATTACTGGCATGCCGAAGAGCGGTTCCCCTTTCCTTCACCGTTTGTTTGCCAGTGACCCGGATAACCGTGTGCCGCTGACATGGGAAGTGGTATTTCCTATGCCTTCGCCGGCGCGGACGACCTACGATTCGGACCCACGCATTAAGAAGTCCGACAGGCGCCTGGGGTGGCTGCGCTGGACATATCCGTCTGTTGCCAAAGCCCATCCCCTTGGTGTCGGCATCCCGCAGGAATGCGGCACCATTATGGGCTTTGCCTTTGAATCGACTGTATTCCTGGATATGTTCTGGGTTCCCTCTTATGAATCATGACTGAGAAGCCGCGATATGCGCCAGGCATACGACTTCCATCTGAATTTTTTGAAACACTTGCAATGGCTCTGCCCTGGCGAGAGATGGGTCCTGAAGTCATCTGATCACGTCCATACGCTGACAACACTCATTAAGAGATATCCGGTGACACTCAGATTCGCAGTGGTTGAGAGTTGGTCCGAATGCTCCAACCGAGCGATTACAAGTCTGTGGCGTTGACTTGTCGGTATGGGCTGCGCAGGCGTTTCTTTTCTTCTTTGGACACCTCAGGCGAGAGCCGAAAGCACTTATTTGGGCATTGTGCTTTTGTCATACTTCTTTCTTACTTTGCTGCCGTGTCTGGCCTTCTTGAGCAGTTTCATTACAAACTGGAAGAAGTTATTCAAAAGCGGCAAGAAGGCGTAGAGTTCATTGAGGATTCTTTCTTTCGTGCTGCATAGACCTTACTCCCTACCGCTTTTCTGATCCCAAAAAGTTTTGCTGAGTCTCATGCTGAGCAATTAACAAGTGAAATGTTAGACAGAGTTGCTATTCCGTTTCAGTTTTAGTGCTTGTCCAAGTCGTAGATCCACCGAAGAGCGGTATGCCGATAAAGCCCCTCACATTCAATTGATTGGGTGAAATGAGCGTCATCTTGCCGCTGTATATTTTGCCGTTTTCCGAGTTGTATATTTTCCCGTTCTTCCACAAATTGTCAGCGGCGAATGCGAAGTCAATAAGGATGGGCAGACCAATAAGAGGTTTTTTTCTCAATTCCCGATCTGGGTTGTTACGATCGAGTATCGGCGTGCCTGGCACCCCTTCTTTTGACCCGGAAGGATAAGTCGGTTCCTTCAACCAGGCGATCTTACCGCAGTATTTTGTGCCACATTTATAGATTTCTATCCTTGCGTCTCTGTGCTCGGTATTCCATAACCCTAGAATATCGTCCGGACCCGAGGCAAAGGCAAATGCTGCGGCCAGCAATACGCTCGTAAAAACTATAAACACACAGCGCTTCATATCGTCTTAGTCGTTACTAACTGTTCTTTTTACGACTCATACCTTTGGAGAGGATTCCGCACGGTTTAATTTCCTTTAAAGAAAAATTGTTTGGTTGGGATCTGCGTCTTAAGACAGGTCATCAGGCAAAACTATTTGAGATGTATCCAAGCCCTCAGCTTCCTTTTTGTCCAAACATTCGGATAATTTCATGTCAACTCTGCCCGGTTGGTTAGCCAGTTCATTTAATACAGTATAGCATTAAGTTCGAAGTCATTCCTTCTCCGCATTAACGATGCATGGCAATCTAATCTCCTTAAACGGCTTCTCAGAGCCTTTTTCCTGTTTGATATGTTTTTATTCTAGAACCGTTCCTAGAAGTATGCGATTTTATATAGTGCGCTTAAAATGGCACTACAATAGTGAAACAATCACATTCGCCAGCCGAACAGTGTTGCTGACTTCCGTCAGGGAGGTATTCCCTGAAAC
>Ga0074045_10004277_pt1 | contig 12670 bp, 12 predicted proteins | sample BogForMeECP23OM2_FD_94442 | JGI IMG/M metagenome (GOLD analysis project Ga0074045, IMG submission 94442) | Bog forest soil microbial communities from Calvert Island, British Columbia, Canada - Bog Forest MetaG ECP23OM2 | ecosystem: Environmental > Terrestrial > Soil > Wetlands ... | reverse complement strand
TAAACCTACGCTGCGGCGCGCGTCGACTGGCGATAAGACTGGCGATAAAACCGGCGACTCAACGGACGATGACCGGCCGACATTGAAGCGCCGCCCCGACAGCGATTCCGGGCAGCAGAACTAGCAGGATAGAAGAAGTCTGAAAACAAGAACCGGCAGGCGCTCAGCGCGCTGCCGGTTTTTTGTCGTCGTTGCGAAACTATCCTACGATCCAGCCTTTACTGACTTCACGGCGATGGTGGTGCCATCGACGTCGCCCGTCACCTGTGCTTTGGCGCCGGCCAATTTATCGAGGGTATCGAGCGCAGCCTGGTCGGAGGTCTGGAGGGTATAAACCTTGTCGCCGACTACGAGCGAGTAGTTCGCGCCGTGCTTGGCGCAAGCGCGGGTGCAATCGGCTGCCTTGCCGGGCATCTCGTGCTTGACGCCGCACATGGAGTCGCTGACTTCGCCGGTTAGCGTCTGACTCTTGCCGGCAGCGAGTGCGGGAACGGCCGCAAGGGCCAACAGCATCTGGATTCCGAGAACGGCGGCTGCAATTCGATTTAGACTCATGCGTTGATTAGTCTCCTTAAGGAACTATGATACTGGTTCTCCCCATACGATGCTTGAGCATCCTGTTCGGTTACAAGAACACCAGTTTGTACTTGGCTCCCCTACTGCGCCTTGAACTGGATGGTGACTTCGACCGTCTTGTCCTTCGCTTCCAGTTCCTCGTTCAGCTTTATGGAGTACTGTAGGCCCTTGGGAAGAAGGCGGGGCGCGTCGTAGAGAAATTTCCTGGTGTAATCGGCGTTGTAGGGCTCGCCTTCGCGCAAAGTCCAGGCGGCGCGCAGGCGGTCTTTGGAGGCCGAATCGACTCCGAGGAATTCGAGTTCTCCCATCTTGTAGAGATCGCCCTCCGCAAAATTGATGACGTAGTGGACGGTGTTTTTCTCGTCATCCATTTGCGCATCAGGCTTGATTTGAACCGTCATGTAGCCGCGGCTACGGTAGAGCTTGATTAAAGCGTCGACATCGCGCATTAGGCGCACGGCGTCGGCAGGCTGGCCTTCGGTGAGATGAAAGTAAGGGGCGGCCTCCAGAGTGGTGACGGCGGAGTTGCCCTTCCAGCGGACTTCCGAAACTGCGTACTGCTTGCTTGGCGTGACCGGCACGATTGCATCGACTTCAATTTCATACTTCGGTTTATCTTCGTCCTGCGCGCCGGATGGAGTAACTACATGGGCCTCGGCCGGGCCAAACTCGGCTTTCAGATATCCGTGCTGGAGGAGAAGCGGGAGCAGATCGCTCTGAGCAGCGGCTCCGAGCATGGACCGCGAGTAATCGGCGCCAGCGAGTTTGCGCGCGCCGGCGGTGAGGAATGCAGATTGGTCGGCGGAAGCGCCAGGGAACTCTAGGTTGCGGATGCGCACGGAGAGATCCTCGACGCGAAAGACAATGGCGCGCGTGTCGGCTTCATCCGGCTTTCCTTCGTGCCGGTAGTCGACTCGGCCAGGCAGGTGGCGTTCCTCGAGAAGAGCCTGGAGCGCCCTGGTAACCCGGCTGGTTAACTGGTCGCCGGGGGGGAGGGCGTCTTTGAAAAGGGGAACGCGTTCGGCGAGTGCGGCCCGTAGCTCGGGCTCAGTGAACCAGACGAAGTTGTCGAAGTGGGCGGGGACGAGGTTGCTCTGGTCGATATCGATGAGCTGGAATTCCACTTTCATGCCGGCGTCGGAGTAGGAGAAGGAATACCGGACTTCCCTGAAGAGGCCGGAATTCCCCAGACGCTGCGCGGCTTCATGGAAGTCGCCATCGGCGGCATTTTGCCCCAGTTCGAGGCCGCTTGCCGCCAGAATCTCCTTGTCGGTGTAGCGCGTGGTTCCGCTTGCCTTTACAGAGATGAGTTTATGGCTCGCAGCGCTGTTGGTTTTGCTAGCGGCGGAACGCGACTGAGCCGCGGCAAACGACGTCAGAATCAGGCACAAGGTCGCGGTTGCGAAGGCGTGCGCGGAGAAGGCGGAACGCTTCATTTGGATCGTTTCGGGGCTGCTGTTGTTGAGATGTTATTGAGCTTGAGCGCGATGTCCATGAAAGCCCGGGCGGCGCGGCTCAGCGACTTATCCTTGCGAAAAACCAGGGCCAGGTCGCGGCGGATTTGCACGTCGGCCAAGGTGATGGCGACGAGCGCTTTGGCGCGGATATCTTCTTCGATGTTCGACCGCGCGATGAATCCCACGCCAACGCCGGCGGCGACGAAGCGCTTGAGGAGTTCGCTCGAATCGAGCTCCATGGCCAGATTTGGTTTCACGTGGTGATCATAGAAAAGCTCGTCGAGCGCATCGCGGGTATGGCCGAGCTTGGGCAGAACCATCGGGTAGGTGGCAACTTCGGCGACGCTGACAGTTTTCTTGTGGGCCAGCGGATGGCTAGGCGCGGTGATCGCAACCAGATGATCGCGATGAATCAGTTGCGCTTCCAGCCGGTTATCGTTTACAGGCAGCGAAACCACGCCAAAGTCCACCGCGTTTTCGAGGATAGACTCGAGGATCTTCGCGTAGTCGGAGCGCTTGATGCTCACCGAGACGTTGGGATAATCGCGTTTGAATTGCGCGAAGACCTCGGGCAGGATGTGCAGGCAGGTGCCTTCGTTGGCACCGACGACGATTTCTCCGCGGGGAACGCGCTCCGTTTCCGCAATGTCGGTGAGGATGGTTTTGCGCTGCTCGATGGTCTCTTCAGCGTACTTGAAGAAGAGTTTGCCGGCGGCGGTTAGTGAGACGCGGCCTCCGGAGCGGTCGAGCAGGCGCGCTCCCACTTCTTCCTCGAGCGCGCGAATCTGCGATGAGATCGCGGGCTGCGTGCGAAAGCGCTTTTCCGCGGCCCGCGAAAAACTGGAGAGGCGGGCTACTTCCAGAAAGATTTCAAGCTGGTCGAAGTCCATGGCGGCGCTGGTTCGCTCACACTATATAGCGGGGCTGAGGTGATCGCCAAATCTGAAAAAGGAGGATCTAGTTGTCTTTCGAGGATGCGGTGCTGGAATTCGCGTGAGGAAATTCGAGCGAGACGGCATCGGTGCCAAGGAAGCTTACGGTCACACTGGTCTGACGTTCGTTTGCGGGGCCGGGGCCCGAGAATGAAGCGTAGTGCCAGAGGCGGACGGCTTCGGCCGCGGCTTCCGCAAGCGGCTGCTTTCCGCTGAGAACGTGAATCTGCTTCACCAGGCCGTTCGCCGCGATCACAATTTGCAGGCGAACTCTGCCCGTGATGAGGTCATCCGGAGTCGGATACACAATGTTTCCCGTGGGGGCTTCGGCTACTTCCAGACGCGATCCGGAAGGGTCCAAAGGTTTGGTGAGCGAAGCCGGCATGGGATGCGGCTTGGGCGTGAGTCGCGCAAGATCCTCAGCGGTGGGCGGTGCGGGAACGTGAGGTTCGATCGCCGCTTGTGCTGAGTCCGGGAAGACCTGACGAGTAAGATACAAGCCCATCGCCAGGCAGAAGAGCAGGAAGCTAGCACCTAAACACCAACTCAAGCGCCGACGAGCGCGGGTGAGCACCGACTTTTTATCTGGCCCAGGCGTACCAGGCACTACTTTATAAGAAACGGTTGTCGAGGAAGCCGCGCGCGAGGGACTCACGCGTTCGGTCTCTGCCGGGCTGGCCGGAGGATTCGCCGACCAGATATTGACGCTATGGTCCACGGCTTCGAGTCCGGCGTGATTTTCGTGCGGCTCAAGTTGCCTGCTCCAGATGACGCGGAACGGAGCTTTGTGCTGCCCTCGTTGCAGAGTGATGATCTGACCGGGATGAAGTTCGGTACGCAATCCGCCGAGGCGGCAGCCGATCTCAGAAGTGTCGATGGTATGAGCCAAATGTGTGGGCGTTTCAGCGCTAAGATCCTCCAGCCACACGCGTAGCGGGAGAACCATCCTGGTGCGAGAGAAGCGCTGAACGGCATCGTACATCGAGCCCAGTTTAGGGCGATCTCGTAACCGGCAGTTAGTTACTGAAGATATTGAACAGGCGCGCCAGCTGGCGGGAGCGGGTCGCAGGCCGGGGGAAGCCCGCTCTTGGAGCGGGGACGAACTCTCCATCAACCCTTGCTACGGCGCGTTCTGGCAGACAGTAAGGGATTCGCCTTGGAAAGTTCACCGCGATGATTCTCGGCTCCGGTGCTCTGGCGCGGGCGCCCTATATTTTCGTCCATCCCCGTTCACAATATCGTTTGGGCCGGCATCGCGATCAACCTCGCTTTGTGGCAACCCAAGGTGAGCAAGACCGAGCAAAGCTCAAGAAAAAGCTCAAGAATGAGAGGTGAGTTAGGCGGCTCCAATAGGTGCGGACGAGCATCGGAACAGCTCCTTGGAAATATCCATTATGCTACCTGGGCCATATTGTGAGGGCCGGAATCGGACGGCCGAGGTCGGCATTTTCCAGACGACCTCCAGTAACCGTGGTACCCGCCCCGTATCCGCAAAATCGCGATATACTCGGAAAAGTCTGCTCCCCCCCAACGTGTCTCCATGGACAACGCCCCTGGTGTCTTGATCGACAGCCCGAGAGTTCAGCGCATAGTGCCCGCGCCCCGGCTCAAGCTACTTGTCGACTGGGAGCCGCGGGGACGTGTCTTCTGGCAAAACCTCGGGGACCTGGTTCTAAAGCGGCAAGAGCCTCCGGTCCGAATCACTTCGCGTCCAGCTCGCTTCTGGCCTGACGTTTTTGTGCCCGCGGGCGTGTCATGGTCCGCGTTTATGGAAGCGCTGCTATGGCAGGTTCTGCTGGTGATTTTGTTTGTATGGAGCCAGTCCCGAGTTTGGGTGCCTGTAAAAACGTTTCAGGAGCGTGATTCCTTCCACCGATCGATCACCTATTACCCGCCCACTTCCTATCGAGCAGCGGAGAGCAGAGCGTCGAGCAACGGGACTGGGTCGCGGGTCAAGCATGTCTCAGCGCATCAGGCGGCGCGGCCGCCGGCAAGGCCGGTAACGCCCGAGCAAAAGCCAGCCCTGGTCACGCCCCCTGATATTAAGCAGGCCGCGGCCAGGCCACCCGACTTCCTGGGCTCCCGTGCAGTGACGCCGATGGTCCCGTTCCCGGCCACCGCGGGCGTGCGGCGAAACACTCCGGCGGGACCGTCTGGCGCGGTCGCTCCACTGCCTCAGGTTGACCAGAGCAAGGTTGAGCAAGCGCGGCGGTTGGCCCTGCCTGAATCGGCCGTAGCGCCCTCGCCGGATCTTGGCGGGCCTTCGCCCGGTCGGACGGTGAGCGTGCCCAATACAGGCGGCTTGCGAATTGTGCCACCGCCTCCATCAGTTCAGAGCGCAGGCAACTCGGGTAAAACGGGGCGGGTGAATTCGTTGTCGACGGGACCAAATGTCGTTCCTCCGGCGCCGTCGGTTCGCAGTGCAGCCAACGAAGCTGGAAATGCGCGATTGAATTCGATGGCCGGCGCATCGCAGGTTGTGCCGCCGCCTCCCGCAGTTTCGGGCGGCAACTCGGTTGGAGTGGGAAGGCTGAATTCGACATTAGGCACGGGGCCAAGTGTCGTGCATCCGCCGCCTTCGATTGAGGGAGCAAGCAATGCCGATCGAGATGCGCGGCGCGGTTCAACGACCACTCCGGGTACGCAGGTGGTGCCTCCGCCTCCTTCGGTTGCTGGCACAGGGAACTCCAGCGGAACTGGGCGGTCGGGCACGGTGCCAGGCACCGGGGCAAATGTCGTGGGCCCGCCGCCTGCGGTGCAGAGTGCGGGCAACGTCAGCGGAGACGCCCGCTTCGGTTCGATGCGCAGTGCAGGTTCCCAGGCGGTACCGCCGCCTCCCGCGGTGCTGGGTTCGGGCGGCCCTGGTGGAGGATCGAGAGTACGATCGCTTTCCGGCTCGGGCTCGGAGGTCGTCGCCCCGGCTCCATCGCTTGAGAATGGAAGCAACGCCGGGGCAAGTGGACGCCTGGGGTCGTTGTCGGGAGATGGCTCACCCGCCATAACGCCGCCGGCGCCGGTTGCAGGCGCGCGGAATTCTGGCGCTGGAGCGCTTCCGCCCATGGAGCCTCTGCCGGGCGTCACAGCTTCGCAGCCCACGGACTCGGTAGCCAATGCCGAGGGCAAAGCTTCGATCGAGGAGTTGCCTCTCGGTTTTCTGGGGTTGGTGTTTGCCGCGCCGGGCAGTTCTTATTTTTCCAATTTTGAAGTCTTCGTCGCCAAGCGACGGCTCGGCAAGGAACTGCAGCTCATCAAGCTGGTGTATGAATTTCTTCCCTATCAAAAGCGCCTGTCTGAATATGACCTGAACAACATGCCGCCGCGGATCATCAAGCTGCGCGTCATCCCGGACCCAAGCTGCAACGAGTCCTTGGGGCAAATCATTGAGCCTGCCCCCGATCCGACGCGCCAGGTTACGGAGTATCCGAAACTGCCCGCAGCCTTGAGCAACGCCGACATGGACGCCGTACTGCCGTGTTATCGCACCACGGCCACGGATTTTCAGAAGGCGATGTTGCGCGGCAAATGAGCTGACGCGCGAGAATCGGCAAAAGCCATTCGCTGAAGAAAAAGCCCGGCTGACGCCGGGCCTTGCCCAAGCTATTTTGAAAACAGCTTACACGTTGATCACGGCGCAGAGTTCCTTAACCGACGCTGCGCTCTTGTCCAGCGCCGCCTTCTCTTCCGCCGTCAGTTTGATCTCGATGATCTGCTCGATTCCCTTGGCCCCGAGTTTAACCGGCACGCCCACGTAGAGACCCTTGATGCCGTACTCTCCGTTGAGATAAGCGGCGCAAGGGAGGATCTTCTTCTTGTCCTTGAGGATGGCTTCGATCATTTCGGTGGTCGCGGCCGACGGGGCGTAGTAAGCCGAGCCGGTCTTTAAATACTTGACGATTTCTGCGCCGCCGTCCCGCGTGCGCTGCACCAGCGCATCGAGGCGATCTTTGGCAATCAATTCGGTGATGGGAATGCCCGCGACCGTGGAATAGCGGGGAAGCGGAACCATGGTGTCGCCGTGTCCGCCGAGGACGAAGGCGGTGACGTTTTCCACGCTGACCTTCAGTTCCATGGCGATGAACGCCCGAAACCGGGCGGAGTCGAGGATGCCGGCCATGCCAATCACGCGCTCGCGGGGGAATCCGCTGAGCTTGAAAGCGGCCTGCGCCATGGCATCGAGCGGGTTCGAAACGATGATGAGGATGCAATTCGGCGAGTGCTGCACGACCTTGCCGACCACGTCGCTCATGATTTTGAAGTTGATGTTGAGCAGATCGTCGCGGCTCATGCCCGGCTTGCGGGGAACACCGGCGGTGATGACGACGATGTCGGAGTTGGCGGTGTCGGCGTAGTCGTTGGTGCCTTTGACGAACGAGTCGCGTTTTTCAATGGGCATGGCCTGGAGCAGGTCGAGACCTTTGCCCTGGGGAACGCCTTCGATGATGTCGATGAGAACCACATCGCCCAACTCTTTGGAGGCGATCCAGTGAGCGGCGGTGGCGCCTACGTTTCCGGAACCGACAACGGTGATTTTATTTCGCATGAAGTTCCTTTCCTAATGTTCAAAAATAATCTTCCGTGGAGACGCGGCTTGCCGTGTCTCTCGCTGCCCGTCACGGTGGACTCGTCAATCGAGACGGGGCAAGCCCCGTCTCTACACGGCATAATTCCTCAGTTAGACCGCGACCGGAACTCGCATATTGTCGATCATGCAGGTCGCGAATTCGCTGGTCTTTACCTTCGTCGATCCCGGCATCAGCCGCTCGAAATCGTACGTCACTTTCTTCTGCTCGATGGTGCGCTCCAGGCTCTGCTCGATCAAGTCGGCGGCTTCAGCCCAGCCGAGGAAGCGGAACATCATCACTCCGGAGAGGATGACCGATCCCGGGTTAATGACGTCCTTGTCGGCATATTTGGGCGCCGTGCCGTGCGTGGCTTCGAAGATCGCATAACCGTCGCCGACGTTGGCTCCAGGAGCGATGCCAAGTCCGCCGACCTGCGCGGCGCAAGCATCGGAAATGTAGTCGCCGTTCAGGTTGGGCGTGGCGAGCACGCTGTATTCATCGGCGCGGGTGACAACCTGCTGGAAGATCGAGTCGGCGATGCGGTCGTTGACCATCAGCTTCTTCTTCCATGCGCCCTTGCCATGCGTCGCGTAGATGGAATCGAGGCAGTGGTTGACTTCCTTGTATAGATCATTGCGGAAGTCATCGGTGGCGAACTCGAGGCCGGGTTCGATGAGGTTGGCGTTTTGCTCGACGGTGAGGTTCGGATTCTTATCCTTGTTATCGAGAATCCAACTCTCGCGTTCGGTGACGACCTGGCTGCGGAATTCTTCGGTGGCGAGTTCGTATCCCCACTTGCGGAATGCGCCCTCGGTGAACTTCTGGATGTTGCCCTTGTGAACGAGGGTGACGGTCTTGCGCTTATTATCGAGCGCGTGCTGGATGGCGATACGGACAAGGCGCTTGGTGCCGGTGATCGAGATGGGCTTGATGCCAATGCCGGAATCGAGGCGGATCTGCTTCTTGCCGCCCTTCAACATCTCTTTGTTAAGGAACTCGATGAGGCGCGCGCACTCGGGCGTGCCCTCTTCCCATTCGACGCCCATGTAAACGTCTTCCGTGTTCTCGCGGAAGATGACGATATCCATGCGCTCCGGGTGTTTCACGGGCGACGGAACGCCGGCGTAATACTTCACGGGACGAACGCAGGAGTAGAGGTCAAGGATCTGGCGCAGAGCGACGTTGAGGGATCGGATGCCGCCGCCGACCGGCGTTGTAAGCGGCCCTTTGATGGCTACGCGAAATTCGCGCATGGCGCTGACACTGTCGTCGGGCAGCCAGTTCTGGAAGCGGGCTTTGGCTTTCTCACCCGCGAAAACCTCGTACCAGGCCACGGAGCGTTTTCCCTGATAAGCCTTTTCGACGGCCGCATCGAACACGCGGACCGAGGCTTTCCAGATGTCTCGTCCGGTTCCATCGCCCTCAATAAATGGGATGATCGGATGATCGGGCACACGATACTTGCCATTGCTGTACTCAATTTTTTGCCCGTTGGATGGGACCTGAACTCCGTTGAACGACGCCATAAACACTTGCCTCCATTAACTGTAAGGAACAGATGATTATAAAGAATCCTGAGCGAGACTACTGAGCTTGCCGTGAAGGTGCTACACCTCGCAGTGAGGGAGATCACAGGAGAGCGTGACCGGTCGCACCGGCAACAGGTGAGCCGGGTAAGCGCCGGTTGCAGGGTCAAAATCTCTACTGCCTTGATGGTGGCAAGGCGGTACAATGGCCCACCGCTTAAACTTCAGCCGAACGTGTATTCGAACTGGCATCGGAACTGACGGAAGTATGCGAACAAAAATGTTGCCGGCAGCGACGCGCGAACGCCTGCTTCGGGCGGCTCGAAAAGCGATGAAAAATGCTTACGCGCCCTTTTCCAATTTTCGCGTGGGCGCCGCCATTTTGACCTCCAAAGGCGGCATTTTTTCCGGCTGCAACGTAGAGAACTCTTCCTACGGCATGACGAATTGCGCCGAGCGCACGGCAATTTTCTCGGCCGTGGCCGCAGCCGGCCCCAAGCTTGAGATTCTGGCCGTAGCGGTGACCAACGCGCAGGGCGTACCATGTTCGCCGTGCGGCGCGTGCCGCCAGGTGATCTACGAATTCGGCCCTGACGCGGTTGTGTTCTACCAGGGCAAGGATGGCCCCAAGGAAAGCCACATTACGGAACTTCTGCCGGAGGGATTTCGCCTCAAGTGACTCAACCTAGCGCGCCACCGCCGTTTCGAGTAATTGATCTGATCCGCAAAAAGCGCGACGGCGGCGCACTCTCGGCGACGGAGATCGCCTACATCGTCGAGGGCTATACCGCGGGCACCATTCCCGACTATCAGGTTGCGGCGTGGTTGATGGCGGTCGTTCTGCGTGGCATGATGCGCGAAGAGTTGGCCGAGTTGACCCATGCCATGCTTTACTCCGGTGAAGTGCTCGATCTCAGCTGCCTTCCCGCGAAAAAGGTGGACAAGCATTCGACGGGCGGTGTTGGCGATAAGACGTCGCTCGTGCTGGCGCCGCTGGTTGCCGCTGGCGGCCTTTATGTGCCCATGATCAGCGGGCGCGGGCTCGGGCATACTGGCGGTACTCTCGATAAGCTTGAAGCTATACCCGGCTTTCGCGTCGGGCTGTCAGTGCCGGAATTCCATCGTGTGCTCAAGGCCTGCGGCACTGCGATGATCGGGCAGACTGACAAAATTGCGCCCGCGGATCGGAAACTCTACGCGCTGCGCGACGTTACCGGAACCGTGGAGAGCCCAAATCTGATTTGCGCTTCCATCATGAGCAAGAAGCTTGCCGAAGGCACCGACGCGCTGGTGCTCGACGTAAAAACCGGTTCGGGCGCGTTCATGAAAAAAGAAAAAGACGCCGTGCACCTGGCCGAGTTGATGGTCGAGACCGGCGAGCGCATGGGCAAGCAGATGGTCGCGCTCATCACCAACATGGATCAGCCGCTCGGACGCATGGTGGGAAATGCGATGGAGGTGGAAGAGTGTATCGAGGTGCTGCACGGCGGCGGCCCCGCGGACTTGCGCGAACTGTGTCTGCACCTGGCCGCATGGATGTTCTACGTCGGCGGCGCGTCGAAGACAGTTGCTGAAGGCAAACAGAAGGCCGACGAAATCATCGCCTCGGGCAAAGCTTTTGATCGCTTCCGGCAGATGGTTGAGTTGCAAGGCGGCGACATTAGCGTGATTGACGATCCGGCACGCCTTCCGTCCGCCGATCATCGCGTAGATGTACCCAGCCCGAGCGCGGGATATGTTTCCGCGATCGAATGCGAACAGATTGGAACGGCGTGCGTGATTCTTGGGGGCGGACGCGAGAAGAAAGAGGATTCCGTTGATCCCGCCGTCGGCATTGTCATCCATAAGAAGATTGGCGACAAGGTTTCCGCCAGCGAACCGCTGTGCACGATTCATTGTCACTCCGACGCGCAGGCTGCACGCGCCCGCAAGTTGCTGGAAGAAAGCTACACAGTTTCGCCCGCGCCGCTGGCTCACAGGCCTTCGCTGATTCATCGCGTGATTCATAAAGGAGAGAACTAGATGGGACGATTTACCGGCATTCTCGGCCTGATTACGATGCTGGCGCTCGGCTACATCTTTTCGACCAACCGGAAGGCGATCCGCCTGAAGACCGTGGGCTGGGGCCTCGGCCTGCAATTTGTCTTCGCCTTTTTTGTTCTTAAGGTTGAAATCGGCCGCACGCTTTTCCAGAAGGCTGGCGACGCCGTGAATCGCCTTCTCAGCTATGCGTTTGCCGGATCGCAATTTGTTTTTGGCGATCTCGGCAAACAAGGATCGCATCTGGGTTTTTACTTTGCCTTTCAGGTCCTGCCCACGGTGATCTTCATCTGCGCGCTGTTCGCCGTCCTGTATTACGTCGGGATCATGCAACTGGTAATCAAGGGCGCGGCGTGGTTTATGACGCGGTTCATGGGCGTGAGCGGTGCCGAATCGCTGAACGTTGCCGCCAGCATTTTCATGGGCCAAACGGAAGCGCCGCAAACAATTCGCCCTTTTCTTCCCGAGCTCACGTACTCGGAACTGATGACGGTGATGACCAGCGGCATGGCGCACGTTTCCGGAAGCATCATGGCTGCTTATATTGCCTTCGGAATCGAGCCCAAGCACCTGTTGAGCGCCGTGATCATGACGGCTCCGGGCACGCTCGTGATGGCCAAGATGCTGGTGCCCGAAACCGAGGTCCCCAAGACCGCTGGCCGCGTCGTGATGAGCGAAGACGAAGTGGAAAAAGAAAAGAACGAAAATCTGCTTGGCGCCATCGCACGCGGAACGACCGACGGGTTGTATATGGCGCTGAACATCGCGGCCATGCTCATTTCGTTCCTGGCGCTAATTGCGCTGTTCGACGGAATTATGGGTGGAGTTCACGCGCACATCGCGTGGTTTCCGTCGAGCCTGGAATCAATCCTGGGCGTGTTGTTTGCTCCCATTGCGTGGGTGATCGGAATTCCGTGGCACGACTGCGCCGCGATTGGCAATCTTCTTGGCGTGCGAATGGTGTTGAACGAATTGGTGGCCTTTTCCATGTTGGGACCGCAAAGGGCAGTGCTTGATCCGCGGTCTTTCACCATCGCGACCTTCGCGCTTTGTGGTTTCGCCAACTTCAGCTCGATTGGAATTCAGATGGGCGGAATCGGCGCGCTCGCTCCGAACAAGCGCGGCGAACTGGCCAAGTTGGGAATCCGAGCCATGCTGGCGGGAACCATGGCGAACCTGATGTCGGCGTCGATTGCCGGGATGCTGCTGTGAGGATGCAACACGCAACACTCCCTACAAATTTGATTCGAGGGAATAGGTATCCTTCGACTCCGCGGCGGCTGCGCTTGCAGCCGCGACGCTCAGGATGACAGGAACGCTAACGCTTCATCGGCAGTAACAATTCGCGCTCCCAGTTGCTGAGACTCGGCCAGAGTTTTAGCTCCGGCTTCTGGCGCCAGCGTCTGAATTGCATCCCGCACTACCGCGACGCGGCGTTTGCGCTGGAGTAATCCCTTGACAGCGCAGGCCACGCAATATTCCGTAACAACTCCGAAGACAACAAACTCCGGTTGCGTGCCAAGACGGTTCACGAGTTCCTCGGCGTGCAGCGTTTGAAAGACGTCGAGTGTTTGTTT
>Ga0074045_10004276_pt1 | contig 12671 bp, 9 predicted proteins | sample BogForMeECP23OM2_FD_94442 | JGI IMG/M metagenome (GOLD analysis project Ga0074045, IMG submission 94442) | Bog forest soil microbial communities from Calvert Island, British Columbia, Canada - Bog Forest MetaG ECP23OM2 | ecosystem: Environmental > Terrestrial > Soil > Wetlands ... | reverse complement strand
GTGCGGGTATTTTTCGCCAGCGCTTGCGGCACCGTAAACTCCGCGAGCGTCGCGCGCTTCACGATGCGCCGGTGTGCGTACACGCCGCCGTTCAAGAGCATCTGGCAAAACACCGCCAGGTCCGGCGAAGTGCTGAAAACGCCGGCATGCCCCGAAACGCCGCCGATGGCGTAGGCGTTTTCGTCGTCCACCTCTCCCTGCACCAGCCGGTGCCGCAACTGGTCATCAAATTCCGTGGGAGCGATCTCCGGCCAAACTGCTTTCGGCGGGTTGTAATCGGAATGTTTCATCCCCAGCGGTCCAAAAATATTCTCGTTCGCCAGTTCGTCGAGCGGCTTTCCAGTCAGCCACTGGATGATCTCCGCCATCAAAATAATCCCCAGGTCAGAGTAAACAACTTTCGCGCCGGGCTCGTATTCCAGCGGCTCCGCAAAAATCCTCGCCAGCGTTTCCTGCTTGCTCTTGGATGTGCGCCAATACTCCTTGAACGGCGGAAGCCCCGAAGTGTGGGTCATCAAATTCCGCACCGTAACCTTGCGCCGCCACTCCGGCTGCGGTCCGCTGGACCACTCAGGCAAATACCGCTCGATAGGTGCATCCAGGTTGAGCGGAGAAGGGAAATCACCCTCGACCAACTTTTCGACCAGCGTTGTAGTCACCACCACTTTAGTCAGCGACGCAATGTCGTACATCGTATCCGCGTCAACCGCAGGCGATTTCGCGTCATAGCTCAATTTGCCGAACGCGTGAACGCTCAACTTTCCACGGAAACCCACGGCTAGTGTTGCCCCGGGAAACGCCTTGTCAGAAATAGCTTTTTCGATCACCTCGAACGCCGGCTTCAACACCGCTTCGCCACGCACGTCCATTGCCTGCAAGGTCATCGGATTCGCCGGCACTTTCATCCCGTAACCCGCCTTCAGATCGACGCCCGGAATCGTCACCGGTAAGCGTCCGCGAATCGCAATTTCTCCAAACAACGCGCGCGCCACGGAAATCTGCGCCACGTCGCTGATGCCAAACACGGAAAGCCATGTTTCCGCCTGCGGAAACCGCTCAATCAAATAAGGGCTCCCGAGGCCCACGGAAATCACCGGCTTCCCCGCTTTGTAGATTTGCTGGATTAAAGGAAATTGATCCGCCGGGACGTCCACGTCGCCCTTGCGATCGCTAACGCGCACGAACAGCGCGAGAATCGCCACGTCGTACGTCTCCGGCGCGGGTAGTTTCAAATTCTCCGCCTTCGCAAATTTTGTGTCCGCGCGCAGCGTCGCCACGGAATCGAATCGCTTGCGCAGTTCGCGCTCCAGATCTTCACCCGGATACGGCTCGGGATCGGCGTACAGGCAAACCAGCAGCGCCCGCCCGGCTTTCGTTCCGTCCAGCGGCAGGCGATGCGGCGTGTCGCGCAGCATCGTGATTCCCCGGTCGGAGATTTCCTGCGACGCCGCCTGCCAGGCCACGCTGCCAAACTTGCTGTTTAACGCGGCAATATCCACCAGTCGGTTCTTCTGCAATCCAAGTCGCGCCTTCGCCTGCAAAATCCGCCGCACAGAAGCATCGAGGCGTTCCTGGGAAATCTGGCCGGAATTCACCGCCGTGAGCAACGCCTCGTACGCGGCATCCGGTACCGGCGGCATCAGTAGCGCATCCGCTCCGGCAAGAAAGGAGCGCACCGCGGCATCGCCTGGTGCGTAGCGCACGGTAATTCCGCCCATGTCCATGGCATCGGTCACCACCAGCCCGTCGAATCCCATTTGTTTGCGCAGCAGATCGGTTAGCACACGGGAAGAAAGTGTCGCCGGCGTGTTCGGGTCCGGCTCCAGCGCCGGAACATTTAAATGCCCAGTCATGATGCTGCCGACACCCGCCGCAATCGCCGCGCGAAACGGCACCAGTTCCAGTTTGTCCAGCCGCTCGCGGCTCGCCGTGACCACCGGCAGATCAATGTGCGAGTCCGCCGTGGTATCGCCATGCCCGGGGAAATGCTTGGCCGTGGCCAATCCGCCGTTCTCCTGCACGCCGCGGATAAACTCCGTAACAAACTCCGAAACCCGCTCCGGATTTTCCCCGAACGAACGCGTGTTGATAATCGGATTTCCCGCATTGCTGTTCACATCCGCGTCCGGCGCGTAGATCCACTGCACGCCGGCAGCGCGCGCCTCAAGAGCGGTAATCTTTCCCATCGTGTACGCGTCCTTCGGACTGCCCGCCGCGGCCAGCGCCATCGCCGTCGGGAAAGACGTGCCTTCGTCAAGCCGCATCGCCGTGCCGCGTTCGAAATCCGCGCCAATCAGCAAAGGCAGCTTGGACTTCGCTTGCAACTGGTTGGCGAGCACCGCCGACGGATACGCCTGACTCTTCAGGAATCCCAACGGCGAGCCCTGGGTCACGTTGATAAATCCGCCGACGTGCAAATCATCCACATCGTGCATCATCTGCGCGTAGGCGGCCGCGTCGGTAGGCGTAAAGCTCCCGTGATACGTCGTGAACAGGAGCTGCCCGACTTTTTCCTCGACACTCATCTGCTTCAGCGTCGATTCCACCCACTTGGCGTCTTCCGCCGAAAGATTGCCAGCCGCCGCGTCCTGCGCGGCGCCTTTCTTTGCCACGGATTTCGAGGCTGCGGGTTTCCGGGATTTTCCACTTCGTGAGTGGCTACGAACTTTCGGTGTCATAAGCGATAGAAGAATCAGAGGCAGAAGCAATAACCGGGCGAGACGCCTGTTCATGTTGGAGAAATCCCTGCCGTGCCCCATGCCTTGACTGTATATAGCACGCGCACTATCGCCTCACAATGAAGGTGCGGAATTCGAGTTCCAGAATATCATTGGGAGATATGAAACATCGCTCCCGAGTTCGCGCCAACTCGTATACCGCCTTCATCCCCCTAATCGCCCTCTCATCCTTTTTATCGCTCGCCTCGCCCAACCCTACCGCCGCACAGAAGCACACCACCACTGCGAAGGGCAAAAGTCATGCCGGCCGCGTGCAAACCGGCCTCGATGTCCTGGAAGCCGAAAAGTTCGCAGCTCTTCGCGGCAAGCACGTTGGGCTGATCACCAATCACACCGGCCTCGATTTTCAAGGCCGCGCCACCATCGAAGTGCTGGCCCACGCCCCCGGCGTGCAACTTGTCGCCCTCTTCAGTCCGGAGCACGGCATCGCCGGCCATGCCGACGAAAAGATCGTTTCGTCGAAGGACGCTTCCACCGGCCTGCCCATTTTCAGCCTCTATGGCGACCATCTGCGCCCCACCGACGAAATGCTCCAGGGCATCGACGCGCTGGTCTTCGATGTTCAGGACGCCGGCGTCCGCTTCTACACCTACACTTCAACCATGGCCTACTGCATGGAAGAAGCCGCCAAGCGCAACATCGCCTTCTTTGTGCTCGACCGCCCCAATCCCCTGAATGGCGAAATCGTCGAAGGCCCCATGCTGGACGCCGAGAAGACTGCTTTCGTCGCCTACTACCCGTTGCCCGTGCGCTACGCCTTGACCATCGGCGAACTCGCCCAATTCTTCAACACGGAAAACCACATCAACGCGCAGCTCAAAGTGATTCCGATGAAGAGCTGGCATCGCAACTATTTCTTCGAAAGCACCGGCCTGCGCTGGATTCCGCCGTCACCCAATCTGCGCACCCTGAAAGGCGCCATCCTTTATCCTGGCCTTGAGATTCTTCAGAACGCCGGCGTCTCCGTCGGACGCGGCACAGAATCGCCGTTCGAAGAGTTTGGCGCACCCTGGATCAACGGCGAGGAGATCGCCCAGCAGCTCAACGAGAAAAGCCTCCCCGGAGTTCACTTCGTTAATCAGCCGTTCATTCCCGTCAGCGGCTTGTATGCCGGGCAACACTGCGGTGGCGTCGGCGTACGCGTAACCGACCGCGCTGCGGTCCGCTCCATGCGCATCGGCCTGGAGATCGCCTCCGAACTGCACAAAAAATATCCCGACCACTTCGATGTAACCAAAATCCTCCTGCTCCTCGGCAACGATTCCACCATCCAGCAACTCCAGGCCGGCACGCCTCCCGACGAAATCATCGCCAGTTGGGCCAAAGACCTGGCCGCCTTCGACATCGTCCGCCGCCGCTACTTCCTTTATAAGTGAGTTATTTCCGGAGGTTATCGGGATGTGTGTCAGTTTCCAAGTTTTTGACTTACGAGGCACCAGGCGCAAATCGTGATAGATTCGGCTTGAGACTCTAATTTGGAGCATTGCCGATGGACACCAAAGCGCGGGTAAGAGCCTCGATTTGGAGTGGGGTGTTTTGCGCCGTGGTGGGTTCCCTGCTCGGCGCAATAGTCGTTGTTGCCTTGAGGGCAATACATTCACCTGAGGACTCCAACAGATTTGCGAGTTTCATCCCTATAGCTTTGGTGTTTGCTGCAATCCAGGCTGTCCCATTCGGATTAGTAATCGGTTCGGTTGGCGGTTGGTGGCTGGCCCCCCGTGCAGCTAGTGGTGCTTCCTCGCGGTACATCTTTCTTCAGTCTTCCGTAATGGGTGCCATCCTCGGTTCCACATTTCCGATTCTGGCGATGGCGCTTGGATGGGGGCCGCCAGAAAACCTCGTTTCAGTCTTGCCGATTTCAATCGGAATAGGTGTTATTTGCGCCCTCAGTCTCACTTTGGTCATGCGAAAGTTTGTGCCTGCTACCCCGCAATAATCGGGAGTTGCAGTCTTTCTCTCACTCATCGGGCTCCGCGCCAAATCAATGCATAATTCGAGTACCGGTCCGCGCGTGGTACCGTTCAGAATTCCCAGCCGCCGCGCAGTGTGCTAGAGTCCGCAGTATGCGTATTGTTTCCTTGTTGCCCTCGGCTACCGAAGTGCTCTTCGCACTGGGTCTGGATGATGAAATCGTCGGCGTCAGCCACGAGTGCGATTTTCCTCTCCGCGCGAGAACGAAAACCGCGGTAGTCTCCTCGCGGCTGCCGAAAGATGCCACACCCCCGGAAACTGATCGCCTGGTGCGAGAGCACGTGGAGCGCGGCGAATCCATCTATGCCGTGAATCGCGATTTGTTGGAAGAACTCGCTCCGGACCTAATTTTCACGCAGGACCTCTGCCATGTTTGTGCGGCCACTCCTGAAGAATTGGGCGCCGCGCTGGCCTCCATTTCCAAGCAGCCGGAAATTATCAGCCTCGATCCCCACGACCTGGGCGACGTCTGGCGCGATATTTTGTGGATTGGCGAAGCCACCGGCCGACGCGAACGCGCGCAACAGTTGGTAACCCACATCGGCGAGCGTCTCGGCCGCGTGACAGCGCAACTCGCCACACATCCCAGGCGGCCGAGAGTTGCCGTGCTCGAATGGCTACAGCCGTTTTATGCCGGAGGCCACTGGGTTCCGGAAATGGTCGAGCACGCCGGCGGAATCGACGTGCTGGGCAAGGCCAAAGTGCCGTCACGCCGCGTCAGCTTCCAGGAAATCGTGGATGCTGCCCCCGAAGTGATCTTCATCGCGCCGTGCGGCTACAACGCCGAGCAAGCTCGCGACGAATATCTTTCTCTAACCTTTCCCGAAGAGTGGCATGCCATTCCAGCCGTACGCGATGGCCGCGTCTTCGCCCTCGACGCCAACGGGCACGTCTCCCGCCCCGCGGGACGCCTGGTCACCGGCATCGAATCGATGGTCAAAGGCCTACATCCGGAAATCGAAGTCCCCGTCAAAGCCCTGCTGGGCATGCTCTTGGTAAATGCAAGCGCCACGCGCAACCGCGCCGCCGCCGCCGGCACCCCAAACTTCTAACCCCCGCATAGCGGCCGCCTTCAGGTGGCCCCTCTAGCCCTTGTAGCGGCCGCCTTCCGAGGCGGGCGCCTTTTCCCTCACTCCCAATCCACACTCAATCCACAGTTTTCATGCCGGCTCTGAGTCCGTCCTCTTCCTCGTCTTCTGCCAATACCGATAAAACGGCAGTCCTGCCAAAATCAGCAGCAATCCAATCGAAGACCGCCCCGGCCGCTCCAGCCAAATGTTGGTGGTGAGAGCCAGCGCTCCCAGGACAAACAGGCCCGGAACCCACGGATATCCCCAGCAGCGATACGGCCTAGGCAGATCGGGCTCCGTGCGCCGCATTCGAAATAGCGCCACCACCGCCAGCCCATAAAAAATCCATCCGGCAAAAATAAATAAATTGGTCAGCTCTTCAAACGTCCCCGTCAGCGCCATCACGCTCGCCAGCACACACTGAAAAATCAGCGCGCGGCCCGGCGTGCGGTATTTCGGATGAATGCCATCCGCAATCTTGAAAAAAATTCCGTCGCGCGCCATCGCATACGGCACGCGCGCCCCGCTCAAAATCGACGAATTCATCGAGCCCAAGGCCGAGATCACCATCGCCAGCGTCACCCAAGCCGCCGCGCCGTGTCCCACCACGCGCTCGACCACATCCGATGCCACATGCGCCGAACTCGCCACACTCGCAAACGGCAGCACCTTCAGGCATGCCGCGCTGAATAACAAATAAATAATCGCCACCAGCGACACGCCGCCGACCAGCGCCCGCGGAATATTCCGCTGCGGGTTTTCCACCTCGGACCCAACCAGGTTCAAATCCTCCCACCCGTCGTACGCCCACAGCGCCGCCGCCAGCGTCGCCAAGAAAGCGCTGAGCAGCCCGGTGCTCCCCGCTGCAGGCCACATTGGGCCCGGCAAGTGCGCGCCCGAAGAGGGAAGCGCAAACGCCACGCCGATCACCAGCGTCACGCTCAACACCTTGATCGCCGTCAGAAAAACCTGCACGCCGCCGCCCAGCCGCACCCCCAGATAATTCACGCCGGTCATCAACACCAGCCACAGCACGCCCAGCGGTTGCGCCCAGGTAAAAACAAAATCATAAGGCTTCAGCCATCCGGTCAATCCCGGAATCGCGATGTGCCAGGCGAAAATCGGCGTGGCCACAGCGGGAATAAAAAACCCCATGAAGCGCATCATCCCCGCCGCAATCGATGACGCCGACGACGGCCGCCCAACAATCGAATGCATCCACCCAAACAGAAATCCCCACGAAGGGCCGAATCCCCGCCGCAGATACGCGTATTCGCCGCCGGCTTCCGGAATCGCCGCGCCCAGCTCCGCAAACGCCAGCGCCCCAAAGAGCGAAAGAATCCCGCCCACAATCCATGCCGCAAACACGATGGAAACGCTGCGGCCCTCGCGCGCCATCTCCGCCGGCTTCAGAAAAATTCCCGTGCCGATCATGGTGCCCACCACAATGGCCGCGGAAGCCCACGGGCCCAGGCCGCGCACAAGTTCCAGCCGTTTTTCGCTCATAGCCCTCCGAAGCCGCGCTAGGCAGGAAATTGTAGCCTAAGCGGCGGCTCGCCCCAGTCAGGAAGTCGCTCGCGGTTGTGGAAACATTCGGCTCACCAGCGCGCCCAGAGCAAACGTCACACACGATCCAATCAGCACGTACCAGGTGAACGCAATTTTCGTGTAGCCCAAAACGAGCAGCACGCTCGCCAGCCCGCCGAACATCCCCACCACCGAGCCCGTGCCATTGGCGCGCGAATCAAACGTCCCCAAAAGAAAAAGTCCCAGCAGGCTGCCAAAGGGAAGGGAAGCCACCGTCAAGCCCGCTTCCAGCAGATGCCCCCACGGAAGCAGACCAAACGCCACCAGCACCGCCCCCCACAGCAAGGTCATCCGCCGCGACAACCGCAAAGTAGCTGCCGCGTCCGGGTTCTTCCCGCGCAGCGTCGCGAAATCCACCACGCTCGACGCCGCCAGTGAATTCAGCGAACCACTGGCGTTGGACATGGCGATTGCCAATATCGACGCCAGCAGCAACCCCGCCAGGCCCGTGGGCATTTCGCGAATCAGAAAAAGAGGCAAAATACTGTCAGTGCGATCTCCCGGCCCAAGCAACGGAGAATGTTGCGCAAATACAAAAAGTAAAACCCCCACCAGCAAGAAAAGCGCGAACTGAAAAAGCACGATGAATCCGCTGGCAAGCAAAGCTCTCCGGCTGTCCCGCTGGTTTCGCGCCGCCAGCAGGCGCTGCACGATGGTCTGATCCGTGCCGTGGCTGGCCATGGTCAGAAACGCTCCGCCGATCACGCCCGACCAGAAAGTGTATTTCGTCGCCAGATTCCAGCTGAAATCGAATACCTGCAATTTGTTCCCGTGAGCCGCAGCAACCTCGGCAACTTCGCCCCACCCGCCGGGAATCCGCTGCAGTAACACTCCAAACGTCACCACGCTGCCAACCAAATAGAGCAAAAACTGCGCCACGTCCGTCCAGATCACCGCTTTCATTCCGCCTTCAAACGTATACAGCACCGTCAACGCAATCACGATGAACACCGCCAGGCGCTCCGACGTGCCCAGCGTCACGCTTACCACCAGCGCGATCGCCGCCACCCGCACGCCTTCGGCCAGCGTGCGCGTACCAAGAAACGTCACCGCCGCAACCGAGCGCATGCGCGCGCCAAACCGCTTTTCAATCACCGCGTAGGCCGTCAGAATTTCCCCGCGAAAATATCCCGGCAGGAAAAACACGCTGATCAGGAAGCGCCCCACCAAATAGCCAAACACCAACTGTAGAAACGTCATATTGCCGGCATACGCCAGGGCCGGCGTCCCGATAATCGTGAGAGTGGAAGTCTCCGTCGCGACAATCGAAAACGCCAGCGCCCACCACGGCGCGGTCCGCCCGCCCAGAAAATAGTCGCGCACGTCCTGCTGTTTTCCCCGGAAGTGAACACCCAAGGCGGTTACGCCCAGCAAGTAGACGACGACAATCCCCAGGTCAAGAAGATGAATGTGCATGCGGTTCGGACCTCGCCGCCGCCCGCGCGACCTCGCGAAGTGTGACGAGAATAGTGGTTGCCTCCCAGTGCGTCAAGAAAGCAATCACACACACATGATGAACCGTAGCGGCGTTTTCAACACCGTCCCACCCAACCGCCGCGCCAAAAACTCCCGCCTCGCGTATCCTCTTTCCATGCGCTATGTGCTGGGGCTCGATGGCGGCGGTACGAAGACGGAGTGCGTCTTGATGGATGAAACGCAACGCGTCGTCACCCGCAGCCGCGGCGGCCCCTCCAATCCCATGCGCGTGGGATTCGGCGGTGCGCTGGCGGCTGTCTGCGAAGCGGCGCGCGTCGCCATTCTCAATGCGCAAATCTCCTCGGACGAAATCGGCTCCCTCTGTGCCGGGCTCGCCGGAACGGCTTACCCGAAATCCGCGGAGAAGATGAAGCATCTCCTCGAGGAAGAGTTTCCCGGGAAAATTATTCGCGTGTGCACCGATCTCGATCTGACTCTCGAGGGCACCGGAGAGGGCGCAGCCATCGTTCTCATCGCCGGAACAGGTTCCGCCGCCGTCGGACGCGACGCCCACGGCCACACCGGGCGCGTCGGAGGCCACGGCCCTCTGCTCGGCGATGAAGGCAGCGCCTACCACGTCGGGCAGCGCGCCATAATCGCAGCTCTGCGCCATTTCGAGCGCACCGGCGAAAACACGCCCCTGGGAAAGGAAATCTTATCCGAGACCGAAGAGCCCGCCTGGGCCGATTTGCAATCTCGCGCGCACGCTTCTCCTGACGGCGTGTTCCCTCGTTTATTCCCCGTGGTGCTGCACGAGGCGGAATCCGGCGATCCAGCGGCTTGCGCCTTGATCGACGATTGTGCCGCGGCCCTGGCCGGCCTTGTCAAAGATTTGGCCGAGCGGCTTGACATGCGATCTCAGAAATTTCTTTTGGCCAAGACTGGAGGTATGCTGGGGCGTTCCACTTACTTTGACGAGCGTCTCGACGCGGCCTTGCGCATGGCCGCACCGCTCGCACAGTTTGGCGACTTGCAGTTAAGTCCCGCGGAAGCCGCCGCGCACCGCGCGCTGCGGCTATTGCCGCCAGCTTAGAGGAACGCACTTGTCCTTGCTCGAACAACAATGCGAACGCGCCCGCCTCGCCACCGGTGAAGAGCTAAAGTCTTTTCTCTACCATCCAGCGGCCGAAGTGCTCTTCTCACTGCTGGAAAATCCCGCTTTGGATGAAACACTCGTCGTCCTGCTGGTTAACCGAAAAGATCTCTCCGCGGAGATCATCGAAAATATCGCCGGGCGCAAGCCGTTTCTGAAAAGTTATGCCGTGAAGCGCGCCCTGGTTTTTCATCCCTCCGCGCCGCGACTCGTCGGTCTGCGCCTGCTGCGCGAACTCTATCTGATGGACCTGGTGCAATTTTCGCTGTCGCCAGCGGTCCCAACCGAACTCAAGCGCCATGCCGAGGAGTACATCATCGCCCGCCTCCCGCAACTCCCGCTGGGGCAGCGGCTCACTCTTGCGCGCCGCGGCCCGGCACGCGTGGCCGGGTCATTGATTGCCACGGGTCACAAGCAAGTTCTCGAACTCGCCTTGGAAAATCCTCGCCTCACCGAAGCCCAGGTTTTGAAGGTGCTTTGGCATGACAAATTGCCCCAGGTGGTTATCCTCACAGTCGCGAATCACCGCAAATGGTCGCACTATTACAACGTGCGCCTGGCCCTGGTGCGCAACTCCTCCACTCCCCTCGCGCTGGTCCTCAGCTATCTGCCGGAACTCACTGTCGTGGATTTGCGCGAACTCGCCGCCCCCGGCATCGTGCCGGAAAATCTTCGCAAGTATCTGTTAGCGGAGGTACACCGGCGGATGACGGCTTCCAAACGGGAAGCGGCTGCGGAACCCCAATCGTTGCGCGGGGAATTACTTTCGCAGCCGAAGGATCAGGAGCGCCCCGGCGAAGAATAACACCGCGGAAAAAGAAAACGCCGCTTTGGCCGAAACCGCGGACCACAGAAAACCGACTGTCAGGCTCGACAAAAAATCTCCCACGGCATTTACCGCCGCAAGGGTTCCAAAGGCCATGCCGTGCTGTTCCTTGGGAATCAGTTCCGCCGCCAACGAATCTTCCAGCGCCTCCTCGGTGCCAACGTAAATTCCCGCCAGCACGAAGAGGCTGCCCAACACCCACAACGAAGCGGGTGTGTTAGTGAGCAGAATCGCGGTGACCCCCGCCAGCACATAGCCGCCCGCCAGAATCAGCTTGCGGTGCGGCACAATATCGCTGATCCATCCGCTTACATACGCCGACCCGGCATAAAAAACGTTGTGCAGGGTGTAGAGCCCCACCGCCAGGCTGGCGGCGCGTGCTGCTCCCAGACTCGGCGCCAGCATGCGGCTCGCATACAAAATCAAAAGTGTGTGGGAGAAGTCCCCCGAGCCGAAAACGCCCACTCCCAACAGAAATTCGCGAAAATTCCGAGGCAATTTGCGCAGCCCGGTCATGAACGACACTTTCTTCCGCGCCTCGAACGGCCGCTCGCGCACCAGCAACCAGAAACTTAGCACCGCAATCATTCCCGGCAGTAGTGTCCATAGAAACACCGCTCGATAGTTGTGATGCGTCACATCCAGCAGCCACAGCGCGGTCAGCGGCCCGGCAATCGCGCCAACCGTGTCCATCAATCGTTCCAGACCAAACGCCCGCCCGTATGCCCCGGGTGCAACGTCCGCCGCCAGCAGTGCCTTCTTCGTCGGCGAGCGCACGCCGCGGCCCAGCCACGCCGCGGCTCGCCCAATCAGGACGTGGTATGCCTGCGTCGCGAACGCGAACGATGCCGTCGCCAGCGCGGTGAACGCGTACCCAAACACCGCCAGCGGCTTGCGCTTCTTCAACTGATCCGTGTAATGCCCGGAGCTCAGCTTCGCAAAACTCGAAAGCCCGTCGGCGATTCCTTCAATCGCTCCCAGCCATGCCGGGCCCGCGCCGATACTGGCCAAAAACGCCGGCAAAATCGCGGTGGCAATTTCGTGGCTCCAATCGCTGAACAGGCTGGTGACACCCACACCCAGCACGGTGCGGTTCAGCCAGCCGCCGGGAGCATTCTGCGCCAAAGGTTTTTCGGAATTCACGCGGGTAAGTGTATCTTTTAGCGCTTCGCCGGTCTGTAAAGAATCACACGCACCTTTTCCAGCGTGATCAGCCCGCCGTCCACCATCTCGTCCAGCCGCGGCAGCATCTGGTCAATCCGTTCCTGCGTCTCGATCACCTCAAGAATAATCGGCAGGTCCTGCGAAAGCCGCAGCAGCTTGTCCGTGTGATAGACGCTCGAAGATCCGTAACCCGCCACGCCCCGCAGCACCGTCACTCCGGAAAAACCCTCTTTGCGCAACATCTCCACGATGGCTTCGTGCAGCGGCTTGCCGTGCCATTTATCCGATTCGCCGATGTGAATGCGCATCAGCGTCCGTTCGCCTTCAAATTTTTGGTGCGTCATGCCACGCTCCTAAATCCGGCCGGCCAGCCGGATCCCGGCGACCGAAAGCAATAAACCAAATACCACGCTCGCCGAGACGTACGTCGTGGCCCACAGCCATTCGCCCGCCTCCAGCATCTTGGCCGTTTCCCAGCCGAAACTCGAAAACGTGGTGTAGCCACCAAAAAATCCAACAGCGATGGCCATGCGCAATTCCGGCGAAACAACCACACGGTTCAGCATGATCTGCCCGAGCAATCCCAGAAAAAAGCATCCCGTCAGATTGATCAACAGCGTCCCATACGGAAACGTGCTGCCCATCTTGACCTGCACCAACCCTTGCAACCCGTAGCGGGCCAACGTTCCGATCGCGCCAAACAATCCAATTAAAAATAGACGCAATGTTTCTCCAATCCGGCTGCT
>Ga0074045_10004274_pt1 | contig 12673 bp, 7 predicted proteins | sample BogForMeECP23OM2_FD_94442 | JGI IMG/M metagenome (GOLD analysis project Ga0074045, IMG submission 94442) | Bog forest soil microbial communities from Calvert Island, British Columbia, Canada - Bog Forest MetaG ECP23OM2 | ecosystem: Environmental > Terrestrial > Soil > Wetlands ... | reverse complement strand
CGGAACGAGTTTCCAAAGGGCTTAAGCGGACACCCCCATCCCCGCCTCCGCGGGCACGTAGATCAGCGGAAGATCGCTGCTTTCGCAAAGCAGAGGTCGGGGGTTCAAATCCCCCCGTGTCCATACTTTAAAGGGTTAAGAACCACCGTGTTATTGGCCTATTGATGCCCCGGACCGGCCTTCCCCCAGCTAGCCTTCTGTCGGACTCGGACGTGCGGCGCTGGTTCGAGAACCTCGCTCGGGGCTCGCGTGCGACCGCTGACATCAACCTCCGTCGTCTCGCCGCCCTTTGCAAGTCGCTGGGGACGACACCCGCTGAACTGGCTCGGCTCAACGAGAAGCAACTCCACGACCGGTTCCTGGACTTCGTCTCTGCCGAAGAGAAACGGCAGGTCGCGGGGTCGTACATCGTGCGGACCGTGAAGGCGGGGAAATCGTGGCTCCTCCATAACGGAAAGAAGCTGGAGCGACCGATCCGGGTCCGCGGCGCGAAGGACACCCCATCTCTGCGCGATGAACGGGTACCTACCCAGGAGGAACTCCGGAGGATCCTCCTCGCTGGAACGCCACGGATCCGGACGGCTGTCGCACTGGTCGCGTTCTCGGGATTTCGTCCCGAGGTCCTCGGGAACTATCTCGGTAACGACGGTCTCACACTGGGGGACTTCCCCGAATTGAAGATTGGGAAGGAATCCGCGGAGTTCGTGACGGTCCCGACCCTCGTTCGTGTCCGGCCGGAGCTGTCCAAGAACTCGGCCGGCTACGTCTCATTCCTTTCGGAGGAGGGGTGCGATTACCTCACGCAGTATCTGGAGGATCGCATCCGGGCGGGGGAGAGACTAAGTCCCGGCACGGACCTGATCCACCCCGACCGCGCCGCGAAGCGGTTCATCCGGACCCTCAATGTGGGCGACGCCATCCGGACCGCGATCCGTGGGGCGGGGTTCCAATGGCGACCCTACGTCCTTCGGCACTACTTCGACACTCAGCTGCTGACGGCCGAATCGAAGGGGAAGGTGGCTCACGACTTCCGTGTCTACTGGATGGGTCACGTTGGTAGCATCGATGCGAGGTATACCACCAACAAGCGGCAACTCCCCAAGGAGCTCTTGGAAGAGATGCGTGCCGCCTACAAACGCTGCGAGCCGTTCCTATCGACCATTCCGTCCCGCAACGAAGCGGCGGCGCAATCGAAGATCGCGAAGGTCATGTTGATGGGCCTGGGATACACGGAAAAGGAGCTGGCATCGCTCGACTTCGACAACCTGGACGTGGCCACGTTCCAGGAACTTGTCACGAGGAAGACGGGACAGAACGCTGCTTCGAATCAATCCCGCCAACGCCTGGTCGATTCCGAACAATTGCCTCGATACCTCGAGGAAGGTTGGAGGGTCGTGACCGCGGTCAATGGCCATCAGGTCGTCCTGAATCCGCCGGAGTGACGATCAGACGAAACCAACCGACGACCTTGTTCGCGTATTCGCGACGGGGAATCTCGTCCGGCTCGCCCAGGACCAAGATTCGTAGGGGATGGGAGGGATCCAGATTCTGTGCCATCGCTTTCATCTCGCGCAGGGAGACCATGAGGTCCGCGCCGGCGAAACGTGCGAGAGATGATGACCGGGAAGAGAAAGGCAGGATTCCCGTCCGGGAGATGGTTGCTTCGCCGGCCATCCCGCTCACCGCCACCTCGACCGAACGAGTCCGGGTCTAAGTAACGAACTTGGCTGATGGAGGATGGAAAATGCCGTCCTGTGATTATCCTTAGAACTCCGTCAGGCTATTGCTCCTTGCCCGTGCTCAGCCAGAAGAGACAGGCGCCGGAAGGGTCGAGTGCTCACTGCTCTTGGATCGACGAGCTGGCGGGCAAAGACGAACGGACCTCGTTTTCGGATCCAATAAGGGAATCATAGCCCGCGGCATAGAGGGGACCCGACGCGTGGGACCCGACGGCAAACCCGACTGGGCTAAAGGAACCCGCCGAGCGGGGTGTCGGGCCCTCAATTCTCCGATAGGGAATCACGGACCGGACCCGACGGACCCGACGGGCCCGGATGATTAGGAATGGGGGTCTTCCAAGGAGTCGGGCCATTCGGTCCACGCTCAAGTAGACGGGTGCGAAATCGGTCGTAATCCAACCGCTGACCTGCCGGACCGTTTGGAAATATGTTGCCGTGCGGTTCCTACCTCGATCGTATGGTTGGGGTGCACTTGGCGAAGGGAGCACACCGGACCGACCCTCCGGACCGACTCGAGACGCAGGGCCCGTGGCCCATCCGACCGGTCCGGGAAGGAGGCAGGCGCCACTGACGAGAAGACCGACACCCGGACCGGAGACCGGTCCGGACCGACTGATTAGGAAAGGGGGTCAAAGAACCGGACCGGACATCGGTCCAAGAGGCCGGGTATCTGCCGCGTTAGTCAGTGCGAGGAGCAGACGAGACCTCGGGACCAGCAATGGACCAGCCCTTGGGACCAACGACCCGGAAGGCTCAGACATGGACCAGCGCAATCCCGGCCGCTGGTCCAGCGATTCTCCGTCAGAGAACGACGGTGGTGGACCAGCGGGGCCCGGTGGACCAGCCGATTAGGTAGAGTGGGGTCTATGAGGCGTCGGTCCAATCTGTTCAGTTAGATTGGGACTGGTCCGGCTATCGGGAGGTACGCTGCTGCTGCCTTTCCTCTCGTCTAATTCGAAGCGCAAGACTGATGATGACCGAGCTCCCAACGACCACGACTATGAGCAGAGCCAGACCGAAAGGGAACAGCCAACCTGGGGGGCCGCCTGGGACCAAGGTCAAGAGGAACATGACGACCACAAGCCCAATAATCACATACAGAAGCAACCGAAGGCGAGGGACCAGTTTCCTAAACTCGTTGGGCTCCACCGTCTTAGGTCATTCCCACAACCCTATTCAATCCATAGGCGGAACTACAACCACACGATCATCGCGCGCCGCGGATCTCCCCTTACTCGAGCCAGGGCGATTGTCACTCCGAGCACAGCGAGGGCGACCCCCGCGACCATGAGCCCAAGGTAGGCTTCCAGCGCCGCCGGCGGGGCCGCCGCGTTGCAGGTTGGGTTCGCGACACACGCATCGTAAACCGAAAACCACTCGCCCGCGAGCAGCAGAACCGAAAGGCCGATCGTCACCAGGATAGCGCCGCTCCAGACAATCCGCGAACTCGTTCCCGATGGATTCGAGATGCCTTCTCGCATCTTTCTCCCTCGCAAGGAGAGGGAGAAAGGGCGAGACCGAAGCTCCAGCCCTGCGCGGGAGGGGCCCACGAGCGCAGCGGGTGGGAGGGACCCGCGCCTAGGCGAAGAACTACGTGGGCGTCAGAACCTGATCGACGAAGACGGCCGGCTCGCCCCAGTACGGCACCCCGATAGACCCATCCGTCGGGAATCCGGCCGCGCCCACGAACAGGATCCGATCACCGGACGATACGTGGGCGCCCAGGACGCTCCACCCCGTCCCGTTTGGGACCGTGGGGTAGCTGTCGATCCAGTTTCCGTTGGGATCCAAGAGCACCGCATACCAACCCTGCGCAGGAGGCGTGCAGTCGGTGATACTCGCATTACCCGGGCCACACACCGCCGCCGCAGATGGGAGGAAGGAGAACGGTTCAGCGGCAGAGTTGACCTGCCAGTGTAGGAGCGAGGTGGTCAGGTTCGACGCGGACCACGTCGGGGGAACGGCCGAGCTGAGGAAAGAGTCGTTGAGCGTCCACTCACGGTAAACTCCTGAGGGACTCGGGGGCGCTATCAGCCTGGTCTGATTCATCTGAACGAAGTAGTAGGAGTCGTAGCACGAAGTGGGGCTCCAGAAAGAAAGCCCGCCCTGAGCCGTAGTGGCATTGAAGGTGTATCCGCTGATCGTGAAGTTGGTGCCAACTTGACCTGCCATCCCGCATTCGCCGTAGTCGATCGTCCAGTAGCTGCCCCCGCTTCGGCTGATGGGCATGAATTGCAGGCCTGGAAAATACGCGGCGAATACCGGGCTTGGCGGGGTGGGAGGTGGAATGACCCCATCCGGAGGCGGGGAAGGAGGCGAGGCGAAGGCCGCGGCCGCGACAGCATTCGAGTCGATCTCAGCCGAGGGATCGATCGGCGGTAATGGGTGATCCGAGAACATAGAACACGAGCCGGTCGGCCCGAGGGCGGCATTGAGCGTGATCTGTCCGACGATCCAACTGACGACGAAGGTCGACGTCCCCGTTCCGTTGAAGACGAAGGTCCAGAGTGGCGCTGCCCCGCTCGAATACACGTTCGGAGAGTTCGAGGATGGATACGCGCTGGAGTTCCAGAATGTAAGCGTGCTAATCCCGGAGAGTTGTTGAGCGCATGGTTCCCAGAGGGATGGACGCATCGTGCCCCAGAGAGTCGCGGGAGGGGACCACGGGGCGTCCGCGGCGACTCCCTCCGCGAACCGGACGGTCCAGGGTCCCCGGGCTAATCCCGCGAAGGCGTTGGATACGTCGGACCATGCGGTATGGAACGTCGCCCACCCCGATGGTGGCGCCGGATACGGGGATGTGGCCGGTTGCGTGGCTCGATAGACCTCGTAGCCGGAGAGCGTAGCCGCGATTAGGATTACGACAATGATGATGGCAATCAGCGCCCGTCTACGCCTTGGCCTGGGCTTCCCGGCGCGAGGGCCAGCTTGGGCTGTGACGCCTGCCCCAGGTCCTGTACTGTCTGCCATGGGAATTCCCACGTTAGGCGGAGCTCCACTCCGTATTCCACTAGGTTAGTTATCAACCTCCGTCCGGAAGCGCCAGCGGCGTGGAGTCTATCTCCTCCAGAGACAGCACCCCCCGCCGGAGCTGTTCCTCCATGATCCCGAATCTCGCGTAGAATCGCGCCGCCTTCATCCACTCCTGTCGAAGAACCTGCTCCGCGCCTGGAGTGGCCGCAATCGCCGCCCGGGCCGCCTTGACCCGCCCGCGCAGGTCGCGCAGCCTCCGCTCCGCGGCTCGCTCGTCCGCCTCCCGAGAGTCGTCGGGTAGGCCGCTCGTGACCTCCAGGAGGCTGAACTGGCGCGTCGGAGTCGGGATCTCCTCCGTGTCTTCGTCCTGGTCGCCGAACAGGACCCGCGACTCGAACCGCGTCCGCGTCCGGAACGCGTCCCATCACGCCCGTCGCGCGCGAGCGTCTCGGACCCGCCCGGGGGGGTCGCGACCACCGCCCGCGCCGCTTTCATGCGGGTGCGGGGCTAACGGACTTGTCCCGACGTGCCGTCGGTCGGGACCGGGCCGGCCGGTGGCCTCGCTCGACGTTTCCTCCGCGTCAGGACGATAAACACTACCGTCGCTGCCACGAGCAGCGCAAGCAATCCACCGACGAGGTAAGATCCGGTTTCTCCGGGTAATCCGAAGAGCCCCTTGGAGGACCCGCCGCACGAAGAGGTCGGGAAGGTCACGTTCAGGTCGCGCGGGCCGCCCGCCACGATCACGTTTCCCGAGGACGGACACGCCGAGCGATTCGTCGCGTTGGCGATAGAGAAGCTGAAGGTTCCGTTTGTCTCGGGAAAAGTAATTGTGGGAGTCGTCGAGGAGAAGGTTGTTCCTTCGACCGTTGCTGACCAGTTGGTCCCGGCGGGGAGGCCGGTCTCGTGCACGGTGAGGCGGTAGATCTGCGGGAGGATGCTGATGTTGTTCGTGTCTGAGTCCGCGACATATACGTTGTGGTTGGCAGAATCGTACGCGATGCCGGTCGGTCCCATCTGCACCGATAGGACGAAGACAATCCTGTTGGTATCGGGGTCGACTACCGTGACGTTGGAGAGGTCCACCCCCCCTTTGTAACGGTCCGTTATGTAGACATAGTCGTTGACAGAATCGTAGACCGCAGCCTCGCACCCGCTATCGATTGGAATCGAGGCGACTAAGGTATTCGTGGTTCCGTTCGCCACACCTACGAAATTGGTAAAGTTGTACGAAGCGCCGTTGGTGCAGGTGTAGATATCTCCATTCGAACTGTCGTAAGCCACCCCCGGACCCCCTCCAGAACCAGGCACCTGACCGACGACGCGGTTAGTCGTCCCGTTGATCACTGTCAGGTTGAGACAGGATAAGCAAGAACCCTCATTGGACACGTAGGTATCGCCATTCGCCGTGTCGTAAGCGGCCCCGTTAGGACCACCAGATCCCACCGGGATTCTTGCGACAATCGATGCCATGTGAATGACGGTTACAGTGCCAATGTCAAGATTCGTAACAAAGATCTCATCGCTCGCCGGGTCGTACGCTTGCGCATCCGCGACACAGCCCTGCGGGCAGCCAATCGGGATGGTCCATACGACTCGATTGCTCGAAGGATTAATCCCATACACCGCAGCCCCGTAACCGGGAGCGCCCGCATAGACGACACCAGTCGTGGTGTCTGCAACGACGTGTCCCACGTCGGGTGGCATCGGGATCGAGGCCACGACCTTGTTTGTGGCGGTGTCAACCACGCTGATGTTGCTGGAGCCAAAGTTGTCCACGTAGAGATCTCCGTTCACAGGGTCGAAGGTAATGCTGAACGGGTACCACCCGACCGGGATTGTGGTTCCCGTGGAGGCCGAGGCAGCGAGAGAGATCGAAGAGGTGGCCGGTCCTCTGCGAGGCTCAGTGATTGTGATTCCCGCAACGGAGGGAAGGAGAACTGCGACCACCACGACGGTCGCGACCGCGGCGAGGAGACGGCCCCGTTTCTCCACGCCTCTATGACGACGCCGGCGCGTATACACCTGACCCTGAATCGGGGAGTGTGGCCGCCGTGCGCCCGTCGCGCGCGAGCGTCTCGGCCCGGCACTCGGCAGACCCGGAACGCTGGCGCCATGAGAGTAGTCTCGCTGGCCACTCGGGAGACCTGAGACTCAATTGCTGGACGCGGCACATGTTGTCAGCCGCTTCGAACCATCAGCGTGACATTGAGGTAGCCATCCCAGAGGATTGCGACGTCGTGGTCGGGCGAACCGTGTGCCAGACACGTCGCGTTATCGGGGACCCAAAATGGAGTGCCATTCGCCGAAGCACAGGCGTAGAGGGGTCCCTCCCACATGCTCAACGGGTACGTGGTCCCGTTGGGCATCGTTGCGGTGGCGTTCAACGTAGGCCCGGCCGGTGTCAACCACCCTAGCACTCGGAGGCTGAAGGTCACGCCAAGGTACGCAACGGTTTTCGGAGCCGGGGTGTAATTGATGGGCGGGCTGAGTGTCACATCCTCTGAAAAGAACACCGTCAGCGGGTTTGCCACCGAGAGCTGGACGGTAATCGAATGTTCGGTGCTGGAAAGCCAAGCGACCCCGAACTCGCCATCGGGTGAGAACCACTCGCGAACGCCTATGGATGGGAATAATGGAGACCCATTCCCGAAGGGGGTGGAGTTGTCTTGAACAACCACGAAGGCAAAACGGGCGCCGCTGAGCTCCGTTCCAGTGCCCTGAAGATAGAACCATGAAGAAGATAGGAACTCCGGGCAGAGCAGGAACTGGACGCCCTCGAAACTTGCGTTCGTTACCGGCCCCCATGACGAGCCGTTCGACGGAATCTGGATGGTTTCTGACGTGTAAGTGATGGCCCCGTTAGGCGGCCGAAAGACGGAAGCTGGCCCGGAGGATGGAATGATTGAGAGGAATCCCACGAGGACCAACGAGGCCGCAACGGCAACTACCGCGACCACAACGGCCCTTGAGGCTAGCACTCGGTCCGTGGCCATCGGACCTCTCCGCCGACCCGCCCGGAAGAGATCGGGAGAAGTACATACTCCTTCCTGCCCGCTGCTTCCCCCATGCGCCTCGTTGGAGCACGGCCGCTCGGTGGCCCGAGCAATCGAACGAGTTGGAGGGATTCGTCGGGTCCAGAGGGCGTGCGTAGGAACACGCTCGGTCAGGCGGTCTCCCCGTCAGCGTCACCGAATTGCTCACTCGGGACGCCAAACCGGAGTTGGCACTCGGTTACCCCGAAGCGCGCGTAGAACCGCACCGCCTTCTTCCAGTCGGCGGCCAGGGCCTCGGCCAGCCCGGGCGTGCTGGACACGACCGCGCGGGCCACCTTCACGCGAGCGCGAAGATCGCGGAGACGTCACTCCGCCTGCTTCGCATCGGCTTCGCGGGAATCATCGGGCAGCCCGCTGGTGATCTCGAGGAGGCTGAACTGCCGCGTCGGGGTCACGACCTCTTCCGCGTCCTCGTCCGGGGTCGGGAGAGCGATGCGCGACTCGAAATGAGCACTTGATTCCCGCCAGAGTCAGCCCCCGTCGAGATGCGAACCCGCCCGCAGCCATGCCGCTGAGATCAATCGAGTCGTCCGGACGAAGAACCGGACGGCGGGGAGCTGTCCGTCTTCGCTTCTCGCGGCGTGTTCCGCATGCGAAACAGCACTACAACTCCCCACGTGGTCAGCACGCCGATGACAACCCCCACTCCCAAGAAGAACCACGAATTGAAGAGGCTCGGAGACGATTCACTGGGGAGAGTTCCGTTTCCCGCGATTACGACGATATTCGTCGTGGGACCCATCTGCGCTAGGTAGAGATCTCCGTTCCCAGGGTCGTAGACCGGCGTGGAGAAGAGGGACTCCCATGGACCCAAGTTCAGCGACTGGATTTGCTTGTGCGTGGCTATCGAGGTCACGTTTAGGATGTCCGACCCGAAGGTCGTGGTATAGATGTCGCCGTTAGCCGGATCATAGGTCATGTATCCCGCCGTTCCGACCGAAAACGTCGCCACCACCGTGTTCGAGATTCCTGAGATGACGGAGACGGTCGCGGGGCTTCCCGGACAGATCACGTAAACGTCCCCCTGTGGGTCGAGGAAACCCAGTCTCGCATTCGAAATTGGAATGTCTTGAATCAAGGTGTTCGTAGCGCTCGATATCACACTCACGCCGTTCGCCCCGCCGACATAAACATCGCCATTCGAGCTGTCGAGAATCACAGGTCCGGTACCGATTCCGGGCATCGGTATCGAACCGATCACAGTGTTTGTGCTTCCGGATATCACGCTGATTTGGTCCGGGGCCTCGACCCCCACGTCCGAAACTTGGTCTGTGACATAGAGGTCCCCGCTCGCACTGTCGTAAAAGACGTTGGTCGGGAATGCACCCACCGATATGGTTTCCAGAATCTCGTTCGTGGCTCCAGAAATGACGCTTACGCTTCCATTGCCGGCAGCATTGAAGGTGTTGTCCGGCACGTACAGGTCGCCATTGACTGGGTCGAACGTCACCCCGATGGGATTGGCCAGGGTTCGGATGCTCGAGACCGCCGCGTTAGTGGTCCCTGAAATCACGGTCACGTTCGGGGCCGCCTGCCAGAACCCCGACCCACAATTCCCGCAACCCGGATCGTAATTCGCGACGTACACGTCGCTATCGTACGGGTCCACTGTGGCAGACCCCGGCGCCCATCCTACAGTGACTATCGCAATAACCGTGTTCGTCGCCCCGGAGATCACGCTCACCGTGCCATTGACCTGCGGCGTCCAGTATCCGGACGCGTAAAGGTTACCGTTAGCTCCATCGTACGTCGGCGGAAGCACAACGGTGGCCCTATCTATGGGAATCGTTGTAACAACAGCGCTCTGGTCGCCCGCGTCGTTTGCGGCGAGGCCAATGACCGGAGGGGGAACCACCACGATGAGCAGGGTGAGGGTGATTGCGAGCGAAGTCCACAACACTAGCCATCTGGGACTTTCCCACGCCATTATGTCTCCGAACAACGTGCGCTCTACTTACGGTTTGACCGGAGGCCGCACCCAACAGTCAGACGCCCCTTCCAGAGCATATCCGGTTCGCCCCGCTTTCACGGCGAGAGGTATCCCTTCTCAAGTAAGTCCTCCGCGTCCATTCTAGCATTGTCGCATACGGTGGGGGTCAATCCCGAGACGACCTTTCATCGCTCTCAGGAAGGGTGAGACCTCTACGCTGCGGAGTTTCAGGGTTCCTCCTCTATCCTATCTTGATGTCCAGCAGCGCCCCGTTGGCGACGAAGTTGTTCGCGCCGCTAGTGACAACGTCGAATACCACGGTGTGGTCAGCAATGAGCTTCACGCTTGAAACGTGGATCCACGTCTGAGTCACCGGGTCGAAAATGCGGTCGGACGTGGTCAGGTTCTGCGGATCGTGGAGCCAGCCTGTAAAGGTGGCGTTCTCGATGTAAATGGGCTGCTCGGTCGGCGTTACGTACAGCCACCCATTGTTAATGTCAATGAGTTGAGTGACGTTAGTGGTGTTGCCTGACAAGAACGTAGCCTGAACTAGGCGCATCGAAGAGAAGTTGTACTCTTCGATGGCTTGACCGGACTTCAGCTTCTGGACGGAAACATACCCCGAAGGGGTGAGAATCGGGGTGCCAAGAGCAACACAACCTCCGCCGTGGCCACTTGCGGTAAAAGTGATGGACACTCCAACGTTTGCGCCATTGACCGTAACCTGGCTTCCCGAAGGTTGTGGAGCGTAGTTCCCTTGCGCCGGGGCACTCCAGTCGTAGTAGCCGTCAGCTAATCCCCCGAAGGCGATCGTCGTTCCTGTGGAGTAGTGCGTGGTGCTTCCCAAGGTCACGCTCCACTGTGTGCCTGAAGGCAGGCCATTCTCAGTGAAGGTCACGGTGTAGTAGGCATTCGGTGCGAAGACAACAGTCTGCCCGACATTCTGTCCGTTAACTATAATGTGGCCACTCGAGGGGGTCTCCGTCTCGCCCGTTATGGGTGTAACGGTGAAGGAATAGCCGGGACTGGATTCGTTCGGCTCGAGGAAAGTTATGGGGGAACCCCCCGCAGTGGACCCTTGCTCGAACCCGTTCAAAGTCACCGACCAGCCTACCCCGTTCGAGAGGCCATTCTCGGTGAAGGTGACCGCGTAAAGGGCTAGGTTCTCGTGTGTATACTGCCCAACCGGCAGTTGGAGGCCAGTGTACGTGAATGCGTTGGAAAGACCCCCTCCGCTGACCGTCATGGAATAGGGATCGGACGCAGTTCCTGCCACCGGGAAATTGAGGGAGTACGCTCCCACATTGCTGGAGGTTGTGGAGATACAGCCTTGGTTGTTGCAAAGCTTCACTGTTGCGCCGGAAAGGCGCTGCTCGACTCCGCCGATGGGTCCCGACACGTACCCGAGGACTTGGCCACCGTCTAGGCTAGGGTTGACCTGGGACATGTTCAGCCCCTCGGATTTGTACTGACCGTATCCCCCTATTGGCAGTGATGCCGGCGAGCTCGTCGTTCTTCCCAAGGCATCCTGAAAGATCGCTTGCTGTTGTGTGTACCAGACATTCGGGTCCAGGAAAACATGGTAGTAGCCACTCGAGCTGGTTGTCTCATAATTGCTCTGGAACCACGTCTGATTGTCGTACTGTTGTTGGGTGACTACGGTCGCCTGGGGTAGCACGGGACCGTTTGGCCAGAGGTCGACATAGCCGCCAACCGAAACGGCGGGGACGGTTGGTATCGACAGTTCTTGGGATGCCCCTGCGTATCCCGAATACGGGCCAGAACATCCGTAGTAGCTCGTCTGGCAGACTCCTACCTCGTTCTTCCCTTGAATCGTCAACGCTCCGGAGGAGACATTGCTCACCTGTTGAATCTCGAGCTGGACTTGGGAAACTCGAGACATGGCATTCGAACCGGCAGGATAACCGCACCCCGAGCCAAACCCGACACAGCCCCAGGCTCCGTTATCCACTTGGCCAAACTGAACCATGGTCCCGTCGACCGAGGGAATCCCCGCTTGGTACGGATGTTGCGAATCACTGTAGCTCCCGACGTTCAGGACATCTTTGAGCAGCACCAATACGTCGAACGGAACAGATACCTCGTTGGGGATGAAGAAAGCCGCGCCGTCGAGGGCCAACGAAAGGGCGTCATTCAAGCTCATCCCGGCACTGCCGGACCCCTGACTCGTGAAAGTGATGTTGTCACCTGAGTCTATTCCTCCTTGTAAGGACACGCTCGCACACGCGTTACAGGTTGGCAATCCCGAAACTGTTTCGGAGAACTCTTGGTACGCGGTCCAGTACTGGGTCGGACCATTGTCGGTCTGCACCTCGGTGAACTGCTGAGATCCAGAGGCCGACGCGAAGGTCACCTGGACGAGAAAGTAGCCTGCAGGGGAGAAGTAGTAGAATGACTGCTCAAGCTTGTTCGGTTCCTTCCCCGCAATGGAGAGCTGAATACCGTTCGGAACGCCCTGGCTGTTGTTCGCCGCGGTCTGCCAGACACGGGAGGCGTTCACTGGAGGCAGCCACTGAATCTGGCCATCAGATGTCGGATAGATTGACCCGTTGCCGTTGTATCCGATCTCGTTGTACACGTTGATCACAGTGTTCGCATCGGGAACGACCGCTTCGTTAGAGGATGTATCGTTGGAGGTGGAGGTGGGAACGGCCTCCGCATGCACAGAGGGCTGAACCTCTGCACTTTGCGAAGGCTCGGCAACCGTTGCGGCCGAGGCCGTCGGTATCAGGACCAACAACGCGATGGCTGAGACGAGCCAGAGTCCGATCATGCCCGGCGCGTGCCCCCGGCCTATCTCGGCGTGCCTTCGACCTCGCGATCTCCCGACGGCTTTCCTGCTTGGGCCATTGCCAACGGTCATTCTTCCCCCTCCCGACGTTCGAAAACGACAGAGGAGAGGCTGGAGAAAAGCGGCGGTCGCAATCGTCCCGTCGCGCTGCCGGATGGGTCTG
>Ga0074045_10004273_pt1 | contig 12677 bp, 8 predicted proteins | sample BogForMeECP23OM2_FD_94442 | JGI IMG/M metagenome (GOLD analysis project Ga0074045, IMG submission 94442) | Bog forest soil microbial communities from Calvert Island, British Columbia, Canada - Bog Forest MetaG ECP23OM2 | ecosystem: Environmental > Terrestrial > Soil > Wetlands ... | reverse complement strand
CGCGCTGTATTCAAAGGTATGCCCGACCATGAGGACGAGCTTTCGCTCGAGCGCGATCTTCACCAGTTCATCGGCTTCCTCGGTTGAGGTCGCCAGCGGCTTCTCGACCAGCACTGACTTGCCCGCTTCGAGCGCCCGCCGGGCCATTACGTAGTGAGTGCTTACCGGAGTCGCGACCACGATGCCCTCGATGTCGGAATCGTCGAGCAAGTCTTCGAAGCGGCTGGTGGTTTCGAGATCCGAGTACAACTGGCTGACGTGCGTTCGCCGCTTTTCATCGAGATCGCACGCGACGATCCGCCGTGCAGACAGACTTTGATGGAAATTGCGGACCCAGTTGGGACCCCAGTAGCCGAGACCCACCACGCCCACTCCGCGCAGTTGTCCGCGCTGTTCTTTGAGTGCGGCTGGATGAAGATTGGCGGGCGCGTTCGGACGCACTATCTCGATCGCGACGTCGGAGTTCGCGATTCTGAGCGAGCCATTCGAATGTCCGTTTTTTGAGACGCTGTTGCGATAGCCGTTTTGGGTCAACACCGGTTTTCCCTCGTCGATTCTGATGAAGTCATTCATGATGCGGGTACTCTGATGAAGAATTTCGCAACCGGGACGGCCGCGCATTGAGAATCACGCCGGCGACTGTTCTATCGGCGGCGCGCAGTGCGGCCGCCGCAGTCGCAAGCTCCTTGCGTTCGGTTTGTCCGTAGCGAACCACCAACAGGATCGGATCGGTGGGCCGCATCAACGGCAACATCCGCGGATCGAGCCGCGCGACTCCGAGATCGATCACGACGGCGGAGAACGTGCGGAGAATACCGTCGAGTTCCGCGATCGCGCCTTCGCGCTGATCGTCGCTACCCGGAATGCAGCAAGTCGCGAGCGTCAGCCGCGGCAATCCGGTCGTGCGAAGTTGCAGCGAACCGTCCAGGGCGATCTGGGTGACGGTCCTCTCTGCTTGCGATATCACGCCGTGCAGGCTGGGACTCTGGAGATTCGCGTCAACCAGGATTGTACGCATTGAGAGCCGCTGGCTGAGATCCAGTGCCAATGCAGCAGCTATCGAGGATGCGCCGTCGCGCGGACGACATCCCGATATGGCGACCCGGCACGACTTTTCCACCGCTGCGGTCGGCGCCATCCGCTCACTCAGCTGACGAATCGCATCCTGTCGCGCCAGCGCCGCCGGCAAATCAAGCGGGAGCGGCTCGGGGAAGAAGGAACTCGCGAACGCGAGCTCTTCTGTCCCCGCCGCGACGTCGCGCGAAGGCCGCTCGAGCAGGTCGCGCGTTTTCGGCACGAGCTTCGGGCGCGGCGCGGGCAGCGGCTCCCGCGTGGCGGCCGCGTTTCGATTGACTAAGTCGTAGTATTTGCTCACCGCACTACTCTCGGCTGGTCGTCGTTAGGGGTTGACGGCAAATGAAGAGTCTCGCCGACGTAGAGAAGATTCGGATTGCGTATTTGCGGATTGGCCTTGATCAAATCCTGGGTCCGATCGGTGGAGCCCAGGTACTTGGCCGCCAGATCGTGAAATGAATCTCCGGGGTGAATCTGAATTGTGGTGCGACGCGGCTCTGGTGCCGGCTCTGTGGAAAGGCCGGGCACGGCAACCGATGCGGTCGAGATTGACGCCGCATCGCCGCGAGCCGGCTCGAGAATCTCGTCGCCGCCGAGCGATTCAGAAGAAATGGGGGAGCCGGCGACAAGGGGAACCGTACGATTGAACTCCCCCGCCCAATTACGCGCTCCCGGGATCAGGACGCTGCCGAAGCCAACGATGGCGAGCGCTGCGCACGCGCCAGTAGCGCCTATCAAGAGTCCATGCGGGCGAATCGCGGACTCCGCGCGGCGCGACGCGGCGAGCTGCCGATGGCTCGACGGCCCGAGGATGCTCCGGTAGTCGTTGACGACCTCGCGCGCGACGCCCGGCGTCACCGTCTCCGCGTTTCTCGAGTAAGCGACGACCAACGCGTTGTGACATAGAACATTGAGGCGTCTGGGAATTCCTGCGGCAGCTTTGACAAGATGCCGCAGCGCTCGGGCGTCGAAGATCCGCGCCGTTCCATTTTGCGCCTCGAGCCGGCTTTCAATGTAAGCGACGCTCTCGACAGGACTGAGCGGAAGCAGAGATACCTTGGTCGAGATTCGCTCTCGCAACTGCCGCAGATTGTGCGCGGAGAGACGCTCGAGCAGCTCGGGATGTCCCATCAGGACAATCTGAAGCTCCTCGTCCTGCGAACCGAGCCGGTTGGCAAGCAGGCGGAGATCCTCGAGAGTATCATCACTGAGGTCCTGCGCTTCGTCGATTGCAATTGCGATGCGGTGACCTTCGGGCCGATTTGCGACCACGCGTTCGAGCTCCTGGATCAACTCGAGCTTGCCGCGCGGGTCGGCTGTGACGCCCAGCTGCGGCAGCACGACGCGCATGATCTCCTGGAAGCTGAGCCTGGGGTTGGTTACGCAGGGAAGGTGAAGGTGCGGTAGCCGGCGCGCGAGGACCGCGTTCAGCAGCGTGGTCTTGCCCGTGCCGGTCTCGCCGGTGAGCAGCATGAAGCCGCATTGATCGTGCAGCAGCACCCATTCCAGAGCGGCCAGACATTCGCGATGCGCGCTGCCCAGGTAGAGAACCGCCGCGGACGGCGCGAAACGGAACGGCGGTCCATCGAGTCCGAAGTGCCGATAGTACATAGCCGTTACACCCGGTCGTTCAAGACTGCGACGATCGGCAGTCCGGTTAGGTCGCTTACGACGCCAGACGAATAAATCTTCGAGTCGCTTTCTTCCGCCCAGTAGGCTGCCGCTCCTCCAAACAAGGCCGCGAGCATCAACCCGACGGTCAGGTTGAACGGGACGCTGGGAAACGCGGGCTGGACCGGAGCAATCGGCGGCTGCGCCACGCTGACGTTGAGAATCTTGTTACTGTTGAGCGCCTCGGACGCGCGCGCTTCTTCGGTTTTGCGAACGTAAGCGAGATACGCATCCGAGTCTGCTGTCGCTTGCCGCTGCAGCCGCTGCATATCGACGCCATTGGTTACCAGCGCCGACAGTTGCTGGTTTGCCGCGTCGATTTGCCTGTCGAGCTCATCGCGAGTGGCTTTTCCGGAGGCCACGGAGGTGCTCGCCTGCTTCAGATCGGTCTGCATCGAAATCCAGACCGGATTGACGTCGGTTAGCTGTTCGTTGACCTCGAGATGATTCTCCTTCTCCAGAATGCTTTCCTCGGAGGCCAGCTTCGCGTCGATCTGTTTGATTCGCTCGCTGCCCGGCTGATAGCGGGTCAGCAACTCGGCCCTTTCCGCGCGCAGCTGCATTACCTGCGGCTTCAATTGCTGCAACGCGAGATTCTGAACCGAATGGGTTTCCTTCTGAATGCGCTCGGGCGTGCTGCTCAACTGCGACTGGAGGGCTGATATCTGCTGCTGGCTTCCTGAAACCTGCGCATCGGTTTTGGCAGCCGTACTCTGCAAATCCGAAATGCGGGCGATGAGGGCGCGCTTTTGTTCATCGAGATTGCCGATGCCGGTCTCGAGCTGAAAATCGCGCAGCTTCGCCTCAGACTGTTCGAGCCGGTCTTTCAGGAGCTGGGTTTGCTGCTCGTAAAATTTCTCCGCCTGGGGGTCATGCGACAGGCTCGCGTGAAATTCCAGATACCGGCTCATCAACCGATCCAGAAAGTCTTTCGTCCAACGGCGGTCGTGCGAACTGAATTCGACGTCGATGATATTTGAGCGTTTGATAACCGACGCATCGAGGTTGCGCTCGATATTCATCGCCCACGCGTCCCTCGGAGTCAGATTCGGAATATCGTGCATCAGGTGGTAGCCATCGAGCGGCAGCCGCAGCACGCTTTTCACGGCGGCCATTGCCAGGTTCGATCGATGCGCGTAAGCGGGAGGAACGGGCAGATCCTCCAGCGCGAGCCGAACCAGGTACAAGCTCGTGATCAATTCGCGTTCCGAATTGAGGTCCTGCTCGCTTACGGGATTGCTAACCGCTGCGGGACTCTGTGGGGCATTGCCCTGCAGCTCCGGCGACACCAGCAGCTGCGCTCGATTGTCCTGCACCAGGACCTGGCAATTCGACGAATAGAGCGGCGGCCACAGCAAGGTTCCTACCGCTACGACGCCGAAAACCGTCAGGCCAGCGATCAGGGCGATGCGGCGACGCCGCCAGGCGATTTCGATCCAGTCTGTATAGCTACTCGGTATCATAGTTTATCGGTTGCAAGTGAGATTCATCTGGCTAGAACGTCGGAGAGATATACGGTTCCACCGGCAGCACATCCCTAATGTGTTGCTTCACCCAGAGATCCACGTTGGCGATCTGGCTGCGCGGCACTACCACCACGTCGCGCGACATCAACGCCACATCTTCGCTGCTGCCGGGTTGCTTAATCGCGGCCGCCAGGTCGATTTTGGATCCCTGCGCCTGTCCGCACGCGTCGCGGCGAATCAGCATTGCGCTTTCCGGATCTGAGTTGTCGGTCACGCCGCCGGCCAGCGCCAGCGCCTGCACCGCCGTCATTCCAGGTTGAAGCGGAAAGGCGCCTGGCTTGGTGACTTCACCTTCTACGTAGATCTGCCTGCCTGGCAGGTTGGTCAGATGAACCACAGCGCCCGGATTTCGAAGCTCGTTCCGATAAGCGTTGTCGATCGAGGATGCCAGCTGATCCGGTGTCAGACCTGCCGCCTGAATTGGACCAACCATGCGCAGAACGATTTTCCCTTTGGGATCGACTGTGGCCGTGTCGTTGAATTCAGAGTTCATGTAGAAGTCGAGCGCGAGTTGATCGCCGGGTTGAATCCGATAGTCGGAGTCCTGCGTCGCGCTTTCCTGGATGTTGGCGTTGGCCGCGCACTGCTCAGGTGACATCGGCTTCGATGCGAACTCGTTGCTTTCGCGATCGAGTTGAGGATTTTTCGCGGAACAACCGCCGAGTGCGACAGCTATCACCATCGCGCAGAGGGCCAGCCTCGCGTGGGTTGAGATTCTGCCTCGAGTTGCTCGGTCCCGTAGCATCGTAAACTTCATCCTCACAATTCTTCCGAGATCGGCTCTCTCGATCGGTCCTGGCCCGCCAACTGATTTAGCGGAGGCACCGCTGTGCGCGTCGACTACCAATGGCAACTCGCGTGCCATCATCGGACGACTCGAAGCGTCGCGAAATTGGGCGGATTAGCTCAAACAGGGCGCGTACTGTGAAAGGATTACAAGCCGGGGCCGACTACCGAATCGACCACAAAGATTCTGAGGCTAGTACTTTAGTTACGAAATCAAGGCGATATGGGCATACACTTTCGGAGACTCAGAGCGGACGGGCCCGCTGCAATTGTAGTAATTACAAATTCAGCAACGAGCCCGTCCACACTTCATTCGGCAATCGTCATTGTGACTATTATATTTTGTGCGATCGTAAATTAGTCACTCCTCAAAATCCGGGTTGCAGCCATGGTTCGGACGCCAGGTACGATTGAACCTGCGATATGTACGATAGCGCACCTGAATCGTACCAACTTCCCGAATACCACCACCCTACGCAGCCCCACATCATTTGCTCCGGCGTGCCGTTTGGATAGGTCGGGTAGCCAGCGGTCGGCGTGCGCGACGTCAGGTAACTGACCTGGCCCTCGAAGCAGGCTCTCTGCTGAGCCAGCTTATAGTCAGCGTCAAACGCAGTGCTCAGGTACGAATAGCAGTTCGAATTGGTGACCTCGGAAGTCTCCTGGCTTGACGCAACACTTTCGCAGGTGGATGGATAATCGACCGTTTTGACTTGCAGGATGCCGAGGCTTATCCCGTTGCCGATGTCGCCGATGGCTTCCTGCTTCCAGTCAGTCTCGTTGACGGCTGTGGCTCGCGTCACGTTTTCGTCGAAGCCCCATTTGCATGACGCCCACTTGAGAATCGCGTCGGTGGTGCCAGTGAACTGGCCATCAGCGCGCACCAGATAACTTCCGGGAGCTCCGCCTTCGCCGCCGGAGGCCTCGGATTGGTAAGTAGTCAGGTCTGACGCCGTCGGCATGAAGCTGTTCGGCACGGCATTGGCGGGCCGAGGCTCAAACGTATCACCCGCGACCGCGGCCGCACACGTAGCGTCGGACGGCAGAGCGGAGCCACTCGGCAAGAGTGAAAAATAAGGGGTCGCCGTCGACGACGGGGTAGCTGTTGGAGCTGTCGATGGAGTCGCGCTGGGAGCTGCCGACGGCGTACCGATAGGAGTTTGGATCGGAGTTCCAGAAGGCGCGGGCGCTCCGTTTTGAACATTCAGATTGATGGCGGAAGTCGCGAGCAGGGTGCCACCGCTGCTGTATCCACTCGCGGAGATGGCGTGCTGGCCGTTGGCGACAGTGGTCGAATTCCACGCATCGGAGTAAGGCGGGGAAGACGCGACCCAATTTCCGTCAACGTAGAAGTTAACCCAACTCACCGACGAGCCTGGCTGCACCACAATCGACACGGTGCCGGAAACGTTCGAACCGGTCGCAGGCGACGTGATAGTCACTTGACCCGGAGTTGGAGTTGCCGCAGGCGTGGGCGTAGGGGGATCCACGGTTGGCGTGGCAGCTGAGTTTTTTACTTTAACCGATCTGGAGCAAGTCCCCGCGAGGGTGCCCGAGTCATTGTAGGCTTTGGCGGAAATAGTATGCGTGCCGTTGGAAATTCCGGTCGATGTCCATGACAGTGAATCGGGCGGAGTCGAGGCCATATAGACGCCGTCGATATATACGTTCACCCATGAAACGTTAGAATTCATCGAGACCGAGATCGGCACCACACCCGACACGACGCTGCCATTGGACGGTGCAGTGATCGTCACCATTGCGGCAGCCGCGCTCATCGACGCGCCCAGCTCGACTATCAGGAAACCACAAAGAAAGAGTACGATCGCACCACCAAAACCGCGCCCGTTGTTTAGTCCGCGCATGAAAATCGCCCTCCCCAGGCGTGCGCATCTCTGCTTTCGCGGACAGTACCGGGCCGGCTTCGGCCAGCGAGGTGAGCGAGCACACTTCACCGCTGGCTGGACTAACGCCGACGCGCACGTCCGCGGTTATACGCGGGCTATTTCAGTGGCGTGATACCTTGGGCAGGTCTGACCTGAAACCCTATCGCGACAGGTCTCTCCCCTGCGGACCTGGACTCACAGCCTCGGAGTCTGAAACTTCCCTCGCGTTTGAGTTAACCAACAATGCCCAAACAGCGCCGGCTACGAATGCAGTGCCGAATGAAGAAGAGACCTGCGCGCTTGAACCCGAACTATGTCTGCGGCGCCACGACTCGCCGCGCCGAGGACCATAGCAAAGGCATAGTTCTGGTTCAACTTTTTCGCGCATGCGTTTAATTTTATTTTGTATATTTTCTATAGTATGCAGCTTTTACAATATTGTATATTTTACAATCCACGTGCACTAGCCATTATGTAGTTCGGGAATACCTACATCGGCGTTTCCGCTCACCCGAAGACGAAAAGCTATTGGAAGGAAATGGAATCCTCGCGGTGGCCGTTCAGGTAGAAGACTGGTGCGGCGCCCCAGGCATTACGTTCGAAGCGGCCGCCGGCATTTGCCTCGAGCACTGCGTGGGCCGCGCCGCTTACCGAGTTATTCTGCACAAGCGCCGGCGTGACCAGGTAGATTCCCGTCAGCACATTGGAGATGGAATTGCCCCGTATCGTTGTTCCTGAAGAACCCGCATCGATCTGAATCCCGGAGCCACGTCCGGGCACCGAGCCGCTCAGGTTGTAGACACGGTTATTCTCGACGACGCCGTTGGCGCAGTATTCCTGGTAGATGCCATTGCTCTCGGCGGCGTCATGAGCGGTGTTGCCGCGAATCACTGCTGAAGTTGAATGCTTGGTGTCGAAACCGCTGTGATTGAAGTGTTCGGCCCGGTTGCCGATGATTTGAGCGCCATCGGCGTTTTGCAGATTGATCGCGTTACCGTGTCCGCCACTGTACTCAATGGTGTTGTCGATGAACTGAGGCGCGGTAGCCAGTTCGACGTGTTCGCTGAAGTGGATTGCGTTGTAGTATTCGCCGCCGTCGATTTGACCCGTCCCAGTTTGTCTCACCGTGTTGTTTCGAATGACTACCCCGACGGGACCTCTGCCGCCGTCGCCGTTCGAGAAGAAGTAGATTCCATATCCGCCGGTGCGCTCGAATACGAGCCCATCGACGATCATATCGCCCTTCTCGCCTGCGTCCGCGGTCACGTTCATCCCGTAGATTCTTACCGCAGCCTCGACCGTGTGGGTGGCGGGATTGGAGCCGTCGCCCAACCAAACGTAGAGGTCCGAAGTGGCGGGGTTCCAGTACCAGCTTCCCGGCTTCATCGACTCTATCGCGCAAAGCTTTGACCGCGCGCACGATTCCCACGGCAGGCAACACGCGCGCGTTAAACCCCAGCCCGGACCTCCGTCGACAAAGACGTTGTTAGGTTTCGAACTTTGCGCCTGGTAAATTGAAGCTCTGCTCAACCTCCATCCCTTCACGACATCGCTGCCACTGATGATCGGTGCGGCTCCGTTGCCGTAGGCCGTGAAAACGATCGGATGGCCGAGAGCACCGCCTTTCTCCGGCGCCAAAGTCTCGCGCCATACTCCACCGCGCCGAAAATATACGGTATCTCCGGGCGAGAGCGCGATTGAGTTAAGCTTGGCGATCGTGCGCCAGGCGCTAGATGGATTTCGGCCGGAATTGGAATCGTCGCCGGCTTTGGAATCGAGATAGTAGGAGGCGTGAGGTGAATCGAAAGGAGGGTCAGCCAACGCGTTCAGCGACAGGAGCACGAGCAACGCGATGCTCAGCCGAAGCGCGGCCTTCATCGTCAAAGTCATCAGGCATGCCCTGCCTGCAAAGCTCGAACGATCGGTGTTTTTGAGGCTTCCGCGACTTTCGCTCGACTGGCGGCTTGCTCCAGGGCAAAAAGTCTCTCGCGCTCGAGCATTGACCACGCCAGGGCCATCAGAATGCCGGCGAATGAACGGAAGTCCGAAACCGATTCCGTGAAATACAGGATGAAGACTGGCAAAGAGGCCAGCATCACTATTGAGCGCAGGTTCCATGGATCGCGATTGCGAAAAAAACAGCTGATCATCGGCCGGATCGTGAGGAATAGCCAGAACAGAAGCGCCGGTATTCCGAGACCCGCCGCGCGCGAGAGAAAACCGTCGTGCAGAGACGACTGATAGCCCTCGCTCCAAACCTCGTCCCAGCCGGGGAAGTATTGACTATTGAGGATTTGACCCTCGACCTCGTAGCCATACCCGAGTAGGGGACGCTCCTTGACCCTGCGAACCGCGAAATCCCAGGCGACGTTCCGCCCGGAGAAGCTCGCGACGTCGCCTCGGTCCAAATAAACATGCATGCTGGGGACTTCGAGCGCGGCTGTGTAAAAGATTGCGAACAGAGCAGCGAGGGCGATCGCGCCCCTGATTCGATATTTCCAGACCGTGTAAAGAGCGCATCCGATGGCAAAGGCGACGAAGGGCGATCTCGAGTCCGCCATCGCGCCCTGCACCGCTGCGCCGAGCATCGCGGCCGCAGCCAGCGCCTTCCTGCCGCGGCTCGCGATCGGCCAATAGATAAACCCGGCGCCGAGCGTCGCCAGCATCAAGCCGCCGACCTGATTGGGCTCAGTGAAAAATCCGGTGAAACGCAATATCCCGGTGTCGCGATCGGGCCGCCAGGTCATGCTTGACGGAATCACAATGGCGAGGTAGTTAGCCGCGACGATAATTCCGCAACCGACCAGAAGAGCTCCCATTGCGCGACGCGCGTCGTCTCCGCTCCTCACTTCCGAGGCTATCGCGCAGAACGCGCAGAACGGCAGGGTAGCGGCGATTACCCTGGCGAATGAAACAGCGGGCAGGATCGAGTAAGACACACTCATCAGCGCCCAAATCAAATAAATCGTGTAGCCACGAAATCCCCCCTGGCGCAGAATTCCGGACCTCCACACCGAGGAAACAAATGGCAGAACGAAGAGGAACCCCAACGAGTATCGGATGACAGCGCCAATCTTCTCGTCAGAACTTGCGGCTAAAGAGCTCGCTGTCACCGCTTCGATCAGCATGAGAACAATCAGCAGCCCGGTAACCTGACGGCTCGTGATACTGATTCCCCAGGACAAGACCACCGCCGCTGCTATCGCGAGCACAATCATCCCGCCCGCCACCGGATGCGCCATTAGGGCGAGGATCAGCATCCCAGCGGCGGCCGACGCAAGATACTCGAGACGAGGAATCGATCGATTCCAACGCGCCTCGACGGCGCGACCTTGAGAGGAGGTTTGTAAATTTTGCAACATGTTCCCGAGGTGGAAAGCAACCGGGATGCCATGGAGTGGACTGCGAGAATTTCAGTAACTCGTCCTGAAAATTGAGCGTGCATCCGGCGCATTGCGACTTGGGTGAAGCCGTAATTTCTTCACGACTACACAGAGCGAACATCAGGTATCGATTCGATCCGACGGGGTTCGCCTAAAAAAATTTAATTTCTATCGGCGTTTTTCTCGGCGCTGGATGCTCGTCGCGTAGATCTGATTTCGGCACGCAATCTGCATATTTTGCTTGCGCGCCGCGATGAAAATCTTGCGTGTGTATAAGCGACAGATGAAAGTCGCCGACGAGTACCCAAAATCTTCGGACTTTTAGCTCCGGTGGGCGCGGCTGACCGAGCGCTCCCCACCACGACGACAGGCCAGTTCCCGCGCCCGCCCGGAGCTCTTCCCGCAGAGCCGCGTCGAGCCCTCAGATGAATGTTCGTTTCGTTGGACACGCATGCATAGTCGTCGAGTGTTCAGGCGCCTCGATTCTAATGGATCCGTGGTTGTCCGGGAAAATTTTCAACAATTCGTGGACTCTGCGCCCCGAACCCGTGTTAGATCCCGCGCTACTGGATCGCATCGACTACCTGTGGATTTCGCATGAACATCCGGATCATTGCCACTTTCCAACCCTCGGCGCATTTCCGAATTCCTTCAAAGAGCGGGTAACTATCCTCTTCCAGACCCGCGACTCGGCAAAAATGATCGCCGCCTTCAAGGGCCTGGGTTATCGGCGCTTTCGACTTCTCCACCACAGGGAAGTAGTGCCAGTGGGCAACGATTCGTCCTCGGCTGAGAGCACGAAAGTGTATTGTTACCATGCGGGCCTGATGGATTCGGCGCTGGCAGTTATCGACGATGGACAAGTAACACTAAATCTCAACGACGTCCGCCTAAGTACTGCCGAATGCAAGCTCATCCTAAATGACCTGAAACACGTCGATGTCTTACTCAGCCAGTTTTCACTGGCTGCGTATGCGGGGTTCGAGCCACCAGAGCGTTATCTGCCGGCGCGCGCCAGACAGATTTTGCACAACCTGTCGGAGGTGCATCGCGCGCTCGGCGCAAAAGTCACCATACCATTCGCCAGCTTCATTTACTTCTCAAGCGAAGACAACAAATACGTCAATCCATTCGCCAATACGGTCGGCGATGCGTGCGACTATTTGACTCGTCAGGGCCAGGCCTCAGTGGTGCTTTACCCCGGCGACAGTTACGAGCTCGGCGCGGTCCATGACTCGTCGCATGCGTTGCAGCGCTTCCAGGCGCTGGCCGGTTGGGACGAGCTGCCATATGACCCGATCGAGACGAAGCCACTCGACGCGATCTTCGACGCGTATGCGGCCATGGCGGGGCAGATACGTGAGCGTTACTCGCGCGCGCTGCTGTCGCTTTTGCGACCGGTGACTATAAGGATTCGCGACCTGGAGAAGACTGTTGAATTTTCGCTCACCACGGGAGGTATCGAGGAAGCTCCCGACTCCATGTTGCCGGACCTATCGATCAATTCTCAGCCACTATGGTTCGGGTTCAAGTTTCCATTCGGAATCCAGACTCTGGGAGTATCCGCTCGATTCAGGCTTCATCGGAATTTTCGGAACTGGAAGACGCATCGCATCCTCTTTTCGCTGCATAACGGGGGCATCTACCTGAGACCAAAGTACGTACTCACGGCCGACTTCATGAACTACGCGCGCCACAGACTCGCGGGCGGGATGACTCAGGCTGTTCACTACTATCGCACGTCGCTCTAGCAGAGCGCTCGCACCGGCGCGGCCGGGACGCAATCGCGGATCGATAGCTAATCCCGGCTCAACCAGATTTCGCGCCAGTAGTGATAGTTCGCGCGCCGGCAGAACGAGCGCTGACCATGGCAATACACGGATTCGAGCACGATGCATGGGCTCCGGAAGCCCTTCAGCTCGCCGCTCCGTTCGTCGATCCGCCGCTGCATATTGGAGATCACCTGGTACTTGCGGGCGCAGAACTGAAACATTTCGGGCTTGAATTCCATGCCACGGTTACACCCTTTGCGATCCAGCGTCCGGATGATTTCCAACATTCCGCGAACCCGCACCACTTCGCCCGGCCGCAAATCAAGCGGTGTTGCCGGAGTTTTCCTGTATCGATTGGCATTCCAGGGCGCTCGCGCCCATAGCATGAATGCAAACAGAATCGTTTTGCCCCAGAAGTAAACGATGAGCTGGCGCAAGTCGTCGAAATTTCGCTTTCCCGAGACGCAATCCCGCGCGACGTCGGCGAAGTACTCCCGCGGGCGACCCAGTGACGCCGGGCAGGTTGCGGAATTCAACTCCGTCGCCTGACACATGAGAGTGTTATCCGGTGTGTTGGCG
>Ga0074045_10004272_pt1 | contig 12678 bp, 5 predicted proteins | sample BogForMeECP23OM2_FD_94442 | JGI IMG/M metagenome (GOLD analysis project Ga0074045, IMG submission 94442) | Bog forest soil microbial communities from Calvert Island, British Columbia, Canada - Bog Forest MetaG ECP23OM2 | ecosystem: Environmental > Terrestrial > Soil > Wetlands ... | reverse complement strand
TCTGGCAAGATATTTTTCGGGATGTGCGTCACGGTCAATATCCATGCGCCTTTGGACTGAGTTTGCAAAGGGCTCCAACTTTCGAAATTTGGCCCTGTTTGGTTCCGGCTACGCCGGGTTAGGAATGGGAAGTCGGCCAGTGTGTACCAGTGTGTGCGCCCTGCCGGTACACAGTCTTCCCGGAATGTCACTTGGTAAATTTTCGTTCCACAATCCGATCCACAAACTGAGATGTTTTGTACGACCTGCGTGTATTTAGGCAACCTCCACGCACTTGTAAGTCGTTGTAAAACCGAACCCGGTCAGATTCACACGGTGGAAGTCACAGGTTCGAATCCTGTAGCGCCCACCACGTCATCTCCTTACCACAATTGGATTTGCTCCTCCGGCTCGCAGGGGCTGCCGCGGAAACGGTACTCTGGGTGGACTGCGCCCGCATGTGTGCATCCAGTTCGCTAAGCAGGAACAGCCAGGTTCTGCGCTGCTTGCCAGGAGAGGATGCGCTGGCAACTCGCTAGCGCGAGCTTTGAGCCATTTACGCGACGGTCGGCGATCGAAAGAAACTCCACAGCCTTTGAGGCAGTCTGCGAAACGCTGGTCGTGATCCAGCTTCTGGCGACGAGTACGGAGTCTCTGTCGTCGCTGGCACGCGAGGCTCTAGGCGTAATCGATCGGGTTCAACTCGAGCCAGCGCTCGTCGCGCGCTTTGCGCAGTTCTCGCGCTGCGAAAAGAGCGACGCTAGATGTGACGTTGCGCGTCTTCCAGCTGAATCCAGCGAAGAAGCCCAGTACGCTACCCACGCTCCCTAGCACGACGGCCTTTGAAAAGCGATTGCGGTGGGGCGTCAAGCAAGTGCTCAGGATCCCGACACACGCTCCCATGGCAGCTAGCGCAAGGGAGCTCTGGACCGCCTCTGTGGCGATCGTCGACAACGGCCTTTCTCCACGAGCGGAGTCCTGGCCGTTGCGAATTCCCGTAATGCCCGCGTTGACGAGTTTTCTACCATAGCGGATTGTGCTGGCCGGTGTGTGAGAGTGATTCATTCTCGTAAACCTCAGGCGGAGCTCCGCGGCTGCATCTCCATAAAGGCCGCAGAACAAACCCGTGCTTGTCTGCACCAGTCAGCTTCCCACGCAACGAACATCCTGTCTGTGACTATGGGCACTCCCGGCAGTGAGGCCAGTGTGCCACTCATGTGATGCGCTTCACTGACCGTACCGGTGCGGGAGTGAATAATCCAAACTAAATAGACCGAAGTGTTCCATCCGGTCTTCCTGGGTCGCCACTTTCTGAAAGGACCACACGGCTCCAAGTGGGCGAGCCGGCTTTGGCTAAACAGCTGTTCTCGATCGGGCTGAATAGAGGTGGTCTGCTTAGTCGCGAGACAGGCCGCGAAGGCGGAGATGTATCGCATGGTAGAAGGCGCGCAAACTAACGGGAATCTGATCTTCTGGGGGATGTCTGCACCGCTCCTGGTTCTGATCTTTCAATTATTGGGGCTCGCCTGTTTTTCGTGCATCGTGTACGCGCGCGCAGCACCGCTGGTGCGCGGGCAGCGCGATCTTCGCTTTGACCGGCCACTGCTGCGTCTGCAAAACGTCCTGAAATTCTGGCTCGGGCAGTGGAAGCATCCGCGATACAAGGTTGCGGGCACTCTACACCTGTTGATATTCGCCGGCTTTCTGATTCTGGCCACGCGCGCCTTCTATCTTCTTTTATTCGGACTCGCGGACGACTTCGTTGCTCCGAGTGCTATCGGCCGAGGGTACGACATCGTTGCGGACTACGCAGCAACGATCGTGTTCTTCGCGGTTTCGGCGGCCGCGGTGCGTCGCGTAGTCTTCAAGCCCGCGCGCTATGCCGTGCCGGAGAGGTACGGTAAAGGCCATCCGCTCGATGCCATCTTCTTATTAGCGCTTATCGCGCTCCTGATGTTGTCCGAGAGCCTGTTCGAGGCGAGCAGGGCAGCGATCCAGGCGCAGCAGGGATTGACTGCTGAGTTTCTGCCAGTCCTGTCGCTTGGCTGGCTGTTGAAAGAGGTCGTCGGTTCGGCGTCCGCCGCAACCCTGTGGCGGCTGCACCTCGGCTCCTATGTGGTTGACGTTCTGACCTTTTATTTCCTGCTGTGCTATCGACCGTTTGGAATCCAGTTCCACGTTGAGACTTCGCTGTTCAACGTGTACTTCGCGAAGCTGGATCGCGGCACAGTGAAGCCGGTCCGCTGGGGCGTCAGCGATGAGCAACTCGACCAGGTGAAATCGTTCGGCGTGAAGACGTTCGAGGACTTTACCTGGAAGCACATGCTCGACTTCTATTCGTGCGCCGATTGCGGACGGTGTTCGGACAACTGCCCGGCGAACGCCGTGGGACGGCCGTTATCGCCGCGGTTCCTCAGTATCAAGGCCCGTGACTACGCCTTCCAGCATTACCCAATGTTCGGAAGCTCCAGGAATGGCCAGCCGCTGATCGGAGGCATTTACTCCGAGGATGAAGTCTGGTCGTGCACGACCTGCGGCGCGTGTGAGGAAGAATGCCCGCTGCTGGTGGAGTACATCGACAAGATCGTTGATTTGCGGCGGGGAATGGTCGACGACGGAAACGTACCGAAGTCCATCCAGAAGGCGCTGAAGGCGCTGGAGAGCCGGGGCAATCCTTACGGCAAGATGGAAAAGAAACGGGCCGACTGGGCGAAGGACAAGGAGTTCCAGCAGACCTGCAAGGTCAGCGTGCTGGACGGCGACGCTACGACGGAGACCTTGTACTTCGCGGACAGCATTACGTCCTATGACGATCGTATTCAGGCGATTGGCCGGGCAACCGCGCGGGTCCTCACCGCGGCCGGCGAGAACTTCGGAATCCTGGGTGCGGCGGAGAAAGACAGCGGCCACGAAGTCCGGCGCTTCGGCGAAGAGATGCTCTTCCAGGCGCTTCGCGACCACAACACCGAAGCGATCAAAGCCTCAGGCGTGAAGCGAATCGTCACCTCCGATCCACACGCCTACAACGCGCTGAAGCATGACTACAAGGATTTGCCTCCGGTGGAGCACATCAGCCAGGTGATTGCGCGCGAGGTGAAGTCAGGGAAGCTCAAGCTCAATCACGCCGAAAACGGTTCCAACGTGTACGCGTATCACGACCCGTGCTACCTAGGGCGGCACAACCAGGTCTATGACGATCCGCGCGACGCGCTTGATGCCATCCCCGGCCTGAAGCGAGTGGAGATGAGCCGCTGCCGCGACCGTTCGTTCTGCTGCGGCGGTGGCGGGCTGATGCTGTTCTACGAGCCGCAGGAGAACGAACGAATGGGTGTGAAGAGAGTGCAGATGGCAGCCGAGGCCGGTGCCAACGTGATCGTGACCGCCTGCCCATTCTGCATGGTGAACATCGAAGATGCGATCAAAGTTTCAGGCATGGAAGGCAAGATGACCGCGATCGACCTGGCGGAGCTGGTGGATCAACACATCGTACGGAAACGTCCGCAGGCAGCGGAAGACGAGAGCAATGCGCTCGTACACGCGAACGCGTGACGTCAGGACAACAGTCAATTCGGGAGAATCAACGTGGAGATTCTAGTTTGCGCGAGAAGAGTACCCGACACGTCGGAGAACGAGATTCAGCTCAACGATGCGGGGAACGATATTGAACGCGACGACCTGGTGTATTCGATCAACGAAGCGGACAACTACGCGGTCGAAGAGGCGCTCCAGATCGTCGCCAAAGCTGGCGGCAACGTGACGGTCGCCACCGTGGGCACGGACGAGGACGAGGAGATCCTGCGGCGGGAGCTGGCCATGGGCGCGAACCATGGTGTGCTGCTTTCGGACGATGCCTTCGGCGGGTCGGACGGCAAAGGCATTGCGACCATCCTGAAGGGTTTCGCGCAGAAGGGAAAATACGACCTGATCCTGACCGGCGTGCAAGCCGAAGACGGCGGTGCGCAGGTGGGCGGGATGCTCGCAGCGCTGCTCGATTACCCGTTCGCTTCGCTGGTGAACTCCGTTGAGGTGGTCGGCGGAAGCAAGCTGAAGGTCGGCCGCGAGATTGAGGGCGGCAACAAGGAGATGAATGAACTCGATCTACCTTGTGTGCTCTCGATCCAGACAGGAATTAACGAGCCGCGCTATGTCGGGATGAAAGGAATTCGTCAGGCACAGTCGCTGGAAGTTCCGACTTACGGCGCAGCTGATCTTGGAGTTGACACGGGCTCAGTGGGAGAAGTTGCCGCAAAGGTGAAACGTGACGACTACTTTGTGCCAGTTGCGGGCAAGGGTGCGGAGATCCTGCAGGGAAGCCACGAGGAGATCGCCGACAGGCTCATTGAGCTGATGAAGGCCAAAGGAGGTTTGCAATGACGGCCAGGATTTTTGCCTACATCGCGCACAAGAATGGCGTCGCCGATGATTCGGCCGCCGAATTATTCGCCGCCGCAAAGAAGATCGATCCTGCAGCGTCTCCTATAGCGGTTGTCACCGGCGCGGGTCCAGAACTCGACGCCGTATGCGAAAGTCTGCGTGCCTCGTATGCCGAAGTGTGGAAGATCGCGAACGCAGACCTCGCCTACCCGAATGCCGAGCTCATTCGCAAAGCGCTGGTAAAGGTTATTCCGACAGGCAGCATCGTGCTGGTCGCACATAACCATTTTGGAATCGACTTGTCACCCGGATTGTCCATCAAGCTGAATGCTGCATACGTGTCGGACGTCGTGGGAATCGAGGGGATTGACGGCACCAATCTCAAAGTAGTTCGCCAGGAATTCGGCGGACAGGTGAGTACTCATGTTCACTGCGACATTTCTTCAGGCGCGGTGATCAATCTGCGCCCGGGAGCGTTCAAACCGGCAGAGACTGCCCCTGCGGGAGGGGTTGTTGTCGACAGGAGTGCGGACGTCGGCGCCCTCACCGCGGGACGTCGGTATCTGGAAACCGTAGTTGCCGAAGTCGGCGACGTGGACATCACCAAAGAAGCGGTTCTGGTTTCTGTGGGTCGCGGCATTCAGGAACAGGACAACCTGCCCATCGCGCAGGAACTGGCTGACGCACTCGGCGCGGCGGTGAGTTGTTCGCGGCCGGTGGTCGATGCCAAGTGGTTGCCCAAGTCGCGGCAAGTCGGCTCCTCCGGCCAAACCGTGAAGCCGAAGATCTACCTGGCGTGCGGCATCAGTGGCTCCTTCCAACATTTGGCCGGACTGAAAGGCAGCCCATTCATCGTCGCCATCAACAAGAACCCCAAGGCGCCGATCTTTCAGGTCGCTGACGTCGGAATCGTCGCCGACCTGCTCGAGTTCTTACCCGAGTTGACCGACAAGGTGCGGGAAGCGAAGGGCGCTCATGCGCCCCGGTAAAGCGAGGCATTCATAATGATTACCAAGAAAACGTTAAAGCTCAGCTTGAAGTCGCTGCGGGACTTCGGCAAGAAACGCTTGCCGGACGAGGTCTTGATCGATCTGGACGACAAGGACGAGTGTCCGCTCGAGATCGTGCGCTACATGTGCAACCCCGAGCAGTTGGGCATTCAGTTGCTTTTTATTCCCGAAGAGTACGGCGGCCTGGGCGGCAGCACCTTCGACGTCTACCTCATCTGCGAAGAGATGGCGCGGATCGACCTTGGCCTTGCCACTTCCCTGTTCGCGACGTTTCTTGGCAGCGATCCAATCACCGTGGGCGCGACCCCGGAGCAGAAGAAGCTCTGGCTGAGCCGCATCGCCGACGAGGGTGTGCTCTTTGCCTATGGCGCGACGGAGCCGGAAGCCGGCAGCGACCTTGGCTCGCTGAAGACCACGGCGGACCGCGTGATGCAAGACGGCAGAGTGGTGGGATACAAGATCAACGGCAGCAAGCAATGGATCAGCAACGGCGGCATCGCCGACCTGTACACGGTGCTGGCGAATACCCCGAGCGGGCCGAGCTGGTTCGTGGTGGAAAAGGGTGCAAAGGGATTCACCCACGATAAACCGGAGAATAAGCATGGCATCCGTCTGAGCAACACGGCGGCTCTGTCGCTGGTCGATACCTACGTCGATGCCGACCGGCTGATTGGCGGCGTAGAAGGCCAAGGGCTGCTGCAAGCCCAGGCAGTGTTTGGATATACGCGTCTGATGGTGGCCGCGTTCGGACTCGGTGCAGGATGGTCAGCACTCGACCGCGCGATTCCCTATTCGACCAAGCGCATTCAAGGCGGGGCTCCGCTGTCGGAGAAGCAAGGTTACACACACAAATTGATTGTGCCCAACGTCGTCCGGTTGGAAGCGGGTCGCGCCTTCATCGAGGAAACGGCCGAGCGCATCGACGCAGGTGAAGGAAGCCTGAACACCGAGGGTGCGATCGCCAAGTACTTGTCGACTGAGGCGGGGAACACCGCGGCCGAGGCCAGCATCCAGGCGTTGGGCGGCTACGGCTATACCCACGAGTACATGGTGGAGAAGATCAAGCGCGATGTGCGCATTACCACGATCTATGAAGGTACGTCCGAGATCATGGAGATGACCATTAGCCGCGACCGTTGGCAACTCCATCTGAAGACACGCGGGCAGCATTATCACGAGCGCGCCAAGCAGGCTGAATTGCTGCACTCAGCGCACCCGAATGTTGGCGCCGATGTGGCGGCCCTGGCGCTGCACGCTCTCGCCGAAGTCATGGAGAAGGCACGCGCGGGACGGTTGACCCGCTATCAACACATTCTGTTGCGCATCGGCGAGTGGATCGCTTACGCAGAAGCCGCCGCCACGCTTGCCCGTCGCGCAGCGCTGATGACCGAAGGCAGGCTGAATGAGAAGGCCAACGATCGATTTGACGCCAAGGCGCTGGCAGCCATCAGCCGGATTTTTGCGCGCGAAGCCGCGATGAAGGTGGCGAACGATGGCTTGCGTTGCATTGCGGGCGCGGGCGGGGTAGCCAACGCGGAGATTTCAGCGTTCGAGGCATCTCTGGGATTGTCGGCAATCCACCGCGCGCAGTCAGGCCTCCTGGCGGACATGGATTACGTTGCTGACGTTTTGTACGGCCGAGTGCAAAAACGTCCAGCGGAGCAGCCCACGGAAGTAGCCGTTCATAGCTAGAGCCGTGGAGCGTGCGTCTGCCTCTCCTCCCCCTCGCAGGCGCACGCTCCGCGTGACGAGGAATGACATCATGGAAAACACCGCACATCGAGCAATCGCAATTGTGGGGGTGGGAGCCATCCTGCCCGACGCCCCGAACGCAGCAGCATTTTGGAACAACATAAAGACCGGCCGCTACAGCATCAGCGAAGTCCCGGCCGATCGCTGGGATCCCGAGCGTTACTACGATGCCGATGCCAACGCGCCCGACAAAACGTACTCGAAGATCGGTGGCTGGGTGCGCGAGTACGCGTGGGACCCAATGAAGTGGCACTTGCCGATACCGCCGCGTGTGGCGGCTGGAATGGACCTGGCCCAACAATGGGCTATTGCCTGCACGCGCGAAGCGCTGGAAGACTACGGCTTTCCCAATCGGCCGCTGAACCTCGATCGTACGGCGGTGATTCTCGGCAATGCCATGGCCGGGGAGAAGCACTACCTCTCGTCGACACGCATCTTCTTTCCTGAGTACGCCCACGAGTTGGCTGAAACCGCCAGCTTCGCAGCGTTGCCGCCTAAGGCGCAGCGCGACATTACCCGCGAATTCCGCGAGCGCATCGGAGAACGATTCGCTGCCATCACCGAGGACACGATGCCCGGCGAACTCGCCAACTGCATGGCCGGGCGTATTGCGAACCTCTACAACTTCCACGGTCCTAACTACGTGTGCGACGCGGCGTGTGCGTCGGCCATGGCTGCGATCAAGTCGGCGGTCGAAGGCCTGATCGAGAACGACTTTGACGTAGCGGTGACAGGCGGAATTGACCGCAACATGGGCGCGCCGACCTTCGTGAAGTTCTGCAAAATTGGCGCATTGTCCGCCACCGGCACTCGTCCCTACGCCGAAGGCGCCGACGGATTCGTCATGGGCGAAGGCGCTGCCATCTTCCTGATGAAGCGTCTGGCCGACGCCGAGCGCGATCAGGACAAGATTTATGCAGTAGTGCGCGGAATCGGCGGATCGAGCGACGGCAAGGGTAAGGGCATTACCGCCCCCAATCCAATTGGGCAGAAGTTCTGCGTCGAACGCGCCTGGAAGAATGCCGGCCTGTCACCCGAGCCTGGAACACTCATTGAGGGGCATGGCACCTCGACTCGTGTTGGTGATGTCGTCGAAGCGCAGAGCATGGCCGACTTCCTTGGCAGTGCTACTCTTCCCGCGCATTCTGTGGCGCTCGGCTCGGTCAAGTCGAATATCGGGCATCTTAAAGGAGCTGCCGGGGCTGCGGGAATCCTGAAGGCCACCCTGGCACTTCGAGATAAAGTGCTGCCGCCTAGTTTGCACTGTGAACATCCCAGTCCGGAGATCGATTTCGCTCACTCTCCGCTCTACGTCAACACCGAACTGAAACCGTGGGACGTTCCTGCGGGCGACGTACGCCGGTCCGGTGTCAGTGCGTTTGGTTTCGGCGGCACCAACTTCCACGTGGTGCTGGAAGAGCACATTCCCGGAAGGCTGAATGGAAACGGCAAACGGTCGATCGCGGTCGGTGATGTGCCGGCGGTGGTGGCACACGGAGTTGTGATGCCTGCGAAGAGTGTTGCGCCCGGCGCAACGGCCGAAGCTTCGCGCAAGTCGCCTTTACGTGGCGCGTTAGTGATCGGCGCCGCAACCGAGGCCGAACTGGTCGAGCGTCTGAGCGCGGTGCAGAAAGCGGCAGCTGCAGGCGAGGCACCGGCAGTGGCCGCTCCTGCGGAGTCCGATCTGCGTGCACCCGAACGCATTGCAATTGACTACGCTGACGCCACTGATCTTGCGATCAAGTCGGCGAACGCGCTGAAAGCGTTGAAAGCCTGTCAATCCGCCATCTGGAAGGCACTGCGTCCCCAAGGCATTTTCCGTGGACGCGGCCCTGCGGGCAAAGTAGCGTTCCTTTACACCGGGCAGGGCTCGCAGTACGTCAACATGCTTGAACCGCTTCGCGCTGCCGAGCCGATCGTGGCCGAGATTTTCGCAGACGCCGATCGCATCATGACGCCTCTGCTCGGCAAGCCACTAAGCGAGTTTATCTTCGTTGATCAAACCAACGCAGACGCTGTGGCAAAAGCCGAAGAAGATCTTCGCCAGACCGAGATCACCCAGCCGACTGTGCTGACCATCGACCTGGCCTTAACTCGCCTGTTGGCTGCGTACGGCATCCACCCCGACATGACAATGGGACACAGCCTCGGTGAATACGGCGCCCTGGTCGCGTCCGGCTCGCTCACTTTTGAGGACGCGTTGGCGGCGGTCAGTGCTCGCGGCCGCGGCATGACCCAGGTAGCGGTGAAAGACACCGGCAAGATGGCAGCGGTATTCGCGCCGCTCGCCGAAGTTGAGCGAACCCTGAAGTCCATCAACGACTACGTCGTGATCGCCAACATCAACAGCGGACAGCAGTCGGTCATCGGCGGCGCCAGCAAAGCAGTCGATCGCGCTACAGAAATCTTCCTGCAGGCGGGCTACAACGTAGTGTCGTTGCCGGTCAGCCACGCTTTTCACACGTCGATCGTCGCCCCAGCCAGCAATCCGTTGCGTGAGATGCTGTCGCACCTGCATCTGCAATCACCTCGTATACCGGTCGTCGCCAATGTGAACGGCGAGTTCTATCCCACGGGACCCGATGTTGTTCCGCAGATGCTGGACCTTCTGGCGCGGCAGGTCGCTTGCCCGGTGCAGTTCGTAAACGGATTACGCACGCTCTACGATGCCGGCGCGCGCATCTTCATCGAAGTTGGCCCTAAGAAAGCGCTGCAGGGATTTGCCGAGGAAGTGCTCGGCGATCGCGGCGACGTAGTTACGTTCTTTACTAATCATCCGAAGGTTGGCGATGTCGTCAGCTTCAATCAGGCGCTGTGCGGACTTTATGCGACGGGATTGGGATGCGATGGGACGGCAGCCGCTCGCGAGGTTTCTGTGGCGGCGAACACCTCAGCGGCCACAGAAATCATGCCGAATCCTGCAATGTCTGCAACGTCAGTCGCGCCGGTGGTCGAAGCCACCGTCGCACCTAATATCCCTGAGTCGATTGCGGCTGCTGTCCCCACCTCCGGTGTCGCAACCGCACCGCCGGTGAATGGCGATCGCTACGCCGAGCTGGGTCACTTCTTCGCCGATGTTCTGGAACGCGGATGGGACATCTATCGCGGCGAGAGGCCTTTGCCGATCGAGCCGGTGGTGATCACCGGAGCGGCGCTTGGACTGCCGGGAACCGAGCGTGTCTTCGACGACGGCAATGTTACTCGCATTCTGCGGGGCGATCAGTTCATCAAGCCGATTCCGCCGGAGTTGCGCCGCGACATTCTCGACCGACGCATTACGCGTCTGGTGAAAAGCGAGAGCGGCGATGCCCGGTTCGACACCATTGAGGATGTCGCAGATGTGATTAAGCTCGCCGGCCGCGGTGGTGCTTTCGATCTGGAGAAAGAATTCGGCGTCTCCACAGAGCGCCTGGCCGCCCTTGATCAGGTCACCCGCCTGGCTATCGCAGTCGGCATTGACGCCATGCGTGATGCCGGAATTCCCCTGGTCATGCGCTACAAGACCACCAGCAAAGCCACTCAATTGCCCGATCGTTGGGGATTGCCCGACGCGCTGCGCGACGATACCGGCGTAATTTTCGGCTCTGCCTTCCCAGGCTATGACGCGTATGCCGACGAGATGGCACGCTACTATACCGACCATGCTCGTCGCGAGCAACTAGCCTCCCTAGAAGCCATGGTCGCTTCGGTAGCTGGGACTAACGGACATTCCCCCCTTGCACAGGAGCTTGTCCGGAAGATCGAAGAGCTGCGCGCGGAGATCGAGAAGAACGCGTACATTTTCGACCGCCGGTTCCTGCTTAAGACCCTGTCGATGGGGCACTCGCAGTTCGCCGAGTTCATCGGCGCTCGCGGTCCCAACACGCAAATCAACTCCGCGTGCGCAACCACCAGTCATGCCATCGGTCTGGCGCAGGACTGGATTCGCGCCGGACGCTGCAGCCGGGTGATCATCGTCACCGCCGACGATGTCACCTCCGATCACCTGATCGGCTGGTTTGGCGCGGGCTTCCTGGCCAGTGGCGCAGCCGCCACCGACGAAGTGGTCGAAGAAGCCGCCACTCCTTTCGATCGCCGGCGGCACGGACTCATCATGGGCATGGGAGCAGCGGCCCTTGTGGTCGAGAGCGCACACGCCGCACGTGAACGTGGAATCCAGCCCATATGTGAAGTACTCAGCGCGGTGACGGCCAATAGCGCTTTCCACGGCACGCGTCTCGATGTGCAGCACATCGGACAGGTCATGGAGACGTTGATCGCGCAAGCCGAAACGAACAGTGGCATTCAGCGTCATCACATCGCGCCGCATACCGTCTTCGTCTCCCACGAAACCTACACCCCGGCCCGCGGTGGCAGCGCCTCGGCGGAAATCCATGCTCTGCGCCGCGTCTTCGGCAACACCGCGGATCAAATCGTTATCGCCAACACCAAGGGCTTCACCGGCCACGCCATGGCTACCGGTATCGAGGAAGTGCTGGCGGTGAAAGCCTTGGAAACGGGCATCGTTCCGCCCGTGGCCAACTTCAAGGAGATCGATCCTGAACTGGGCGCGCTGAACCTCTCGAAGGGTGGTGAATATCCAGTCGAATACGCGTTACGACTCGGAGCCGGGTTCGGCTCGCAGATCAGCATGGCGCTGTTGCGCTGGGTCCCGACGAAAGATGGAGTTCGTCGCCGCCCGGATGCTCTGGGATACGCCTATCGCGTCATCGATCAGCCAGCGTGGGACGCATGGCTGACCAGAATGGCGGGCCGTCCAGAAGCGGATCTCGAAGTCGTTAGCCGTACGCTGCGCGTGCGCGATCAGGGCTTGTCCGCCCGCGTCGCCGAGGTTGCAGCTGAGTCCGCAAAGGACGTCAAACCGCTGCCAGCGCCAATTCCAACGGTGCAGGCGTCGCCTTCGCCGAAGCCGCCAGCCGTGGCCGCAAGGCCCGCGCTTTCCGCGCCCAAAGAAGATCCTGTCATAGGCGAACCGGAAATGCGGGTGGTTGCGGTCGAGCCGGCCAGACCGACAGATTCAGCTGAATCAGTGAAGGACCGAGTACTTGCTCTGGTGGCCGAAAAAACCGGCTATCCCATCGACATGCTCGATCTGGACCTCGATCTCGAAGCCGACTTAGGAGTCGACACTGTAAAGCAGGCGGAGGTCATGGCGAGCATCCGCGAGGCCTACGGCATCGCCCGTGATGATCAGATCAAACTGCGCGACTATCCGACTCTAGACCATGTAATTCGGTTCGTGAACGAGCGGCGACCGCATGCTGCGGTGCCCGAGCCAGCCGCTGCAGTGGTGACCGCGAAGACGGACATAAGGGGAGTCAGTTCAGCCCCAACGCAGGCCGTCCTTGCATCCGTAAGCACCGACGAGTCCGTGAAGGAACGCATCCTTGAATTGATGGTGGAGAAGACCGGCTATCCGAAAGATATGCTGGACCTGGACCTCGATCTCGAGGCCGATCTCGGGGTTGACACCGTCAAGCAAGCGGAGATGTTCGCCGCCATCCGTGAGATCTACAACATCCCGCGCGATGATAACCGTAAACTGCGCGACTACCCGACTCTG
>Ga0074045_10004271_pt1 | contig 12679 bp, 11 predicted proteins | sample BogForMeECP23OM2_FD_94442 | JGI IMG/M metagenome (GOLD analysis project Ga0074045, IMG submission 94442) | Bog forest soil microbial communities from Calvert Island, British Columbia, Canada - Bog Forest MetaG ECP23OM2 | ecosystem: Environmental > Terrestrial > Soil > Wetlands ... | reverse complement strand
CTTCGATGATATGGTTGACTATTGCTCATAACAGAACCCTACAAATGACACTATCTCGTTATATATATAAAGTCAACTGATGTACCGCCATATGCATACTGCGTGCTGCAGTTACCGAATTAGGGGATCGCTGACCTTCCAAACATGAGGCGCCTGATTAGGTCGCCAAACTATGTCTTGCAGAAATGCCTGAGAATGATTACTTCATGGCCATCTATAATATCGCAGTATTATTTTTAGAGATCTCTCTCAGAATCGCGAACGATAGACTATTATATTTTCAGTTTGTCGTTTGCTGATTGTGAGTCTGTGATGCGAGAAGATATGGAAGTTTTGCAGGGCGCCATTGATATGCACGCTCATACTGCGCCCGCTTTATTCAGAAGACCTATCGATGATTTGGAGCTTGCAAAAATCGCACGTGAATATGGAATGCACGGATTCGTTTTGAAAGATCACGACTCAATGACATGTGGTCGCGCCTATTACGTCAAGAAGAATGTCCTCGGCATCGATCCGATCGGTGCTGTCGTGCTAAATCGCTCCGTGGGTGGAATTAATCCGTATGTTGTTCAAGCCGCCGTACATTACGGCGCTAGAGTAATCTGGATGCCTAGCAACCATTCAAAGTATCACGCGGACTTTTACGGAATATCAGATTACCCTCAGCTTGGTAGGCCTAAGAAACAACTGAAAGGCGCAGGAGTGACTGTCTTAACCCCTGCTGGAGAACTAACACCTGAAACCCTACAGGTACTCGACATTGTCGCAGAAAACGACGTCTGTTTGGCGACTGGACATCTCAGCTATGAGGAAATTGATAAGCTACTAACCGAAGCTGTCAAGAGAGGCGTAAAGCGGATGATAGTGACACACGCCAACTGGTCGCTCTGCAAATTATCAATTGAGAAGCAGAAACATTTGATTCAAAAAGGCGCGTACATTGAATATGTAGCCGTCTCATGCGTCTCACCGATCTTCTACGAACAAACCCCTAAGGAATTGGCTGATTGGATAAAAACCGTCGGAACCGACAAGCTGCTGCTTTCATCTGACCTAGGACAATACTCCGGCCCCTCCCATCCGGAAGGACTGCGAATGCTGTCTGCCTCACTACTCGACGAAGGAGTACGAAACCAAGACTTAGTAAGAATGCTGAGCGAAAATCCAGCCAAGGTTCTTGGACCCAATTGAAAAACCAAGAACGTAAAACGGAATATTCAGACATCAGCCTAAAGGGACAAACTTCGTTCGTGACCGGCGGAGACTCAGATATCGGTGAGGCCATATGCCACGCTTTCGCGGAATGTGGTGCGAACGTAATTATCGGAGCACGCAACGAAACGAAAATGCACGAAGTCGTCGATAATCTAAAGAAAATTGCGCCAAAAAGTCTCATGTTACAAACGGACGTCATCAACGAAAAATCTGTCGACCAAGCCATATCTACGGCACACAAAAAATTTGGACGCATAGAAATTCTAGTTAATGCTGCAGGCGTAACCGGACCAGTAGAAACGCCACTACACCGAATTACAGAACGTGACTGGGATTACGTAATAGACGCCAACCTCAAGGGCACATTCCTCGTTTGTAAGGCTATGGTGCCTATTATGATCAAACAAAAGTACGGCAGAATTATCAACATTGCCGGCACCTCTGGACTACGCGGGTACGTAAACAGAGCCGCTTACTCATCATCAAAATGGGCGGTGAGAGGTCTAACGCGGACCTTAGCTCTCGAAGTTGGCAAATACAATATCAACGTCAACGCAATTTGCCCAGGAGTTGTTGAGGGCAGAAGAATGTCAAACATAATCGCAAAGAAAGCTGAGGCTTGGAAGTGTACCGAGAAGGAAGTCTACGAGAAATACACAAGTGAAATGGCGCTGGGACGGTTTACCCTTGCCAAAGACATCGCCAGAACCGCGCTCTTTCTAGCCTCAGAGGGCGGCCGCCAAATCACAGGACACGACATCGTCGTAGACGGCGGCTGGGACGTATAGCGACCTAACGAAAGTAGCTGGTCGATCGAACTTGCCTTAGTCTGGAGGTATCTCCTTGAAGGCTTGGCGAATGTCAATTCCGGTACTCTTCCTGTAAGCGCTTACCACATGGTAGTAAATGATACCTACCGCAAAGATTCCTACCATGAGTCCTTCAGACTGCGGAGTTGTAGCCAACAGTGCAGGTACGGTTACTAGATAGTACATGATGAGAATGTTCACCGCGATCCCCAGTACGGCGAGAGGAACAGTAAAAGCCCGATAGTTCCTAGCTGGTGATTGTTCGAAATGACGCCGCATCCTCATCGGAAAGATTATCGCGCCAATCATTGTTAGTATAATGGCCAGAGAAATCATGAATTGTGTAGAGGCCATGTAGGTTGAAAGAGTAGACCCATAGAACAGACTTGCGTACGTCCATATACAGGCCGCTATGATCATCACAATCATAATGTAAATTGGAGTTCGACTCCTTTCCGTTATGTAAGCAAGGCGCGCGGGGAATAATCGATCAAATGTTTGAGCGAATAGCATCCTCGAAACGAGCATGTAAATTGTGAAGTTAGTTGCGAATATTGTGATGGCACCTCCGATCGCCCAGACCGTCGCTAGCGCCAGGTTATTCGTGCCGTAGAGTAGGAAGAATGATGCTGGCATCGAGTAGACTAGGGCCGGTAGTTTTCCGAAGAGCGGATCGGCATTCCAAGCCAACGTCGCAGCGGCATACCAAAAGTTCTGCCCTGTCATTCCGATGAACAAGTTCCAGGCAGCAAACAACCCTACCACGACCAGGGCTAGAGCGCCAAGCATCGTGATAGCCTGAGTTTTGAACTGGTTGGCCGTCTTCATCTCTCCACATAATCCGAGATTGCCGAAAACCGTCCACTCCAATGCGAATGTCCACGGTGTGATCATGGCCCCGATCGATGCGTATAACGTCACGGTGGGAGATAGATTGATGCCTTCGCCTTGAGCCGTTCCGATAATCTTATTGTAAACATCGGATGAGCCGATGAGCCCTGAAAGATTCGTGCTCAAGTTGCTTGCGAACGCTGAATTAGATGTGGACGCCAATAGAACCAATAATGCGATAACTGCTGCAGCAGCGAAACAGAAAAGAACCGTTTGAATCTTTAGATACATACGAATCCCACCCATTACAATCAACCCTGCAGCAATAACGGCCACGAAACTGAGAATTGCCATCGAGTTCGTCGTGGCCAGCGCGTTTGCGATGGCTGCGTATCCCGCATTATTAGTGCCTTGGGCTATCGCAAACAGCCATGGCACCAGAAACATTTCAACTATCGAGATACCGTTGAGAGAAATATACCAGAACTGGAAGAACACCCACGCAGCGAACGTTGCCGAAAATCCAATTCCAGGATTCAAGACGCGACTTTGAAACACATAATCCGTGCCTGTCTTCGGAAAAGCCGTATAAACGATGCAGTAGGTCAAATACATTGGAATGGCAAGAAGCGCGATGATCAATAGTCCGGTGTTAAAGTCAAACCCTGGAAACATATTCGGATTCCAATTAAGTGACCACATCAGCGTGGTTACGATGGGGGCCGTAAGGAAGTTGAAAATCATCAGCTGGTAGGGGGAAATTTCTCTAACTAAACCGGTAGCTTCTCGAACGAATACGACGCGACTTCCGCTCAATCGTATGTGTCCTCAAAGAGTCTTTTATGCTGCCCGTTACGTATATAGCACTTCTTGTATTTCTAAGAAAGTTACGTATATAGCACGTCTTGTACTTCTAGGAAAGGAGTCCTCTTGGAACAAGATTACCTCAAAATCGTCGAACACTTCTACCAAAAAAGGGATCTAAGAGTCGTAGGAAAAAGTGTTAGACGAGTCGGTGCAGTGGAAGGAGTATTTGGCAGAACCAAATACACAACCGACTATTTCTTCGACCGCATGCTTCATGTAAAAGTGTTACGAAGCACTCAATCACATGCTGCCATAAAACGAGTGGATACACGAGAAGCAGAAAGAGCTAACGGCGTCGTGACCGTCTTGACCGCGAAAGATATCCCGGGGATTAACGACTGGGGATTCACTTTTGCAGACCAACCATTACTCGCCTCGGACAAAGTGAGATTTTCCGGCGAAGGTATCGCTCTGGTCGCGGCTGAGACACCCGAAGAGGCTGAAGAGGCAAGCAAACTAATTCACGTAGATTACCAACCGCTCCCAGCCGTCTTCGACCCACGAGACGCATTGAAAGCGGATAGCCCGAAAGTGCACGAGAAAGGCAATGTCATGTTTCAATGCCAAGTCAGAAAAGGCGATGCCGCAGAAGGATTCCTACAATCCAGTGTCATCGTCGAGAACCAGTACACGACTCAAAGACAAGAGCATGCGTATCTAGAGCCTGAGGCCGCAATTGGTTTACCCGAACCTGATGGTTCAGTTACAGTAATCGCGGGAATGCAATCTCCATTTCTGGTTCAGATGAACGTAGCTAAGGTCCTCGGAGTCACGCTCGACAAGGTCCGAGTTATCCAAGCCGCCACAGGCGGAGGATTCGGAGGCAAGGACGATGTCCCACCTGAACTCTGCTCACGCGTAGCGCTCATCGCTACCCGAACTAACAGACCAGCAATGTTAACCCATACTCGTGAGGAATCAATGCGATGTCATAACAAACGATATCCATACTTCATTAAGTATAAATCGGGAGCATCAAAAGATGGAACGCTACTTGCTGCCGAAGTCGAATTGATTTCCGACACTGGGGCTTTCGCTTCACACGGACCATACGTGCTCTGGAGATCAGCCGTCCACGCAACTGGACCATATGTTGTTCCGAACGTCAAGGTTGACGCTTTCTCAGTCTACACAAACAACCTCTACAGTGGATCATTTCGCGGATTCGGAAATCCGCAAGTCCAATTCGCTGCTGAATCACAGATCGACGAACTCGCCCATGAACTCAACATGGACCCAGTAGAATTTCGATTGAAGAATGTACTGAAAGATGGATCATATACTGGCACAAACCAACTCCTCGATCACTCTGTAGGGGTTGAAGAATGCCTCCGGGAGACCGCTAGAATTTCTAATTGGAAAGAGAAGCGAACTGAAGAACGGAAAAATGGCTTGAAAAAACGAGGGATAGGCGTTGCGCTCATGTATCACGGAAACAGCACGAGTAGAGGAGCACCCGACTACTCAGCCGCCTATCTCATGGTAAACAAAGATGGATCCGTCCGCTATCGAACCGGAATAACCGAAATCGGTACGGGAACTCACACAGGACACATGCAGATAGTTGCGGAGATACTTGGAATTCCAATGGACTACATTCATCTCGAAAGCGTAGACACTTCAGCTGTCCCAGACAGTGGACCAACACATGCTTCACGTGGTCTAGCACGAGGAGGAGCCGCAGCGATGGTCGCGGCCTATAAAGCCCGTGAAGGTCTCAATGCAATCGCAGCCGAACTTCTAAACAGTAGCCCGGACGATATCGAGATCGTCGATGGTCAAGCCTTCTCAAGGAAAAACCCTGAGCAGAAGATATCCTTCAAAGATCTAGCGCGAGAAGCATACGAACGAGGCATGAACATCTCACATACGGGCTACTTCAGAGCACCAAAAAATGTCTTCGATCAACAAAAAGGCCAAGGGCAAGCCTACGCAAATTACACCTTCGCATCCCACGTAGTCGAAGTTGAAGTTGATACAGAAACCGGCGAAGTGAAAGTTTTGAGGGTAACCCCAGCATACGATATCGGATTCGCCATCAACCCGCTCCTAATTGAAGGCCAGATACACGGTGGAATTGCACAAGGCCTCGGGCTGGGCGTAATGGAGAATTTAGTTATCGAGAACGGAGTAGTCCGCAATCCAAACCTCATGGATTACCTAATGCCGACATCAATGGATATGCCCGAGATTGAAAAGCCAATCCTGATTCAGAAAGCATACAAGCTAGGACCGTTCGGCGCAAAAGGAGTAGCGGAGCCACCCCTTATCGCAATGCCATCTGCAATTGCTAACGCAGTATACGATGCGATCGGCGTACGAATCCGAGACCTTCCAATCACACCTGAACGAGTCCTTATGGAGATCAAGAGGGCAAAAAATGCCTAAAATACAATCTCAAACCCACGTGGCACATGTCACTGTCAGATTATACACTGCTCTAAGAGCAATAGCGGGCGAAGACGAAGTTCAAGTCGAAGCGCTTAACGTACAAGACGCACTTATCATGCTGGCGAAAAAATATGGACCCGAATTCAAGGACAGCCTTTTCGATTCTCAAAATAACATCGATTTGAGATTCTATCGCATCTTCGTTAACAAAGAAGTGCTAACGCCGGAAACTGGACTCTCAAAACAATTGAAGGACAACGACCTTATCCAAATCTTCCCACCAGTGGTCGGCGGATGATGAGAGAATTCGATTACGAGCGCCCAGATAATCTTGACAATGCACTAGAGCTCCTGGCAAATCTTCGTGATAAGGCAAAAGTCATCGCCGGCGGAACCGACCTACTGCCACTACTCCGTGAAGACATGCTCATCCCAACTCACATAGTTGACATCAGCAGACTAGCAGAACTAAACTTCATACGGAAAGAAGAGAGGCTCATAAGAATAGGCGCAGCAACCAACATGCGTTCAATCGAACAGTCTGACATCGTTCGACAAACGATCCCAATGCTTGCCGACGCAGCCCAACTGGTAGGCGAGATCGGAGTCCGAAACCTCGCAACCCTCGGAGGCAACTTAGCCAACGCTTCCCCTGCAGGAGACAGCGCCCCACCGCTTCTAGTCCTCGACGCCAGCGCAACCATAAGAAATCGAAAAACCGAGAGGACTATCCGATTAGCAGATTTCTTTCTACATGTGAAGAAAACCATTTTGCAACCAGACGAACTTTTAACCGAAATCAAAATTCCAATTCCATCCCAACATAGTGGAGGAGCCTTCCTCAGACTGGCGAAACGTGGCGGGAACATCATCTCAATAGTTAGCGCGGCAGCGTTCATGTCGATAGACAATGGTCTCTGCAAAACGGTAAGAATCGCCATGGGATCCGTCGCTCCAACTCCAATCCGAATCCCAGTGGCCGAACGCATACTGGAAGGCTCGGCACCAACCGAAACGAAAATACGCGAAGCAGCCGAGAAAGTCAAAGAAACCATCAAACCCATATCGGATGTTCGAGCATCCGCAGAATACCGAAAAGAGACGAGCGTAACACTCGTTAGACGAGCATTAGAGCAAGCTTACATGAAAACGAAGTGAACTAGAACATGAAATTAGTTCAAATCAAATTTGTACTGAACGACAAAGAAGAAAACATACTGGTAAAACCAAACACCACCTTACTTGACATGCTGCGCAACGAATTCAGACTAACCGGAACAAAGAAAGGCTGTGACCGCGGAGACTGTGGCGCGTGCACCGTACAGATCAATGGGAAAGCAGTAAATTCATGCTTAGTACTGGCCCCGCAGATCGCCGACAAAAAAATCATGACAATAGAAGGAATAGGCTCACCAGAACATCCACACCCGGTACAGCAAGCATTCTTGGAAAAAGACGCGATCCAATGCGGATACTGCATACCCGGAATGATAATGTGCGCCAAGGCGCTGCTGGACGAAAACTCCAATCCAACGAAGCAGGAGATCCAGACCTACATATCCGGAAACCTATGCCGCTGCACCGGCTACCTCCATCAAATGGATGCAATACTGGCTGCTTCCAAAATTAAGTAATCCCAATCGGACGAGTAGGCAAATCTTGCTACCTGAATCACTTACTATCGGAGTCGTGCAGTTCAAACCTCGATGGGGAGAGGTTGAGAGTAATCTTGCCGCAACATCAGAAATTCTTTCAGCAGCAGCTATGGAAGGCTGCAAAGTTGTCGTTCTGCCTGAAATGTGGCCGACAGGAATGTATGGCGATTTAGATTTTCATAAATTCAAACAAACTGTTCCAGGACCTTTTACAGACTTCCTAACCGATCATGCGAAGAAACATTCATTCTTTGTCATCGCAGGTATCCCTGAACGTGGAGTTGGAAACGAACTGCACAACACATCTGTCATGGTAAGCGACGAAGGTGTTATTCTAGCGAAACATAGGAAGGTGCAAGTGTACACTTTCCTCGGAGAAGAAAAAGTTTGGACGCCAGGCAACAAATTCACCGTTTTTAACACAAAGATCGGAAGAGTAGGCTTGCTTGTTTGTTATGATGGCGATTTTCCAGAATCATGGCGTATAAATGCGCTGATGGGCGCAGATATCGTATTCCACATATCTGCCTATGAAAGTCCATGCGAGAACTGGTGGGAAAAATTCTATCCGGCCGCTGCATTGCAAAACGTCGTCTGGGCGGTACTCTGCAACACTGTAGGTGACACTGTGCTTGACGGCAAACCATTGCACCTATTCGGACGTAGCCGTATTATCGCCCCCGACGGTGAGATAGTTGCTGAAGCTCCATATGTTCCTCAAGGCACCAAAAGTGGCTCGTATCTTCTAGTGGCGACCATCCAAGCGAAAAGAAGGCTAAACGAAGCACGTACCAAGTTCGGCAATTTCGTAAAAGACAGAAGACCTGAAGTCTATGGTGCACTTCTCGAAAAGCCACAACCTTAGCATACGCTCAAAGGCTTATGCGGCGTCAGACTGAAATTGTGAATATGTAATGATCCCAGATTCGCTTACCCTAGGAATAATTCAGTTTAGAACTAAACCAGGACAAGTTGAAGAAAATCTAACATCAACGACTCAACTGATTGAGAACGCCAAGAGCAAAGGCGCTGAAGTAGTCATTCTTCCTGAAATGTGGCCAACAGGTTATGGCGACATAGACTATCGTCACCTGAGTGCACCTGTCCCAGGGAGATACACGGACTTCCTAACTCGCAACGCAATGCGCCATAAAATTCACATCATCGCGGGATTCCCGGAAATGGCCAACGGAAGTGAACTCTACAATACCTCCGTACTCGTGGACGATGAAGGGAAAATCGTCGCCAAACACAGAAAGATTCACTTGTACACATCGATGGGTGAGGACAAGATCTGGGCACCTGGAGACAGCTACACCGTCGCTGACTCCAAACTTGGAAGAGTTGGACTTCTCACGTGCTATGATGGCGACTTCCCTGAATCCTGGCGTGCGACAACGCTGATGGGAGCTCAAATAATATTCCAAGTGAACGCATACGAATCACCCTGCGAAGATTGGTGGAACAAATTCTACCCGAGCGCGGCTCTTCAAAATGTGGTGTGGGCTGTTCTATGCAACGCAGTCGGTAAAACTGCCGGAAAGAAACCTGCCCATTTCTTCGGTCACAGCCGCATAATCGCACCTGACGGCAAAATCGAAGCTGAAGCACCATACGTACCGCCTGAAAGTGAAGCTGAAACATATCTGCTAATCAAAACAATACAGGCGAAGCGTCGATTCGAAGAAGCTCGCAGCAAATTCGGTAACTTCCTCAAAGACCGACGGCCGAAAGCTTACGGTGTAATTACCAAGGACCTTCGATAAAACCGCGAAAGAACGTTTAGAAAGTTCCTTTCCACATGCCATCAAATATCGAAGTGATGTTCATTTCAGCGATTATCCTAGGGTTCAAACTTGATAAGGCATAATTTTGCTGAATGCGCCGATTTTAATATCAAAATCGCAAATTACATTGTCCTTAGCGTGAATCGCGATGGGACCATTGAGGGCAGATTTAGTTGTTAAGAATGCAAGAGTTTGGACTAAGAGTGGTCTAATTGATGGCGGTTTAGCAGTTCAAGATGGAAAGATTGCCGCTATCGCTCATGATTCTCTGCTTCCCGATGCTGCCGAAGTCCTAGATGCAAACCGCGATCTGATTATTCCAGGTCTGGTCGATGAGCATGTCCACCTAGGTGATCCGTACGAGGGCCCTGGGAAGGAAGTCGCGACGTTACGAGAAGACTTCGCCTATGGCACCAGAGCGGCGGCAGCAGGTGGAATTACCACAATAATCGAAATGCCAGACACAGTTCCACTAGTAATAAGCCTGGAAGTTGCTAAAGCCAAACTGGAAATAGTTAAGCAGAAGGCCTACGTTGACTTCGGATTACACGGCGGCTTCACCGGTTCATCAGACTATCGACACGAAATCAAACGCCTCTACGACTTCGGAATAACGGGCGTCAAAACATTCACCTGCTATTCAATCCCTGAGTGGCCACCTTGTTACGATGGCGATCTCTATGAGGCATTAAAAATTGTTCACGATGTTAGTGCTGTCGCCTTACTGCATGCAGAAAACGATTTCATACTCTCGACAAACCGGAAGCGTCTCCAAGATGAAGGGAGGGTCGACATCAGAGCCCACCTCGAATGGCGACCTGCAATTGCCGAGATTGAAGCAGATCACAGAATGGTCTTTTTCCTAAAACAGACGCGAGCAAAAGGGCTCATAGTCCACACAAGCGTACCCGAAGGAATTATGGAGGTGAAGGCCGCTAAAGACGAAGGCTACCAAACCTACGTTGAAACCTGTCCGCACTTTCTGTTCCTGAGCGAGGATGACGTAATCAGAATGGGCCCCTGGGCAAAATGGGCGCCACCACCAAGAGATAAGGCGAGAGTGACTAAGATGTGGAAACTCCTCAACCTAGGATACATCGACACATTAGGATCGGATCACGGACCATACACGAAGGACGAGAAACTCGCGGGAGTCAAAAATATCTGGAACGCATTCAACGGAGCATCAAGCATCGAAGCTACGCTGCCATTAATGTTGGATGCCGTAAATAGCGGCAAAACTACCTTGGATAGGTTCATCCAAGTGGCCTGCGAAAACCCAGCAAAACTATTCGGATTATATCCACGTAAGGGAGCACTTCAAGTCGGCTCCGACGCCGATTTCCTTATCATTGATACGAAAGCGGATTACAAGATCTCAAATGATAAGAGCAAATCGAAGTGTGGCTGGATACTCTACGACGGCATGAAGACCAAAGGCGAATTGAAAATGACTTTCCTCCGAGGCAAAATGATAATGCAAAACGGAGAGATCATAGGAAAACAAGGATACGGTACTTTCGTAACCCGACAGGAACTCACACCGAACATCCGAGGCTCATAATTGCGCATCAAAATCATCAACCCAAACACGAGTGAACTAATGGCCAAGGCAATAGATACAGCGGCACGACAATACAAACATCACGACACCGAAATTACAACCGTATCACTGAAGTCCGGTCCACCCGTCATCGACTCCTACTACGATGAAGCTCTAGCCTCTGCAGGCGTCTTGGAAGAGATAAAAAAAGGGTCGCTTGAAAATTTTGATGGATTCATCATCGCCTGCTTCAGCGACCCCGCGCTACAAGCGAGCAGAGAAATATCGACTGCCCCAGTCGTTGGAATAGGCGAAGCTTCAATGCTGCTTGCCTGCACGATCGCTTACAAGTTCGCCATACTCTCAATGCCCAAAAGCGCCACAGCAAGCATGCGCGCACTTCTAACTACCTACGGCCTGGAATCGAGATGTGCATCAATCCGAATGGTAGACGTATCTGTAAGCAAACTTGAAACCGGACTAGCAAAAATCAAAAAATTGCTCCTTCAAGAAGCTCGGAAAGCAATAGATGAAGGCGCAGAAACTATCCTTCTGGGATGTGCCGGACTAAGTGGACTAGACAAGGAATTCGAAAAAGAATTAGGAATTCCAACAATTGACGGTGTAGTCGCCGCAGTGAAACTACTCGAATCTCTCCACGATTATGGAATTAAGACAAGCAAGATACTGACCTATCGCACACCTGAAAGACTTCAAAATTCCTTGAAACTCAAACGATGAAGTTCATCTACACATGCAGGTTCGACAAACATGGCAGCTGCACGAATATCCCCTTCACGCCTCCACGAAACCATAGCTGAACTGTCAAAAATTGGACGACAATCAAACGGAGGAATAACCCGTCTCACGTTCTCTAACACCGACATAGAGGCTAGAAAATATGTTTCCGACCTAATCCGACAAGCAGGTATGTCCGTTAGCGTAGACAAGTTTGGTAATATCATAGGCAGAAGTTTGAATGCCCCATATGATGCTCCAACAGTAGCCTGTGGTTCCCATATCGACACCGTGCCGAACGGCGGCTCGCTTGACGGAGCTTACGGAGTTCTAGCAGCAATCGAAGCAATTCGCACCATCCATGAACACCATACACCAACGAAAGCTCTGCAGATCATGGTATTCACGGAAGAAGAAGGCGCAAGATTCGGAGCCTTCATCGGAAGCAGAGGATTCGCGGGATTACTCAACACATCAACCGTCTACGCGATGAGAGACAAGGAACATGTGACCTTTCAAGATGCTATGCACAAGGCCAACCTGAAACCTAATTCGCAATTATCTAGACAACACGCAGACATCAAAGCATACGTCGAATTGCACATAGAACAGGGACCCATACTCGAACATGAGCACAGGTCGATCGGCATCGTCGAATCCATAGTCGGACTCGGAGACCTCGAAATCGAAATCGAAGGAAAACCCGGACATGCCGGAACTACTCCAATGCAACTCAGACGTGACGCGCTTGTCGGAGCAGCAAGAATCATTCTAGGCGTGAACCGTACCGCTCGAAAAATCGGAATCCCTGCAGTTGCCACAGTTGGGTCAGTAACCGCT
>Ga0074045_10004270_pt1 | contig 12681 bp, 6 predicted proteins | sample BogForMeECP23OM2_FD_94442 | JGI IMG/M metagenome (GOLD analysis project Ga0074045, IMG submission 94442) | Bog forest soil microbial communities from Calvert Island, British Columbia, Canada - Bog Forest MetaG ECP23OM2 | ecosystem: Environmental > Terrestrial > Soil > Wetlands ... | reverse complement strand
TGCTCGGATTGGAAGCCCATGCCGGTGCGCTTCTGCAAATGGCGCGCGCCGATGTTCGACGTCATGATGATGATGGTGTTCTTGAAGTCCACCGTGTTGCCCAAACCGTCGGTGAGCTGGCCGTCTTCAAACACCTGCAACAGGATGTTGAACAGATCAGGGTGCGCTTTCTCGACTTCATCCAACAGCACCACGGAGTAGGGGGCGCGCTTCACGCGCTCAGTCAACTGGCCGCCCTCTTCGTAGCCGACGTATCCCGGCGGGGAACCGATCAGTTTGGAAACGGAGTGTTTTTCCATGAATTCCGACATATCGAAACGCACCAGCGACTTCTCGCTTCCAAACATAAACTGCGCCAGCGTGCGCGCGACTTCCGTTTTGCCGACACCGGTCGGGCCCAGGAAGAGAAAGGAACCGATCGGGCGATTCGGGCTCTTTAGGCCGGCGCGCGAGCGGCGGATAGCGCGGGCGAGCGCAGTGATCGCGGGGTCCTGTGAGATCACGCGCTTGTGCAGCTCTTCCTCGATGCGAAGCAGCTTCTGGCCTTCTTCTTCCTTGATGGAGGCAATTGGAACGCCAGTCCAGCGCGAGACCACGTCTTCGATATCTTCGCGGCCGACAACCCCGGTGGACGACTCATCGAGGTGATACTTCTCACGCAGCGCGCGCAGGTTCTCGCGCTCTTTGCGTTCTTCGTCGGAGTAGAAGCGGGCCTTCTCGAACTCATGGTTCGCGATGGCGTTCTCCATGCGGTGCACGATGAACTTGATCCGCTTCTGCACCTCGGTGATGTCCTCAGGCAGAGAGGTCTGGCGCAGCTTCACGCGCGCGCCGGCCTCGTCAACTAAGTCGATGGCCTTGTCCGGCAGGAAGCGATCCGGCAAATAACGGTTAGAGTGCGAGACCGAGAACGTGATCGCGTCGTCGGTGTAGGTGACAGCATGAAATTTCTCGTAACGCTCTTTGATGCCGAACAAAATCTTGACAGCGTCCGTCTCGTTCGGCGGCGGAACTTTCACGGCCTGGAAGCGGCGCTCCAGCGAGCGGTCCTTCTCGATGGATTTGCGATACTCACCCGGAGTGGTCGCGCCGATGCACTGAATCTCTCCGCGCGACAACGCCGGCTTGAGAATGTTCGCAGCGTCGAGCGAACCTTCGGCCGAACCGGCGCCCACGAGCGTGTGCAGCTCGTCAATAAAGATGATGGCGTTCTGCGATTCCATCAGCTCCTTCATGATCGTCTTCAGCCGCTCTTCAAACTGCCCGCGGTACTTGGTGCCGGCAACGATGAGCGAAAGATCGAGCGCGAGAATGCGCTTGTCCGCCAGGAAGGATGGCACTTCGCCATCGGCGATGCGCTGCGCCAGGCCTTCGACGATGGCCGTCTTGCCAACGCCCGGTTCCCCGATCAGGACCGGATTGTTCTTGGTGCGGCGGCACAGGATCTGTATGACGCGCTCCAGTTCGCCGTCGCGTCCGACGAGCGGATCGAGCTGGTTGTCCATCGCTGCCTGAGTGAGGTCGCGCGAAAACTCCGATAGAAGCGACGACTCGCGATTGCGCTGCGACGGCTGCGCCTTCTCCTGCGAGGTGCGCGCCAGTTCTTCGCGAATGGTCGAGAGCCGCAGTCCGCGCTCGTGCAGAATTTCAGCCGCGAAGCACTTCTCTTCGCGCAACAGCCCCAGCAGCAGGTGCTCGGTACCGATGTGCTTGTGCGAGAGCCGCTCCGCTTCCTCGGCGGCATAGGCCAGCACACGCTTGCACTCGTTGCTCAGGGGCAGGTCCACGGAAGTGGAGACCTTCTCCCGAATGGTCGTGTGACCCTCAATCTGTTTCCGGATGGATTCGACCGATGCATGGGACCGAAGGAACCGATTGGTGAGCGCCTTGTCTTCGCGCAAGAGGCCAAGCAGCAGATGCTCCGTCTCGATGTATGGAGAACCGAACTGGCTGGCTTCGTAACGCGCGAAGAAGATTACTCGCCGGGCCTTTTCCGTGTACCGTTCAAACATGGACCTCTCCAGGAACTCTCCGGGATGTTCCCCCCGATTCGAGCTCTGTTACCTGCCTCTCCCCTTTGCCGGCCCTCAATAAAACTGGGACCGAACCATGAAGACCTGATCGGTCCTCCACTACTGCAAACCCGCCCGTCCCTTGCCTGTTGCTTAAGCAGGCAGCGACCGCGGAGACACCTCGACCGCCTCGCCACGCTCCAACCGGAGAACACGGTCACACCGGCGCGCAAACCCAAGATTGTGAGTAACGATGAGCGAGGTAAGACGATAGTCGCAATGTAACCTGGCGATCAAATCAAAAACCGCTTCCGCTGTCCGGTTGTCGAGGTCTCCTGTAGGCTCATCGGCCATCAAGATCCTTGGTTTAGTGATCAGCGCACGGGCCAGCGCTACCCGTTGTTGCTCTCCACCAGACAACTCGCCGGACCGGTGACTGGCACGGTCCGTTAACCCAACCTCCTGCAACCAGTGCTGGGCCTCGTGCCCTGCTTCTCGCTTGCCAATGCCTCGCATCAGCAGAGGCATGGCGACATTCTCGGCGGCGGTGAACTCTGGCAGCAAATAATGAAACTGCCAGACGAACCCGAGTTCGCGGCTGCGAAAATCCGCTGCACCTTCTTCCGACAGCTTTGCCAACTCGACTTGGGCGAAGTATACGTCACCTTCGGAAGCACTATCAAGAACTCCCAGTATGTGCAGGAGGGTGCTTTTCCCGGCACCTGACTCGCCCACGATGGCCAGCATCTCCCCCGCCTGCATCTGGAAAGACAGGTTTTCAAAGAGCACTAAATCAGAATTTCCCGAGCGAAAGACCTTCTTGAGGTTTCTCACCCGCAACAAACCAGCTTGAACCATTGGATGCAGGTGCGCTCCTGCGCGTCACAAATTCGGCCTAAAGCGCTGGAACCAAGCCCGTTTCGGGACTCGGCCATGCCAACCGCGGCCTAAGAAGAATTAGAACATGTCCGGAGCAGGAAGTCAGTGACTGACTCACTGGCAGGACAAGATTCAACCAGGGGGCTGGGCCGGTTTGCGACATCGAGATGCTGCTGTCAAGCGGCAGCCGGCAACTTGACACCTGCTCCTTCGCACACCAAGAAGCACGAGCGCGCACCGAGGGCTGTTCGAACATTGATAGAAATCCACTAGTCTCCACGAGCTGGTGAAGACCTCGGACACAATTGCAAGCGCACCCGGTAGAATCCGCCCGCGGGAAGAGAGGTTATCAAAACTATCGATGACGCCGGCACGGCTCGCAAAGCTTTCCCAACCGCAAGCGCATCAGCAGGTGGATGAACGGAACAGATGGGTTCGTGTGTTCCCCCCTTACCTCCACATCGTCACGTGCCAGGTTACGCACCGCCCAAGACTGACCATAATCAGCATCAAGAGCAGCGGAAACGGAAACCGCTGTTTCCGCACTCGCAATCACTCGTAGCGCAGCGCTTCGGCAGGCAGAACGCCCGCTGCCGACCACGAGGGGTATAAGGTGGCGATGAACGAGATCCCGATTGCCACGATCGCCACCAGCAGGCCGTCCAGCGCTCTCGGAGCAAAGGGGACGTAATCAATGGAGTACACCTCGGCGGAAAGCGAGACCAAGTGATAGTGGCCCCCGATCCACGAAAGTGAATAGCCAGCAACGAGGCCCAGCATGGTCCCAACTACCCCGATCAGGAGGCCCTGATATATAAAGATGCGTCGGATTTGCCGCTTCTTTGCCCCCATCGACACCAGCACGGCGATGTCGCGCGTTTTCTCCATCACCATCATGATCAGGGAGATTAGAATGTTCAGCGCGGCGACAAAAACGATCAGTCCGATGGTAATGAACGTGACCACGCGCTCCAGGCGCAAGGCACGAAAAAGGGCGCGGTTCTGCTCCATCCAGTTCGTGGACATGAAGCCCTTGCCTGCATCGGCTTCCAGCTTCAGAGCGATCTCCGGCGCTTGGTAGATGTCGTCGACTTTGAACTCAAGCACCGAGATGACATCGCCAAGATCGAACAGCTTCTGCGCGTCGGAGAGGCGAATGAAAGCCCAGTTGCTGTCGTAGTCGTAGAAGCCGGAGACGAAGACGCCTGCGACTTTGAAGCGCTTGTACTTGGGAACGATGCCGAAGGGGGTGAGTTCGCCCTGTGGGCTGGTGACGGTCACCAGCGAGCCCACGGGGGCGCCGAGCTGGTCGGCAATGTCTTTGCCGAGGACGATCGCTGGCAGGGAAACCGCTTGCAGGCTGGGCTCGGCGTTATTTGGTGCAGCGTCGGTCGCGGACTGCGGGGGACGTTCGGCCAGCGCGTCGGCTGAGCCTTTCTTGACGGAATCGAGGAGGTCGCTGACCTTGCGTTCCTCTTGAGGAATGATTCCCTTCAGAACTGCGCCCTGGGCGCGGGCTCCACGCGAGATCAGAACCTGCTCGTAGATGGCAGGTGCTCCGGCGACAACATGCGGTTGCTTTTGCAGAAGTGCGAGCAGCTCTTGCCAGTTGCGAATGCCGTCGCTCTCCACGCGAAGCAAGTTGATGTGGGAGGTCGAGCCGAGCAGCCGGTCCTGCAGGTCCTGCCGGAATCCATTGTTGATGGCCAGCGCGATGATCAGAGAGGCAACGCCCGCCGCCACTCCGATGATAGAGATGACGGTGATGATGCCAATGACGGCCTGCCGCCGCTTGGCTCGTAGGTAGCGCGACGCTACAAAGAGTTCGAATTGCATCCTAAAGAAGCTCAGCGAAGGTTCATTGTAGCGAAAAGTGTTGCCGCTACGGATTTAGACGGATGCCCACCGATTTTCTCGAGCTCAAATGTTGCTAGGTACAGATATGGCGCACCGGAACGGTCTGTTGCCCACGATGCTGACGACGAATGATTTGGTGATATGGGTGGAGTGCTTAAAACCAATCGGTGGCTGCAGAATTACCGTCGAAATTGCGGGATGACTGCAGGAACATGTTTGCGATACTCGCGATACGCTTCCTGGAAGCGCGCCTCGAGTTCGCGATCTTCCACGCGGACCATCAGCGCTCCGGTGACGAGGGCGAACACCGCCAACCCGTACAGCGCGATTAAACCGGTGCCCACACACCAGCCAAGAATCTCGCAAATATGCCCAAGGTAAATGGGATGGCGCACGCGTGAGCGAATGCCAATCGTAATCAGTTGCTGGCGATGTCTGCCGGGCTCGATTTCCGCCAAGCCTGAGACTTGCGTGTGATGGAAATTCCGAAACGCCGCCGAATAGATCAAGAAACCGAGAGAGAAGAACATCGCCGCCGGTGCCCAGGCGAACCAGTTCTCATAAAAATGCGCTAACCGGAACGGCCATATCAAAAGGAATACGATGGCAATAATCCCGGCCCACGCCGGTACGATCAGGAAATAGGTTCGGCGGCCGCGCTTGCGCCAGCGCTCCACGAAGGGATGCATCAAAAGCCAGAACAGCGGAATCGTGCAGTACCCCGAGCCGATGGACAGCGCCAGAATGTCGAGAGTGCGACGTGGGCCCATGGAATGACAATTTACTTCACGAAGCATTCCCCGAAGTTGTTTAATATGTAGCGCGGTACAAGAGCCCGGTGGAACCGTGGTGTGCCCAATGTCGGTAAAGCGTTTGATGCAAGTAGTTCCCTTCCTGCTGCTGTCCTTCCCAGCCATGGGCAACTCACAGGCCCGTGATACCACTCTGCAGGGCCAGGTCTCAGATTCGTCTGGGGCTTCCATGCCGGGCGCGCGGCTTTTGGTCATAAACCTCGCCACGCTCGACGAACAGAGAGTGGTGGTCAAGGCCAACGGCAAATTTGCATTTCCCCAAATGCCACCGGGAGACTACGTGGTAATTGCTGCGACCCCTACGGATACACCCTGTTTCAGGCCTGCTGTAGAGAGGGTGCGATTGGAAGCAGACACAACGCGAACGGTGCGCTTGGTCATGATTCCCAATTCGAGCCCATGTGGCGTTGCCCCATAGCAAAACCACGGAATGAACAATCCTCGGCTGCGTTATCTGCCTCTGCGAGATCACGGAGTCGCGATCACGGGCGCCTGCACCACAATCTTGCTGATACCCAGGTTCTCGAATCGGTCGTACACCCGAATAATAATGGTGTGCTCCTCGGCAGAGGCGCCGTCGCGCGCGGGGCGCTTGCCAGGCGTTTTTTCCGCGCTGCTATCTGGTTCTGCATTACTTACCGGGGGAATCAGCACGTTGACATCGTAATTCTCGATCTTGTAATCAGAGATCTGTCCCACCGGCTCGACGAGCTGCCAATCCTCGGCGTCAATCGAATACTCGGCGCGCTTGATGGGCGAGAAGCTGTCTACCGCCCGAAACGTGAGGTGAACCTGATTGCTTTCGACCTTGCTGCTCAGGAACTCGATATGAGGCGGCGTGTTGTCCACCTCAAAACGCTGGCTGGTGCCTTCGCCGTACAATGCTTCCTCCGGAGAGTGTGACGGCGCGTCCGAGGCGACCACACGTATGGTGTAGCCGCCGTCGGGGAACAGATCGGAGTCGAGATTCACGAAGCGCTCGTCCACTCCTTCGCGCAGCAGCTTCCAGCGAGCCTCGCCATCGCCGCGATAGTAAAGGTTGAATTCCAATGTGTCATCGTTGTTATCATGGGCCCTCCACTTCACGACGATGGAATGCCGGTCGCGGATGGTCGGAATTGGCGGTTCATAGCTCGCCGAGGTTCCTGGCTCGGAATGAGTTCCTATTGGAACCCGCGAGCCCACCATGACGGTCACATCGTCCACTTCAGGAGCGACGTTCTTGGGCAGGTAATTGAGGGTTACGCTGTCGATAACAGACGCGCGGTTACTGGAATGCAGCACCGCCTTCCACTGAATAAAGCGCGCGGAGGGCGCGTCAATCGGAAGCTCTTTCTGGAGGTCAATTTTCTTCCAAAGGCTCCAATTGCGATCGGGGTTGTCAACGTTGCCGCTGCGTGCAAAGAGGTCAAAGCTGCCACTGCCACGGACCTCGACACGTCCCCACTTGGAGAAATTCTTCGCATCAAAGACGTCGCTTTCATAGGTTCCCTCGGCCACCGGGCTCGGACCGAGCAGAAAGATTTTCCCCAGATTGCTGGTGGCAGCGTAGAGTCCGCCCTTTGGCGCGCGCGCGAAGGCCGTTACCTGGTTGGCGCTCGCCTTGGCGAGATCGGTGTACTGGTTGCCGCGAATCACGTAGATCTTCCCGCGATTACCCGTGCCTGCGAGAAGGCGTCCACTCTGATCAAACGCGAGAGCATAGACCAGGTCCTCGCGCGACGCCCATATCGTCTTCGGCGAGCCATCGGCCGAAATGCGGTAAACCTCGGAGCCGCCGACGTTGGTCACATTGGGATATGGAATCGCGGTGAACGTCGGAGCAGAAGGGGCAGCTACGCCCGCTGAACCGCCCTGGGGACCGACAATGACCACCGGTGCACTGGTGACCGGCGTGGGAGCCGAGACCAGAGAACTTGCCGACGGCGGCCCGCTGGGTCCACGCTTCTCGCCCGCTCCCGCAGCGTAGATGTTCCCCTGTGCATCGACGGCGAGCGCGGTGATTTCCTTCTTCGGCGCACTGTAGAGAACGAAGCCTTCGCTCTGCGGCGAGATGCGATAGATGAGACCACTGCCGTCCGTCCCGGCGATGAGATTGCCCAGGTTGTCGAAGTCGAGGGCGCGGATTTGCGCTTCGTCACTCTTGAAGAACAGAGTGCCGTTGCCGCTACGGTCTGCGCGGAAGATCTCGCCGCGATCGCCCGTACCAATGTAAAGGTGGCCCTGAGGATCGAGCGCCAGCGCCCAAATGTATTTCGTTTTGGGATCAAAGAAGACGCTGGAGCTGTAGCTGGAATCGACAGCCACCGACGTGTGTGGAGCCTCGTCTGACGGAATGGGCTTCGCGCCCTCTTGCGTGGCAGCCACTTCCGCCGCGCGGCGCGCGTCCTCCGGCGCTTTGCCTGGGGCCGGTCCCCCGTGAACGATCTTATACACCTTGCCGTCGGGCGACGTGGCGGCATAAATCACGCCAGTGCCGCTCGGGTCAACCACCAGCGCCTGTACCTGAAGCTCCTGCGGAGCAAAGATGATGCTGGTCTTGCCGTCAGGCGCGAGCTTGTACACACGCGCCGGCGATCCTGCCGCCGCGTAGGCGTTGCCCTGGGCGTCGGAGGCGAGGCACCAGAGATAGGTAGAGGGCGAGGTGTAGAGCGCGTCGAAGGCAGGCGCCAGGGTGAGCTTACCATCGCTGCTGACGGCTACTCCGTGCGCCGTGCCCTTTTCGAAATCGTCGTATTTGGTCTGTTCCCAGGTGCGCGTCCCTTGTGCCCAACCAATTGCGGAAAGTGCCAGGCACACGAGCGCCAGTCGAAGAGAGTTCATCATGGGTCTCGGGTATCACCAGCAGGGATACCCATAACCTATCACATCAAAATAGTTTGCTCTGCCTTGGCGCCCGCCTCCTTCGCTGAGTAAACACATGAATCCATCCGAGGTCGCCGTGCCCCACTCACCGGAACTACATCGACCAAGATAGATACCGTCCTGCCATCAGAAGGTTCTTGAACCGCCCACGGTCAACAGCCTTCGTCGATTGGTCCCAGCCCAGATCTGGCCTCAAGGTCGAGTTCCCCGGTGGTAGGAAAATCTTGACGACTTCTGGTTTCCGATCACCCAGCTTGCTGGTTCCGAGCTTCGTAGGCTGAGCGCAACTTTAACCTCTGAGGTGCGCCTCGCATGGCGCTTTGAGTGACTGCGGGGGCTGGGGGGCGGCGATCGCGGACTTAGCGCCAGCAGGCAAACGGCCGCGTCACTTCAGCTCCAAAGATACAAAACCATGTGGAATAAAACTCAGGTATGATCGTCTAAGCTGCTGATAAAATGAGACATGCATTCAAGGGTGATCGACAAAGCCGACAATTAACAGTATATAATTTTGCTTAGCGTAGCACCTATTTCCAAGTGGTATTGTGAGCGGCACCCATAAGTTACTTCGCTTCGGCGTCTTTGAGCTAAATCTCGACACCGAAGAACTGCGCAAATTGGGAACGCTCATCAAATTGCCGCCACAGCCCCTTCAGCTCCTGACGTTGCTGGCGACCCACGCCGGACAAGTTGTTACACGGGAAGACATCAAAGAACAGCTTTGGGGGGAAGAAACCTATGTTGATTTCGAACAGGGAATGAACCATTGCGTCAAGCAAATCAGAACAGCACTGAGCGACAACGCGGACAATCCCCTGTACGTAGAGACACTTCCTCGCCGTGGATATCGCTTTCTCGCGCCGGTGGTCTCTAAGAATGTCCCGGCGCCGGCGCCGAAGATCATCAAGTCCCAGTCCGGCATTCAGAGCGACGTCCTCCCCGCACTGCCGCCCGATGGAACACGCGCTACGCCGAGCACCCAGAAGGTGGAGCCCGCAGTGGATGGTGCGGTTAGCAAGAACGCGCCGGCAACTGACACGAATGCTGTCAGCAAGAGCGAGCAGGTGCCCGACAGTGTTGTGGTTCCTGCCCATTCAACAGAGGCAGTTGCGCGGAAGGAAAATCCGGCGCCGCGGGAGAAAGTCACATCAGCAACCGCGGCGGCGGCGGCGTTAGCGCCTGAAATCGCTCGTCTCCGTAAGTCGCCCTCTCAAGTTCGCCGCAGTCTGGCCTGGGTCACAGTCACAGTTGCCTTCCTGATTGCGGGGGTCTTGTACTGGTACTTACATCGGCCATAGCTGGCGCCCCGGGGCCGCCGCGCCCACCAGCGCCGGTGGCGGAACATGGTGTTGTCCCCCTTTGTTTCTGGCGTAGTGCTCGGGCGTTACCGGAGACCTTCGTCTCTCTCTTTCGGGCAGTTTTGGGTTCGCAGCGCCTTTAGATCGTCAGCCAGCGGTGATGCCGCGTCCGGGCATCCCACGAATTCCAGCCCACACAATCTGGCTTTCCGTTGCCTCTCTTGCTCGGATAGAAAGCGGTTTGGTCGAGAACTACGCTGAGCTGGGACGATGCTAACGGGATTGGGACTGAAGGGCGCCGTCGAGATCGTCGCTCAGGGTTCACCCATCGGATACAAACAATGCGATCCGTCGGGCCGCCAAACACCGAAACGCACCAGTTTGCGCGCCGGCTCGTCTGCTGGAATTCGACGGTGGTAAACCGTAAACAGAACCCGCAGATCCGTCGGCTCGTCCGCCGCAGCAAGCTCGGTCGAGGATGACGGCGAGGGATCAAGCGCTGCGACGCGCGAGAGTCAATCGCCGTCAACTGACAACTGGCCACCCGCCTTACTTGATCGTGAGGGTGATGATTTGCGAGCCAGAAACGACGTAGTCCACTGGCGTTGAGGCCTCGTCCACGGCCGATTCACCAACCACGACCATGTCCTGTGTGCCACGCAGACCTTCCATTACGTTCATGACGGAAAGCGGCAACGTAGGCATGACCTTGTCGTCCACCATGGCCTGCGGATTTGCTTCCATCAGCGAGACGTAAACTTGCGAGTTGGTGTGCTCCTTGTTGAGCATCGCAATCGTGGAGGCGAGGTCAAGACGGCGGTTCATGCTGGCTGGCGCGCGCCGCATCCTGTCGAGAGTGTCGCCATCGCTGACCAGGATGCGCAACGTGCCCTTCGGCGTGGAGGTGGGAATCTTCACTGGAATCTGCCGCAGGATGCTCTCGCCGCGATATGGCCGCAGCAGGGTTTCAATAGTGATCTCGTCGCCGGGGCGAGCTTCCGTCACGTCGGTCCGCGCGGTTTCAAGGCGGGCAGAGCGGCGATCGGGTACGAGATCGAAATTCAATTCCACGCCTTCGATCCTCGGCCTTTCGTATGGGTTCTCGAATATCCGGCTGAACCGTTCGCCGACGGAGAGGGCGATACCGAACGCCGTCGGTGCCATTCCGTCCGCCGGCGCGTACATGTTCTTTACGCTCAACTTGGGATAGCCAAGCACCGAAATGTCGCCCTGCAGTCGATACGTGGTGTCCTCGCCGTACTCGTTCATTCCCTGGATAGCGTTGAACACCGTCGCCATCATCGCGGCCGGTGTGATCTTGGCGTTGTTCAGTACTTCGTAATGGAACTCCTTGGCATGCGAGACGCCGTGGAAGGTCAGCGTCACCGGAATCATATGCGGTTCGCGATCAAAGCGCCCCATGATTCCGGCGCGACGGTCCTGAACGAACGCTCCGACAAGTTCGGTGGTGTTGACGATCTTGAAGGAGTTCGACGACGAAGGCAGCGTAGCCAAAACGGTGGCCTTGGTCATCGGCATGTCAACGTTGCCCGACTGCAGCAGGGAATGTCCGCAGGCCAGCAGTCGGGAATCGTCAAGGTACGTAACCGTGCAGGTTCCCGCGATGTTCATGTCACCGCGGACCAGGATCGCGCTGACCGCCGAGCCGGGCACAAGGGGTTCCGGCTGCTTGTCGTTGCCGACTGAACCCGCTCCCATAACGGGCACGATGCCGGCAAAGGCAAAATCCTTGGAGAACAACCGTAGCGTGTCCTCGCTGAATCCGGTGAAAACCAGCGGAGTCTCAATCGGTTTCAGGAGGTTGGCGTAGGTGGAAGCTGACGGATTCAGAACAGCAGCTTCGCCCGGCGCAGCGGTGCGGCTCGCCTCCCGCTCTTCGCCCGCCCGACCCCGAGCCATGTCGGGCGCAGGCGTTTTGTCCATGTCGTCGATTTCGAGCATGGTAGTGGCAGGCGTGATTCCGGCGATGGGTTCTTTCGAGAACTCGCCTATGCGGTAAGCGATAGCGCCGATGAGTTTGCCGTCAATGTATACCGGACTGCCACTCATACCCGCGACCACGCCCGTGAACTCGACCTTCTTGCCGTGCAGCCGGGCGAGGATGACATCGGACTTTGGGCCCGCCATATTGCGCATCACACCCAGGATCTCGACCTCCATCGGCTCAGGCGTGGTCCCCTCGAAGACGGTGTAGGCCATACCATGCATGCCCGCTTTCACCTGGCTCACAGGCAGGATCTGGACTTTTGGTCGGTCGGCAGCGAAAGCCGCCAAGGAAGCGAGGCAAAGTAGGACTGACGAAATCGCGCTGCGGAGCATGCTCCTCATCCCTCAAGCCACGAGTGGCTTTGCCGTGAACCTCCGCGAGTAACACTTGGCCTGCGCCAATCCGGCGCGTGTCGGGGGCGCGGACCCCCGTAGCGATTGCGGCTGCCTAAGGCCTAATAACAATCGAGCAATTTTTCAATCGGCCGCAGCGAATCAAACTACCAGGAATTGCATTTATACTAGCAGAAAGCATGGCCCAAGAGGCGTCCTGATGTGTTCTGAGAAGCACCGTAAACACCTGAATATTTCAGCTGTCGTTTTTAGCACTGTTGCGGCGGCGGGTATCACCTTGGTGGTGAACGCCTTTCTGCTGACCGTACCCGGCCGTGCTCAGTCCTCCAGCAGCAACCAGTCGGCGCCGCAATCCCAGCCGAACCAGGGCCACAACAGCCAGGCTCCCGATGAGGCTGGTGGACCTGCGGGCGATTCAGGCCCCATCGCAGTTCCCAAGAAGAAGGATACGGAGGAACCGCCTCCGCCTCCTAGGCCGAAGCCGGCCGACGTTCCAGAATTCTCCCTGCACGTGAATGTTCCGGTGGTGACGGTTGACGCTCGCGTGGTGCAGAAGGACGGGCGTCCGGTAGCGTTGCCGGTGGAGGCTGCGAAAGA
>Ga0074045_10004267_pt1 | contig 12693 bp, 12 predicted proteins | sample BogForMeECP23OM2_FD_94442 | JGI IMG/M metagenome (GOLD analysis project Ga0074045, IMG submission 94442) | Bog forest soil microbial communities from Calvert Island, British Columbia, Canada - Bog Forest MetaG ECP23OM2 | ecosystem: Environmental > Terrestrial > Soil > Wetlands ... | reverse complement strand
TCATGGGCCTGTCCGCCTGGTGCGACAGCAGCGGGCGGGTGGCCCCGATCTCTCGTACGTAGACACCGACCGCCGTCAGCGGAATGCCCTCGTCGACAAAGGCGCGCGCGATCTCGGGCGGCAGCGCAGCGCAAGCGGTTGCGGCCGCCAGCGCAGCCAGCGTTGCGGCCCCGAGGATCGAGAGCGAGCGTGGACGCATCATGCGCACGCCACGATCTCCAGTGTTCGCTCCGCGAGCAGCTGCGCCTCGGCGGGTTCCAGAACGTAGGGCGGCATCCAGTAAACGGTATTGCCGATCGGTCGCAGCAGCAGCTCACGGTCCAGTGCCGTGGCGAAGCACCAGCGGGCGAAGTCCTGCCGTTTCGAGTCGACTTCGAACGCCCAGATCATGCCCAGGTGGCGGAAGTTTCGCACCTTCGGGTGCCGCGCCAGCGGCTGCGCCAGCGCGGTCAATTCGGAGGCCCGGGCGCGATTGCGGGAGATGACGTCCTGGTCGCGGAACAGATCGAGCACCGCCAGCGCGGCGCGGCATGCGAGCGGGTTGCCCGAATAGGAATGGGAATGCAGGAAGGCGCGGCCGGGGTCGTCGTCGTAGAAAGCGGCGTAAATCCCGTCGGTCGTCAGCACCACGGACAGCGGCAGGTAGCCGCCGGTGATGCCCTTCGACAGGCATAGAAAATCGGGCTCGATCTGGGCCTGTTCGCAGGCGAACATCGTGCCGGTGCGCCCGAACCCGGTCATGATCTCGTCGGCGATCAGGTGCACGCCGTATCGCGCCGTCAGCTCGCGGGCGCGCACGAGATAGGCCGCATCGTACATGGCCATGCCCGCTGCCCCCTGGACCAAGGGCTCGACGATCAGTGCGGCGATGCGGGGATGGTGCTCGGCGAGAACCGCCTCGAGCCCGGCAGCTGCCGCAAGCGCGTGCTCGCGCGCCGCCGTGCCGGGAGCCGCGCCGCGCGCATCCGGGGAGGGAACGGTGGTGTTATGGCGCAGGAGCGGGCCGTAGACGTCGCGAAACACGGCCACGTCGGTCACGGTGAGCGCACCGAGCGTCTCGCCGTGGTAGCCGTGCTCGAGGCTCACGAAGCCAGTCTTTTCCGGCCTGCCGGCGTTATGCCAGTAGTGAAAGCTCATCTTCAGCGCGATCTCGACCGCGGACGCGCCGTCGGAGCCAAAAAAGCAATGCCCCAGTCGACCGGGCGCGAGCGCCGCAAGCCGTTCGGCGAGCTCGATCGCCGGACGATGCGTGAAACCGGCGAGCATCGCATGCTCGAGTTCCGCGAGTTGCGCGCCGATTGCCGCGTTGATCGCGGGCTGGCCATGGCCGAACAAGTTCACCCACCAGGAGCTCACCGCATCGAGGTAGCGGCGGCCTTCGAAGTCATAAAGCCATGGGCCCCGCGCCCGCGCGAGCGGCACCAAGGGCAGCGATTCATGCTGCTTCATCTGCGTGCACGGATGCCAGACAGCCGCGCGGCTGCGCGTGAGCCACAAGTCGTTGGCGGACGTCATGAACCAGGTGGGGGCAGGAGCCTTACGGCAAAACAGCGCGCAATGGCCATGGCATTATACGGGCGCGAGCTGGCGAGACGGACGATGACAAGGGCGGGCCCAACTGTCGAGCCGAGGTACACGAGAACGGCCATCGTGCTGCATTGGCTGATCGCGGCGCTTATCGTGGCCGGGTTCATGCTCGGACTGTCGATGGTGGGGCTGCCGCTATCAAGGCAGAAGCTGCAGTGGTACGCCTGGCACAAGTGGATAGGCATCACGGTGTTCCTGCTCTCCTGCGTCCGGCTTGCCTGGCGCTGGTGGCACCCGGTTCCGCCGGCGCCGACGGCCATGCCGCTCTGGCAGGTGCGCGCGGCCCGCGTTGTGCACGGCCTGCTATACGCGCTTCTGCTCGTCATTCCCCTGACCGGCTGGCTGTTTAGCTCCGCCTCCGGCGTGCAGGTCGTCTATCTGGGGCTCTTCCCGCTGCCCGATCTGCTGCCCAAGGACAGGGCGCTGGCCACGATTTTCAGGGCTTGCCACGTGTCGTTGAACTTCACGCTCCTGGCGCTTGTCTGTATGCATGCCGCGGCAGCGGTCAAGCATCATTTCGTCGACGGTGACCCCGTCCTGACCCGCATGCTGCCCGCGGCGATACTGAAACCACCGCGCTGAGGCTCCCGGACATGGTTCTGTTGCGATCATTCATTCCGACACTCGGCATGCTGCTCCTCGCCGCCGGCCAGGCCGGGGCGCAGGGCGTGCTCATCGACCGAAGCGAGATTCGCTTCGTGTCCAAGCAGATGGGCGTGAATGTCGAGGGGAGGTTTCGCAAGTGGAAGGCAAATATCGTTTTCCTGCCCAAGAACCCCGGCGCGTCCAAGGCGGACTTGGAAATTGATCTGGGCAGCATCGATCTCGCGAGCGACGAGGCGGAGACCGAGATCAGGCGGCCGTTGTGGTTCGATACCACGAAATTCCCGGTAGCGAAGTTCGTGTCCAGCGCGGTGCGGGACACGGGCGTGGACAAATACGAAGTGCAGGGCGCGCTGACGATCAAGGGCGTCACCAGAGACGCGGTGGTGCCGATCACGGTCCGGAAGGACGCTGCCGGCAACAGCGTCGCCGAAGGAAGCTTCGCACTCAAGCGCCTCGACTTCAAAGTCGGGGAGGGAGAGTGGGCCGATACGGAAACGGTCGCCAACGAGGTGCTCGTCCGCGTCCGCATGGTACTGCCACCGGTCAAGTAGCCTGGAATAGCCGACCCGTGGCGACTGTTTACGCAACGTTGTCGCGGGCGAATACCGCTGGACCCAATCTTAGGAGCTGTCAACAATAGACCGATTCATCGCGAGTGCCGCCCTTGCGCTCATCGTTGCCACGCCGGTAGCCGCCGCGGAGGACATCTACGACATCGATCCGGTGCACTCGCAACCGATGTTCGAAATCAGGCACATGGGATTCTCGCTCCAGCACGGATCGTTCGCGAAGGCGACCGGCAAGGTGACGCTCGACCGCGTGGCAAAGAAAGGCGCGATCGACGTCACCATCGACACCGCATCCATCAGGACGATTGATCCCCGGCTCGATGCCCATGTGAAAGGCGAGGATTTCTTCAACGTCGCCAAGTACCCGACGATGACGTTCAAATCATCCGACCTCATCTACGAGGGCGACCGGGTCGTCGGCGCGGAGGGCGAGCTGACGATGGTCGGCGTCACCAAACCGGTTTCGCTCAAGGTCGCGAATTTTGTCTGCGGCGACCATCCAATGAATCGGAAAGCGATGTGCGGCGCGGAGGTCACGACCACGATCAAGCGTTCCGAGTGGGGCATGAATTACGGCATCCCCAAGGCGCTAGGCGACGAGGTGAGGATCACTATTCCGGTCGAGGCGTACAGGGAGTAGCGACACGACGCTGCTCGGGTTCATCGAGAACCGCGCACTCGCCCGCGTGAAAGCGCTGCGGCCTCAGGCGAGCTTGTCACGGAAACGATCGGTTGCCGCGACGAGCTCGCGCGCGATGCCAGGCTCACGTGCCGAATGGCCGGCGTCGGGCACGATGACGTATTGGGCTTCGGGCCATGCGCGGTGCAGGTCGTCCGCGCTGCGGATCGGGCACACGATGTCGTAGCGACCTTGGACGATCGAACACGGGATGTGCCTCAGCCGCCCGACGCCGTTGAGAAGCGCGTCTTCGGACAGGAAAACCCCGTGCATGAAGTAGTGTGCCTCGATGCGCGCAATCGCCAGGGCGACGGCGTCTTCGTCAAAACGGGCGACCAGTTCGGGGTCGGGCAGCAGCGTCGAGCACGAGCTTTCGTAGCGGCTCCAGGCGTGCGCCGCCGGCAGCTGTAACGCCGGATCCGGATGGGTCAGGCGGCGGTAATAGGCCGCCAGGATATCGGTGCGCTCCGACTCGGGAAGAAAACCCGCGAACGCGTTCCAGGCTTCGGGAAATATGAAGCGTATGTCATGCATGAACCAGCGTATTTCCCAGGCGCGCGCCAGGAAGATGCCGCGCAGCACCAGGCCCAGCACCCGTTCGGGATGGGCCTCGGCGTAAGCGAGCGCCAGCGTCGATCCCCACGACCCGCCGAAGACCAGCCAACGTTCGATGGCGAGGTGCGTGCGCAGGCGCTCCAGGTCGGCTAGCAGGTGCTGCGTTGTGTTGTCGATGAGTTCCCCGCGCGGCGTCGATTGGCCGGCACCGCGTTGGTCGTAGAGCACGATGCGATAGAACTTGGGGTCGTAATAGCGCCGGTAGTCGGGCGCGATCCCGCCGCCGGGTCCGCCGTGCAGAAACACGACCGGCACGCCACGCGCATTCCCGCACTCCTCCCAGTACATCTTGTGCCGGCCGTCGAGGACCAGCAGCCCGCTGCGATGCGGCTCGAGTGCCGGATAAAGATGCTGCTCCCGCGAAAATAGCCGGGTCGGGGCGCTGGCGGCCGCAGACCGCGCGGCGCTCATCGCCATGCTCGCCGGGGCGTCATGCCCGACCGAGCGGGCGCAGTTCGCGCCCGCCGAGCCGGCTTAGAGCGGGCCCCGCGCGGGGGCCAGGGCGGGCAACGGGCCCCACCCCCGGCAGGCAAGGCAGGCGGGCCATGCCGGCGCCCACCTAACGCTTCCTCTTGTAGGCAATCACCTTCTGCCGCTGTTCGCCCAGGCCGGCGATACCGAGGGTTACGACGTCGCCCGCCTTCAGGTACTGCGGCTCGGGCTTCATCCCCATGCCGACTCCCGGGGGGGTACCGGTGGTGATGAGGTCGCCCGGAAGCAGCGTCATGTATTTCGACACATCGGCGACCAGATCGGCGACCCCGAAGATCATGGTTCGCGTGTTGCCGGTCTGCTTGCGCACGCCGTTGACGTCCAGCCACATGCTTAGGTTCTGCGGGTCCTTGATCTCGTCGCTTGTGACCAGCCACGGGCCCACCGGGCCGAAGGTGTCGCAGCCCTTCCCCTTGCCCCACTGGCTCGCGCTGCGTTTCATCTGGTACTCGCGCTCGGATACGTCGTTGACGATGCAATAGCCGGCGACGTGCCTGAGCGCGTCCTTCTTGTCCACGTGCCGCGCGGTCCTGCCGATCACGACGCCCAGCTCAACCTCCCAGTCGGTATGTGTCGAATCCGGCGGCAGCATGATGGCGTCGGTAGCCCCTATGATGCAGGTCTCGGCCTTGAAGAACACCACAGGGTGCTCGGGGACCGGATTGCCGGATTCCTTGGCATGATCGATGTAGTTCAGGCCGATGGCGACGAACTTGGGTGGCGTGGCGATGCAGGGTCCGAGCCGCCGTCGGCCCCTTACCAGCGGCAGCCTGTTCGGATCGAGCTTGCGCAGCTGCGCCAACTGGCCGGGCGATAACATCGCGGCATCGATGTCCTTTACCTTGCGCGACAGGTCGCGCAGCCTGCCCTCGGCGTCGAGCAGTCCGGGCTTTTCCTTGCCTGGCGGGCCGTAGCGTACGAGTTTCATGGTCGTCGTGCTTTCTCCAGGAATCGCCCCTCGACGGGCTCAAGGCGATCGGTTGGGCCAGCGCCGTTCGGGCTGAGCGGGTCGAAGCAGGAACGGCGATTGCTGATGCGCTTCAGATCGTCATTCCACCGTCCACGGAGTAGACATTTCCCGTGGCGAATGCCGATTCATCGGAGGCTAGAAACACCACGATCGGCGCGATCTCTTCGGGCTGGGCGAGCCGGCCCATCGGCTGGCGCGCGATGAAGGCCTTGCGCGCTTCGACCGGATCGGCATAGGCGTTGATACGCTCGCCAAGGGATGGCGTATCGACGGTCCCGGGCGCAATGGCATTGCAGCGGACGCCCCTGGCAACGAAGTCCGCCGCCACTGCCTTGGTCAGACCGATCACCGCCGCCTTGCTCGCGCCGTACGCACAGCGGTTCGGCAGGCCCCTGATCGACCCGGCGACGGAGGCCATGTTGATGATGCTCGCCCCGCCGCCGGTCGGGTCATGCCGTTCGAGCATCCTCGGCAGCGCGCAGCGGATCGTCATGTACATGGCGCGCACGTTCAGGTCGAAGCTGAAGTCCCAATCCTTAGGCTCACAGTCGAGGATCGTGCCGTTGTGAACGAAGCCGGCACAGTTGAAGAGCACCGACAACGCCGGCAGCGCGGCCATGGTCGTCCGGATCGCCGCGTCGTCAAGGACGTCGAGTATGCGGGTGGTGACCCCTGCCGTGCCCGCGAGGCTCTGCAGCAGGTGCGGATTGACGTCGGTGGCGATGACCTCCGCGCCTTCACGGGCCATCGCAATCGCAGATGCCCTGCCGATGCCCTGACCCGCCGCGGTGACCAACGCCGTCTTGCCCGTCAAGCGTCCTCCCACCGCCCGCTCCTCCTTGCCCAGACCCCGCGCCCGCTGTCGCACCCATTCGCGTCCAGGGCTGCATCATAGTCCCATTTCGGCGCTTAGCCAAAAAGTGGTCAGACCACTTGACCAGATCGCCGGATTACGCGTAAGCTGGCAGTTTGCTGCACGGGCGCGCCAGCGCCAGATCCGTGGCAGCCCATGCCGATCCAAAGCATCGAACCTCGCCGGCTCTACCGCCAGATCGCTGACCAGATCCGGGCGCTCATCCGATCCAGGGAATTTCCGCCCGGGGCGCGGTTGCCTCCCGAACGCGACCTCGCCCGGCAGCTCGGCGTCTCGCGGCCGTCGGTGCGCGAGGCCCTGATCGCGCTCGAGGTCGAGGGACTCGTTGAGGTGCGGATCGGATCGGGCATCTACGTGCTCGGGCCGCGCGCCGACGGCGAGGTGGGAATTGCCGTGCAGTCGGCGCTGGGCCCCTTCGAACTGCTGCGGGCGCGCCGGATCATCGAAAGCGAATGCGCCGCTTGGGCGGCAAGAGCCGCCAAGCGGCCCCAGATCGTTGCCATCGAAGACGCGCTGCAGCAGATGCAGAGCGTCAAGGACAAGGAAAAGCGGCAGCCGCTGGCCGGCGACCGGCTCTTTCACCTGCGCGTCGCCGAGGCGACGGGCAACGGCGCGCTGGTCGCGGTGGTGAAGATGCTGTGGGAGGAACGCATGGGTCCGCTGTTCATGCGCCTCGAGCACCATTACGACAACCCCCGGCTGTGGACGAGTGCCATCGCCGAGCATCGCGTCGTTCTCGACGCGATCGTTCGTCACGACGCGGACGGAGCGCGGGCGGCGATGCAGCGTCATCTCGATCGCGCCCACAGGCGCTTCAGCAAGAGTTGGGACGCACGGCATTGACGCCGCAGCGTCGGAAAGGAGCGGGCGAATGTTGACCTGTCGAATTCACGCCAAGGAAGACCTGCGCATCGAGCCTGCGGCGGAGCCGGAGGTCGGTCCGGGCGAAGTGCTGATCCGCCTTGGCGCCGGTGGCATTTGCGGCTCGGATCTGCATTACTACTTCGAGGGCAGGAACGGCAGCTTCGTCATCCGCGAGCCGCTGATTCCGGGTCACGAGGCGTCGGGGGTGGTGGCGCGAATCGGCGCCGGGGTCACCCGGGTCAAGCCCGGCGACAAGATCGCGGTAAGCCCGTCGCAGGCCTGCGGCCGCTGCGATTACTGTCGTGAGGGGCGCGAGCATCTCTGCCGCAGCATGCGCTTCCTCGGCAGCGCGAGCCTGTATCCGCACGTGCAGGGCATGTTCGCCGAGTATTTCGTACTGGGTGAACGCCAGTGCTATCCGGTCTGCGGCGAGGTGAGCCTGGGCGAGCTCGCGTTTGCCGAACCGTTTGCGGTCGGGTTGCACGCCGTCGCCCGCGCCGGCTCCCTCCTGGGCAGGACCGTGCTGGTCACGGGCGCCGGAACGATCGGCTGCCTGACGGTGATTGCGGCGCGACTAGCCGGCGCGATTGCGGTGACAGCCTCGGATGTTCTCGACCGGCCGCTGGCGATGGCGCGCGAGGCGGGTGCCGCACGCACCGTTCGCGCGGACAAGGATGCCGATGCGCTGGCGGCACCGCAGTTCGATGTTGCCTTCGAAGCCTCGGGAAGCTTCGCCGCGCTCAAGACCTGTGTGGCGGCGGTCAAGCGCGGCGGTACGGTGGTGCAGGTTGGAACGCTGCCGCACGAGCCGCTGCCCTTCGTCGTCAACGAAATCCTGGTCAAGGAACTCGACTTCAAGGGTGCGTTCCGCTGGGGCATCGAGTTCGACTGGGCGGTCGACTGCATCGCTACCCGCCGGGTCGACGTGCGGCCCCTGCTGTCGGGCCAGTTTCCGCTCGCCGAGGCGGTCAAGGCCTTCGAGTTGGCGAAAGACAAGAGCCGGAGCACCAAGGTGCAGCTCGTCACTGCGGTGCACCCGGATGTCCCGATCCACGCGCAGGCATGATTGCGCGGGAAATCCCGGGGCGCTTGTCGGCCCCCCCACCTGCCCCGGCGCCATCGCGGCGCCGCCGCGGGCGTTTGGCCTTGCCACCCCGCCGCCGGAACGCGACTAGAATGACATCTCTCCGAACGGAGCCAGTCTCATGCTGACCAAGACTTCGCTGACGATCCGCCTGCATCCCGACGACGACGTGGTCATCGCCCGCCAGCAGCTCGTGTCCGGCACGGCGCTGCTCGACGAAAATGTCACGGTCTCCGGCCTCGTGCCGCCCGGGCACAAGATCGCCACCCACGCGCTCGCGACCGGGGCACCGGTCAAGCGCTACAACCAGATCATCGGCTTCGCCAAGCGTCCGATCGCGGCGGGCGAGCACGTGCACCTGCATAACCTGGCGATGGGCGAATTCGCGCGCGACTACGCATTTGGCGCCGACGCCAAGCCGACTCGCTACGTCGATGCGCCGGCGACGTTTCAGGGCATTGTCCGGAGCGACGGCCGCGTGGCCACGCGCAACTATGTCGGCATCCTGTCGACGGTCAACTGCTCCGCGACGGTCGCGCACGGTATTGCCGACGCGTTCAAGTCCGGCGGCCTGGACGCGTTTCCCAATGTCGACGGCGTGGTTGCGCTCACGCACGGCAGCGGTTGCGGCATGGACGTCAACGGCGAAAGCATGCACGTGCTGCGCCGCACGCTCGGAGGCTATGCGCGGCACGCCAACTTCGCCGCCGTGCTCATCGTGGGCCTGGGCTGCGAGGCGAACCAGATCGGTGCCTTGCTCGGCGCGCAACAGCTCGTCGAGGGGCCGCTGCTGCGCACGTTCTCGATACAGGACACGGGCGGGACGGCAAAGACGATTGCCCGGGGCATCGCCATGATCCGGGAAATGCTGCCGGACGCCAATGCGGTCAGGCGCGAGATCGTGCCGGCCGGCCATCTTACCGTCGGCTTGCAGTGTGGCGGCTCGGATGGCTACTCCGGCATCACCGCCAACCCGGCGCTCGGCGCCGCGGTCGACCTGCTGGTACGTCACGGCGGCACGGCCATCCTTTCGGAAACCCCCGAGATCTACGGGGCGGAGCACCTGCTGACTCGTCGCGCCGCAGCGCGCGAGGTCGGGGAAAAATTGATCGATCGCATCAAGTGGTGGGAGGATTACACGTCCCGCAACAAGGGCGAGATGAACAACAATCCCTCGCCCGGCAACAAAGCCGGGGGCCTGACGACGATACTCGAGAAATCGCTTGGCGCGGTCGCCAAGGGGGGCACGACCAACCTGGTCGCCGTCTACGAGTACGCGGAGCCGGTGACCGCAAAAGGCTTCGTGTTCATGGACACGCCTGGCTACGACCCGGTGTCGGCGACCGGCCAGGTCGCCGGCGGCGCCAACATGATCTGCTTCACCACCGGCCGCGGCTCGGCGTACGGCTGCGCGCCCGCACCGTCGCTCAAGCTCGCCACCAACACGGCCCTGTGGAACCGTCAGGAAGAGGACATCGACATCAACTGCGGCGAGATCGTCGACGGCTCCTCCACGGTTGGAGCGATGGGGGAACGCTTCTTTCGCATGATGCTCGATACGGCGTCGGGGCAGAAGACCAAGAGCGAAGGGCACGGCTACGGGCAGAATGAATTCGTGCCGTGGTACCTCGGCGCGATCATGTAGTCGCGGGCCGTGCATTGACAGCAACAAGACCAGCTCCTAGGCTGGCGAAAGCGGTCTGGCGCAGCGAGCAGTATTTCAATCACTAAGGAGGGGTTCGATGAACAGGCTCTTAACCGGCTTCGTCGCCGGGCTTGCCCTCGCCGTCGCGGGGACGGCGCTGGCGCAGGAAACGCTGACCGTCTGGTTCGCCAAAGGCTTCTACAAGTCCGAGGACGACGCGCTGCTCGCGGCAATCAAGAAGTTCGAGGACAAGACCAAGGTCAAGGTGGAGCTGTCGCAATACCCCGTACAGGACATGATTCCCAAGACCGTGTCGGCGCTCGACGCGGGCACGGTGCCCGACGTCGCCTACGCCGACGTCTACGACTTCCAGGTCACCGGCAAGTGGGCGTTCGACGGCAAGCTCGAAGACCTTTCGGACATCCTCGCGCCGATGAAGGACCGGTTTCTTCCCAACACGCTCGAGACTGCGTATCTGTACAACGACAAGGCCAAGAAGCGCGCGTACTACGCGTTTCCCATCAAACAGCAGACGATGCATGTCCAATACTGGCTCGACATGCTGGCTACGGCGGGCTTCAAGGAATCGGACATCCCGGCCGGCTGGAAGGACTACTGGTCATTCTGGTGCGACAAGGTGCAGCCGGCGCTGCGCCAGAAGACCGGCCAGCGCCTGTACGGCATCGGCCAGCCGATGGGCGTCGACTCGAGCGATTCGTTCTACTCGTTCCTGACCTTTGCCGACGCCTACAACGTGAAGCTGGTCGACGACAACGGGAAGCTGCGCTTCGACGATCCCAAGGTCAAGCAGGGCTTGGTCAGCGCGCTCAAGGATTACACCGACGTCTACGTCAAGGGGTGCACGCCGCCGTCGTCGACGTCGTGGAAGGATCCGGACAATAACGTGGCATTCCACAACAAGATCACCGTGATGACCCACAACGCGACCATCTCCATCGCCGCCAAGTGGCTCGATGACGCCAACAACCCCACGCTGTCGGACGAGCAGCGGGCCCAGGCGAAGAAGAACTATTACGATCTCATCGTTACCGCGGGTTTCCCCAACAAGCCCGATGGGTCGAAGATGGTTTACCGCGCCGCGATCAAGACGGGCGTGATTTTTGAGAATGCGAAGAACAAGAAGCGGGCCAAGGAGTTCGTCGCATTCCTCCTGCAGGAGGAGAATCTGACCCCTTATGTCGAGGGCGCGCTCGGGCGCTGGTATCCGGTCATGAAGGCGGCGGCCGAGCGCCCGTTCTGGAAGGCCGACCGGCACCGTCAGGCGGTATACAACCAGTTCCACGCCGGCACGGTGACCTTCGAGTTCACCAAGAACTACAAGTTCACGATCGTCAACAACGAGAACGTCTGGGCCAAGGCGATGAATCGAGTCGTCAGCGAGAAGGTGCCCGTGGACCAGGCGGTCGACGAGATGATCGCCCGCATCAAAGTCATCGCCGGCCCGTGACCGTATTTTTGCGTGGCGGCGGGATTGCCTTCGGCGGCGCGACCGCCCGCCCGAGGACCGGCGTGGCGTCGACAGCGAGTTGACCGGCCGTGTCGACGCTTGCTCTTCCGCGTGCCGGGCCCGCCCTTCCGGCGGGCCCGGGCAGGCGCCGCCTGTCCCCTTGGCAGGCATGGGGCGTCATCATGATTGCCCCGTACCTGCTGGTGTTTCTGCTTTTCGTGATCTATCCGGTCGGCTACGGGTTCTGGCTTGCCCGCCATCCGGCAACCTACGTCCGGTTGGTCGACGATCCGATATTCAGCCGTGCGGTCATCAATACCCTCGTGTTCCTGATCATTGGCATCAACCTGAAGATGGTCGTCGCGCTGTTCCTTTCCGGGTTCTTCGTTCAGGCCCGGACCTGGATCAAGTGGCTGTCGCTCGTCTTCATTCTCCCTTGGGCCGTGCCGTCGATCCCGACCATCCTGTCGATCCGCTTCATGCTCAATCCCGAGTGGGGCCTCGTCAATCACGTGATTTTCAAACTGACGGGGGCGGACGGACCGAACTGGCTGAACGACCCCTGGATCGCGCTGTCGATGGCGATCCTTGTCCATATCTGGAAGTCGCTGCCGTTCTGGACGCTCATCCTGATCGCGGGCAGGTTGGCCATTCCCGGCGAGCTGTACGAGGCTGCGTCGGTCGACGGCGCTTCGACCTGGCAGAAATTCAAGTGGATCACCTGGCCGTCGCTGCAGACGCTGTACCTGACCTCGTCGATCCTGTCGATGATCTGGACGCTGGGCGACTTCAACAGCGTGTACCTGCTGACCGGTGGCGGCCCGGCGGACCTGACGCATGTGCTGGCGACGCTGGGGATCCGCTACCTGCGCCTCGATCAGGTCAATCTGTCGATGGCGGCAATCGTGTGTGCGCTGCCGCTCGTGTTGCCACTGGTCTACTTCATGATGAAGCGGCTGTCGAAATGAAATCGTCCTGGCGCCGGGCAAGCACCGAGGCGAAGCTTTTGCTCGTCGGCATCCCGGTGCTGATCTGGACATTGCTGCCGATCTATCACCTGGTCCTGTTCGCGATTTCGCCCAAGGAGTCGGCGTTTGCGGGCCAGCTCTGGCCGGACCATCCGACCCTGCACAACTTCGCGGTCGTGTTCCGGGAGCAGCATTACTACCTGAGCCATTTCTGGCTGCAGCTCTGGAATTCGCTCGTCATCGCGGTGAGCGTGGGGGTGCTGACGCTCGTC
>Ga0074045_10004266_pt1 | contig 12695 bp, 14 predicted proteins | sample BogForMeECP23OM2_FD_94442 | JGI IMG/M metagenome (GOLD analysis project Ga0074045, IMG submission 94442) | Bog forest soil microbial communities from Calvert Island, British Columbia, Canada - Bog Forest MetaG ECP23OM2 | ecosystem: Environmental > Terrestrial > Soil > Wetlands ... | reverse complement strand
GCGGCGTGGGTGACCTACGCACTCGACCGCGACACGGGCACGCTGTTCGTCCCCGTAGGAAACCCCGGCCCCGACTACAACAAGAGTATGCGCCCGGGTGCCAACCTGTTCACGATCTCCACCGTCGCGCTCGACGCGCGCACGGGCAAACTGAAATGGTGGTACCAGCTGCGGCCCAACGACGACCACGATTGGGACGCCACGGTCGTGTCGCTTTTCGATGCGGGATCCAGCAAGCTCGTTGCCACGGCAGGCAAGGAAGGCATTCTGCACGTGATCGACCGCGACAATGGCAAACTGGTATTCACGCTGCCCATGACGACGATGCTCAACCACGACGTGCCCATCACGCCGGAAGGCGTGCGCGTTTGTCCGGTTGCCGGCGTGCAGTGGAACGGTGCCGCGCACAGCGGGATGACCGGATTGCTGTATGTCAATGCGATCGACTGGTGCACCGTGTTCAAGGCCGGGCCGGACCCGAAGTGGGTGGCGACCGTGCCCTACACCGGGCTTGCCAACGGCTGGGGCAGCAACGACCCGATAAGCCAATGGTCCGGCTGGATCAACGCCGTCGATCCGCAAACCGGCAAGATGGCTTGGCGGGTGCACACACCCACGCCCATGTACGCCGCGCTGACGCCCACTGCGGGCAACGTGCTCTTCACCGGTGACCTCGACGGCAATTTCCTCGTCCTCAATTCGCGCACCGGGGAGGAGCTCTATCGTTTTAACACCGGCGGCCCGATCGCCGGTGGCGTTGTCACCTACGAGCAGAAGGGGAGGCAGTACGTCGCCGTCGCCTCGGGCAGCAGCGGGGGTTCGATCCCGCTTACCGGCAGTACCACGATTGTCATTTTCGCGCGCTAGGAACGGCGCGGCGCGCGATCCGAGGATGAGCAAGCCGAAGGCCGTGGTCTTGCTCAGCGGCGGATTGGATTCGACCACGGTCCTCGCCATGGCACTGAGCCAGGGCTTCGAGGCTTACGCCATGAGCTTTCGCTACGGTCAGCGGCATAGCGTCGAGCTCGAAAGTGCGGCCCAGGTGGCGCAGCGACTTGGCGCCACGCGCCATATCGTCGTCGATGTCAATCTACGCGCATTCGGCGGCTCGGCGCTGACGGGCGATACCGAGGTCCCGAAGGATCGGTCGCTACACGACATGGCGGCACACGGGATTCCGGTAACCTACGTTCCGGCGCGAAACACCATCTTCCTGAGCTTTGCGCTCGCCTGGGCCGAGGTCCTCGGCTCGAGCGATATTTTCGTCGGGGTCAACGCGCTGGACTACTCGGGCTACCCGGATTGCCGTCCCGAATACATCGACGCCTACGAGCATATGGCCAACCTGGCGACCAAAGCGGGGGTGGAAGGCACCCGGAGACTGAGGATCCATGCGCCGCTCAGCAAGCTGACCAAGGCCGACATCGTCAAGGCGGGCATTGCACTCGGTGTCGATTTTTCGATCACCAGCAGTTGCTACGACCCTGATGCGAAAGGTGGACCCTGCGGTCGTTGCGATGCGTGCCTGTTGCGCGCCAAGGGCTTTGCCGAGGCGGGGATTGCCGACCCGTTGCTGCTAAGCCTTCGTCAAACGAGGCGGTAAACCAAACGGAGGCTCGCTTCGTCCCATGCTCGTCATCGACACCAACGGCTGCTTGTGGGCGGCAGAGCGATCTTCTTCAATCGTCTGCTTCAGAGAAGTCCTACCTTCTGCTCAGGGTCGTGAACCGTCATCCAACGACGGGCGGCTGGCGGTGAGCGGCCTTCCGGAGATTCGCTCCAAAAGCAGCCATTCCTTTCGCCGCTGGCACCGTCTCCTGCGATTCGATAGGAAACGCGGCGCAGACTCCGCGGTTAGAATAACGGCGAATTGAAGCGTGGGTGAGGAAGCGTGGTCGAGCAGCACGATCGTGGCCAGTCCGGCACGGAGTGGGGGAAAAATGACGCTTGCGGAGTGGATGGTATTCGGAGCTGTCTTGTTGTTTCTGCTAACGGTTGCGCCAGTGAAGGCAATTCGACACAAGACGTTTGACAACTCCAATCCTCGCGACCCGAACTTCTATAAACCAGGGATAAGCTCCCGCGCCTTAGGCGCCCATATCAATGGAATCGAGACATTCCCGTTCTTTGCCGTAGCCGTCCTGCTGGCGGAGTTTCGAGGCGGCCCGCAACATTTGGTTGACGTTCTGGCGGTCGCCTTCGTCGCCGTGCGCGTAGCCTTTATTCTGGCTTATCTGGCTAACTGGCCGACAACGCGAACGCTACTCTGGAATCTTGGCTTTCTGGTCAACACTGCAATTTTCTTTGTGCCGTGGTGGTGGCCAACCTACCGGCACCTGATTTCAAATTGACTGTCATCAGACATAAGGGCAGGTCATCATGAGGCGCCATGCAACGAATGACTTGATGGGTGTTTCTGGGCTGCGCGTGATGGCAAGAACGCTTGCACGGCTCATATGGTGCGCTGCCGGCGCAGCGGTAGGCCTCGGTTTGGTGTTTTGGTTTGTCGACCCACCCTCGTCCCCGCTTTGGCTCGCATCATTAGGAGGAACCGCCGTCTTCCTATTCGGACTTACTCGTGCACCAGCTGTCCAGCCACGTGCATTGCTCGGTGGCCATCTCACCGGCGCGCTCATAGGTGTTCTCTGTTTCCAAGCCTTCGGGGATGCGACGTGGGTTTACCTGTTTGCGCTTGTGTCGTCTCTGGTTGTCATGCTAGCTACCAAGACGGTTCATCCCCCTGCTGGGGCCAATCCTTTGATCATGGTCCACGCCCATGCGGGACTCGCTGCCGTTCTAAACCCGGTTGCTCTGGGCGTCCTGATCCTGGCCCTGACTGCCGCTGGTTGGAGTCGTGTCCTCTCCAGCACAATCCGTTATCCCTCCAGTTGGCTGGAAAAGTCGCCACCATCACTCTTCTGGGGTGGTTGGGTCGAGTGACCGGCCGAGACCGGCCTGCAGCGGGGCCTTCGTGAACTTTCCCGAAAGCGGAGCAAGGCGCCTAGAATTTCATGCCTTGGGCTGGGTGCGTCCGGCTGGTCAGGTTTACCCCTCATCAATGCACCGCATCGAAACGCAGATTGACATTAACTCATCCGCCGAGCGGGTTTGGTCCATCCTGATGGACTTCCCAAGCTATGCGCGCTGGAATCCTTTCATCCGGTCGATTGAGGGCACTCCCGAAGCTGGCGAATCGCTCAACGTACGTATTCAATCTCCAGGTTCGAATGGCATGCGCTTCCAACCTACCGTTCTCGCCGTCGAAGCAGGGCGCGAGTTTCGGTGGAAGGGAAAGCTGGTAATACGGGGCGTGTTCGATGGCGAACACTATTTCATCCTCGAACGAAAATCGGACACCCAAGTGATCTTTCGCCAGGGCGAGACGTTTTCAGGCGTGCTGGTGCCCGTGCTCAGGCGATCACTTGATGGTGCAACGAAGCAAGGATTTGTGGCGATGAACGAAGCATTGAAACGCGAGGCCGAGCGCACATGAGGGCTGAGTTCTTGCTCAACGGAAGCCTCGCCAGCGGCACGTATGACACGCGTCAACGCAACGGGGTTGGTTCAGGGGTGCTCGTGATCCTGGCGGCTTACTCCGTTACAGCGGTGTTTGCATTCTTGCAGGTGTATGCGCCGGCTGCGGGAGCGGGCCGGATCGCGGAATCGCTGATCCAGTGGTCAACGGCCTTTCGGGCGACGGCCGCCGACGGCCTATTCTGTTGAAAAACTCGTTTCGCGAATTGCAGCAGGGACAGCGGCAAAATTCGACCTCATCGAATGGCCGCTGTTGGACGCTACACGTTCGGGTGGTGGTTTATGACCCCCACAAAACCGCGTTGACCAAGTCTTGAGCGGTTTTTCAACCGAACCGGTCAACACCAGCCGTAGCGCATTGTTGCCGAGAGCGGTCGGTCGCGCTGTCGATCCATAGTAGTTCGTCAAGCAAGCCAGGTCAGATCTGAATGCGGCCCTGTTCGGCGGCGCCCATGGGGTTTTGCTAGACTGGCGTCGTTTTGCCATTCGACGCCATCAATGATCGGTAACAATTGAGCGAGGCCAGCGACCGGGAACCATCCCTGAAGGCACTGACGACGGCGAAACCGGCCGAGTCTGCGCACTCGAGACTGCTCGCGAGGCTGAAGCGCCTGAGAGGCCCAATCGTTGCGATCGCCGCTGTCGGGGCGGTGCTCAGCGGCTTGGTCGGGTATTGGAACACCTACCGAGTCGTTCGCGATGTCGTGGCGCCGGTGGCAACGGTGAGCAGCAACCTGCCGGCTGACGCGGGTCCGCTGTCGATCGTGGTGTTGCCGTTCAGCAATGAGACCGGCGATCCTCAAAAGGCCTACATTGCTGACGGCCTAACCAGCAGCATCACGGCGGATCTTTCTCGCATCCGCGATGCGTTCATCGTGCCGGTTAGCAGCGCCATGATGTACCGGGACAAGGCCGCGCCGGTAAAGCAGATTGGGCAGGACCTGGGAGTGCGCTTCGTGCTGCAAGGCAGCGTGCTTGCCAGTGGCAATCGGCTGCGCATCAATGCGCAGCTGGCCGACGCGCAATCCGGCGCGCAGAAGTGGACGGAGACCTTCGAAGGCGATCTCGCCGACCTGTTCACGCTGCAGGATCAGGTGACCGCGCGTATCGGCAACAGCATCGGCAACCAGATGGTGATTCTTGCGGCGCGCGAAAGCCAAACGCGCAAGAGTGGCGTCAAGGTGGCGGACTTGATTCTACGCGCGGACGCGCTGGCGCTGAAACCACAGTCGCTGCAGAACTGGAAGGACGTCGAAGCACTGCTGCGCCAGGCATTGGTTGCCGATCCCGACAACGCGACTGCGACAGCCGGGTTGGCTACAACACTGTTGTTGCAGGCGTTTAATTTTGGTGGTGTCCTCAAAGACGACGAGCGGGACAAACTCATTGCGGAAGCCGGCGTACTCGCGATCAAGGCCAAGACCATGGATCCGGACAACCCGGACATCTACGGTGCGCTGGTAATGCATGCATGGTTCCAAGGCGATACTTCGGCGGCGCTTCGATACGAAGAAAAGCGCGTCGCACTGGATCCCCGCAATCCGGACGCCTACAACGACCTCGCGGTCCTCTACTTTCGTCTTGGCGAACCCGCCAAGGCGATCGAGTTCTTGAACAAGGCCCTCGCGTTGTACCCCAAGGGATTTGACACGCTCTTCTTGAACCTGGGCCTGAGCTATTTCATGCTTGGCGACTACAGCTCCGCCGTTGCCTGGTCGCAAAAATCCATCGACACCAGCACGGGATTGGACGACAGCTATGCCCTTCTGGCGATCGCCTACTCGGAGCAAGGCGATGGAGCCCGGGCGAGCGCCGCGGCAGCGGAAGTGCGGCGTAGATTTCCCGAGTTGAAAGCGCGGACGCTTTCGGCGCGGGAGTGCGTCTCCGCGGCCTGGTGCCAATTTCTCCAGACCAGATACCTGCCCGCATGGCGAAAGGCCGGCCTGCCGTAACTCGGGCCTGCGTGCACAATGATTTATTGATCCCGCTGAGGAGGTTTGAACGACCGCTTATCCCGTGCACGACAGGCGGCAATGGGTCCGAACTGCGACCGTCCATCAGATCGCTCGCGTTCAGACTTTACGCGTCTGGACTTCCATCGAGGCTAGTTGAATGAATATTGATATTGGTACACCCGTACCCGAGGATGCTTACAAATCCGATCTGGCGCTCTTGGATCGCTACCAGAACTACTCTTCCGAACTCATCCGCCTTTCACTCCTCGGAATCGGCGCGCTGGCCTTTTTCCTGGGGCAAGTTTCTGCTCGAGCCAGTTACCCGAGCCTGAAAGACGGGATTTCTGCGCTCGCACTCGGAAGCGCCGCAGTGCTCTTCACTCTCGCAACAGCCTGCGCTCTCTCTCATCGCTACCATTCTTCCGATGGGTTCGCGAGTCATATCAAGGCCATTCGCCTTTCGACGATCGACCCAGAGGCCGCCCAACGCGAAGCTAAACTCCGGAATCGGACATACAAGAAGTCAGGCCGGTGGCTGGGGGCCGCCGTGGTCCTCTTCGGCGCGGGTGGCTTTCTGTTCTCCTTTGTGATTGCGCGTCAAGTCTATCTTTGGGTGACTTCGGCTGCTCTAACTTGCTGATCGTCGGCCCAGGCCGCCGGTTGGCTGGTACATCGAACGTCCGGTCTTGATCGGGCTCAATGTCTGGAGTGGGTTGATTGCGGTCGTCGCCTAGCTCTGCACCCGACGCATTAGACGCCCTTATTCCCGCAGCGCGGCCCGGATCCCGCCCGTGTAGGCGTTCTGGGCAACCTTCGCCAACCTCCAGCCACCAGCGCAACGGACATTAGGCAGCACATTGAAGATTGAAAAGCACTTGGTCTGATTGAGGCGCCGAGAACGGAGCGATGGTCATCGGAGGGCTACAGGAGACCGGCGAGGACGAGCCGTTTGGAGGGTTCGGCCCCATCGACGCCGATACCGATAGCACATAGGTGCCAGCTGCAAGCTTGGTGGGACCCGCGAGGCAGATGCCGTCGGGGTTGTACGTCGTGTTCCAGCCACCGCCCGGGATCGGGACGCCACAGAGAACCGTCAGGGAGGTGGGCCCCCCCGAGGAGGGGGTGACGGTAACGCTTGGGGTACCAACGAATCGCTGGCTACTGAGAGGTATAAGAGTTATGAGAACGCACGCATTGCCTTGGTAGGTGGTACTGCACGTCAGGTTGACGCTGCCGTTGCTGATGGTTTGACCGGCCACGGGTGTTGCGTTGTAAGAGTATTCCACCTGCACATTCGGCCCCGTGGTATAGGTCTGGCAGCTCCATGGCGCGGCCCAAGCCTCCAACAGTAGACAAACGACAAGGAATGCTGATACGCGCAGCATCGGACGTAAGCGAAAACGCAACTGTCTAATTGGCTTCATATACGTACACGAAAACCGTAATGGGTCGTTGAACAACTCACGCTCAAGTCGGATTGCATTGCATCGACCACGGGCATTCTGAGCCCACAGTAGCAACGCTGCCGACTACGTGTTTGCAACGCTATGCCAATCATAGCCGCTTTACAAGACGAATATTCACATTGCCGGTGCACCATGCGCCTTAGGAGTGGGGGCTTAGTAACTCGTGTAGACGCGGCGCGGGCTTGTACTGCTGCCCGCCGAGTGGGGACTATCAGTGCATGTAGAGCAACAAAGGAGCAATGACAGCTGGCGCTAGAGACTCGAACGGGTTGAAGGGCTGCGTGCCTGTTTTCGTGACATGGCGAATCTCTGGCGCGCCAGTTATCTCCCACTCGGAATTGCGCCGTTGCATCTCCAGCAGCTGCATCCGGTGTCCGGCGCGTACCCAGCTGCCCACGACCGAGTCGTGGAAGCGGAACCTCGGTGTCGAGATGCTGATTCGATGGCGGGATTGCGGTGGATATTCGGTTGCAACCCAACGCGGTTGAAGATCAGCCCTTCCTGTGCGCTTTTCTGGCACCCTGCGTCGGCCGAGCGAGCGGCTCGATCGCATTTCCCGCTGAGTTAACCCTATAAGCTATGTGCCCGCCTAGGGCCTCGAACGGTAGATGAAGGGCCTTAAGATTATCTACACTCTTTCCGAAGCCTTTGGCATGCCTACGAGCCCGCGATTCAATCTCAGCCACTTCCAATTGATTGCCAGTGTGAAGCGTAGTCACACAGTGTGTGTGAAGTACGCGCCCGTCTTTTGGATCAAATAGGATGCATACGCGACTTCGGTTCGCATTAAGCAGTTTGCCCTGGAAGAATTGGCCTTTCACGCGAGTACCTCCTCAGATCCAGATTTCAAAGAGGATTCGGCCTCCGTACCAACCCGAGTCCCCTTCAATCCAGCCAAACGTAACAGAATCTACGTTATTGTCCCATACGTTCCCGACATAGCCATCCGGAGCGGATGCTCCAACTGAATGAACCGCGTCGCTTCCGTCCGAGTTTCGGGTTCTATATTCAACCACTCCGCCACCGAACCAGCCACCGCTTCCTCCGGCGAAGTAGGTCGACCCTCGACCGTAAAGCGAGCCTTCAACCGGAGCGAACTCGACATCTATGGTCCAGCTAGAATCGGCGACCGTGACGGGATCGGGGCTGCTAAACCCTCCCGAGGATTCTAGCTCCCAAACGTCCCAAGCGTACCAAGGTGTCGCCATCGCGATACCCCCCATTTCTACGGTGCGATCTGAGTGTCCGAACTCTAAAATTACTACTGGGATAGTGCGCAGCCTTTTGGTCCCGACCAGTTCAGGCCACTACGGTCACACTCGCCTGAAGTGTCCCTGGCCGCTTAACGTGCGTAAAATTCCGTTTCGTGTCTTCTCATCTACGAGAGCGGCCCATCGCGTGATATTGGTGGTAGCAAATCAGTTGGTAGAGGCCTCTAGAATAGGTATTGAATGGGAGTGGTGCTCGTTAGATACCAGTACGCCATGTCGGCGGCGGGATAGTCATTCGGAACAAGAGTCGGACCGACAGAGCCCTTACCCCAAAAATAATCATCCAAGTCGCAAATGTAGATATTAGGCATTATTTCGAGAGCGGGTCCCATTGCTGCGGCTGTTCCGGCGCCAGTTGCTGCGGCTGAGCTAAACCACGACTGTACGATGGTCTGTGCCGGACCATTGATGCCGAGGACGTTGTCGGCAACGCCACCCTCGAACGGTCCGTCGCCGTAGCCAAGCGACGCGAAACCGGTAAGCACATGCAGACCGCCGAACGCGGGGCCCCAGCGCTGAGCAACGTTTAGGTTGGAGCCATCCAATGCATTCAACATGTCGCAATCGTCCAACAGTAACCATTCCAAAGTATCATTTGGTCCGACTGGCCCCCACGATGCATTGTAGTTGACTGCATACGAGGCCGGAACACCGAATCCGTTGCCGTTAATGCTGACGGTCTGCGCGGATACGGGGCTCGCAATACTTGCCGTGGCATAGTCCGTCGCGGGTGCACCCGGCTGCATCAACACGGTTCCATCCGACCAGCCGTCGGCATTGTCGAGAACGATGTCCGCAGTATCGATCCCCCAGTTCGCGTAGTCAGCATCACCGTAAACCCACGGGGTTGCGACGAGCGTCCCGGGAGGGGTCGGCCGAATAAAGTCGCCAGGCCACGCATCATCGCCCAACCAGTTGAAGCTGAGTGTGGCTCCGGCTCCAGGGGTCCCCATTTCCTGATTCCACGCAATGCGGGCTGCCGTCCAATGCAACGGTTCACCTGGGTTCTCGCTGCCGTAGGTCGGTCGCGATACGTCGCGGCCCTGCCCGGGGAGTACCGGGTTCGCCTGGACGGACACTGTTTGACTGCTAACGATGCTGATGCCGTTTGCATCGAGTATGGTCACCGACACCACGTCGTCGCGGCTCAAGCGGAAGAACGGATCCTGCATCAGCGACGGCGCTGTCCGTACGTGCGGCGTATATCTGATAGTCGAAAGCCTAGAGTCTCGAGACACATTAGCCTCAGAGCCGGACCAAAGGTACCGGTATGGTGGTCTTCCACCGGACACCGAAACCGAGGCCTCAATCTGCGAACCGCCGGACGCCCTGAGTGTCGCCACAGGTACGAAGCGAGGGTCCCTCGTGGCTGGAATAAATCCGATCTTCGATTTTACGTGCGAGGAGGCCCCAGTCAACGGGTTCGTGAGCGTCGTAGTCGCGTAGTATGCATACCAAGGGATCAACTGCGTGACGCGCATATCTCCAGCGTTTGAGAGCGGTGGGGCATAATAGACTAAACGCGATGTTACGGTGGAGTTACGCGGCACGAGACGTGCAATTTGCTCGTCGGCCTCGGCCTTGGAAATCACTTCCACGGTCGTAGCCACCTTCAATTGACGAGCAGCGTAAAATAGGCGGGTGACGCGTGAATCGGCGTCATAGGTAATCTGCGCCTGTGCTCCGGGGCCGTAAATTGGATAGCCGTTCGGATCCGTGAACTTATAGGCCACTTCGGTATCGATGGGTAAGTCATGAATGATGCTCTTGTGCCCGTCCTTTGAGTACAAGGATAGTTCGTGGTGGCCGACCGATGCGGCTGCGAATTGGGGCGTCAAGCCTGCGGCAGCAAATGCAGAGTCGGTCTTTGAGACCGCAGCGCTTTCGAGCAGCACGTGAAGATCGCGGGTTGCGCGGGCATTGAGAACCGTGGGCGTGATTTTGCGCGATGCGTCCTTATTCCTCGTTGCATCGATAGCTTTCTCGAGCAGTGGCGAGGTCACCGGGGTTGCCCCCGGGACGGACAGATAGCGGGCCGTATCGACAAACGAGATTACTCCGCCCTCCGACAGAAGGCCCTTTTCCGGGATGCCGAGGTGCCTCGCGAGCATCGCCGCCTCAGAAGCAGTTGCGCCAGTCTTGACAACTTCGTAGACGGGTAGCCTAGTCGTCTCCACTTCCTTTTGAGGTAGGGAGGGTGAGGAACACGCGCACAATGTCCCTGTCACGGCAACCAGTAGGATAATCGCTCGCATGGGCCGGTTGCCTCTCTTTGCTGAGATGTATAGCGGAAACTTCCTCATTTTTTCCTCCCGAATTGTTCTTTACCGCCGGGCGGCCTTGCGCGGCCTCGGCGTGGCGCAATGCGCCTATTTGTCGGGGGAGGGCGCCACTGCCGACGGCTCTTGGCGCATAAGAAAATGCTAGTCCGATTAGTTGGTGCGCGCAACCCTCCGTGAATATTCATGCCGATCTCAGCATCGCAACGCGGCACTAGGCCGTGACACAAAAGCGGCCGGTCGAGAAGTTTCCCGAAAGCTGACGTCGGGCCTAGAATTCCATACTCTGGAATCCTGGGTCCGGCTAATCATTGTCGTAAGGCTTCCTCCATGGCGCCCGCTACACACAGGCTGACCGTCTTCGCGGATTATTTCCAGTTCGTCGTAATGGACGAAACATCGAAAGACGACTTCTCGACGCTGTGGACGCCAGAAGCCCTTGAACGAATGCTTGCGGTCGGCGTCACCGCGGTATGCCCAGGCACACTCCGCAACGTTGACGTCGACGTTGAAATCGGCGTCATTGATGCAGCGCCAGCAATTGATCTCTCCAAATTCGATCATGTTGCAGAGGCATCAATGCGAATCATCTCTGGAAAGATCGTTGTGATGGGGTGCACTGGCTACTTACCCGAAGCAACGAGATTCGAAACAGAACCGGGGAACTATCAGTTGCTTTCTCTGGCGAGCGGAATAGATAGTATCCAAACAGAATGGGAGCCGGCCAATGATCTTTACACTGTCTATCTTTGGCCTGGACCACCTCGCCATCCAACTCTCGTCAAGCATTGGAAACGTAAGACGCTAAGGTGTCGCTGAACTCGGATGCCTCGCCGTTGCTGCGGCTGCCCTGATAAGAGTCATCGGCAAGTCAATTGCAGGAAGGCAACCCTAATAGTGACCAACAACTGTGGGTCCTAGAGCACCAACCGGGAAAGCGAGCGTTCGCGACGTATTCGCCATCGCACTATTTGGCGTTATCTCGCCTTGGCTTTGGGTCGCCCTCCTGGGTTTCTTCGCGGTTTTCGAGGCACCAATTCTGAGTGCAATATCCCGCCACCTTGAGTCCCTTAGCAGGACGTTCGTATTCTCCTACCTGATTGGATTCGACGTGTTTGCCGCGCTCCTATGTGGAGCAGTAATTGCCCTGCCGCTCGGTTATTTTCTACGCTCCCGGCCCGTGTGGGTTTGGTTGCAGTTTGCATTGTTATTCTGGGGCACGTTGGTTGTTGCGGCTTTCCTCAGTGACGAACCATTTGACTTGTCGTACGTCTACGCGCATCGGGATGTATGGCTGTTTCTCGCCGCGAGCGCTCTTTTTATCGTCGTCGGCCACAGGTTGAGGCGACATCGTGCTGCGCGATGACGCCGATGCGTTGGGACGCGTCATCGAACGACGGCGGCTCATGGCCCGGCAGTGGACGTAGCGTATCGCGCTCCATTATGGTCATTCGCACATTTCGACAATCCCAGCGGTCCGTACTATCCTCCACCGTCGCCCAACCCGGATGCCTTGCCATGAACACACGTAGTGTGGGTAATTTGGCTTTCAGGATTCTTGCATTGGTGGCTGTACTAATGGCTATTGGACCGGGAGCGAGAGCCCTTCCTACGTTGGTTGTGAAATGGCCGTACGACTCGTATGGCGGGTCGCCATCGTTAATGCTGGCAAGTATTCTCGCCCCTATAATCCTGCCCCTAGTTTTCGGTGCCGTGTTGTGGTTCGAGGCCGAGAGGTTATCTGGAAACGCAGATGTCGATGCGGACGCCGGAACATCACCATCGATTGAGACGTTGCAGAAGCTGGCATTTACCTGCATTGGCGTATATATCTTGGCCCTCGCGATCCCTGATGTTGCCAAGGTAATTTATTATTATTGGCAGCTCTCTGTTCCGGGTGGTAGCCAAATAGGTACGGGTGCCGAACGAGGAGCCGCGATAGTTGGAACAGCCGTAGAGATAGCGATTGGATTGTGGCTTGTATTAGGTGCGGGGGGACTCGCAAATCTGATACACCGACTTCGTGACCGCTAGTTCGTGCACGCTGTACTGGCGAATGACCGCTTTGTAGCGGGCAGGATGACTGCAATGGGTCGTTCTGCAACGCCCTTGGCAATCAGGCGGTTCACGCCCACACCCGGTCGTAGCGCCTCGAGCTTCAAAGCGGCCACCCGAGGCTGGGGGCCTCCG
>Ga0074045_10004265_pt1 | contig 12695 bp, 9 predicted proteins | sample BogForMeECP23OM2_FD_94442 | JGI IMG/M metagenome (GOLD analysis project Ga0074045, IMG submission 94442) | Bog forest soil microbial communities from Calvert Island, British Columbia, Canada - Bog Forest MetaG ECP23OM2 | ecosystem: Environmental > Terrestrial > Soil > Wetlands ... | reverse complement strand
GCTCGACTTCTCGGCAGAACAGGTAGGCGCCACGGGAATCTGCAAAGGGCTGCGCGCCGATTGGAACGATTGCCTCAACCTGGGTGGCGGGGAAAGCGCGATGGTGTCGTTCATGCACCACTGGGCACTGCGGGCATTCGTTGAAGCAGCGGCTTACTTGGGTCGGGTCGCCGACGCTGAGAAGTATTCGGCGATGGCTGACAGTGTTAGGGAGGCGTGCGAACGCGAACTCTGGGATGGCGACTGGTATCTGCGCGGCATCACGGCAAAAGGGCTGAAGGTCGGAAGCAAGGAAAACGAAGAAGGGAAAGTCTTCATAGAGAGCAACACTTGGGCGGTGGTGTCAGAAGCGGCGTCTCCCGAGCGCGGTAGGTCGGCCATGGATGCGGTCGACAAATATCTGTTCTCGCCGTATGGAATACACCTGCTTTGGCCGGCGTTCTCCAAGCCGAATGACGATATTGGATTTGTCGGGCGAGTCTACAAGGGCATCAAAGAGAACGCGGCGATTTTCAGCCACCCTAATCCCTGGGCCGTGATTGCCGAGTGCAAACTCGGTCGTGGTGATCGTGCGATGAAGTTTTACAACTCCCTGTTGCCTTACAACCAGAACGAAATGATCGAGGTGCGCGAGGCCGAGCCCTATTCCTATTGTCAGTTCGTAATGGGCAAGGACCACCCCGCATTCGGACGCGCCCGGCATCCGTGGCTCACCGGGAGCGGCGGCTGGAATTACACGGCGGTAACGCACTGGATACTGGGCGTGCGGTTAACGTTTGATGGCATGATCATCGATCCTTGCGTGCCGGGTGACTGGAAGCAGTTTGAAGTCAGACGGCAGTGGCGCGGAGCAACATACAACATCACCGTCGAAAATCCCGACGGCGTGCAGAAGGGCGTGCGGACCGTAACTCTCAACGGTAAGCCGACTGTGATGCCGATACCAGCGCAGAAAGCTGGGTCGGTAAATGATGTTGCGGTGACGATGGGCTAAGACCGCATTGCGGCTGACTCGCGGCGTTGGATGGGCCGACATGAGTCCTGTCGGACGGTTATTTGAACTTCTGGAAGATGCGGCTGAAGTCCCAATCCTTTTGTGCGATGCCGCTACACAAGGGCGATACGGTGCCCGAACAACTACCGTTGTCGCGTCCCACTGACCAAAAGGCAAGCAATGCAACAACGTTGACATTGGCTTCCGCATAGCTGAGTACGACCTGCGCGTCGTCCAGAGTAAATGTCTCGCCCGCCGAGTCATTGACGCCGATCATCGGAGTAATTCCAACGCGAGCGTTCAAACCCAGCGACTTCAATTGGCAGAACGCAGCCGAAGCGGCTGCAACCGCATCCGGTCCCATCGCGCCAAGTGGGACTGGGGCGCCATAGTCCATGGCCATCAGGTTCACGACTGCAACAGGAGTTCCATACCTCACTGCGCTCTTGATCACGTTGACCGACAAGTCAGTGAGTCCCGCTGGAGTTGCTGGGAGCGTGTAATTAATCTGGAGCCCCGGGTTAGCGGCCGCCAGGTCTTTCAGGGCCTCGCTGCGGCGATCAATTGACACGGGATCTTCGATGGCGGTGTGCTCCACATCGAAGTCGAGCATCTTCACTTTGTACTTGTCGATTACGGTTTGATAGGCCGCCTTAAGGCTTGGTACATCTGGGCAGGATTGGCCGAGGTCGGTGCCGTCATAACCTCCAAAGGCGATGAGGACGTCGCCGCCCGATGCTCGAAGTTTGGCGATTCCATCAGCGATCGTGGCGTCGGCGGAAATGTGAACCGTGCCTCCCCAAGCCGGCGTGCAGGGATTGCCTGAGACAATGAATGCCAACGTGAACGTCTTGATCCCCGATGCGGCTTGAACCTGCGGCAGGGAATTCACGAGCTTGCTCATGTCGACGTAAGGAGCAAACATCCGCGAAGGCTGAGGCGCCGTCGCAGTTTGAGCAGAAGCCGCCGAACTGCAATGGAAGACGAATGCGATGGTACCTGCGACGATTGCCAGTCGAACTCGAGACATGAAGACTCCTGATTACAGGCAGTTGATGTTGGCCGGGATGCTCAACAAAGCGTAATACGTAACGCGCCCGGTTGGACGTGTTCATCGGCGGAGATTCGACTGCAATTATCAACCAGCCAATCGGCGCCAGCCGCAATAAGGTCAGGATCAGGCAGGGTAGTACGCAGTCCAATCACGCGGGCGCCAGCAGCTTTGCCTGAGCGAATCCCAGCGGGAACATCTTCAACGACCACACAGGCTTCAGGGGCGAATGCGAGGGCCCGCGCTCCGGCGATATAGGGCTCAGGGTGCGGCTTGCCATTGGTGATGTCGCTGGAGGTGATCATGATCGGAGGAACGGGCAGTCCGGCGGTGCGAATCCGCACTTCGGCCAACGGTCGCGTGCAGGAAGTGACGATTGCCCACCGACGCGACGGCAGGGAATTCAGCAACTCGAGAGCGCCTGGCAGGGGCACAACTCCCCCTGTGTCTTCGATTTCCTGACGTTCGACCTCGCGGTTCTCGGCTTCATGGTCGGCATCGGGCAGAAGTTCCCGGATCGACTCGATGCTGGGCCGGCCGTGGGCCTCGCGGACAGTCTTTTCCGGCTCAAAGCCATGCTTGATCGCCCATTGCGTCCATACTCGCGCAACGGCAGGGGTGGAGTCGATGAGCACGCCATCCAGGTCGAAGAGCATGGCATCGGCGGTGAGAACAGTCATGTAGCCATCATAACGGACGAGCCACGCGACCGACGAAAGATGCCATTGACAATCATCGTAAGGACGAATAGCGTGTTCGTGTACGTACACGATAAGGGAATTGGCACGATAGCTCCCGGAGGTTGCCCGCGACATGCTGTTAGGTGATTTACGTAATGACGTTCTGCAGGCGAACCTCGAACTGCAACGCAAAGGCCTCGTCCTCTATACGTTCGGCAATGCGAGCGGCATATCGCGCGGCGATAGTCTGGTGGTCATCAAGCCCAGTGGAGTTCCTTACGAAGAACTGACGGCTGAAAAGCTAGTGGTGACAGACCTGGAAGGCACCGTGGTCGAGGGTGACCTTCGGCCGTCGTCAGACCTCGCGACCCACCTGGTGTTGTACAGGACATTTGCGACCATCGGAGGCGTGGCGCACACGCACTCCGAGTATGCGACAGCCTGGGCGCAAGCGGTGCAACCGATCCCATGTTTCGGCACGACTCATGCCGATCATTTTCAAGGCGCCGTCCCGGTCACACGGCCGATCGCCGACGGCGACATCGCCGTTGACTACGAGAAAAACACAGGCGAGGTTATCGCCCGCTTGTTCGATGGGATAGACTACGCTGCGGTCCCTGGTGTGTTGGTCGCTGGTCATGGCCCCTTTACGTGGGGTGCGGATGCGATGGCGGCGGCGCAAACGGCAGTTGTGCTTGAGATGCTGGCCAGGACTGCGTATCTGACAATCGGTATTAACCAGGAAGCGGGAGAGATCTCGCAGACCCTCCGGGACAAGCACTTCCTAAGGAAACACGGAGCAAACGCCTATTACGGACAGGTAAGGAACCAAGAATGATTCCACTGATGGCAATGGTCGCAGCGACCAGGCTTGTTCATCTGTCTGCGGTCGATCTAGTGATTATCGCTTTTTACTTTGCACTGGTGCTGGCCATTGGCTGGTATTTGAAAGGCCAATCGGGCACCGGCGAAGACTTCTTCATGGCAGGCCGTGAGATGACGGCTTGGATCGCCGGGCTCAGCTTCCTGTCGGCGAACCTCGGTTCGTTGGAACTCATGGGCTGGGCGGCGGCGGCCTACCAGTACGGCATTCTGGCTACGCACTGGTACTGGATTGGCGCGATCCCTGCGATGTTGTTCCTCGCCCTGGTGATGATGCCGTTCTACTACATCTCCAAGACGCACTCCGTGCCGGGATACCTGAAACTGCGGTTTGGGGAGAACGCGCGCACTCTTTCGTCAGTTTCATTTGCGTTCATGACGGTGCTGATGAGTGGCATCAACATGTACTCCATGGCCCTGGTGATGAAGGTCGTGCTGGGCTGGGACATCAACTTCAGCATCTGGGTCTCGTCGATCACGGTTGCAATTTATGTCGCGCTGGGCGGCCTGCGCTCCGCGATCTTCAATGAGGTCCTGCAATTCATTCTGATCTGGGCGGGCGCCCTGGTAATTCCGGTCATGGGATTGATCGAGGCCGGTGGGTGGTCGAACTTGAAGGCCCAGATAGCGGTTCGCGCTTCGTCGGAATACACCCATCTCTGGTCCACGCTGGGTTCGTTTAAAGACAACCCAATGGGCATTCACTGGACCGGGATCGTGCTGGGACTGGGCTTCGTGATTTCGTTCGGCTACTGGACAACCGACTTCCTGGTGGTGCAGCGCGTGTTGTCCGCAAAAGATCTGCGAGCTGCCAAGATGGCCCCGATTATCGGCGCAGCTTTCAAGATGTTCGTACCGTTCATCGTAATTCTGCCTGGGCTGCTTGCGCTGGCGGTGCTGCCGCAGAAGCTGATGGGCGAGGCCGATGCGGTCGCATCCGGCGGGCACAGCTACAACGAAGTGCTGCCGCTTATGCTGGCGCGCTACGCTGGTCCGGGTTTGCTTGGGCTGGGCATCACAGCGCTGATTGCCGGATTCATGTCGGGCATGGCAGGAAACGTGAGCGCATTTACCACGGTTTGGACCTACGACATTTACCGCGCGCTCATCAGGAAGGATGGCACCGACGAGCACTACGTGAAGATGGGACGCTGGACCACCATCATCGGCGTGCTGATCTCGGTAGGCACGGCGTACCTGGTGATGTCGTTCCTGAGCATCATGGATTACGTGCAGGCGCTGTTCAGCTTCTTCATCGCGCCGCTGTTTGGGACAGTAGTGCTGGGGATGTTGTGGAAGCGTGCGAGTCCTAAGGGTGGGTTCTGGGGACTGCTGGCAGGGACGGTGTCGTCGGTGGGCATGTGGGCGTGGGTAAAGGTCGATCACGCTGCGCTGCGTTACGTGGCTTTGTCGCCAGACGCGAAAGACATGGCCGAGAACATGTACCGCGCGCTGTGGTCGTGGGTGGTGTGCGTGACTGTTACGGTTGTGGTCAGCCTTTTAACGGAGCCTAAACCTGACAGCGAACTGGTGGGCCTGGTCTATGGCGTGACCGACATACCGCAGGAAGGAGACATGGCGCTATGGCAGCGTCCGATCTTCTGGGCAGTGGTGGTAGCCGTCGTGTTCGTGATCTTCAACATTCTGGTCTGGTGAGGGTGCGCATATGAGAAAAGGTGGCGGCATTTCTATCTGGTTCTTCGTCGGCGTTTCGCTCCTGGTTAACGGTGCACTGATCCTGGGCGCAGGCCTGTGGGAGTTTGTTCACCCGCCGGCGAACCCTGTGGTGTTGTTTCAGTATCACGCCAATGTGTGGTGGGGCGCCGTATTGCTGATGCTGGGGATCTTCTACAGCCTGCGTTTTTCGCCTAAGCGCGCGTCTTAGTCTGGCGCCCGATTTCTCCTTGGCAAAGGTACCTTTATGTCGAAAAAGAAGATGACCATGGGCATGATCGTTGGGAATCGAGGTTTCTTTCCCGATCACCTTGCCAACTCGGGCAGGGAAGAGATGATTGCTGTTCTTCAGAAGGCCGGAATGGATGTCGTGGTTCTGGCGCCGCAAGAATCCAAGTGCGGCGCAGTGACTACCCGCCAGGATGTACACAGATGCGTCGAGCTGTTCAGGAAGAACCGCGACAGCATCGACGGCATCGTCGTGACATTGCCTAACTTCGGAGAAGAGCGGGCCATCGCCGACACACTTAGGCTGGCGAACCTAGAGGTGCCGGTACTGGTGCAGGCAACACCCGACGACGCGAAGAAGATGACGATTGCGTTCCGCCGTGACAGTTTCTGCGGCAAGATGTCGGCTTGCAACAACCTGAAGCAGTACGGTATCCCGTATTCGATTACGTCCCTTCATACCGAGGCGCCCGATTCGCCGGAGTTCGCCAAAGACCTGGAGTGGTTTGCGGCCGTGTGTCGTGTGGTCAATGGGTTGAAGAACCTGCGGATTGGATCGATCGGCGCGCGTCCCACGGCTTTCAACACCGTTCGCTACAGCGAGAAGTTGCTCGAGTCACAAGGCATTTCGGTTGAGACTCTCGATCTGTCGGAAGTGCTGGGGCGCATCGCGCGCATGAAAGATAGCGATGACGCAGCACAAAGCAAGCTTGCCGCGATCCAGCAATACGTTCAGACCGGCGGCGTGCCGAAAGAAGCGCTTCTGAAGATGGCGAAGCTGGCGGCAGTGGTCGAGGACTGGATGCGCGAGACGGAAGTTGCGATCAGCGCGGTGCAATGTTGGACGTCGATCGAGGAAAACCTCGGCATCGTACCCTGCACGGTAATGAGCATGATGAGCAACGACCTGCTTTCGAGTGCCTGTGAGGTGGATATCTGCGGCGTGTTGAGCATGCATGCCCTGCGCCTGGCGTCTGAGACGCCGTCAGCTTTGCTGGACTGGAACAATAACTACGGATCGAATCCCGACAAAGCCGTCTGCTTTCATTGCTCCAATCTGCCGAAGCACTTTTTCCGCGAGGTAAAGATGGATTTTCAAGAGATTATCGCAGGAACGGTCGGGAAGGAGAATACGTTCGGGACCTGCGTAGGGCAAGTCAAGTCAGGTGCGATGAGCTTTGCGCGATTCTCGACAGATGACACCTCAGGCCGCATGCGTGGCTATGTCGGCGAAGGAAATTTCACGGATGATCCCCTTGAGACCTTCGGGGGTGCCGGTGTTGTGGAAATTCCCCAGATGCAACGGCTCCTGCATTACATTTGCGAACAGGGATTCGAGCATCACGTGGCCGCCAACTTCTCGACCGTCGCCGCGGCCGTGCACCAGGCGACCACCCGTTATTACGGGTGGGAAATGTACTGGCACAATCAGGCTTAGCAAGGCGTCATGGCGATCGTTGCTGGCGTGGATTTCGGGACATTGAACGTTCGGGTGTCGATTGTGGACAGCGAACGCGGGCTGCTGGCATCCGCCGTCGCAGAGTATCCGCTCCATCGAAAGCGCGAAGATCCGGAATACGCTACTCAATCGCATGAGGACCATATGCGCGCACTGGCCTCAGCGACGCGGGAGGCCGTTAAGCTGGCCGCCATCGGCGGCGACCAAGTCGAAGCCATCGCCCTGGACACTACCGGATCATCCGTCATTCCAGTTGATGCCAACATGCAGCCACTCGATGATTACTACCTATGGTGCGACCATCGCGCCAAGGGAGAAGCGGCGGAGATCACTGAGGTTGCGCACCGAGAAAGCTTGGCTGCGATCCAATGGTGCGGCGGCGTTTATTCCTCGGAGTGGGGATTTTCGAAACTGCTGCACTGGCTGCGGCACAATCCCAATATGAGGGAGCAGTTTGCGTCGGCTTTCGAACACTGCGACATGGTCGCCGCCACTTTGTGCGGAATTACCGATCCCAGAAAAGTAAAGCGCAGCGTCTGCGCGATGGGTCACAAATGGTTGTGGAACCGCGATCTTGGCGGATTGCCTCCGGAATCGTTCCTTGCCATGGTCGATCCTTTGCTCGCAGGGATCCGCGGGAAACTGGACGGCGAATATGCAACCTCCAATGAGATCGCAGGCAGGTTAGCGCCAGAATGGGCGGAGCGACTTGACCTGAAGGCGGGCATACCGATTCCGGTGGGCGCGTTTGATGCGCACTGGGATGCGATCGGCGCAGGCTGTCGCACCGACGACGTGATGAATGTGCTCGGCACTTCGACCTGCATCATCGGAATCACGCCCTCGGTGAACCTGGTTCCCGGTGTGTGTGGAGTAGTACCTGGCAGCGTGCATCCCAAGCGCACAGGAATCGAAGCCGGGTTGTCGGCTGTCGGCGATATCTTTAATGCTATTGCCACGCGAGCGGGCTGCGACGTAGCCGCGCTCAGCGTAGGGATGGAGCGCTTTCGGGCCGGGCAAACGGGACTGCTGCGGCTGACCTGGGACAACGGAGACCGTACAGTATTGGTGAATCCCAACCTGCGAGGCATGACGCTTGGCTGGAACCTGCAAAGCACACCCCAGGATGAGTTGTTTGCGGCCATCGAAGGGACAGCGATGCATACCCGTGTAATTCTCGACCGCATGGCCGAGCATGGAGTGCCGATCAAGCGGGTGATCAACGCTGGCGGAATTCCCCAAAAGAACACCGTTCTGAACCACGTATACGCTAACGTCCTGGGGCGTCCGGTGCTCGTCCCGAGCAAGAGCGTAGTGAGCCTGGGCGCGGCGATCTTTGCGTTCCTGGCGGCAGGCACGTTTAATACGGTTGAGGAAACCCAGGAACAAATGTGCCCTCCTCATAAGGAGTATCTGCCTGATCCGGCAGAGCAGTCCGTGTACGAAGTGCTCTATCCTCTGTTCCGGAAGCTATACTTCGCTTTCGGTAACGCTGGAGGGGATTTTGGTGACGTGCTCCCGCAATTGATCCAGACAGCACAATCCGTAATGCGGAAACCGTCTTCATCGACGACCGACACAGCTGTCTAAATTGGTAAGGAAACGAGACAAAATGAAATCGACCCTTCTCCTGATACTGGTGATGATCGCTATGGCTGTTCCCTCACAATCGAAGGTTACCAAAGAAGTCTACGGCAACGCCGCGGATGGAACTCCAGTTGACCTGTACACGCTGCTGGACGGCAAGATTACTGTTCGCATCATGACTTACGGCGGCATCATTGTCTCGCTGGAAGCTCCCGACCGCTCCGGCAAGACTGCCGACATCGTGCTCGGCTTTGACTCGCTGGACGGCTATGTCATGACGGGCAATAAGCCGTACATGGGAGCCATCATTGGCCGTTACGCCAACCGCATCGCCGGAGGCACATTCAAACTTGATGGCAAGACCTACCACGTCCCCAAGAACGACGGTGACAATGCGCTGCATGGGGGCACGTCTGGATTCAACAAGAAGGTGTGGACTGGCAAGGAAATCAAGGACGGCGTCGAGTTGACTTACGTCAGCAAGAACGGTGAAGAGGGATTTCCCGGCACTCTGACCACGACCGTTCGTTATACGTTGAGCGGAAACGAGCTGCGCATCGAGTACTCTGCGACGACTGACGCGGATACAGTGCTCAACCTTACGAACCACTCGTACTTCAATCTGAAGGGCCAGGGAAACGGAAACATCCTCGATCATCAGATGAAGATCAACGCCTCTCGATACACGCCGGTCAATGCGAACCTGATTCCTCTCGGCCAGTTAGCGCCGGTTACTGGAACTCCTTTCGACTTTTTAAAGTCAACGGTCATCGGTTCACGGATCGACGCCGACAACGAGCAACTGAAACTGGCACACGGCTATGATCAGAACTGGGTCATCGACGGTGGCGGAGAGAAGGTTGTACTTGCCGCCGAGGCCTATGAACCGACGACGGGCCGCGTCCTTGAGGTCCTGACGGACCAACCGGGGATTCAGTTCTACACCGGGAACTTCCTTGACGGTTCAGTGACCGGCAAAGGCGGCAAAGTTTACAACCGGCGCTTTGCGTTTTGCCTGGAGACCCAGCACTATCCGGACTCGCCCAACCATCCGGTGTTTCCCACCACAGAACTAAAGCCGGGCGAAAAGTTCAACTCAGTTACGATCTACCGCTTCTCTGCTCGTTGATACGGGCTTTGCATCGAAGGGCGAAGAAGGCACCCGCACTCGGCTACGATTTCGCCCACTCACGCCGATGCGCCACGATCTCAGGGGAGACATCCGCTCCTTTACTCAAGGTCTCGGTTTGTTAACACGGTATTCACTAACCGGGTACTCTTCGCCCGTTTACCGACATTTAACAGTGAAAAACTCGGATCTCGCGGATACTACTTAGTTAGCAGACAGCTTGCTGTTGTCGACTATGACCGGTGGATCCTGATGCCAGAAGCCAACGAGCTCCGTAGTTCCTACGAAAACCGTATGCCGCGTGGGCCGCTCGATATCCACAGCAAACTCACAGGAGAACGTGTTCATGTTGCGGCAGTTTGCTATCGGCTGAAGGATGACGAGCCGGAATTTTTATTGGTGCGCACTCGCGGGGGCCGATGGACGTTTCCCAAGGGTGGGGTTGACGGAGATGCAACCTACGCGGAGGCTGCGGCGCGCGAAGCGTACGAAGAGGCCGGGGTCAGGGGACGAATAGAACTTGAGCCTTTCCATTGTTATTTTCACTCCAAGCGCGGCCGGTTCCGGTCACGGCAGTCTGTGGTGTCCGTTCACGCGCACTTGTGTGAAGTTGAGCGATTGCTCTCACCCAAGGAAGACCACCGCGATCCAACCTGGTTCAGCGCCGATAAGGCGAGGCGCCGGTTGCGTGACAACCGCACCGCCGAATTGGCCGGCGAAGTAATCGAGGTCATCGACCGAGCGGTGATCCGCATACGCGCCCGCTCCCGTCGAGCCGCCTAAGGCCGATCCACATTAAGCCCCGAAGTCAGTTGGGCGTCCAGCCATTGCCTGCCTGAAGTACGTGCAACAGTCTGCAGTTTTGTTTCATTTAAGTCGCGCAATTTGCAAAAATGCTCTTTGTGCGTTCCTTTAGAATCAATGGTTTGGGCGGAAAATGTTCGCAAGCGGTTGAATCCAGATACGTTATACGTATCCAATTCCTGGCATTGGACTTAGCGTCGTCATTTTTGTCCTTCCCGTAGGTGACGTGTCCCAATTTGGGAAGCGGGTTCGTCCGATTCGGTTGTCAAAGAGTGACCAATCACCCGCCATGGCGTGGTGGCAAGGCAAGAGACACTAACCCCTCCGCCTCACGACGTATGTTTTAGCGAATCGGAGTGCGGCGCGATAGGGCGCAGGATACAGAGGTGCGTGATAAGCCGGGGAAAGAGCAGCCATCGCTGCGCCCGTCGCACGTCAACCTGACTTCGTGTTTTCGCTGTAACTGAGTACAATTGCGCTCGTTTGTAATCTCGGTTTCAAGAGGAAATCAATGCGGCTGTTGGGGGTAGTTTTGGGTGCGGTTCTGTGCTTCGGTCCAATTCTTGGCCAAGCGCAGCAGGGAATTCAGGTTGGCGATCTTGATCAGAAAGCCGATCCCTGCACGGACTTCTACGAGTACGCCAATGGCGCATGGCGCGCCAGTAACCCGATTCCGGCTTCGATGGACCGATGGAGCCGTCGCTGGGCAGCCGGGGAGGCCAACAAGGACCAACTGCGCAGTATTCTGGATGAGGTTTCCGCGGAGTCGAGCCAACCGAAGGGAAGCGTGAATCAACTGGTCGGTGACTTCTACGGTGCCTGCATGGATGTGTCCAGGGTGAACCAGGCCGGCCTTAAGCCCGCGCAACCGCTGCTCAACGATATCGACTCCATAAAAGACCAGGCGAGCTTGCAACGGATGATCGGACGTTTGCAGGACATCGGCGTTGCCGTTCCATTTGGGCTGAGCGCGGCTTCTGATAACCACAACCCATCGGAAGTTCTTGCCGACATCGCAGCCCGGGGACTTGGGCTTCCGGACCGCGATTACTATGTCAAGACCGAGGAGCGCTTCCAGAAGGCGCGCGTGGAATATCTGGTCCACGTAGCCAACATGATGAAACTCGCTGGGTACAGCGACGCCAACGCCCAGAAGGCGGCCGCAGTGGTGATGCAGTTTGAAACCGAGCTCGCAAAGGCGACCCTGGACAACGTTGCGAGGCGCGATCCCGGGGCCACCGACCATAAGACAACGTTCGCAGAGCTGCAGAAACTGGCTCCGCAATTCGACTGGAACGGCTATTTTCGGGCGGCGAAGCTGCCGGAGATTCCGCTGAACGTACAGGAGCCGAAGTTTCTCGAGGAGTTCAACCGGCAACTGACAGCGACCGACCTGGCTGGTTGGAAGATCTACCTGAAGTGGCAGCTACTGCACGCGGCGGCGCCATATCTTTCGCAGCCATTTGTGGAAGAGAACTTCGATTTCTATCAGAAGACGCTAGCCGGCGTGAATGAGCAGAAGCCGCGCTGGAAACAGTGCGTGGAAGCCACCGATCAATTCCTGGGCCAGGCCGTTGGCCAGGAATATGTGGCCCGGTATTTCCCTCCCGAAGCCAAGGCGCGCGCTCAGGAAATGGTAAGAAACATTCTCGTCGCGATGAGCGAAACCGTGAATCAGCTCGATTGGATGAGCCCAGCGACCAAGAAAAAGGCGGAAGAGAAAATCGCCACGTTCAACGTGAAAGTAGGATATCCGGAAAAGTGGAAGGACTACAGCAGTGTATCGATTTCTCGCGGGGCTTTCTTTGACGATGTCGTTGCGGCTTCGACGTTCCAGGTAACGGACGACCGATCAACGATCGGTAAGCCCGTTGATCGCGGACGGTGGGGCATGACACCGCCGACGTCTAACGCCTATTACAACCCTTTGCTGAATGAGATCGTGTTTCCGGCTGGCATCCTGCAGCCCCCGGCGTTCAGTGTGAAGGCAACCGACGCGGTGAATTACGGAGCCATCGGAGTTGTGATCGGACATGAGATCAGTCACGGATTCGACGACGAGGGGGCGCAGTTTGACGCGCAGGGACGCCTGAACAACTGGTGGACCAGCGATGACCTCAAACAGTTTCAGACCAAGACGGGTTGCGTGGTGAAGCAATTTGACGGCTACTACATTGAGCCCAACATTCACCACAATGGGAAGCTCG
>Ga0074045_10004264_pt1 | contig 12700 bp, 8 predicted proteins | sample BogForMeECP23OM2_FD_94442 | JGI IMG/M metagenome (GOLD analysis project Ga0074045, IMG submission 94442) | Bog forest soil microbial communities from Calvert Island, British Columbia, Canada - Bog Forest MetaG ECP23OM2 | ecosystem: Environmental > Terrestrial > Soil > Wetlands ... | reverse complement strand
GGCGTCGTCTGCGCGAATGCAAGACCGCCCAGCAGCCAGACGGTCAAGCCCAGCGCCGGCGCCGAGGCTGAAACACCCCTGCGCCTAGAGTCCCGCGCACACATTTTGCGCCGTACTGTCGATGAACGGGGCCGGCGGGCAATTGACGTAGCGAAGACGCGTGCCCTCCCCCTGGGGGACGAGTTGATCCGCGCGCATGGCAGGCGGCGCGTTGCCGATGCCGGTCTGCAGTATCTGCCCGGCGTTGTTGAGGCCGAGAAAGGCGATCAGGTCGCTCTGGTCGGTGCCGTCACCCGACGCCGCGACGGCGCCCACGAGCTGATTGCCGCGATAGATGGGAAAGCCGCCGCCAAAGAGCGTGATGCCGTTGGGAATCTGCTTGATGCCGGTGCAATTCGAAGTCAGGTTCGACGGGTTGATCAGCGGCGCCACGAAATTGTTGTAGTCCAGATCCAGCTCGAGCCCGTTATCGAAGATGCTCCAGTTCGGGTAGGGCTTCGCGAAGGGCCCGTTGGCGGTGCCCTCGATCCCGTCGGGGAAGAAAGGCGCGGAGATGTTGCCGATCGACCGGGTCGAAAAAGCGATGCCGTTGGCGAAGGCGTTCGGGCTGTTGAAGAATTTCTGGGCGGCGGTCACGTAGGCGCTGATCGGCGAATTGGTGCCGTTGAGATACATCGCGGGCGGCAGTGACTGCAGCGCGGCGGCCGCGCCGTTACTGGAAAAAAACAGCGCCGTGCGCGCCTTTTGCGGCACGGCGTCGATCGCATCGACGAGCGCGTCAGGCTGGCGCGAAAGGCCGACGATCGCCCCATTGGTGTCCACGACCGCGATCGTCACCTGCGCGACGGATCCCACCGGTTGGCGCACCTGGGCGCGCGTGTGGTTGGCGACTTGCAGCGCGCTCTTGATGATCTGCGTGACCTCCGCGGCGGACATCAGCCCGTCGGTGCCCGCCTGCGGAGGGAAGCGATTGTTGTCGTTGGCATCGACCACCTGCCACGCATTGAGGCCGGCGAACGCAGGGTTGGGGTCGGGCACCACGCCAGAGGCCGGCGTGCCGTAGGCGGTGCCGGGCACGACCGGATTGCCGCCGTAGCCCGGAAGGTTGACGAGCGCACCTGCAGTGCCGACCAGCGAGCCGAAGGGCGGCGCCATCGACGGATTGGTCAGCGTCGTCCCCGAATCGGTAAAGCGCAGCGAGCGCCCGTCGACGACAATCTGGTCGGCGCGAATGGCCGCCGGCGCGGCGAAGCCAAACGTCCCGGCTTCGGCAACCAGCTCCTCCGGATCCAAGGTGTCGAGAACGTTGCGATCGACCGTGTACTGGGTACCGGCGATCACCCCGATCGCACCCACGACGCTGCCGTTCTTGTACAGAGGCAGTCCGCCGGGATCGGCGGCAAATCCAAGCGGCGAGCGTTTGGTGCCGATCGTTCCATCGCTCTGCCGGAGGCTCACGTCGGAGCAGGTGAGCTGGCTGAACTGCACGCCGAAGAGCGGACCCGCCGGCTGGTCGAATTCGCTCGGATTGAAGTGCTCCTGGATGATCTGGCCTGCGGTGCGGCTCGTGAACGCGTTGCCGGCCGAGGAGAAGTAGGCGGCGGAGAGCGCCTTCGGAATGACAAAGAATTCCGGCGGCAGCATGACCCCCTCGAGTCCGCCGACAGCCCCATTGCCGCCATTGACAGTGACCAGCGGTGCCGCGCCGTTCATCTTGAAGATGGCCAGTACGTTGCCGACGCGATCGACGACACCGATGGTGGCGTTGAGGTTCTGCGCCTGCGCTTCGGCAACCGCCTGAGCGATGATTTGCTGCACGTCGGCCACGCTGAGCGCGTTCGGACTTGGGACCTGCAGGCCGCCATTGCTCGCCCCGCCGCCGCAGCCGGCGAGGAGCACGCCGAGCATGGCGGCGAGAACTGCGGTCCGCCAGACGGCGCTCATGGACCCTTGGGCGAGGCAGCCGGCGGCGCCTCGGCGTGAACGCCGAACGGCGGACGACCGGCTAGATGAAATCCGTGGCAGGAAATGCAGGTCGAGACAACCTTGTTGCCGGCCGGTGCGTTGCCGGCGTGGCATTGCCGGCAGCTGTGAATATCGGGGATGGAGATGTCCGCGCTCGAATGCGACTTCGCCACGTCGTGGCAGTCCGCGCACTTGAAATTGCCGGTGCGGTGGCTGGCATGGTCGAAGCGCGCCTCGGGAAGCCAAGACGTCTGCACGTGCACGGGCGCGATGACCCACGCCGCCTGCGTCCCCGTCTCCCCTGCCGTCATGGTCTTAGAGACCTCGTGACAAACGATGCAAACGCGTTTTTCGAACAGGTCTTCTGAAACCTGCTCCGCCTTGGCTTTTGCCCAGGCGAGTGCCTGTTGCCGCTGTGCTTCGCTGATCACCCCGCCGCTAAGCCTCGGCAGGCCCCGGCGGATGTCGCCTAGATCGACGACGTCGACGGGAATATTGTTGAGGGCGATGTTTGCATAGAACTCTTGCATGGTCAACATCGCTTCCTCCGCGGACCCGTGCGGCACCTGTCGTGTCGTGACCGCGGGCTCGAACTCCAGCGTATGACACTCCACGCAGGCTTGCTTCATGTCGATGGCCGCGAACGAGCGTCCGCTCGCGTCCGGGACATGGCAGCTTGCGCACTCGAGCGTCTTGCGTCCCTTAGGCGTGCGTACGCTCGACTTCAAGTGCAGATCGTGCGGGAACTTCAGGTGCGAGCGGGCAACCAGGCGCGCCGTGTCCGTCTGTGGCACGCGGATCTCGTCGTGAGGTCCCGGCCCCTGCCAGATCGTCAGCTTGAACGCCGGGTGATCGCTCGCAAAATCGGTTGCATTGGCGAGCGTGGTGCGCGGGTCGCGCCGTTTCAGATCGCCGTGACAGCTCACGCAGAGCACCGGATCACGGCGCACCAGCCCCAAGGGCCCCTTGTGATCGGCATGACAATTCGCACATCGCGTCGTGTCGAAGAGCCGCTGCTGCACACTCGCGGCCGCGACGTGACCCGGGGTGCTGGCGTGGCATTGCAGGCAGGCATGATCGCGCACGTGCACAAAGGGTATTTCGTGGCATTTGCCGCAATTGCGGCCGAACTCCTGGTGTGCCGCAGACAGCGGACCGGGGTTCCACGACGCATCCGGCGTAATCGGCAGCTTGGCGGTCAGCGGGCGCAGCGGCTGCAGCAGCGCATTGATGACGGGCACCGCAAAAAACAGTCCCGCGATGAGCAAGGCCAGGGTCCAGGCCGGCGTGCGCCGCGACAGCCCGCTTTGCTCCAGCGTCGTGCGCGATTTGGCCTTGATTTCGGCCAGGTCATCGGGCATCGGCCGCACCAACTCGATGGCGAGCGCGAGGTCGTAACCTTCGGGTGGCGGCTCGACGGTGAGATCGTAGGGCCCCAGTGCGACGTGAACGCGCGGCACCAGCCGCGCCTCGCGCTCCGATCCGCCGTCGACCGCAAGCTCGGCTTCCGGCGCCTGAATGAAGACGCTGTCGCCCTGGCGATAGATTGCGGCGTGATAGAGCGAAACGCGCGGATCGGCGAGGTGGATTTCACATTGCGTGCCCCGGCCGAGGCGAATCAATTCGCCTTCGACCGCGCGTTCGCTGCGCAGCGCCTGGCCCTTGCGGTTGCGCGTAACGGTGATGACCAGAATGCGCATCGCGGCTGCTCGGCTCACCAATAGAAGAATACGGACACGATATGGATGGCGAGCGCCACCAGCAGGGCGATCGATAGCGGTACGTGCACATAGAGCCAGATGTCGAGCCAGGCCTTGAGCTTGACGTCGCGACGCGCCCGCGCGACGAGCTCCTGTTTCTTGAGCAACAAGGTGTAGAGCTGGTGGTTGGTTTTTGACTGCTCGCCGACGAGCTTGCGCCCGATGTTTTGCACCCCGACGACGGCCGCATCGGTCGGGCAATCGGGCGCCGTTCCGCGCAGCTGGCGCCACCATGAGCCCCCGATCGCGGTGCCCTGCGCGGAAGAGAGTACAAGCTTGTTGATGCTGTCCGGCAGGGACAGCGACAGCTTACGCGCCTGACGGTCCAGATCGGCGATCTTGATGAGCAGCATCTCCAACGTGTCTTCGCCGAGGTTATCGGTCATGATGCGTGGGTAGCGCAGATACGCGTACACGCCGAAGAAGCCGCTGACGATCACCAGCAGCATGAGCACATAAGCGAGCGTGTGCACATTCCAGCCGACCTTGAACGCCGCGTGCAGGGTCGCGATGACGATTAGCGTCGTGCCGAAATAGACGTGCGCCGAGAGCCATGCCTGCAGCGTGCCGATCGTCGAACCGAATTGGCGCTTGCGCACGCCGAACCAAAGCAGCCAGGCAATGATGAGGGCGCCGACGGTGCCCAGCGTATACCCGAGCCAGGTGCCGCCGTAGGGCCCGTTCGGTGGCCGGTCCCAGGCATAGAGGACGATCGCCACGAGGGTCAGCGCCGCGGCAAGCTTCAGGTAGCGATACCGCGCATAGGCCAGGATCGACTGATGCCGCACTAAAAGCCTCCGACACGGTAGAACGCGTCTACGCTGCCAGCCACCCCACGGCACGGGCGCAGCGCCGGGCAGCGAATTGTGGACTGTCTGCGCAAGCCGGGCAACCGGAGGCGCGCCCCAGCCGAACGCGCTCCCGGCTCAGGCCTGCGCCAAGCGCCAGCGGCACGATGTCGTGGACACTCGCCGGTATAATGCCGGGACCTGCTCTCGCTCGCTGCGGCAGCCGGTCCACTCTCCGCATGCCCTCCGTGTCCACCGCACCCGCCCCATGCTGATCTTCGGCTCAATGGCGGCGCTGCTCGTCGCCGTAACCCTGGCCGTGCTTCTCTGGCCGCTTTTGCGCGGCCGCCATGGCGCGGTCGCGCCCGACGCGGAGAGCAATGCGATCGCGGTCTATCGGGATCAGAAGCAGGCGCTCGACGCCGAATGCGCGGACGGCGTCATCAGCTCGGAGGAGCGCGATGCGGCGGTGGCGGAACTCTCGCGCCGCCTGGGCGATGAGCTCGCCATCCCCGCTGCCGCGACAGCCGCTGGCGGGCGCGCGGAGCGCCGGGCCTGGGTGGTTGCACTTACGCTCATACTGCTCGTTCCGGCCGCCGCGCTCGTCCTCTATGCATGGCTTGGCAACCCCGCCGCGACGGGCGCGGTGGCGGCGAACGAGAGCGGCAAAGCACACGAATTGTCGGAAGGCCAGATCATGGCCATGGTCGACAAGCTGGCCGAGCGGCTCAAAGCGCATCCCGACGAAGCCGAGGGCTGGGTATTGCTCGCGCGCTCGTACGTCGCGCTGGGTCGATTTCCCGAGGCCGCCGATGCGTATGCGCATGCCGACGTCCTCATCCCCAATAACGCCGACCTGCTCGCCGACTACGCCGATGCGCTCGCCATGGCGCAAGGCAAGCATCTTGGCGGCAAGCCCACCGAACTCGCGCGCCGCGCGCTCGCCATCGACCCACAGCAGAGGAAGGCGCTGGCGTTTATCGCAAGCGCGGCCCTGGAAGCGGGCGACATCGACGGATCGTTGTCGTTCTGGCGCCGGCTGCAGGCCGAGTTTCCGGAAGGCTCCGATGACGCGCGGCAGATCGGCGCAATCATCGCCGAGATCGAATCGGAGCGGCACGACCGCAAGGGTCCCGTGGCGGCGCCCGGTAAGGTGCCGCGCCTCGCGGACCAGGCCGGCGTTGCCCCGGCACCGCCAGCGGCTGCGGCGAGCATCGCGGGCAGCGTCGACATCACTCCCGCCCTGGCGGCAAAGGTCACGCTCAATGACACCGTGTTCATATTCGCCCGGGCCGTTGACGGGCCGCGCATGCCCCTGGCGGTACTGCGCGTGCCGGCACGCGAGCTGCCCAAGCAGTTCCGCCTCGACGACAGCATGGGCATGGCGCCGGGTGTGAAGCTGTCGAGCGCGGCGGCCGTGATCATCGAGGCGCGCATCTCCAGAAGCGGCAATGCCCTGCCCCAGCCCGGCGACCTCAGCGGCAGGAGCGCGCCGGTCAAGCCGGGCGCGAGCGACGTCAAGGTGATCATCGACCAGGTCGTGCCCTGATCCGGGCCAAGGTGCATCGAGCCGGTCGCACTGCGTGCTATTATCGCCTCGCCGCGAGCGCCGCCCCCCCGAAAGCGACAACGATGCCGCAATCGAACGCCGCCTGCATGCGCCACCACCGACGCAGCGGTGCGCTTGCCATCGCAGTCCTAGCCGTGCTTGCCGCAACGGCGCAGGCTGCCCCGGTCGACGACTTGCGCGGCATGGTCGAGTCGGGTCGCTCGGCCGAGGCTTATGTCACCTATTGTGCAACCTCCGATGTCGTCACACGGCCGGAAGCGTTTGATCTGTGGTGCGGTGCTGCCGCGGTCGATCTGGGCCGCGCCGGCGAAGGCGTGCTCACGCTCGAGCGCTACGTGCTGCGCTTTCCCGACGACGCCCGTGCGCGCCTGGAGCTAGCCCGAGCCTACTTCTACGCTGGCGACAACGTCCGCGCACGCGAGGAATTCGAAACCGTCGCCAACGACCATCCGCCGCCGGATGTGCAGGCCGGCATCGACCGCTACCTCAACGCGCTGCAAAGCCGCGAGGCCCGGTATCAGACCCGCACGCTCGCCTATGTCGAGCTCGGTGGCGGTTATGACAGCAACGCCAACGCCGGCGTCGCGCAATCGGAAATCGGCCTGCCGGTCATCGGGCCGGTGACGGTCGCGAGCGTGGGCGTGCAAAAGGGCTCGGCCTTCGGCTGGGTCGACGCAGGCGGCCGCATCAATCATCCGTTCGCACCGGGGTGGAGCGTCTTCGGCGCAATCGACGCCAACGGCATGTTCTACACCGATGCGTCGGAATTCAATCTCGCCAATGGTTTTCTTTCGCTCGGCGGCAGCTACCAGCAGAACAACAACGCCTTCTCCCTTTCGTATGCGAATAGCGAGACGTTCCTTGGGGGTTCGCGCTATCGCTGGACCAATGGCGTCGGGTTCGAATGGCGGAGCCAGACTTCGGAACAGGACTCCTTCGCCCTCTCGCCGCTATATGCCCTGGTCGACTACAGCGGCGAGAACGCGGCACGCAACGCCGATCTAGGGGGCATCACGGCGAGTTATCGCAAGATCTGGCTGCAACAGTCCTGGCAGCCGGTGCTCAACGCCAGCCTGGTCTATGGGGACGAGCACGACCGCGAGGGCCGCCCCGATCTCGGCTACTGGATCTATGGTGCTGCCGCCGACCTTACCCTCGCGCCGTCATCGTCCTGGGCGCTCAACGCCGGGGTCGGCTACGTCGTCAACGACTACCAAGGGCAGATCCCGTTGATCGACGTGACCCGGCGCGACCGTACCTTCACCGCCAGCGCCAGCGCGCTCTATTTTATCGACCGGCGCTGGAGCGTTCGCGCCGAGTATCAATACGCGCACAACGCCTCGAATCTGGCGCTGTATCAATATATTCGCAACGTCGTCGCATTGAAGCTCCGCTATGAATTCAACGGGTTCTAGCGGTCACGGAAGGAGCGAGGCGATGGTTCTCCTCAGACGTTCGATCCTCGTCGTCACTGCGCTCGTCGGCCTGCTCGCCGGCGGCGTCGCACTCGGCGAAGCGGGGAAGGTCGTCTTCGCCGTGGGCGATGTCGCGGCGCTGCGCGGGAGCGCGCGCGTGCCGCTCGCCGCAGGCGCGACGTTCGACGCTGGCGACACCATTGTGACCGCGGCGCAGAGCCACGCCCAGCTGCGCTTCACCGACGATGCGCTGGTCGCGCTCAAACCCGATTCCGAGTTTCGTATCGAGCGCTACAACTTCAACGGCAGCCAGGACGGGACCGAGATCGCGGTGTTCCGGCTGGTGAAGGGCGGCTTCCGCACGCTGACCGGCCAGATCGGCAAGATTTCCAGCGATCGGTATCAGGTCCTGACGACGCAGGCGACGATCGGCATTCGCGGGACGCATTACCAGGTCCAGGTGTGCGCGCCGGAGCAATGCCGCGAAGGGGATGCGGCGGTTCGCGCGGGCATGTACGGCGGCGTCTACGAGGGCCGGATCGCGATCGGCAATGTGTTCGGCAACAGCGAATTCGGCACCGACGAGTTCTTCTTCGTCCCCGATGGTGAGGCGCCGCAACGGTTCCTCGCGCCGCCGACCTTTCTCTCCGACAAGCTGAAACTCAAGACCACCACGGCCAAGGTCCTGGCCGGCGACATGCGCGTTGCCAATCCCCAAGGCGACCCCCTGGTTGACGTGCCTCTGGTGCCATTCACTTATCAATCGACCGAGGATCTTAACCTGATTCCGTTGCCCAGCGAGAACGTGACCGGCCCCTTCGTCGTTGTCGTAGGGTCCGACGTCAATACGCTGGAACTCGATACGACAACCGATCCGGCGCTGCATTTGAACTTCAACAGTGCCCGGCAACTGACCGGCTTCGTCGATTCGACATTGTCGGCCCAACTGGGTACGGCGACCCTCGTCGACACCGGCAGCGACAACACGCCCGACGGATTGCACTGGGGACGCTGGCAGGGATCGGGGTCGAGCATCGCTCAGACGCTCGGTAGCGTGGTGGTGAACAATGACGGCGGCAACCTGCACTACATCTACGGCGTTGTCGCGACGGCATTGCCGGGCTCGGGGCAGGTGCAGTACGCGGGTATCGGCGGCACGCGGCCGACCGATTCGGGTACCGGACAGGTCGGAACACTGATTTCCGGCGGCACGATCAGCGTCAATTTCACCACGGCGCAGCTTGCGCTCGCCGGGCTCGAGGCGGGCTTTGGCAGTGCCGTATACACCCTGGGCGGCACGGCCAGCCTCATCAACGGCACGTTCTCGAGCAGCCCGACCGGCGCGAACGGCTCGTGCAGCGGGGCGGGCTGCCAGGCGCTCATCGCCAGCAACTTTGCCGGTTTTCTGGCGGGGCCGGGCGGCACGGGTATTGGCCTCGATTATTACTTCAACACGCGCAGCGGTAGCGTGATCGAGGGTGTCGCCGGTTACCGGAAGTGTCCGGGCGGCAAATGCTGAGGCGTACGGCGAGCTCGGCTTAATGCCGACTACTTGGTGACGAACGCGGTGGTTCCGTCCCAGTCGACCGGCGGCGCGCTCTGGCGGTACGCCGCGCAGCGGGAACGGAAGAACGCATAGAGCCGCGTCGTCGGGTGCGCCTCGGCCAGCGCCGAGAACGCCGCTTCCGCCTCGTCGAAATTGCGGGCACGATAGAGCGCGAGCGCGCGGTGGTGGCGTTCCAGTTCGGCAGCAAGTTCGGCGTCACGGGCCGATCCGACCGGCTCGTAGATCGTTACCGTCCTGGCCTTGCCGACCACGCGCACACGGTCGATTTCACGCCACGCGACACTGCGCACCGCAGCAGCCGTGTTCTCGCCGGCAATGATGCCGACTCCGTATTCCTTGGTCAGCGCTTCCAGGCGCGCTGCAAGATTGACGGCATCGCCGAGAACGGTATAGGCCTTCCTGAACTTCGAGCCCATGTCGCCGATGCTCATGGTGCCGGTATTGATGCCGATTCCAATGCTGAATGCGGGCCAGCCGCGCGCGGCAAACTCCTTCATCAGGCCCGGCATCCGTTGCTGCATCGCCATGGCGGCTTCGACGGCGCCCCGGGCGTGCTCCGGGTTCGCCTCGGGCGCACCCCAGAACGCCATGATCGCGTCGCCCACGTATTTGTCGATCGTGCCGTGACGATGGTCGTAGATGATCTGAGTCATCGTGGTGAGGTACGCATTGAGCATGGCCGAGAGCTCGCGCGGCGGCAGCTTCTCCGACAGCGAGGTAAAGTTGCGAACATCACTGAACAGGACGGTCAGCTTGCGGCTCACGCCCTCCATGCTGAAGGGCTCGCCCGATTCGCGCATCTGCGCGACGCGCTCCGGCGGAACGTACTCGCCGAACATGCTGGAGAGCTTGCGGATCGCGGCGCCTTCGCGCAGGAAGCCGGCGAGCATGTTCCACGCAAACAGCACCGCCAACATGAGCAGCGTGGCCGCGACCGGAATCACATAATCCCAGTGCATCCAGAGGGCGAGGTTGAGCGCGACCACGGCCGCGGCAATGCCGATCACGCCGAGCGCATTGAGCAGCGGGCGGCGGTACGGCACCGCGAACAGCGCCAGCAGGCCCGACGCCACCATCACCAGAGCCTCGATCGCGTTGGCACCGGCAGGAATCGACCGGATGTCGCCATTGAGCATGCCCGCGATCAGGTTGGCGTGAATCTCGACGCCCGGAAAGTCCGGCTCGAGCGGTGTCGGCCGCAGGTCCCCGAGAGCCTTTGCGCTCGTGCCGACTAGCGCGATGGCCCCGCGCAGCGCGCTGCCCTCGCTGCCACCCAGGCTGCCGTCGAGCACTTTCGTGGCGGGAACGTAGGCAAAGCTTCTCGATTTGCCGCGGAACGGGATCAGCGCGGTTCCCAGATAGTCGACAGGGACGACCAGGCCGCCGACATCGAGCGCGTCGAGCGCGCCTTCTTTATCGAAGTGCGGTTTGACTTTCCTGGCTTCGACCACGGTCTGCACCATCGCCAGCGAGAGGGCGGGGAAAAACCCGCCCCCGTAGCGCTTGAGCATCGGCACGCGACGCACCAGGTTGTCGGGATCGAAGAAGGGATCGATGTGACCGCTGGCCGCGGCGGCCTCAGCAAGCTCGGGCAAGCACGTGACATAACCGGGCTCGGGCTGGATGGGAATAGGCGTGGCAGCGATATCAGCAACGCTGAACAGCGGCGCGGGCAGCTGACCCTGCGTCTCCTCGTTGGTCGGGAAAGCGATGGGCAGCACTACGTCTCGTCCGCGTATCGCGGCAGCAAAGCGGGCATCGAAGTCGAGCTCGGGCCGCAGGCGGTCGAGCGCAGCGGCAAAGCGCGTATCGGACTTGAGCTCGTGTTCGGCGAGCCGATCGAGCACGGTCACGCCCGAAGAGAGGTCACGCTCAGGAAACAGGACGTCGAAGCCGACGGCGCGCACACCGTAGCGCTCGAACAGTTGCGTGGTCAGTTGCGCCAGCTTGTCGCGTGACCACGGCCAGCGGCCCTCGCGCTGCAGGCTGGTCTCGTCGATGTCGACGATGACGACCTGCGGATCACCGCTCTCAGGTAGGGTCAGCTTCAGCCGCAGGTCGTAGGCCAGCCCCTCGAGCTTCGGCAGTAGCGGGAACGCATTCTCGCCAATGTGCGTGAGCGGGTGGAGCAGGAAAACGGCGATGATGAGCAGGCCCGCCAGCGCTCGCGGCGCGGCGGCGAGCCACGTCAACAGCCTGGCCGGCCGCAGCGCCACGCGCCGCCGTCAGCGCCCGTGCGTGCGCCGGCGCAGTTGTGCGGCGACGACCCCGGCGAGGGCAAGCGAGAGCAACGCCAGCATGCTTGCCGACAGCGTCGGAACCGGCGTTGGCAGCGGGTCGTTGCCGGCATGTTTGGACGGGCGTGTCGCCACGCCGGCGCTGCTCGAGGCCGCCGGCGGCAGCAGCACGCCCTTGATGACGAACTGGTCGATCGGCCCGGCGCTCGCGGGCGCGTGCGCCGCATCGCCGCCGTAATAGGCCTCCAGCACATAGTTGTCGATCAACAAGCCGCTGAGCGTGAAGGTGGCATTGCCGTTGACGTCGAGCGGCGCGCTCAACAGCGGCGGGATCTCGCCGGGCGGCGTCCCCGCCGGCGGCGCGCCCACCGGCGGCGCGCAGAATTGCCCGGGACCGGCCACGCACAGCAGCACGCTGCCCGTCGGCGCAACGGTACCGCCACTCGCATGTGCCAGCGCCGTGACAGCCTGCGTAAAGAAGGCCGGATTGGGCTGGCTCGACAACGTGAGTGAAGTAGGTGCCGGCGGCGCCGGCGCGACAACGACGGTGAAGTTCTGCATCGCGCTTCGTCCGCAACCGCCGCTGACGATAATCGACACGGGATAGCTTCCGGCAACGCTCGTCGTTCCGCTGATGACGCCGGTGGTTGGACTGATCGTCAGCCCCGCAGGAAGGCCCATCGCGCCGTAATCGAACGGCGACTTGCCGATGGCGGTAACTGTAAAGCTGTAAGGAACGCCCGCCGTGGCCGAAGGCGGGTCGCCGCTGGTGATCTCAGTCGGGGTGCACGGCTTGGCCACTTTAATGGTGTATGTCTTGGTAGCGGTCGCACACCCCGAATTGCAGACTTGCGCCGTCACAGTGCAGCTGTAGGAGCCCGTCGCGGTCGCGACGCCTCCGATGCTGGCAGTCGGGGAATCGTCCGGTGGATTAAATACCAGGCCCGAGCCAGAAAAACAGCCTTCCGAACTGATGCCCCACTGGGCAAAAAGTCCCGGGGGCACAGTGATTGCCGTCAGCGTGACCATATATGGCTTGCCGAGGATGGCGTTGGGCAGCTCGGGCGACACCGGGCTGATGCTAACCTCTTGAGCGCCAGCCGCGGTTGCGCAAAATACCAAGACGCAGACGCCAAAACGCAACCAGCGCACGACATCCGCGAGAGCGGATGCGGCCGGCAGGAACGGGCGCGCGCGGTACGTGGCCATTGACGAGGGCAATCTGCAAGCCTTAAAGCGCGGCCTACATTAGCACATTCCCCAGCGGCTGCGGGGTCGGAGGTTACGTTTTTCCTGCATGCCTTCGGCGGCATCGGGGCGGGTGTCAGACCCACGGGCTATAATGCGCGCGGTCATCGTCCCCGCGGAAGGGGTGCTCATGCTGGAAGCGCAGGACCT
>Ga0074045_10004262_pt1 | contig 12703 bp, 4 predicted proteins | sample BogForMeECP23OM2_FD_94442 | JGI IMG/M metagenome (GOLD analysis project Ga0074045, IMG submission 94442) | Bog forest soil microbial communities from Calvert Island, British Columbia, Canada - Bog Forest MetaG ECP23OM2 | ecosystem: Environmental > Terrestrial > Soil > Wetlands ... | reverse complement strand
GAACGCTGATCTATCTTGAGTTTGTGGAAGGGATGGTACCCATCGTGCGGAAGTTCGTGGAATCGCTGGGACTGACCGTGGGTGAGTACATCGGCGACACTCCGACGAAAGAGCGCGAGTCATCGAAGCAGAAGTTTATCAAGGGCGAACTGGATGTGCTCATCGGCTCGCGACCAGTCGGCTTAGGAATGGACGGGTTGCAGAAGCGGTGCAACCGGCTCATCGTGTTGTCGCTGCCGTGGACCCACGCGGCATTCCAACAGTTGTATGGCAGGGTGTATCGACAGGGGTCGGGGTTCGCTGAGGTGGAGATTCTGATACCGCAACTGGTCGCCACTGTCGACGGCAAACGTTGCCTTTGGTGGGTTGAGGGGAATTGTGAGAGCGATCCCTTTACCCCATGTTCGGGAGCTGAGGTGAGAAGGAGAAACCAGAATCCTCTACGTTTCCTCGAAACCCTGGCTATCGAACTTCAGCGTCCGGCAATTCTCGGTGACAGTGCGAACAACGCTCTCGGGAGCTCCAGAAGGAAGCTCAGCTTCGATCTCAATTGTGACCTTCACCTTAGCATCCAGCAGGCCAGTTAGGTGTTGAACGACAGAAGTGGCTATCATGTCTGCGTCCCGTGAGAGACGGGTAGAGTTTAAGGTTGCCGAACCATGAAACCGTCTTAGGCCGAGCGTCTTTGCCAATCCGACCCTGGCCGTGTTGGCGCTATCGCTACTTATCACGGTCTCGGCTGCACCTTCATCCCGTGCCTCGCCAGCGACATGTTCTGCTGATGCTGACGATGTGGCAGCAGATTCCCTCTCGATCTGTTGCGAGGCAATCTCCGCCTTCACGACTACGCTATCCGAGTTCAGCTGAACATTGGGACGACGACCGGCTTCGAGACCGCGATAGCGACAGGCCGTTCCGTCGTAGGAATCCGCGTATGCAAACGTGTCCTGCTTCCAGGTGAGGCGGGCCACTCCATCCTGGATCGCGTCGAGAATTACCTGAGCGTTCTTGACCCGCGGCAGGTACAGATACTTGGCGAAATCGTCGACGAGCTGTTTGACTCCAACGTGGTTCCCGCGCCATAAAGGAATCTGCGTGATCTCCAAATGCAGCCGTGTCCCGGCCATGTTAGTGATTAGTAGTTCTTCGTTCTTCAGCTTCTTTGATGCCCGTTCGGCCAGTGCTTCTTGGCCTTGAAGTCTGATCTCTTGCCATTCAACATCAGGGAACGCCTTGCCAGATTCTGGCCTTTTCTGTCCAGGCACGAGAAGCCAGACATACGTCTCAGGAATTCGGCCCTTAACTGCCTGATCGGAACTGGTTTTCTTCTGGTCCACCTGATTCGCCTGGAATGGCGTAAGGTCCAAAGACACTTTCTCGCTCTCAATGGACTTCCACGCCATGTAGAGACGCACCGCTTTATCTAGATCTGCGAAACGCGTCTTATCGGCCGCAAGAAAAACCAGCATGTTCCCGCAGTTTCGACCTGCCGACCCTCGATTCAGGATTTCGGTGGCATACTGGCGCGCGGGACTATCAGTGTCCTTCGCACTGTGAAGGTAGTCAGGTCCTACGATTATCAGCTTCCCTTCGGGTTCATCTACCACTTCGTTGTAGCTCGCAGGACACGGATGTACCTTGGAAAAGTCCCCTCGATGCTTGGCCTCTTCGAGCAGCCTCCGGCGAATCTCCTCTGTGACATCTTCCGGATGAAACCGATCGGCACGTTCCTCCGCCATTCGGTTCACACTTGGTTGCGTTGAGTACCAATACCGCCCTTCATTAACGTAGAGGTACGTAGCTTGATCGGCCAACTTCCGCAATGCGTCTCCGAATGTGCCCGATGTTTCGCCGGGTTGAACGCAGCCAAACTTCACTTGACGATCGTCCAAGCCCTTGTTGGCGGCATCCTGCATCGGTGCAGAGCCCAAGTACAGAGTTCGCGCTACCCGGCGACAGGCCGAATACCGTCCCAGCATTGGATTCTCGCGATCAATCCTCAAGGGAAGGGAATGCGAACCATCGATGTCTTTCTCAATTACCGGGGACCATGTCGGCGGTAGATAGCGCGTCAATTCGCTCTGCACAGCGACTGCATCCAAGGGGACGTTCGCAGGCAGAATCATTAGGCCGCGATCTTCGCGCTCCCAAAGCGCGTGAATCACCGCTGACATCAACCTCAACACCCCCCGCGTCCGCTGGAACTTATCGAGGCTCGACCAATCGTTGTACAGCCGGTCGAACAATTCAGGGTGGATCGGGTATGCAGAGCGCATTCGACGTTCGTAGTCGCCTTTGCTGGCCTCAGCGGGAAACTCTTGCGGAGACTTTCGATATTCGTCTGCGAATGCCCGCACCACTGTGTCACGCGCGGTAAACAGATCCGCGTCGGTGATGGGCTGGAAAAGGCGTCGGCGGACAATTTCAAAACCCTCTTCTGTACTGGCGGGACGCCACGAGGTCTCCACGCGTTCGAGAACGTTCTTGAGCCGTTCCAACGCTGCTTGACCACCCTCGCCGCCAATCTCATTTTGTGATGCGGGGATACTCACCACCAACAAAGTGTTTCCCGCAAGTTTGGCGGACTCACTCAGCGTTTGGGCGAATGTGAAATGCGCATCGAAGTCGCCAGCAGGCAGGTCTGACTTGTTATAGAGCTGGCGTGCATATGCGACCCACTCGTCAATTAGAATGAGGCAAGGCGAAAACTTTTTGAAGAGGAGCCGCAATGAATCTCCTGGACTGACACTTTTCTCGTCGGCAGTGCGGACCATCTCATAGCCTTCTTTGCCGCCAAGTTGCCAGGCCAGTTCGCCCCAGAGCGTCCGGACCACCGTGCCATCAGGTTTCTTGTGAAGATCAGCGGGGGAAATTCGATTGCCGACCAGCACTGCCCGCCGAACTTTGGGTGGTTGCGAGACCCCTGCTATCTTCGTAACCGCTTCCATTCCGGGCAGCTGGCTCGCTGGCACATTTGCAAAGAGGTGATAGAGCGCCAGCATGGAGTGGGTCTTGCCACCGCCAAAGTTGGTCTGTAGCTCAACGACAGGGTCACCGCCTTGCCCGGCCATCCGAAGCAGCGCATTTGAAAGAAGTTTTTGGAGGCCCTCGGTGATGAATGTACGCCGATAGAACTCGACCGGGTCGCGATATTCGTCCGATCCCTCACCAAGGAAGACCTGCCACAAATCGGCCGCAAACTCCGCCTGCTGGTAACGACCCGATGCAACATCCGGATGAGGAGTAACGACCTCACGCCAGGGACGAAGGCCGGCTGCGGGCTTTCCCTCCACGGCTATGCTCGACTCCTTACGCTTCTGGCCGCGAACCTGTTCGTCGAATTTCACTCGGAGGATCTCGGCTTTCATCTGATCGGCTTGCTCTACTTCGGGCGCGGCGACGGCCGTGAGCAGGCGCGAAATGCTGTCAACCGCGCGGTATGCGTCGTCGGTACTGAAGGTCTTTTGGTGAGCCCATTTATTGCGGACGTCACGAAGTTCGCTGACAAGGCTTCGGTCCGATGGCCCGAGAATCTTTCGAAAGCAATCGTTCCACAGATCCCACATCACGCCGAGCAACGCCTGCGTGTCCCAATTCAGTTCGGCGGCATTTTTCCCGGCCTGCTGCCAGTTCGGGAAGCTCGGGCGGGCGGTTTCTGTCCATCTGTCCTTATACGTAGCCTTCAGCTCGCGCTCTACAAAGGAGCGGAGACCAGCGTTTAGAAGATCGAGCGCTTTGCCAACGCGTTCATGGTTTGTGATCGCCATATTTTGATCCAGTGAAACCTCAGCTCAATGCAAATGTCTTCGGTGCGATAGCTGGCCAGGAGACGACCAAACTGTTGTAGAACCCGGCTTCTTCTGCCCAGCCCTTACGCTCGCATAAGACGTAGAGACGGTAAGCGAGATCGCGAGCAGTTTCGGCGAGTCCTCCCACCTTACTTGCGAGAGTTGCGGTCGCCGTTTCGCTGTTCTTGTCGAGCGACCGGATTAGGTGCTGCGTGACAGCCCAAACTGTTAGCCGATGCTCCGCTGATGGACTCCAACTCTCCGGAAGCTCATCTCGTCGGAGCAGCCGAACCTTACCAGCGCGCGAATGAAGGATGCCCGTCTCGGCCAATCCCGAAATACTGAGCGCTTTTGCCGTAGCGAGCACCTCGGCTTCTCCATAGAGTCCGTCGTCGAAAGCATGCTGTTCGAACCAGGCGAGAGCCCAACGCGTATCAGGGTCAAACTCGCCTTCTTGCTCGGAGAGCACCTCGTCTAGTGATTGGTTGATCAGGCCCAATGCAGCGCGCACTCGCATCGCAGAACCATCGCTTTCGAGGACCTTGCTGTAACGTGAGAATACGGCCATGCCAGGACCGATTGCAGCTTGGGCCAGATCCACTGGTGCGATATTCCCCTTCTGGAGGTCCCGGAGGGCGCGGGGAAGCTCACTTTTCAAACAGCTCAGGAAATCCTTGCGGGTTGTTATAACCGCCCCGTCTGGCAGCGGCCGGCAGGCAAGAACGATCGAAGAGGCCAGAGCTCCGATCCTTAACTTCAGTGATCCCGTTAATTCTGTCCGCATGGGCCACGTGCCGGTGACCTGGAAGCGCGATCGGATCATACCCTCTAGCATAGTTTCCCAGCCCGTTGAAGCAACGACCCCGCTTTCGTCCTCATCGGTCTCGGACTGTTTAAATGCATAAAAGACAGTGAGGGGGAAGCCGGTATGCTGCTGGGCTCGCATCTTTTCAAATGCCCTTCCGAACCCTTCCTCAAAGAAGGCTTGCGCTCGTTCCCGACTTCCATCGAAGCGATAGGGGGTAGCTATAAGTTCTTGTTTTTTTGGGGCTAGGAGAGTGCTTAAGACATCTGGGTAGATCGAAGAGAGGTTTCGGCGTAGCCAAACGTAAAAAAAATCGGATAAATCGGCATATCCGATGTTGTCGTAGTAGGGTGGATCGGTTGAGAACATGGTTTGGCTGTTGGAAGCGCCACTCGTCGCATCTAGCTGAACAACACGTCCCGTAATGCCCCCTGAATAGAGCCGCTCCAAAACTTCGGCTATGGATCCGACTGCCAGTTGGTAGTCGCCCGCTGCGCCAGAAAAGGGATTCGCTTCGGCGTAATCCCATACCATAGGAATGGCCTGTCTGCTGAAGGCTTGCGTAAGTCTTGTTGGGTCGGTCTGCCAGGAACAAATAGAACAATTGGTCGTTGCTAGCTTGTCTATACCAAAAGCCAAATATGTGGCCAGACTATCTGCGTAGTCACTTGAAGCACCATCAGAGATTGCCTGTTCGCGGGCCTCGCGCACCAAATCACTAAAGGTGGTTAGTGCGACCAACTGGCGCCGCGTGAAAAGGTCTCGGTATGTTCGCATGCCATAACCCGGCGGCGAGAACCAGCGGGCATTTTCGGACATCGCTTGATCGAGCCATGCAGCCTCCAGGTGAGGAGTCTCAGGGATAGAGAATGCCGCTGAACCCAAGTACATGCGTCCCGCCGGTCCCTCCGCTACGACAGCGAGAGGAATGTCTCCGAGTCCGGCGTCAAGCGCTTGTTTACGCAACGCAGCGTCCTTTATGACAGTCCCGCAAAAGAGGCACTTGCTGGCACCCCGCTGTTTCGTCCCCTCGGGCGGCTTCCGATTGCCGGTATTCACTTCGAAAGTCACCACCTTGGCCGCGTGATCCACTAATGGTTCTGCCGACGCCTCCTTTCCGGGTTTATCTGAGAGTGCAAACGATCGAATAAGGGGCATGCGTGCGCCGCAGGCTGGATTCGGGCACAAAACCGTTCGTGCCCAAAGCCATGCAATAACGGTGGCTTCGGCACCACCATGTTCTGGGGGAAGTTTCACGCTGGGATACAGGTGCCCGATGAGCTCGAAAGCTCGGTCACGCATCCACCGTCCATAGTAGCGGACATCATCGGCGAGACCTCGGGCTCCATCCCACATCCCAGACCCCTTCAGCCTCCCTTGTTCCATAGGGTGCACAGGGGGTTGGCCCCTGAACTTCGGCGGGATCTCGATCAAGGCTTTCGAAATAAGAACCGCAACCGGATTTAGGTCGCTCCCGTTCGCCTCCAGCCCTAGCCGCTGCGCTTCGAGCGGAATTGACCCACCCCCGCAGAAAGGATCGTAAACAGACGGCGGGTTGCCATCGGTAGACTTCAAAATCTCCTGGTGTGCGGCCTCCAACACCTGTTTGCTATTGGAGTTATCCCATTTCACGAGCTCTTCAATCAGGCGAAACAGACGCTGCCGTTCTCGGTCCTGGTCGATCTCGGTTGGGAACTCCTCTGGATGGCTTGATGGGTCGTCGACTAGAGAAGCGAACAATACGGCGCGACAAGCTGCCAATGGCCGTCGAGCCCACCACAAATGTAAAGTAGAAGGATGCCCGTGCCGAATAGATTTCTCACGCGCTGCCTCCTTATTAATGGCTTCCAGCGGGAGCGCAACTTCAATCAGCTTCTTCTTCATCTTCACTTTCGGATTACTTGCACGTCCCAAGTTCGTTCAGGTGATCGAGCGGACCATCATGCCGGTTCTCCACCGCGGTTGAGCAATTCCTCAAGTTTGTAGTTCACGCTCTCGACCGAGAATTCTGGTTCCAGCTGGAACGGTTGACGGATATAGAGGAGTTTGCCCTGACCGTTCTCGATTTGGCTAATGGCCAAAATAAAGTCTTCAGGCTTGTTCAGTGCAGTCAGGATCTCATTTCGCGTTACGGTGACGGTGGTTGCGCCGGCAACGCGTCCCTTCACTTCAATAAATCGGAGCTTCCCGGTATCGGGCACCCTTGATTCGACGTCATACCCGCACTTGTCGCCGCTGACATCGCGTGGCTCATAGCCCAATTGTGTTTCGGCCTCCATCACCAGTTTCATGGCGAGAAGCTCAATCTTCTTGCGATTCTCCGCGGCCTCAGCGTCGTTTGCCGCTGCCCAATTTGGCTGTAGCCTTCTGAGAAAGCCAATCGGAATGACGAGCGAGCCGCCAACTACCACTGGCGGCAATGGCGAGAGCTGACCTTCGAGCACCAAATCCGCCATGCGTTTCTGCAGACGCGCTTGCAGTTCGTCAGCCCTCTGACGGGCCTTGCCAGAATTAATCTTGGCGTTGATCTTGCCAGCGAGTTCCTGGTCCTTGAGTTGATTGGCGCGGTGATCCCAGTAGTTGATTTCTTTCGTCAGTCGATCCTTGACCGCAGCCATTGTTCGTGTCACAAGGTCTTTGCGACGCGAGCTGACCTCTTGAATATGCTGGGGCACCAGCGTTTCGATCGCATGGCCGACGACGGCCGATTCCAGGTCGGTTTTCAGCCAGGGTTGTGATTCGAGTTCTGGCGAGATCGCAGCGTGCTCTTCGGAGGTTGTGGCACGATAGTCGAGGTAGGGGGCATAGCCAGCGTGCTTCATCGTGCCGGTCGAGTCGATCTCGATGAACTGAAGTTGCCTAGAAACCGCACGGTGGTTTCCAGCCTTGTCAATTCGTCCATCCTGTATTGTGTGCTCCAAATAAAAGAGCGCCCGAATCTCCTGTCCGGGATCGTCCGGGTCCACCAGCACAGTGCCACGTTTCAAAAGATCGCGATTCCGCTCCAAGACGAGATCAATCGTTGCGGCCAACAGAGGATGCCCAGGAGATACGAAAGTCGCTAGGGGCTGTCCGGGCACTGCCCTGAGTGATTTCTCGAACGTGATCCGCTCATACCTGAGCAAGACAGGCTCACCTATTCCGATGAGGCGGTCGCGTTGACGAATCAACGCCGGGACATGAGTGATCTCGAACCTGCGAGGCTCCCGCTCCTTGATAGAACCACCTAAAACGCGAAAAGCCTCAAGGAAGAACGACTCGATAAAGTGCGGCTGGAGGCGTCTGGCTTCGGCACGCTCCATGTCTTCGCGAATCTTCTTGACCTCAGTAGCGTCCATGCTGTCGTGAGCGAGGGCGCGTTCTTCCAAAAGCTCCTGGCAGTGTTTCCGATCGGTCAAATTATCGACTATCTGATGAAGTCGAGCTTTCACGTCGGGGCGGTCGCCATACCGTATAGCCTCGATCAGAAGATCCTTTAGTTTTTGGTCGCGGAACAGTTGGCCTAGGATGTCGAAGACACCTGCGCCAAGCGCCTCTCGTTCCTGCTCGATTTTTTCAAGCAACCTCTTGTACACGTCGCCTTCGCGCGTCTCCTCGGCTAGTAGGTTCCAAAGATGGCAGACCTCGGTCTGGCCGATGCGGTGAATGCGCCCGAACCGCTGCTCCAAGCGATTTGGATTCCAGGGCAAGTCGTAATTCACCATCAGATGTGCGCGCTGAAGGTTGATTCCTTCGCCAGCTGCATCAGTGGCTAGAAGGATTAGCACGTCTTTGTCTTGCTTGAAGGCTTCCTGAGCTTTGGCTCGATCTTCGCGTCCCATTCCTCCGTGGATAGTGACGAGCGCTTCGGGCGCGCCTAGAAGCGAGCGCAGCCGCTCGGTCAAATAGTTCAGAGTGTCGCGATGCTCGGTGAAAATGACCAGCTTTCGCCGATGCCCGTGGGCGTCAAACATTTCAGCTTGATTCTGGAGGAGAGCCGAGAGTTCCTCCCACTTCTTATCTGTTCCACTGCGGCGGACCTTTAGAGCTAATGTTTCGAGCCTCTTCAAGATTTCAATTTCGGCCTCAAGTTCAGCGATCGTCCGAGCCGCCGTCGCCTGATCAACAACCGTTTCTTCGACCTGCTCGACTTCGTCATCTGGGGCGTCATCAAGCTCATCGATGTCTTCATCCGTGAGATCAGGGACCTTCCCAACATCGCTATCCTGGAGATCGCCGCCGCGCTTGAGTATTTGCTCCTCACGCAAGCGTCGCTCAAGTCTTTCGCGACGTCGCCGCAAAGACTGCAGAATCGCTTCGGGGGAAGATGCGAGTCGCCGCTGCAAGATTGTCAGGGCGAATCCGATCGTCCCCTTTCGACCTTCATTCTCCAAGGAGTCGGCGCGATTAAACTCGTCCCGAACGTAATCGGTAACGCTCTTGTAGAGCGCCGCTTCCGGATCAGACAACTTGTAACTGACGGTGTATGCCCTTCGTTCAGGAAACAACGGTCTCCCATCGAACTTGAGCAACTGCTCCTTTACCAGTCGGCGCATGAGATCCGAAGCATCAACAGTATGGACACCGTCTCGGTCTCGTCCTTCAAAGCGGTCGGCGTCTAAAAGAGCCAAGAAAAGCTGGAAATCCTCTTCCTTGCCATTGTGCGGAGTCGCTGTCATCAGCAGAAGATGTCGCGTGAGCTGGCCAAGAAGTTGGCCCAATCGATATCGCTTTGTGTACTTGACCTCGTTACCGAAGTACGTTGCGGACATCTTGTGGGCCTCGTCACAAATAATGAGGTCCCAATCAGTGTTTGCCAGCTTTGCCTGAACATCCTCATCACGGCTAAGTTTATCGAGGCGGCAGATGGCCATTGAATTCTCAGCGAACCAGTTTCCAGTACGGGCCGATTCAAGTTTATCGTTTGTGAGAATCTCGAAGGGAAGCTGAAACCGTTGATAGAGTTCGTCCTGCCACTGCTCTGCGAGATTGCCGGGGCACACGATGAGACAGCGGTGCAGGTCGCCGCGAATCAGCAATTCCTTGATGAGCAGACCGGCCATGATCGTTTTCCCAGCGCCGGGATCGTCCGCGAGTAAGAATCGTAAGGGTTGGCGCGGCAGCATTTCTCCGTAAACCGCAGTGATCTGATGCGGCAGAGCATCAACCATTGATGTGTGGATGGCCAATAACGGGTCGAAAAGGTGGGCTAGGTTGATACGCTGCGCTTCAGAAACAAGGCGAAACATTTTTCCGTCGCCGTCGAAACTCCAAGGCCGACCGGTTTCGCCAATTTCCAGAGTGGGTTCGCGGTCGCGATAAAGCAGCACCACGTTGGGCTTCCCTGCGGAATCTTTGTACGTAAGCTCGACGGCTGCAGAGCCATACCACTTGACATCAACAACCGAGACAAGACAATCAGGCAAAATGCCTTTGACGGTGGCTCCACGCTTTAGGTCTTCGAGTTTTGCCATAAAGCCGTCGTTATTTCCCTTGGCACTACCGAGGTGTCGCTTCCAGGAATGGACAGTATAATCAATAATTTAGGTGCCGTCTGAGAAGGGAACTCGTAGAGTCGCTTTATCTCCGGATTGGGGCGTCCTTTGACTTGAGCTTGCGCTGGCTCCCGCTTGCACAGAGGATCGCGACAAGCACCGGCACAAAGAGGAAGAAATGTTGATCGTGGTTGAAGGCTGTGTTGGCGCAGGTAAGTCTACCGTTGCCGAAGGTCTGGCTTCACGCCGAGGCAGCAAATTGCTTTTGGAAGATTTCGAGAGCAATCCGTTCCTTCGTGCCTTTTACGACGATCCAATCGGCAATGCCACCGAGACTGAATTCGCTTTTCTTTTGTTGCATTTTCACCAGCTCAAGAGCAATGCCGTGATCGCGTCAAACTCGGAAGTTGTCGCGGATTTCCACCTTGGTAAGGATCTCATCTACGCAGACTTGAATTTCAAGGACAATCGCCTAAATCGCCTGTTTACTGAGTTGTACGACGTTTGTATGGAAAAGACTCCTCGTCCTGATCTCATGATTTTCTTGTCAGCGCCCTCAGATCTTTTGGTGCAACGGATTCAAGCCAGGAAGCGAGATTTCGAGCTGGAAATCGATCCTGCGTATTTCGGCTTGGTCAATGCAGCCTATGAAGAATACTTCGCCCGCTACCCCGGTAAGAAGTTGCGAATACCAATGGAGGAGTGGGACTTCGTCAAAGAGCCGCATCTCTACGAACGGCTTGCATCGCTGGTAGATGGAGAACTTCATAGAAAGTGACCCAAGCCAAGTCAAAGCGCCCGGGAAGCGGCTTTCTATTCAGTGACAGGGATGCGTTGTCCACGACTGTTCCGAACGGTGACTATTTTCGGATCAGAGACTTTGAATACGTTCAGCCTCTGTACGATCTAGCTTTCCTCCTCGAAGTGGATGCGATTGCAAAGGGCACGGAGATTCCCAAGTATAGAACTTTTTCGCTTTGGCGCGCGGGCTATAGCCTCGACGGTTATGGGACGACAATTGATCGCTGGCTCGATGGAACAGCGCGAGATGAAGATCTTGATTACGTCCCTTCATCGCGAATCCGCCAATACCTCACGAATGTTGGGAGGAGCGGGTCGATTCCTGAACTTCGCACTTATCGCAGCGAACGTTTTGATCGTTGTCTGCGGCTTCGCTCTGTGCGTGGGTTGGGTCCCAGCAAGATAGCCACGACGGTTTCGCTGCGTTCTTTGTCCGACGACTGGTTCCAGCAGGACCCAACAAACCTCGCCTCCAACCGTGATCGGATCATTGAGCTGTGGAAGGGGCTCAACGAAGGGCCGTGGCAAACAGCGCATATCGTGCCGCCTCTGTTACGCTTTCTGCACACTGCTGAGGAGTTTCATAACGGAAATCTTGGATGGCAACTCGCTGGTATCAGCGATCCGTTTGAGCCGGTAAGACGCACGGTAGAGGTTTCCGTGAATACAGCATGGGAATCGATTGGGACCGCAATCAGTAAAGCGCTCAAGCGAGAGAGGCACTTTCGTCGCGAGCCACAGAACGGCGACGGCATTCGAATCAAGCACCAGATGGGATGGGGCTTCTCAATAAAATCGAGCCCCGGATTGATCGCCCGCACGAGTATTTCAGACTTGGCACAGGCTCTGGACCCGCTCGTGTCCGGTTTTCACAGCGACCTGGTATCAGATCTTCATCTCCACACGGCGTGGTCTGACGGAAGCGCTTCCGTCAACACGATGGCCGGTGCCATTGTTGCGAGTGGGCTGAAGTACTTCGCCGTGACGGATCACAGTCGGTCAGCCAAGCTGCAGGGCGGCTTAACGCCGCTTCTGTGGCTGCGACAGGCGAACGCGTTAACTCTGGCGACGCCAACTTGCCCGGTGCTGCATGGCATCGAAGTGGACATCCTCAAAGACGGCACCCTTGATCTACCAAGTTCTCTGCTGGCAGCTGCGGACATTGTCGTTGCCTCTGTGCATTCGAATTGGACAGATGATGTTCGAGCAAATACTGACCGGCTCGTGCGTGCGATTGAATCTGGTTGTATTGATATCCTCGCCCACCCGACGTCCGCTATTGTTGGCAAGCCTGGAGTGCCGGACTATCTTCGGCTTCCGGCTGACGTTAATTGGGAAGAAGTCTTTGAAAAGTGTGCCTCTTGGCGCGTTGCCCTCGAAATGAATTGCTTTCCATCGAGGTTGGACCTGCCGTTGCATCTGCTCCGAAAAGCCATTGATGCCGGCTGTGCAATTTCCATTGGTTCAGATGCACATGCTCGTTCTCATCTCCTCAATCTTAGATTTGGCGCTGCCGCGCTGCAGCGACTCGACCCGCCTGTTGTATTAAACCGGCTTCATTATGATGAGCTGAGGCAGTGGATTGCTGAAAGCAGATCGCGACGGAATAACCTCACAAAGACCACGTCCAGTTTTGTACAGGAGGAACTCCAGTTCGAGACGGCCCGCCATTCTCAGAAGCCACAATTGACGGCTCGCATACAGCCACCGCAGAACATTCCTGCCGGATCAAGAGTCATTGGAATCGATTTGACCGCAGGGGACAAGGCAACGGGAGTTGCCGTTCTGAATGGCTGTTCAGTGGAGACATGTTCTCTGTTTTCCGACGAGGAGAT
>Ga0074045_10004261_pt1 | contig 12704 bp, 13 predicted proteins | sample BogForMeECP23OM2_FD_94442 | JGI IMG/M metagenome (GOLD analysis project Ga0074045, IMG submission 94442) | Bog forest soil microbial communities from Calvert Island, British Columbia, Canada - Bog Forest MetaG ECP23OM2 | ecosystem: Environmental > Terrestrial > Soil > Wetlands ... | reverse complement strand
TCTCTATCAGTAATCGACATGCTTCTCGTTCTAGTGGTCGTTATCTGGGGCGTCAACTTTACGATTGTCAAAATAGCGCTTTTAGAAATGAATCCTCTCGTATTCAATTGTTTCAGGGCGATCGGAGCGAGTGTATTCCTGATCATACTAAGTTGTTTCAAGAAGAATAGTCGCCCAAATAGGCGCACTTTTCTTCAACTATTCGCTATCGGTTTGATTGGAAACGGGATCTACCAAGTACTCTTCATTCTTGGAATTTACAGAACAGCCGCGGGGGTGACGGCGCTGATATTGGCGGCAACCCCAATTTTCGTGATGATCATCGACTCAATTTTACACGTCGAGAAGATAGGTTATCGGGAATGGATTGGTGTGATCTTTTCATTTATCGGCATCATTTTAATGATTCACATTGAAGCGCTGGGCTCTGTAGGTAACTCAGCGCTTATTGGAGATCTGCTCATTCTGGCTGGAACCGTCTGCTGGGCAAGTTACATCGCGTTGTCCAAACCGATACTCTCCTCAGTAAGTCCTCTCCAGTTCGTCACGTACACTGTCATTTTGGGAAGCCCAATTGTGATCTTTGCCTCTCTCCCATCTCTTCTTAGTCTTGATCTACGAACCATAACATTGGAAACCTGGAGCGCCATAGGCTATTCAGCAATTCTTTCGATCGCCGTATCTTACATTATATGGTATTCGAGTGTCCAAAGAATCGGAACCGCACGAACGGCCATCTACCAGAACCTTGTTCCGTTGATCGCGGTCGTTATCGCCTGGCAAATTCTAGGGGAACAACTTCTTAGCAGACAATTTGTTGGGGGAGCAATGATTTTCTTAGGAATTTATCTTACAAGATTTTCCAAGTGAAGCAAAAGTGGTGGTAGAGAACCGTTAACTATTACCGATGCTCAGTGGCGGTTGTGAAAAATTGAAATTTGGATACGTCAACGTTAGCGTAGATCCTCTCACGGCAATTGAGCTTGGTAACTTCGCTGAAAAAAATGGTTTTCACACTTTATGGATGCCTGATCATTTCGTAGACATCGACGGGGACAAAGTTGAACCTTGGACGGTCCTGTCTGCACTTGCAATGAGGACAAGAAAGATTCGTCTGGCCTCGTCAGTTACGGATACTCAGCGCAGCCATCCCGCTCGAACTGCACATGCTGTAGCATGCCTCGATGTGATATCCCATGGACGTGCAGTCTTGGGAATCGGAGCAGGAGAGGCGATGAACATAATCCCGTTTGGTCTCCCTTGGGATTCTCCAAGCGAACGGGTGGCAAGATTAGCCGAAGCAATCCAAGTTATCCGGTCACTCTGGGAGAGTACCAGAGAGAAACCAACGAGCTTCACGGGTACCTACTATCGATTGGAGAACGCGTTTCTCAGTCAACGTCCGCATCAAACTTATCCACCAATCTACGTTGGCGCGTTCGCGTCTCCAAGAGCGTTGGCTGTGGTAGGACAATTTGGAGATGGTTGGCATTCATGGATTAACACCCCTGATACTTTCAGACGAAGCTGGACGATTATCGAGAACTCAGCTAAATCAGCTGGAAGAGATGCTAAGAAGATCGATTCCACAACACATCTGATGCTTGCGAATCCTCGAAATTCGCAGGAGAAGAAACTTGCATTACTCGCTGGAAAAGCAACACTCCTGATGGAGAAGAATGTTCTGAAGAGCCTCGGGTATTCGCCCGAACTGGAACAGTATCAGCACCTAATGGTGTTGAAGCAAGATGTTGTACGGGTGATGGCGTCAGCAGAACAGATACCCGACGAATTCGTCTACAAAACTATGGCGATAGGTGGAACCGATGAGATAACAGAAAAAATGGAGTGGTTCGCAAAGTCCGGAGTCAAACATCTTGCGGTAACAGATCTCTTAGCTCCAAAAACAGCGAAACGGGTGATAACGTTAGTTTCACGAGTAATGAAAAAACACCGATACTAGCCGCTCTGATCATACTCATATTTTTGGATAGAAGAGCGGTGCACCCCGTTCTCCAACATCCAACGCACCCACATGTTGCCCTCCAAGGCTAGCTATGAATAACCTCGTCCCACTCGGTTCGAAAGCAATATTCGTTGGTTGATTCAGAATTTCTCCTGTCGTGTCCTCGATTAGCAACTCGATGTTCTGATCAGATGTCACTACATAGATGCGATTGGGGGTATAGCAGGACACGTACAGGCTGCCGTTCTTTGCGAAAGCTAACCCGTCCATGACATTGCCTTGCAGTTGCGCAAAAATCTCAGGCACTCCTACTGATCCATCGCTGTTGACAGGAATTTTCAGTATGTCAGCAGCGGTAGATTCGATCATATACACCGCTCCGTCCTTGGGCGATATGGCGGTTCCATTTGGAAAATGCCAGTTTCCACCAATGAGCGATTCCGCAACGCCGCTCCGTTTTACCCGGATTAGTCTTCCATTAGGTTTCCAGTAATCACCTGAATCTGAAAAGTAATAGTTCCCTTGATTATCGAACGAGCCGTAGTTTGGACATATAGTTGGTTCGTCTTGGGCTTTGTTGCAGTAAACCGAAAATTCGCCTCTCTGAGTAACTTTCAGTACATTGCGCTGTGTTCCATTGCACAGGTAGAGGTTATGGTCAGCGTCAGAAGCTACGCCTCCTATGAAACCTTCAGTCTTAGCCAATTGCTTAAGACCAAAATCAGGTGGAGCCATAACGTAAACTTGGCCCGCGAAACCCCCTGCATATAACCTGCCGTCTGCGCCGAAGTTGATGCATTCGGGATGATCCAATCCCGAGCTAACTATTTCCGCCTGATGAACGTTGAAGCGAGTCATGATTTGGCCCAAACTCACCTCCGACATATCACATTTGAGGTTTTGCATAATGAAATGTAGCGATCTTCACAAAACCTGATGAATGCAAGAGGATCATAGAACAAAAGAACAACAACAATCGTGACATATCATGAGACTTATGAAACTTTGCGCTATTCGAAGACCCTTTATCATTTTGGTTGTCGCTGAATCTACCCCAGCCGAATGTATTCGACAAATCGAACTGGGAGAACAGCTGCGCGTCGATGGATTTGAAATCAATCTCGCACCATTGCGAGGCCAAAATTTTTCTGATATTTTTGCGTCAACAAGCAGACCATGTATAGTTTCTAACAGACGACCGGAATTCATGAAACTATATGGTTATAGGAATTTACCCAGAACAAATGAACGAGAACGCGTCCAAAAACTACTGCAAGCTCTGAATGGTGGAGCAAGAGTAGTCGACTACGAGCTCGATACATTCGTTGAAGGCAACGCACACATTGACTTACCCTTCGGCAGTAGACAAGAGGCCATTTACGCCAGAAATCCAAGATCAAGGCCTACTCAACTATCTATGAACCCTCAAGTGGCAAATCGACAGACAAATCTTTCTCATGAAATAAAAACCGTAGGAGGAGAGGTATTGATTTCATGTCACACTCAAACTCAGATCAGAAAGCGAGAAGCTTTCGTGATTTTAAGAACCATGGAACGTAGAGAGGCAGATTTCGGAAAGATCGTGGTACACACGTTCGATCTCACCGATTTAGGAAACTTTCTATCCACAACAATAGATTTGAAGAAATCTGCACTGATCCCGTTCAACCTTATGAACTTTGGAGAGTACTCCAAACTGGGGAGACTCTTGTCGGTGCTTTTCGGTTCGGCTTGGATCTACTGTAGAGCTTCTTCGAAAAAGAGTTTCGTTGGCCAACCGACCGTACATGAGACCAGAGAATTTCTTGAGAAGTACTGCCTGCCTAGAAACTGCTAAATAGTTACTCTGATGAGGATACGGCGAGCGTTTATGGCGGCCTCGAAAGCCCCTCTTTTTGTTAGAGATGCAACAGGACTGATAAGAGATTTCAGTCATCTTGACCTATTTGTTCAAGCAGTCTCCATTATGCAGATCGGGATAGGAATCGTCTTCCTGCTCGAGTCGGTGGGAGTTTTCTTCCCTGGAGCAAATCTGTTTGCAGTCATATTAATTTCTGGGATTGTTGGGCTGGCCTTTGCAGGGCTCTGGTCAATGATGTCTGCGGCTATGCCTCGAAGCGGAGGTGACTATGTTTGGATTTCAAGGATTACTTCGAAAGTCCCAGCGCTCGGGTTTATGTATGCAGTGACGTACGGGCTGGCATTCGCGATAGCGTTTAACATGGGATTTCAAGTATGGTTGTTCACTAATGGTGTACTTTCTCCGACCTTCGCGGGGTTAGGGCTTATCTACGGGAACTCCGTGCTCACTAACCTCGGCAATTGGATGGTGGCTGGCAATGGGCTGTTCGCGGTCGGGTTGTTCTTAATTGCATTGGCGCTTGGAACGGTGACCTTAGGAGCGCGTACGGGAACTAAAGTGATCAACTACCTATTCTTCTTCAGCCTAATTGTAACGATCTTATGGATTATCCTCGGATTCTCATATAGTCAGGCGTCCTTCCAGCAGGCATTTGACACACAATTTGGAGCAGGTCAGTACGCCAATGTCCTGTCTCTGGGGAAACAAGCTGGATTCTCAGGGTTTAGCTTTAATCTATTCACGACATTGCAAGTTGGTTTCTCTCTCGGATACTTCAGCTTGTACTCGAACTTCCAGTACCCCGTATGGGCATCAGGAGAGATCAAGCGAGCAGACCAAGTTTGGAAACCCTATCTCATCGCGATTATTGTGACTGGATTGCTTTACGCTCTTCTGATCGGAGGACTATTCAACTTGATGGGTGCAGACTGGGTTGGAGCAGTGAGTGTTGCAGCAGGCACAGCCAGCACGTCGAGTTCATTGCCATTTTCGGTGCCTCCAACCTTCACATTATTCCTTTCCGTTATGTTCAAAGATAATCCAGTTTTAGTCTTCCTGATTAATGCAGGTCTTATCGCGGGATCGTTCACATGGTTCGTTGTTCCATACATCGCATTTAGCAGATTGATCTTCTCAATGTCCTTTGATAGAGTTCTGCCCAAGGCCTTTGCAGATATTACCGAACGAGTCAGAGTTCCATTGAAGGCTTTGATATTAACAGTAGTGCTCGTCATCCTATGGTTTTCGCAATACGTTTACGGCTTGCTCTGGAATCCGACACTGCTCTCTTTCGCGAATGTGTTCTTTAGCGTAGCAGGTGTAGCTCCTGCAGCTTGGACAGTAGCGGCAATCGTCTTCGCCTTCTTCCCCTGGCTGAACAAGGATCTGTACGAGAAAGCGATGCCATCCGCATTCCGGAAGACGATTGGGCTACCGATCGTAACCTGGTTAGGTTTGTTCATAGCCATAACCCAAGCTTGGGCAACATACGCCTACATTACGACCGCGGCCCCAATTCCAATGATTGCTGAAGGAGCCATAGTAATCATAATGGTTGGAAGCTTCATCGGTTACTACATCATCGCAGCAATAAGACGAAGTCAAGGAATAGAACTCAAGTACATCTTTCAAGAAATACCGCCAGAGTGAAGATTGCTACATCATCGGTGTGCCCCTAACAAAGTGACCTCGTGCTCACAACACTAAGATTGCCATGAAAATAACTAAAGTAGAAGCAATACCGATACGACTACCGCAAGTTACGACTGCGATAGATGGATCCCAAGACGATTGCATCATTAAGATTCACACTGATGAAGGAATAATTGGAATAGGAGAAGTCGATGCGCCACCAACTGTAGTAAAAGCGATTGTAGACGCACCAACTTCTCATGGGTGGGCTCGCGGTCTAGCTGAAGTTCTCATCGGAGAGGACCCATTCGACGTTGAACAACTCTGGAATAAGATGTACCAGTCTACAATCTACTACGGGAGAAGAGGTATCGTCATCTCTGCAATGAGTGGGATCGACATCGCGCTCTGGGATACAATCGGTAAGGCGTCCGGCAAGCCAATACACAAGCTACTTGGAGGATCATACCACAGAAAGATCAGACCATATGCGAGCATCTATCCGTTCGGAAATACTCAGGCAGAAATCACAAAGAAAGCTAGAAAGATGATCGGCGATCATTTCACGGCCGCCAAGTTTCAGTGTGCACCGTTCGGTAGCGATCCGAGGTACGACGTTAAAATGGTTAGAGCGGCTCGAGAGGGACTGGGGCGTGATGCAGACCTGATGATAGACGCGTGTATGTGCTGGAGCAATTTCGCTCAAGCGATAAAGACAGCAAAAGCAATCGAACAATTTGATGTTTACTGGCTCGAAGCACCTCTGCCACCGGACGATTTGGACGGATACGCCAAACTCGCTGACGCGTGCGATATGAGGATAGCTGGAGGAGATTTGAATTTCGCCACTCGGTATGAGTTTGCTGACCTAATTGACAGAGGTAAAGTGGATGTTGTCCAACCCGATATTACCCACTCGGGTGGAATAACCGAGCTAAAGAAAATCTCCGAGCTCACGCTTCTAAAAGGACGGGATTTCGTCCCACATAGTTACAAGACTGGATTATCTATTGCTGCCACTCTACAACTGCTTGCATCCGTTCCAAACGCGACCTTCCTTGAGTTTTCAGTTAATGAATCAATTTTGAGACGATCATTAGTTAAACAACGATTTTGGCCGGACGACGATGGTTACATACAGGTGCCCGACGCACCGGGATTGGGTGTCGACTTGAATGATGAAATTGTTCGTAGATATAAGATCTGAATGAGGTTCTGCAGCTGAGAACACCCAAAGTCACGCCCTAACAGGTAAATATTGATGACGAAAGTCGGCGTATTCGTTCCACAAGCCACATTCTACCCCGATATGCCTCCAACCATGCGTCCCACTCAGTGGTATCAACTCACTCTTCAGGTAGCCCGTGAGGCAGAGCAACTTGGATTCGATTCAATTTGGGCCTGGGATTTTACCTTTGCCAACTTGCAGCCATTGGCGCAATCATACACTCGTGTTACTGGATCATCGTTGGAGCCATGGATCCTACTGTCCTCGTTAGTTAATGAAACCAAGCACATACGACTCGGGCAGATGGTATCATGCAATACATACCGGCATCCCAGTCTGCTCTCCACGATGGCGACTACGCTTGATGTAGCAAGCAATGGACGCCTTGAATTAGGGATTGGGGCAGGATGGAATACCCAGTACGGTGAATTCGGATTAACTTTCCCTAAATCTAGCGCTAGGATCAAAATGGTGGAAGAAACAATTCAGATCATTAAACTGTTGTGGACAAAAGACCGAGTAAATTTCAAAGGAAAATATTACACACTCCAGGACGCGCACGGCATAATGAAACCTGTTCAGAAGCCTCATCCTCCAATCCTGGTCGGCGGAGGACAAGATGGAATGTTACGAGTAATAGCAAAGCATGCTGACAAATTCAACTACTTCTGTACCTTAGAAGAATATTCACGCAAGATAGAAAAACTTCGTAAGTATTCCGAAGATTTCGGTCGTCGTTTCGATGATATAGAAAAAACGCTGACTGCCGATATTGTGATCGGCAAAGATCAGCAAGAGGTCGAAGAAAAATTACATAAATTCAAATGTCAAGATTTGTTACGAGCAGATTACGAAGGTTTTTCGAAAAGAAGGATCACCGGTACGCCAGACCAGTGCGCGGATATACTCAAACGTTTTACTGACTTGGGGATAAGTGAGTTTGCGTTGTACTTCCCAGACGCTTCTGACCTACGCCCTCTACAATTGTTCGCCAACAGAGTACTCCCATCGATTAGATAGCCATAAACTCGAGCAACACGCCGCTCGGCTCGGTAGTAGACCTAACACCGTTTTAATATCCCAAAGTGAAACTAGAAAACGAATAGTTATTGTCCGGAATAACCCCGCACGGAATTATACCCGCGCTCAACACTCTGACAACAGCACAAGGTGAGCTTGACTTAAACAGTCTAAGGTCATTAGTGCGCCAAAATATCAAATGGAGAGCGCATGGCTTTGCTGTTTCAATTGTCGCTGGAGAATTCTACAAATTCTCCGACGACGAAAGAAAGAGAACTTTCAAGACGGTCGTAGATGAATGCGGAGGAAGAGTCCCAGTTTGGGCAGGTGTGAGTCACCTTGGAACCGATCCTGCACTACAGCTCGCACGGTACGCTAAGGAAATCGGAGCCGACGGAATAATAGCCATGCCTGGACTTGTCGCAAAGGAGGCGTCGTTTAGCCTCTACGAACACTTCAAGAGTTTGCTCGAGGGGATCGATCTTCCTTTGATGATACAGGACTCAGAGGACTTCAATGGGATACACATGTGTGCCACTCTATACGAGAAGCTTGCCGAACAGTATTCGAATCTGATCGCAGTCAAAGTGGAAGGTGACCACACCCTAGAGAAAATTCGTGAGATACGGCATGTTGTCGGAAACAGGCTAACCATAATTTCTGGAAAGTGGGCGATGCTATTGTTCCAAGAGCTCAAGCTAGGTGCTCAAGGAACCATACCTGATGGTTGTTTAACCGACATACTTGTCGAAGCGTACGATGACTACATGAATGGCAATCTGGATAAGGCAAATCGAACATTCAAGCGTTACAAGAGGTGGGTAGACTTCGTTAGTCTACACTCCTTATCATTTCATGAGATCGAAAAGGAGACCCTGCTGTTCAGAGGAGTAATTAACTCGACGAACACTCGCTATCCTTGTGTTAAGCTTGACGAGACAGCCAAGCAAGAGCTCAAGGATCTTCTAACAGATATCGAAGTATCAATCACAAAGTAAGGGCTTTGCTCTCTTCTCAAACCTCCGGTACCCCGTGTGGGCATCCGGAGAAATTAAGAAAGCTGACCTGGTTTGGAAACTCTACGTCGTGGCGATAATAGTTGCTCTACTATTGTTAGTGTTTCTGAGTCCGACTGGTCATCAGTATCGTCATAACGAAATCTTTCAACGCGATCTCAACGCACATGCGCTGCCTTACTTGCAGCCTACTCAGGCGCGTCTCTGACAAAGGCGGAACGTGAGATAGTCATGTGGTTTCCTCGAGAAGCCAATTAGTATTTATGACTTATCAATGCTTCCAGAATCAATTGGAATGGCTTAGCGAACAGCGCAGCTCAGACAAGATTGGTTATCGCAGTTTAGTGCAGTATAATCTTTTTTCAAGATTGATCGTCCCCTTTCGATTAGTTCCTTAATAGAATACACTTCAGTATTAGCTGTGCCGATCATTTTAGGCTCACGTTTCGTTAGGTTGCTTGCTAATTTCTGATAGCCGTTACTGCAACCTAGCCCTTTGATGTTCACCCAGTTCAGTCCTTTCGACGATATCGTTAGAGCCCGCTCATCGGGATTCGCGGAAGACTTGCTGGCTCTGGCTAAATGAATTGCGGTAGCGGCGGTTAAGTCAACTCCGACGAGAATAATATTTGGATTGTACTTCAACAGTTTTTTGATCGGCAGTAGCGGGTCGTCGAGTTTAAGCTCGCTGAGTACTTCGTCAGCATGTTTGCCTACACCAACAAATGAGTAGCCTGGATGTTTGCTACGTCTTGACCGCGGCCAACTGCAAAGTCGATGGGAGATTGCTCCTAGCTGTTTGTCAGGCTGTAATTCAGGTATGAACGGCACGTGTCTTTCTTCTTTGCCTTCGCACCAACAATTGGGAGCAGTAAAATTATCGTGACTCTGGCCGTGACGAGATATTGAAGTGAATGTTGGCACCAGTAAAGTTCCATTATCGCCTATGACGCGAAGTAGACGGTGAATTACCATTGCCGCTCCTCCATCAACTGTCCCGATCTTTTCAAGCGAAGCATGCATCATGACTGAATCACCATCTTTCAGTCCTGCCTGAAGGAGACCTTGGTTTAGTTCTTCCGGAGTGATTTTTCGTTCGTTCAAAAGTGGGAGCATGGGTTACGAGCGTGCAGAGTCTCACTTGAACGCTTCGAATGTCCATAGATAACGCTACCGCACACTCGACCATGTGCTTAGAGACCGCTCACGGTGCATTTGCACGCATATGTTCAATTCCTGACAAGTAATGTACGGTTTATGCTCGCAACCGTTTCGAACATTTAATGGCGCCGCTATTGGGCATAATTTAGAAGGGTAAATCTTGGATAACGGCTGGTTGGCGTCAATCCTAGCCACTCAGATCGGTTTTGGTGGAACCTTCGGTTTCCTGTTAGGCTATGGATTGAAGAAAATCGCCACAGTCGTATTCAAAATTGTAGCACTAGTCTCAGCCTTGTTCATGCTCGCTTTGACTTGGTTAGCATCGATCGGCATTGTTACCGTGAACTACAATGCTATCACGTCAACCGCGGGAAACTCTTTTGCCGGAGCAACGGCAGCCTTGGTTAGCTCAATGGCAGTTTTAGGCCAAATATTTCCGATTGGCGGGAGCTTCGGGTTAGGATTCTACATTGGAGCCAAGAAAGGTTAACATACGATACGGTCAACGCGGCCAGAAATAAGAATAGGACTTAGCGGTAAATATTCTGGGATCTAGACTGAAGTACTTCGACAAGAAACTCTGCGTGGGTGTCGTATTAGTTGTCCTACTAGTCACGGTTGTTGGTGGCTACTATTACTTCTTGCAACCTATGCGAACCGCCCGTATTATGATCGGAGGTGTCATCTTGTCGGTTGAATTAGCTGAAACAGTTTCTGAACAGGTGAAGGGACTTTCGGACCGCAACTATCTGGCACCTGATCATGGAATGTTATTCGTATTCGACCACGAAGACTACTGGGGGTTCTGGATGACGGAAATGAAATTTCCTTTAGACATAATTTGGTTCAACGCAAACCGAAGTGTAGTTTTCATCGAAACGAATCTCGAGCCGTGCACTCCGAAAAGTTGTCCAATATACATCCCAACTGCTGTATCGATGTACGTGTTGGAAGTTAACGCAGGTTTTGTTGCGGCTCATGACATCTCCATCGGGACAACTTTCATCTACCTCTCGTACTGAGGATCGCGCCGTTGAAGGTGAGAGTTTACTTTCTTCGGAAGACGAAGGATCCGGAGACTTCCGAGCTTGCAGACCATCCTTTTGAAGGTTGGATGTTGAATAACATGTATGATCTTGTTTGGGAAGCCGAGTTCAAGACACTCATAACTCCGGACTTAATCGCATTCAAGTTTGATTTGGAACCCACCCCATTCGGGATTCCGTTCAAAAGCAAGGTCGCTAGATCAAAGCTTGAGCCCGGCGACGTGGTTCAAATTGGATCAGCGCATCATTTGCGTCTCGCGATAGGATTTCGCGAACTAAGACTCTGATTCAGCGCACTATTCGGTTTTCACACTACCAAGTCGTTCAAGAGCATGAACGGTACCGCTGCGGAAGTGTCGCTCATTCCAGCCGGAAACTAACTTAAAGAGCCCAGTGAATTTAACATTCCAGCTTGCAGTTATTTGTTGGTCCTTCACATTGATTTTCTGGGTTCCTATGAATGGACCTGAATAGTACGCAAGCGTCATCACGCGGTTCTCGTTATCGACTGCGACTTCAGCCTTCCCGACTCCTCCGAACGCAAAACGCACAGAAACATCTAGCGATCCCGTGGGTTTCTTTTCAACTATTTGTATAGACTTTGTCCCGTGCCAAAAACGCGGGATAGCTTCCACGTCTGAAGCTCGTTTCCAGACTTCGTCAGGAGTATGAGTAAATTTGAGTGATTCTGTGAACTGCAAATCTCATTCTCATCCAAGTCATCCGTTGATGCGGTATCATACCATCTTACGCGTTCGATTAGACGTTGTGTTATGCTTGTTTGCGTATATCGAAAACAACTACGGAGACACGTTTTCCACATCTTTGGCAGAAGATGAAATTCTGGAGTGTTTGCCCGACTTCCGTGATTACAGATGTGTCAAATGCATCGTACTTACTGTCGAACTTGGCTTTACACTCCAAGCATCTTAGTTTGACATGGGTTATCTTCTCACTCATCAGTTATACTTCTCAACTTGCACGGACTCTGGTCGTATAATTGAAACCTTTCGGTCACTCGATCATTGTTCGGCCCAAGTTCTACCAGCTCAACGCATACTCGCTAGTCCCCAATCATCTTGTGCAGAATGCGATTTCATTTTGGGACGGATAAATTAAATTCCTCATTATGTCAAAACCAGGTTGATTGATTTGAAGAAGGATAGCTCTGCGTCGGCGTCGCTTCAACATTTAGTGTTCTATCCGTCGGAATCACGAACGAGTTATCCTACCATCGTTGCTCTTCATGGTCGGGGAGCAGACTATTCCGACCTCCCGCCCCTCATCGAAGCGTTGAATATTCCTGGGCTTCTCGTGATCGCCCCGCGAGCACCATTCACATTTATGAACGGCGGTTTCGCTTGGTATGAACTGCAAGACGAAGGCATTCCTAGTTCAGAATCGTTCGTCACAAGTTTGAATCGTCTTCGTAAATTTCTGAAAGAGATCAGGGGAATCTATCCGGTGGACGATAAGAGGGTCTTCCTGCTCGGTTTCAGCCAGGGGACGGTCATGGCGTACGCGGCCGGATTACAGGACCATAAGGCGTTCAGAGGAATAGTTGCCCTCAGCGGATACATTCCAACCAGATCAGGATTATCGCTTCAACTAGAGGACCTATCCGGATTGGCAGTGTTCATTTCTCACGGAACCGATGACGAACTGATTCCAGTACGGTACGGCCGCGAGGCAGCCAAAATATTGACCCAAGCGCGAGCGGACGTGCTTTATAGAGAATACGCTATGGGGCATCAAATTATTGACGAAACTATCC
>Ga0074045_10004260_pt1 | contig 12708 bp, 10 predicted proteins | sample BogForMeECP23OM2_FD_94442 | JGI IMG/M metagenome (GOLD analysis project Ga0074045, IMG submission 94442) | Bog forest soil microbial communities from Calvert Island, British Columbia, Canada - Bog Forest MetaG ECP23OM2 | ecosystem: Environmental > Terrestrial > Soil > Wetlands ... | reverse complement strand
CTAAAAGACTGCGGGAATGACGCGCCTTACGTCTATTTCTTCATCACGACAACTGTAATTTCTCGTTGCACTGTCTTCATTTCATGTATTCCTCTCATCTTTCATGAAACTTTTGACATTATCCTGCACTGGCCCCAGCACGATCCATGGAGTGAGCATCTCCATGAGCGTCAAGCCGCCGTGCCGATATACGGATTGAGCCAAAATTGTCCCTGGTCCTCTTTCTTTGAAGCGGCGGCTGAGTCCCCTGGGAACTTTATGCAAGTCCTCTGAAAGATAAGTCAACTCGAAAAACTTTTGAGCGTTCCGTTCCAGACAATCGGCCTGTCCTGATCGTAGCCGTTCAAGATCAATTACTCCATCAAGTGATTCGGTTGAGATATAACGCCTTTTAATCATAATTAAAGAATACATAAGAATTCTTGACTTGTCAAGAAATATATTGCACTTAACTGTCAAGTGGCTCTTGCGTCAGGATATGGCAAGGTTTTTCTCGTAAATTCAAGCCCCGAAAACGCAAGGTTCCCGTGGCAAGACCCCGGGATGTGACAATTATAAGTAAATCCGACTCGTATGGAAATATCAATCCAGTTGCTCTCGCGAACGTTTCTCTCTATCTTTTGGAATTATGACCGTTATCCTGGTACCGGCATTTTGAGTACCGGATATCCGCAATTCTCCGTTGCAAATCTTTACACGCTCCCGCATCCCCAGGAGGCCGAATGAATTGGCCTTTGACATATGCTCCTCAGTAATGCCGACACCATTGTCGGCAATCTCAAGCATGATAACGCCGCCCCGATCACTTAATGTCACAGTAACCTTTGTCGCCTGTGCATGCCGAAGTACATTGCTTAGTGACTCCTGAAAGATTCTGAAAAGAGCGATAGCGTGCTTTCCGTCAACAGTAATGTCATTGGGAACCAGATTAACCTTGCATTCAATTCCGCTTCTTTTCTGGAATTCCTGGGCCTGCCACTCGATTGCCGCCCCAAGACCAAGATGGTCCAGTACTGACGGTCTCAACTCCGTGCATAGCCTTTTCACTGTTTTTATGGTCTCATTAACAAGCTTCAAATCAGCTTTTATCAGTTCCGCAAGTGTTTCAATCCCCTGATTGGCTGCCACTTGCTTGTCCATAAGAGACAAGTCAATTTTTAAAGCAGTCAGTGTCTGCCCCAGTTCATCGTGTATTTCACGGGCAATCCAGGTCCTTTCTTCTTCTCTCGCGGATTGCAGATGGGCGGCAAGATTCCGCAATTGGTTATGAGACCTCTCAAGTTGCTTGACCGCCTCCCTGCGGTCCGACCTCTCCTTTGCCTCTATCAATGCCCGGCGCACAGATGGTATCAGCCTTGAGATCCTGTTTTTCAGAACATAATCCGTCGCTCCGGTCTTGAGCGTTTCGATGGCCAGTTCTTCGCCCATCGTACCCGAGATAAAAATAAACGGTATACCTGGACATCTTTCTTTTGAGATAGCAAGCGCGGAAAGCCCGTCAAAGCCAGGCAAGGAATAGTCGGCAAAGATCATATCAAATCCGCCGCCATCGATGGCCTCGATAAAGGCATCACTTGTTTCTACCCCGAATATTTTACAGGCTATGCCTTCCTGATCAAGGGCAGATTTGACGAGTTCGACGTCGAGGGGTTCATCTTCAAGGTACAGAATTCTAAGAAACGATTTCATCGAAACAGTTCCTTTATTGCATGCAGCTCACTTTCTTATGCACACCCGTTGACCCGCCGCGGTTCGATGACAATCGCCCAATAAGCCCCTATACGTTTTATTACATCAATAAACTGGTGGAAATCAATCGGCTTTACTACATAACTGTTTGCGCCCAGCTTGTAACCCTCGGCTATATCCCGATCTTCGTTGGATGAAGTAAGGATTACAACCGGCAAACACCTGAGCTTTTCGTCGGTCTTGATCAGCCTGAGTACCTCAAGGCCGTCTATCTTGGGCAGCTTAAGGTCAAGCAGGACCAGGGCGGGCCACCCGTCTGTCCTGCCTGCAAACTTTCCACAGCAGTTGAGATAATCCAGCGCTTCTTCTCCATCACCAACTGCCACGACCCGATTGGCCAGACTGTTTTCAGCAAGACCTGTGATGATCAGCTCTGAATCATATGGATCGTCTTCGACAAGCAAAATATGTTTAAGTTCCGGCATGCTTATGTCTCCTTTATTTTTGGAAGAGTAAAGTAAAATGCGGCGCCCTGTCCCACAGCGGCTTCGGCCCAGACTCTCCCGCCATGGCGGGCTATAATGCGCTGCACATTCGCAAGTCCAATGCCTGTGCCTTCAAATTCGGTCTGCGTATGGAGACGCTGGAATACACCGAAGAGTTTATTCGCATATTTCATATCAAATCCTGCGCCGTTGTCTTTGACAAAAAAGATAAATTCTTCCTGGTCCTCTTTATATCCAATCCTGATTTCAGCACGGGGACGGATACTCGTATATTTAACCGCATTAGAAATAAGATTAGCAAGCACCAGGCTCAGCATCGATTGGTCGCCATATACGTCAGGCAGCGCATCGATATCCCATATAATGTCCCTCCCTTTCGTTTCATGCTGAATATCGCCGACAACAGCTTTAACCAGAGTGTTAAAACTTATTTTCCCCTTTCGCATCTCTACACGCGCGATGCGTGAGAAGGCGAGCAGATCATCGATAAGCGTCCCCATCTTTTTTGAAGCCCCGGATATCGCTTCCATATAATGGCTGATTTGGACGTCAGTGTAGTCCCCCAGCCTTTGTTCCAGCAGTTTCACAAAGCCTGACATATGACGCAGAGGGGCGCGAAGATCATGAGAGACTGAATAGCTGAAGCCTTCCAGCTCCCGGTTGGCCGCAACAAGCTCTGAATTCCTGGCGGCTATATCCCGATTCAGTGCAACTATGGCCTTCTCGACATTCTTGCGCTCCTTAATTTCGTTTTCAAGATCAGAGTACAACCCTCGTAATTTCGCGGTCATTACATCGAATGCATCTGAGAGTTCGGCAAACTCGTCATCGCCTTTGACATCGATCTTATGATCTAGGTTTCCGCCGCCGATCACCATGGCGCCGTCGCGGAGACGTCGTATGCGGTCCGTGATCGTCCGGCCCATTATCCATGAATTAATCACTGTTGTGGCCGTCAGGATCACGAAAACAATTATGATACCGGCGCCCGCAAGTCTGAAGGCTGAATCGCGGGCTCTCCGGCTCGCCTCCAGCAGCTGTCGCCCATCTGTGACAAATTCATAAACCCTCATGTTCAGCCGGCTGAGCAGTCTGGTTTCGATCACCCGGGAGAGGTCGGCACTGTACGCATGAGACCCCGCCTTTTCCCGGTTTTTCACGATGCCGGAGAAGATTTTACCGATCGACTCATTATCTTTGAGCATCTCGGCCAGGGCCTTAATGTCTTCGGGCTCCAGGAATCTTTCGGATGCCGACTTCAGAAGTCTGCCTATCTCCTCATGCTTGGCAAACCATTGCTCTTTGGCCCTCTCGTTGCTGTTCGATATATAATCATTTTTGAGGGCAACTCTTTCAAGGGCGCTGGTTATTATTTCTCCGGCGATTTTTCCTTTGCCGTTAGCATTATTCAGGCGGTACAGCGCCAGGGAAAGAATAAGAAGAATGATGAAAGCCGTCACTACTGAAATAACGGAGTTTATTTTCAACCTCTGTCTAACCTGCACGTTTTCGCCTTACCTTATTATTCTTACCGCTTTCGGTTTGACTGACGTCAGACCGCCCAGGTAGATAAAGTTTAGATAGTTGGGAATTTTTGTTGCATGGGTCAGCCTGTTTGTTATCGCCCATTGCGATTCGTCTTCAAGCGATAGAAGCAGTGATTGGTCGAGCGTCACACTGAAAGTATTGTTGGCCCACATCCCGCCAAGCAAGTCTAGTTGCATATGCCGGAAATCCGCAACGATCTTTTGCGCTTCGGAGGGATGATGCATGACGAATTCCTCAGCCTTAAGCAGCGCTCGGAGCAATTTTGTGACCCGCGCAGGGTTCTTGCGGATGCTTGCCTGAGTCGCGACAACATTTGAGGTCTCGATATAAATATCTTCATCATAAAACGTTACGCCCTTGTCACCCAACTCCTTCTGCGCCTGCCCCAAAAACGGGGACCATGCCGAGGCAGCGTCAATGTAACCGCTGACAAGGGCCTTGGGGATTTCTTCGGGCTTGAGGTCCACAATTGTCACATCTTGCCTTGCCATGCCGTGGATGGCGAGAAAGGTGTCCATGAAGAACTCGCCGTTGGTCCCCAAATTAACCCCAATTTTTTTTGCCTTCAAGTCCCTCGCCGTGCTGATACCCCTGTCTTTTCTTGCGACAATGGCAGCATTCCTGTCGGAACTTTGGATTCCGGCGACTATCGATATCTTCTGTCCGTTCATGATTGCAAACATGATGGGCGTTTCGGCTACGGTGGCAAAATCGGCCTTCCCTTCCAGCAGCTCATCGAGCGCGGCTTTACCGGATGAATAGAAGAGCGGAGTCACCTCCAGTCCTTCGGACCGGAAATATCCCTGCGCCTGCGCAATGTCTGCAAGCACCGTGAATGGCGGAGCATTATAGGCAATGGTTAATTTTTCCGGCGGTCCGGCAGGCTTATTATCCGTACGCCCGCAGGCCGGGAAACAGGCGCTAATAGCCAGCGCTGATACGACAACCGCAATCCTGATCAGTAAAGGTCGCATATATCCCGGTCGAGCAATGATGCTCCTGGCTGCTCCTCCTCCATATAGAGATGCTATAGCAAAGTTTAGCGCAGTAAGACTATTTTTGATATCAAAGGTATATTATCAAAAGGTAAAACCTAATTACAATTACAATTCCATGAATTTTCAGTTGTAAAACAGAGCAAAGAACGTTTTTGCCGTACAATAAATCAAATGGAACATCAGCGTTTTAAAGACAGTTTCGAGTGTTCGGCACCTCTTTTTTTTCCACATATAGAAAGCTGACAGCCTGCTAAGCTATAATATGAATAATTTGATGAATATATTGATTGTGGACGATCATGCTGTTGTACGTGCCGGGCTGAGACAAATTATTTCCGGAGTCTCTGACATGGCTGTTGCGGACGAAGCCGATAGCGCTGTCGAAGCGCTTGCCAAAATACGGAAAAAAGTATATTCGATGGTAATCCTGGATATCTCCATGCCCGGTAAAAGCGGGCTCGATGTTTTAAAGGAAATAAGAAATGAACATCCCAGGCTTCCTGTTCTGATGCTGAGTATGTACCCTGAAGACCAGTATGCTATGCGGGCCTTGCGCTCGGGAGCAGCAGGGTACATGACTAAGGACAGCGCGCCTGAAGAACTGGTGACAGCCATACGCACTGTGGCTGCAGGAAGGAAATATATAAGCTCTGATCTTGCAGAAAGACTCGCCTTCAATCTCGAAGCCGACATGAAAAAGGAGCCGCATGAAATCCTCTCGGACAGAGAGTATCAGGTATTGTGCACGATCGCATCCGGCAGGACTGTGAGCGAAATTGCGGACCAGCTTTCCCTAAGCGTCAAGACAATCAGCACATACAGGAGCCGCATTCTTGAAAAAATGCAGCTCAAGAACAATGCTGAATTGACAAATTACGCCATACGAAACCACCTTATAGACTAAGTGCCCGCCCTAAAGTATCAATTTTTCAGTATTGCTTCTTGTCTTTTCCCCATTTCCATATTAGAATATAGAAAAAAGGATGTGTCATCCGGGAGGGACAGATGGATATTTTTGCATATGCCATGCAGATGGAGAAAGACGGAGAGATATATTACCGGGAGCTTTCGGCCCAGACAAAAAATAAAGGCATAGAAAACATCCTCACGAGACTTGCAGATGCAGAGGTTATCCATTACAACATTTTCCAGGCCATGAAAAGGAATGAAGAGATTCTGGAGATTGATTCAAAGAGTCTTGAAGACATTAAGAACATCTTTGCCCGGCTGAAGGAAGACGGCCAGTCCGAGGGCGCTTCGACTCAGGTCGTCCTTTACCGCAAAGCACAGGACCTTGAGAAAAAAACCAGAGATTTTTACCTCGAAAAAGCTGAAGAGTCAAAGGACAAGATCGAAAAAGCCATTTTCCAGAAAGTGGCTAATGAGGAAAAAAAGCATTATCTCATTCTCGGAAACATTATCGATTTCGTGGAGAAACCAGACACGTGGCTTGAGAATCCCGAGTGGTATCGTATAGAAGAATAGTAAATTAACTGCAGGGGCCGCCCCTGTGACGGCCCCTGCAAAATTATTCTGCAGCCTTCCATTTCGCCATGTGTTTCAGATATTCCCATCTCCTCTTAACATCAGCCTCGGCCTTTATCATGAGTGCGGCAGCCAACTCAGGGTTGCCCGCCCTCAAGGCCTTGTAACGGTTCTCTTTATAAGCATATTCCTCGAAGGTAATTGTCGGCTCCTTGCTGTCGACGACAAGCGGGCTCTTGCCTTGCGTCTCGAGTACGGGGTCATACCGGTAAAGGGGCCAGTGGCCGCAGGCCACGGCTTTTTTCTGTTCTTCGATGCCTTTGCTCATATCAATACCCTGTGCAATGCAGGTCGCATAGGCGATGATCAGCGACGGGCCACCGTAGGCCTCGGCCTCAGTGAATGACTTTACGGCCTGGGCCGGACTTGCGCCGAATGCAATCTGGGCTACGTACACGTTTCCGTAAGTCGCCATAATGAGACCGATGTTCTTTTTCGGCGTCCTCTTCCCGCCGGCTGCAAACTGGGCGGTAGCAGCAAGAGGGGTGGATTTGGACATTTGTCCTCCTGTATTGGAGTAGACCTCGGTATCGAGAATGAGAATGTTTATGTTTTCCCCGGAGGCCATGACATGGTCGAGCCCCCCGTAGCCTATATCATAGGACCACCCGTCCCCGCCTATAGCCCATACGGATTTCCTGACGAGGTAATCGGCCAGGGATAGCAGGCTCCTGGCCTCGAGAGAATTATCTTTCGAGAGTATACTTTTCAATTCCACGATGCGGGCCCTCTGTTGTTCGATCTTTTCCAGATTCGACTGTTCTGCATTTTTTATCGAATCGAAGAGTTCGCGCGTGCCTGCATATGCGGGATTCCGGGCCAGTTTTTCGATAAGTTCCAGGGCCTGCGCATTGAACTTGTCAACAGTCAGCCTCATACCCAGGCCGAATTCGGCATTATCTTCGAACAGGGAATTTGACCACGCAGGCCCCCTGCCGTCGGCCCGTTTTGTATACGGCGTGGTAGGCAGGTTGCCGCTGTAAATTGATGAACATCCGGTCGCATTGGCTATGAGCAGGCGGTCTCCGAAAAGTTGAGTAAGCAGTTTCAGGTACGGTGTTTCCCCGCACCCCGCGCAAGAGCCGCTGTATTCAAAGAGAGGTTTCACGAATTGGCTTCCCTTGACTGTCGATATGTTGTACCTGGAAGGCTCCGTTTCAGGCAGACCGAGAAAGAATGAGTAACATTCCGCCTCCTGTGCCCTTAGCAACTCCTGGGGTTGCATGTTGATGGCCTTGAAATCCGGGACCTTCTTGCCCTCAGCGTCTTTTTTGAAGCCAGGACAGTTAAACACACAGGAGCCGCACCCGGTGCAGTCCTCAGGCGCCACCTGGACCGTAAATTTCAGGCCCTCCAGTTCCTTCCCCTTGGCATTAACGGATTTGAACCCCGAAGGCGCGGATTTGAGGAGGGCCCCGTCGTAGGCCTTGATCCTTATCGTCCCGTGCGGGCAGACAAAGGAGCACTGGCCGCACTGAATGCAGATATCAGGCTCCCATACAGGGATATGCACCCCGATGTTCCGTTTTTCATATTGCGTGGTCCCGGTCGGCCATGTGCCGTCAGCCGGCATTGCGGAAACAGGCAGGCCGTCGCCCTTGCCGGCGATTATCTTCGCCGTTACATTCCTGACAAACTCAGGCGCAGTTTCGGGCACAGGAGGCTTCAGCCGTATCGTGCTCGTGACTTTTTCAGGGATGGGCACTTCAACGATATTTTGAAGGGCACTATCCACAGCTGCATAGTTCATTTCGACAACAGCTTCTCCCTTCTTCAGGTATGTCCTCTTGATTTCGCCTTTGATCGCCCTGATAGCATCGTCTTTAGGAATTATTCCCGAGATAACGAAGAACGCCGTCTGCATTATCATATTGATCCTTCCCCCGAGACCAATCTCCTCGGCCAGCGACATGGCGTCGATAATGAAAAACTTCATGCGCTTCGCAATGAGCTGCTCCTGCACTTCAACCGGCAGGGTGTCCCATATCTTGTCTTTGGGATGCGCGGTAGTCAGCAGGAAGGTGGCCCCTTTCTCAGCGTGTGACAGCATGTCATATTTTTCGAGGAACGACGGATTATGGCATGCTATGAAGTCGGCTGTTGACAGGAGATATGGATTGAGTATCTTGTCCTTGCCGAAACGGAGGTGAGATGTGGTGATAGAGCCAGACTTCTTGGAGTCATAGACAAAATAACCCTGGGCAAAATTGTCTGTTACAGAGCCGATGATCTTTATTGTATTTTTGTTCGCCCCGACCGTGCCGTCGGCGCCCAGCCCATAAAACATGGCCTTGTAAGAGTCTTTCCCCTCGACGGTAAAAGATTCGTCATAGTCGAGGCTGGTCCCTGCGACGTCGTCGTTTATACCCACAGTAAAATGGTTCTTCGGTACAGGCCGTGAAAGATTATCAAAGGCCGCTTTTGCCATCGCCGGAGTGAACTCCTTCGATCCAAGGCCGTAGCGGCCTCCTACAATCCTGGGGTACGTCTTGAACCGCGAGGTCCCTTTTTCCATCGCCTCGCCGATTGCAGTCCTCACGTCGAGATAGAGGGGCTCGCCGATCGCGCCCGGCTCCTTTGTACGGTCCAGGACAGCCATAGCTTTCACGCTGCCTGGAATAGCCTGAGCAAAGGCATCGGTATCAAAGGGCCTGAAGAGCCTGACCTGGACCAGTCCCAGCCTTTCCCCTTTTGTGTTCAGAGCATTGATAGTACTGAGCACGGTTTCCCCTCCCGAACCCATAATCACGATCACGCGCTCGGCTTCAGGGTGGCCGTAGTAATCAAACAGGTTATATTGTCTGCCCACCACGTCTGCAAACTTGTTCATGGCCTTCTGAACTATCGAAGGCGTTTCATTATAGAATTTGTTCACTGTTTCCCTTCCCTGGAAAAAGACGTCCGGGTTCTGGGCAGTGCCCCGCAGCACAGGACGGTCAGGTGTGAGACCCCTCATGCGGTGGGCTATCACAAGGTCAGTGTCTATCATAGCTCTCATGTCGTCAAAGGTCAGCTCCTCGATCTTCTGTTCCTCATGAGACGTTCTGAAACCGTCAAAGAAGTGAACAAAGGGGACCCTCGATTCAAGGGTTGCGGCCTGGGCAATAAGCGCAAAGTCCATCGCCTCCTGAACATTCTGTGAGCAAAGCATCGCAAACCCGGTGGCGCGGGCAGCCATGACATCTGATTGGTCGCCAAAGATGCTGAGCGCCTGCGCAGCCAGGGAGCGGGCCGTCACGTGAAAGACCGCCGACGTAAGCTCGCCGGCTATCTTGTACATGTTCGGTATAATCAAAAGGAGGCCCTGCGATGCAGTAATCGTAGTGGTCAGCGCCCCGGTAGTCAGGGAACCGTGGACCGAACCGGCAACACCAGCCTCCGACTGCATCTGGCTGACTCTCGGCACAGAACCCCATATATTCACCTGGCCCGCAGCAGACTTTGCATCGCATATCTCAGCGATGGGAGATGAAGGGGTTATGGGGTAAATAGTTATGATCTCATTCACAGCATGGACAACATGGGCGCACGCAGTGCAGCCGTCAACGGTTATCATTCTTCTTGCCATATTTTCCACTCCTTTTTTTCAAGTATTTTATTATAATAGCACACATTAGAGGGATTTTTAAGCGGCATCAGGTCGGGTCAGGCTTTCATCAGGATCTTAATGCTGCAGAGACAAAGCCGATTCATATTCTTCCCATAGCCGTTCTTTCATGGTATCCGACTTTATAAAATCCCAGGGCAGTATTTCCTCGAAACCCCTCTTCCTGAAGAGATAAAAATCAATATCTATTCCGGTTTCGGAACAGGCCTTTTTCATATTATCGTTCTTCGACATCGCCTCAATGACCTTGAATACCCTGCGGTCTCCCCTGGCAAAGAGGCCCTGCAGGTATGCATATTTGGGCACATCGTGAAAGACTTTTACGTTTCCGTCGCTCCTGAGCGTTTTTTTGATAAACTTAAGCTTTTCTTTTACGACGCCGGGAGGTCCCATGGCATGCCACTGAAAAGGCGTGAACGGCTTCGGCACAAACGTACTGATACTCAATACGAGAGTGCCTCTCTTTGAGGTACGCCTGATTTTTCTTGCCAGCTCTACGATCCCTGAAATATCTTCCTGCGTTTCAGTGGGCAGCCCTATCATGAAGTACAGCCTTAGGTTCTCTACACCGGTTTGGAGTATGCGCGCCGAGGTCTCCAGTATATCGTTCTCGGTGACTTTTTTATCTATTACCTTGCGCATTCGTTCGGTCCCGGCCTCGGGCGCGATTGAGATACTCTTATGCCCCTTGAGGAGTTCGACCAGTTCCACACTTTTCGCGGAGGCCCGCAAAGAAGTGATCGAGAAGTCAACACCCCGTATGCCCAATACTTCTTTTATATGTGCGTAATCGGTTAAAGAAGGTCCTATCAGTCCTACTTTGCCCGTGTATTGTTTCGCACGCAGGATTTCATCCTTAATATCGGGAATTGCCTTCTTTCTCAGCGGGCGATACATATGCCCGACAAGACAGAACCTGCAACTCCACGGGCATCCGCGCATGGCCTCTATAAGATACATATTGGAAAATTCAGATTCCGCACTGACAATTGCAGTGGTGACTGACGCCGATGAGAGTCCTCCGAAATACCGTCTCATCACTGTTACCGGGGCCTCGTGCAACGGAACTCTTTCGGCGAGTGTGCCGTCATTATGATACTGCACGGCGTAGTAATCAGGCACGTAGACTCCCTCAATGGAAAGGGCCGTTTTTTTTGCGGCCTCCTTGACCTGGCCCGTGTGCATTGCCGCCTTGTATTTTTCCATAAACTCATTTAGAGACTCTTCCGCATCTCCTATAAACATAACATCAAATACCGGCGCAACGGGTTCCGGATTAAATGAGGGGCATACGCCTCCGGCGATCAGCAGCGGGTGAAAGCGGTCCCGCATGGACGACAGGAACGGTATTTTTGCAGCGTCAAGAATTCTTAGTATATTAGGGTAGTCATTTTCAAAAGGAACAGAAAAAGCCGCTATATCAAATGTTGAAACAGGCCTCTTCGATTCAAGGGAAAAAAGCGGAGTTCCAGTCTTTTTATGCAGCACCAGGTCCTCTTCATCAGGCAGGAAGGCCCGCTCGCAGACCACATCATCTCTTGAGTTAAGCAGGCCGTAAACACCTTGAAAACCGAGATTGGCCATGCCGACCCTATAGGTGTTAGGGTAGATCAGACATATGGATATCCTTCCGCCAGGGTCTTTAAAAGCCGTGCCTTGCTCAGCGGAAAGGAATGCGTCGGCTTTTTCTATAAGGGCGCGGTTCATAGATTAAAATGTTGAATTTTCAATGCTGAATATTGAATTAAGGAAATTAAATTTTATTTTTACCACAATTCAAAATTCAAAATTTAACATTCAAAATTTGTTGACTCACTTACGTCTTCTTTCTCAAAAAAGTCGGTATATCGAAAACATCCTCGACAGGAAACACAGAATTATTTTTTAATTCAGGATGCTCATTGCCGTCCTGCTCCAAAGGTCCCTGCCCGCCTGAAGCAGCCTGTTGCTTTGTCAAAGGAAGGGTTGCGGGATGCTCGGCAGGTTTTGTTAGTCCCTGCCCGGTAATTTCTACAACAGATACTTCCGGCTCTTTCGGATAGTGATATTCCCCTATATTCTTTGACAATACTCGCTCTGAGCCTCTCAGGCAAACGGGATCTTTTTTCGGTGTCCACTTCCTGATCTGAGGCAGCTCGGCCTTTTCAACCCTGTCCTCAAGACCTGTGGCGATTACCGTGACCTGCACCCCGTTCTCCATATCCGGATTTATGACCGCGCCAAGAATGATATTAGCCTCATCATGAGAAGAATCATGGATCAACGAAGCAGCCTCCTGAACAGAATCGAGTGACATGGTCAAACCGCCCGTTATATTGATCAGAATACCCTTGGCCCCTTCAATTGATGATTCTTCAAGGAGAGGGTTGGAGATTGCCTTTTTGGCGGCGTCGAAGGCCCCTCTTTCGCCTTCTCCGCTGCCCATACCGATTACCGCCCTGCCGGCTTTTTGCATTATCGCCTTTACATCCGCAAAATCAAGATTGATAAGACCGGGGACCAGTATCAAATCGGAAATCCCCTGTATCGCCTGCCTAAGGACATCATTGGCAATTGAGAATGACTTCAGCAGGGGAGTGCCTTTTTCAACTACCAGATGTATCCGGTCATTGGGAATAACGATAAGCGTATCGACGCACTTTTTAAGCTCTCTTATGCCTTCTTCTCCATTCATAGCGCGCTTTCTGCCCTCGTAGTAAAAAGGCCTGGTCACGACGCCGACGGTGAGAATCCCCAACTCCTGCGCCAGGTTGGCAATAACCGGAGCAGCACCGGTACCGGTGCCTCCGCCCATACCGGCGGTAATAAATATCAT
>Ga0074045_10004259_pt1 | contig 12710 bp, 11 predicted proteins | sample BogForMeECP23OM2_FD_94442 | JGI IMG/M metagenome (GOLD analysis project Ga0074045, IMG submission 94442) | Bog forest soil microbial communities from Calvert Island, British Columbia, Canada - Bog Forest MetaG ECP23OM2 | ecosystem: Environmental > Terrestrial > Soil > Wetlands ... | reverse complement strand
GCCAGCGCATGTCCCGCCGGAACCGCGCACTCCCTGGCAATCCGCAGAAGCAGCGAACTTGCGCGCTGCATTTCCTGCTTCAACAGCCAGGGCGCAGTGTTCTCGGAATCCGATTTCAAGGAATTCGAGCACACTAACTCGGCAAAATCAGCCGTCTGATGCGCTGGAGTAGCGCGAACTGGACGCATCTCAAATAACTCAACTTGCAGGCCTCGCTGAGCACACTGCCAAGCGGCCTCCGTTCCGGCCAGCCCCCCTCCGATGATCCGAACGGGCCTGTTCATGAGGCTCCCCGGCGCTCGTAAAAGCGCCCCGGAGGTGGCATTGGATTACAAATAGTCGGGGAAAACGGCATGAAGGCAGAATACATCAGCCGAGGGCGGGCTGACGTTCCGGGGTGTAGCGCGGCTAATCGGGATGATCTGTTTTCGAGATGATTCTGTGACCAAGATGAGTGATCCGGACGATCTATCTTCGGGACGATCTATTTTCGGGACGATCTATCTTCGGGACGATCTATGATAAGAATATTCTTCTCATCATCCTGGGATCATTTCTGGAGAATTCCGTAGCCTGGAGGACTTAATGGCGCGCATCGGCTTGATCGAACCAGAGGCTGCATCCGCGGAAGTCCGTGAGATTTACGAGGGCACGCTTCGCGGCAAACCTGGCAACGTGCAGAAAGCCCTGGCTCATCGTCCCGAGATGCTTAAGCATTTTCTAAGCTTCTATGCCAGCGTGGGACGCTCCCTCGATCGCAAATTGTACGAACTGATCTACCTGCGTGTCTCTCTCATCAATGGATGCCACTATTGCACGCAACACCACGTCGCGTCGTCAAAACGCGCCGGCCTCACCACGGAAGACTGGATAGCCCTGCGGGAAGGGAATTATTCGCGCTATGGCGAGAGAGAGCGGGCGGCGCTGACTTACGTCGAGAAGTTGACTCGCTCGCCCGGCGAAATCTCCGATTCAGACTTCGGCGAACTGAAGAAGAATTTTTCCGACCCCGAGATTGTGGATATCCACATGCTCGCCGGCCTGGCTAATTTGACCAACCGGCTTACGGATCCTCTGGGGCTGGAGGTGGAGTTTCCCGCGGAAAAGATCTAAGAAGTAAAGAAGTCAGAAGTCAGAAGTCAGAAGTCAGAAGTCAGAAGTCAGAAGTCAGAAGTCAGAAGTCAGAAGTCAGAGGTCAGAGGTCAGAAGTCAGAAGTCAAAGGTCAGAAGTCAGAGGTCAGAAGTCAGAGGTCAGAAGTCAGAGCGTCAGAAGTCAGAAGTCAGAAGTCAGAGGTCAGAAGTCAGAGGTTCAGTTTTGCATTTTGCATTCTGACTTCTTACTTTATCTACAGAATCTCGCGAATGTCGCCAACTCTCCTGGTCACCCGCTGGCGATCAAGATACTCGAGCAGCGGAATGGCATACTTGCGGGTCACTCCGATCAGTTCCTTGAAATGCGCAACGTCAATCTGCAGCGACTTCTTCTTATAGGCCGCAATCTGGCGGCGCACTTCTTCCAGAGCGCTGCAATGGAAAACCAGTTCGTCGGAGATTTTGATCAGCACCTTGTCGCGCAACAGGAGAGTCACGATTTTCTGTGCCCGGGTTTTGTCGATCCTCAGCCCACCGAGGACCTCCTGCAGAGCGGGCACCTGCACGCCAGCGGCGGCAAAGGCGTCTTCGATCTTCTTTTTCGACTCCGCCTCTTCGTCCTTCAAGACGACGCCGCGCCCCGGCAGTCGCACTACATCGCCGAGTACCTCAAGCTTTTTTTCCAGCAGCAACTGGGCCACGGCCGCTCCGAAGACCTCCGGGGGGGCGTCCACCAGGACCCGCAATTCTTCTTTGCCCACTCCGGTCGCGAGGGGATTCCGACTGTGAAAATCGCTAAGGACATTTATCAGGTACGACTTCAGCTCTTGCAGCGCCGGCGAATGTAGAAACAGGTCGTCCACTCGAACCACTTCACCAGAACGCACCGTCTGAACCAGTTCAGCTTCGATCGCTCGTCTCGTCCAGCTGGTTTCGGCGACTAACTTCGCCATGGAAATACCTTGGCGGTGTCGCCGCGCGATGCGGGCTCGCAGAATCGCATCCGGAGTGCCCTCTGCCAAAATCTTCAGGAAGTCTCTGACTCCCGGCATGCGAGTAATTGGAGCCGCATCCAGCACCAGACCTCCTCCAATGGTTATTACGGGGGAAAATTGGCGGATGATGAATCGGTCTCCGGGTAAGAGCAATGCCGCCTGCGGCAGCTTGAGCCGCGCCCAAGCCTCAGCCCCGGGAGAGAGTTGCCCGGCGTCGTGGAGGGCAACTTCCGCGACTGTTTCCATGGTGTAGGAATGAAAGTGCACTCTGGCGCGATGTTTCAGCGGCCGGGGCGCAGAAGGCAGCAGACGGAGGCGCACGTCGACCCGGCGCGCGATTTCGAATGTGGAGGGGGGAGCCAGAGTCATGCCCCGGGCCAAGTCTGACGTGCTCACGGCAGCCAGGTTCAGGGCAGTTCTTTCTCCTGCGAGGGCAGCATCGGCGCTTTGTCCGTGCACTTGTATTCCGCGCACACGCACTCTGCGCCCGGTGGGGAAAACTTCCAGTTCATCCTCGGGGTGAACGGTCCCGGCCACCAGCGTTCCGGTGACGACTGTGCCGAAGCCCTTCATGGTGAAAACGCGATCGATGGGCAGGCGAGCGATAGCCGCAGAATCTCTCGGTTGCGAGCGCGCTGCCATCTCCGCCAGCGCTCGTTTTAGGTCATCGAGCCCCGAGCCCGTAAGCGAACTTACCGCGAGCATTGGAGCTTTGGGAGATTCGAGGAATGTGCCCTGCAGAAAGTCCTCAACCTCCAGCCGCACCACTTCGAGGGTCTCGGAGTCTACGAGGTCAGACTTGGTTAACACGGTGATGCCATGTTTGAGGTTAAGCAGTTGCAGAATTTCGAAATGCTCCCGCGTCTGAGGCTTGATAGCTTCGTCGGCAGCGATAACCAGCAACACAATATCGATGCCGCCCACGCCCGCCAGCATGTTGCGTACGAAACGCTCATGGCCGGGGACATCGACAAAGCCCACACGCACTACCTCGCCGTTGGGCGCCGTCAGGTGCATGTGCGCGAAGCCAAGATCGATGGTGATGCCGCGGCGTTTTTCTTCCGCAAGGCGGTCGGCGTCAATGCCGGTCAGAGCTTTCACCAGCGCTGTCTTGCCGTGGTCGATATGGCCGGCGGTTCCAACGATGATGGATTTCATCTGCGTGGATATTACCGGAAACGGAGGCGCTCAATCCCGGCTGAACCCGGGTTTCGAGGCGAAAATGCTTTGAGATTGACTCTATCCATCGCCCCAGCTAAATGCGACAATAGAGATTCCCCATGATCACTTCCACGAGTTCTGCCTTTTCTGCGGAGACCCTCCAGCAGCATGGTCTTACTTCAGAGGAGTACGAAAAGATCAAGCAGCTTCTCGGCGGACGTGAGCCCACGATCACCGAGCTGGGTATTTTCAGCGTGATGTGGAGCGAGCACTGTTCCTACAAATCCTCGCGGGTGCATCTCAGGCGCCTGCCGACGCGCAGTAAGCGCGTGTTGCAGGGACCGGGTGAGAACGCCGGTATCATTGACATCGGCGACGGCTGGGCCTGCGCTTTTAAAATCGAGTCGCACAATCACCCTTCGTTCATTGAGCCTTTTCAGGGAGCGACGACCGGCGTGGGCGGAATCCTTCGCGACATCTTTACCATGGGCGCCAGGCCGGTGGCGGTGATGGATTCGCTGCGCTTCGGGCCGATCGACGGCCCTGGGGGAACAGCCGCCCCCGGCTGTTCTACCGTGCCGGCGGCCGGGCTTCGCCCAGGCCGGACAGCCGAGACGGCTGTCCCTACGCGGGCTGAAATTCACAAGAACCACTCCATCCTAGAAGGTGTAGTGAGCGGTATCGCTTCTTACGGCAATTGCTTCGGCGTGCCGAACCTGGGAGGCGAAACCAAATTCGAGCCCTGCTATTCCGGAAATCCGCTGGTAAATGCGTTCGCCCTGGGATTAGTTCGCAAGGACGAGATTTTTTACGCTCGCGCCGCCGGAGAAGGCAATCCGGTGATCTTCGTCGGCGCCAAGACGGGGCGCGACGGCATCCACGGCGCGACCATGGCCAGCGAGGAGTTCAGCGAGGCATCCGAGGCGAAGCGCCCCAACGTTCAGGTGGGCGATCCTTTTCTCGAGAAGTTGCTGCTTGAGGCCTGTCTCGAAGCGATGCAAACCGGAGCCGGCGCCATTGTTGGGATTCAGGATATGGGCGCGGCCGGGCTTACCTGCTCGACCTGCGAGATGGGTGGGCGCGGCGGAGTCGGCATTGAGATTGAACTCGACCGTGTGCCGCAGCGCGAGACCGGCATGAGCGCCTACGAAATCATGCTCAGCGAGTCGCAGGAGCGCATGCTGCTGGTGGCGCAGAAGGGCCGCGAGCAGGAAGTCTTCCGCATCTTTGAGAAGTGGGGACTCGATGCCGTCGAAGTCGGCAAAGTGACGGCTGACGACAAGCTTCGCGTGCTCCACCACGGCGAAATCGTCGCCGAGATTCCAAATCGAGCCCTCACGGACGATGCGCCCGTGTATAAGCGACCATTGGCGCGCTGGGAGCCTGCCGTACCACGCGAGATGCCGGAGCACATTCAGTTGGGCGGAGTCGGGGACTTCACGCAAACTCTGAAGCGGCTTCTGGCCAGCCCGAATATCTGCGGCAAGCGCTGGGTTTGGCAGCAATACGATCACATGGTGCAGACCAACACAGTCGAAACTCCGGGCGCAGGCGATGCCGGGGTGATTCGCATCAAGAATCCGAATCCAGCTTCGCCCCAACGCGGTCTGGCGATGGCACTCGATGGCAACAGCCGCTGGTGTTACCTCGATCCGCGGTTGGGCGCGATGCACGCCGTCGTCGAGGCCGCGCGCAAGGTGGCATGCTCCGGCGCGACCCCGGTGGGCGCGACCAACTGCCTTAACTTTGGCAATCCCGAGAAGCCTCCTATTATGTGGCAGTTCTCCCAGACGATCGATGGCATCACGAAGGCCTGCGAGGAGTTGGAAATTCCTATCACCGGCGGCAACGTGAGCTTCTACAACGAGACCCTGGGCGAGGGTATTTATCCCACGCCAGTGCTCGGCGTGGTGGGGATTCTGGAGGACGTCAGCAAGGCCGCGAAGATGCATTTTGCCGCTCCCGGACGCACGATTGTGCTATTGCGGGCCGGCGAAGCTGCCGATATCACCGATGTGGAGAGTGAGTTTGGATCGTCGGAATACGCCAAGGAAATTCTGGACACGCTGTGGGGGTACCCTCCGGACCTCGATCTGGAGAAAGAAGCTGCGCTGCAGAAAGCCGTGATCGAGTTGGTTCTGGAAAAGTTAGTGGATTCGGTGCATGACTGCTCGGATGGAGGGTTGGCCGTCGCGCTGGCAGAAAAGGCATTCGCCCAAGGGGTTGGAGCACGAGTGAATCTGACGTCGAACGGGCTTCCAGCGGAGTTTGTGTTGTTCGGCGAGGATGCGAGCCGCATCGTGGTCTCTTGCGACCCGGGGATGGTCGAGCGAATCCAACAAGTAGCAGCCAAATACGGAATCGCCGCCGAGGTGCTGGGGGAGACGATCCCGGAGCGGCTGGAGATCAGCTTGGACGGGCGCGCCGCTGTGTCGGCAACGATTTCAGGGCTGAAGCAGGCTTACGAAGGCGCTTTGGAATCGATGTTGCGGACGGATCCGGAACTAATGGCGGCGGATTGAAGCGAGAACTGGCTTCCACTTGGTCGCTTCGATCCGCTGACAGCCGAGGCGGCTGTCGCCACATGGGTGTTTTGAGCTAATTGCTAAATGCTGACTTCGGATAAATTTCACGACGAGTGCGGGGTGGTCGCGATCTTCGCCCACCCTGAAGCGGAGAAGCTCGCCTACCTTGGCCTGCACGCGCTGCAGCATCGCGGGCAGGAGTCGGCGGGGATTGTCACTTCCGATGGGCTTACTTCACGCGTCCACAAAGCGATGGGCCTGGTCGCGGACATCTTTACGGAGGATGTGCTCTCGAAGATTCGCGGGACCCTGGCCATCGGGCACACGCGCTACTCTACGGCCGGCGATTCAGCGCTCTTGAATGCGCAGCCGATTCTGGTGCAATCGAATAAGGGATCGATCGCCGTGGCGCATAACGGAAACCTGGTGAACGCGATTGAAGTTCGCAGCCAGTTGGAGCGCCGGGGCTCGATTTTTCAGACCAACAGCGATACCGAGGTGATCGTCCACTTAATCGCGCTTTCGCGAGAGGAGACGCTTCCGGAGGCAATTGCGGATGCGCTCCGGCAAGTGGAAGGGGCGTTTTCGCTGGTGGTGATGAGTCCGGACCGGATCATTGCGGCGCGCGACCCGCGCGGCTTTCGTCCGCTGGCCATGGGACGGATCCCGGCTAACCCCGGGCAGAAGCAGGACACGATTGTTTTCGCTTCGGAAACCTGCGCCTTCGATCTGATCGGGGCGACTTACGAGCGCGAAGTAGGGCCGGGGGAGTTGATCGTGGTGGGACCCGAGGGGGTCAGCTCAAGCTTTTATGCCACGGCCGAGCCACAATCGAGTTGCATCTTCGAGCACGTATATTTTTCGCGGCCCGACAGCATGGTGTTTGGCCGCGCGGTGCAGACCAGCCGCGAGGAGTTGGGAAGGCAGTTAGCCCGCGAAGCTCCGGTAGAGGCCGATCTGGTGGTTCCGGTACCGGATTCCGGGGTCACCGCCGCCGTAGGCTACGCCGCCGAGAGCGGCCTTCCGTTTCGCTTCGGTTTGATCCGCAATCACTATGTGGGGCGCACTTTCATCGAGCCCAGCCAGAAGGTGCGTGACTTCGGCGTGAGACTGAAACTGAACCCGGTGCGCTCGCTGCTCGAAGGCAAGCGGGTGGTGCTGATCGACGACTCCATCGTGCGCGGCACCACTAGCCGCAAGATCGTCCGCATGATTCGCAACGCGGGGGCGAGGGAAGTGCATATGCGCATCTCGTGCCCGCCCACGATTTCGCCTTGCTACTACGGCGTGGACACGCCTTCGAAAGACCAACTGATCGCCGCCAATAAATCGGTTGACGAGATTCGACAGTACATTCGGGCGGATTCCCTGGCATTCCTCTCACTCGTGGGGCTTAAGAAAGCTTGTGGAGAAGGCGAAAAAACTTCTTACTGCTCGGCCTGCTACTCGGGCAAGTATCCGACGAACATCATCGATGTTGAAGAGATCTTGCCGGCCAGTGCGCCGCGATAACTACTTTCGCGCCAGGGCGACGCGGGGTATCGATTGCAGATCGGGGCGAATCTGAACTTCCTTCCAACCGCTGAGCAGCCCCCTTACCTCCTCGGCGATGGTGCCGCTGATTTCCATTACCAACCACCCGCCGGTGCGAAGTGCGCTGTGGGCTTGCGGAAGCAAGCGCGCGATCACCTCTATTCCGGTGGGACCGGCAAAGACAGCGTTGCGCGGCTCGAATTTGCGCACTTCGAGTTGCACTTGATCTTCTTCCGATTCGCCGACGTACGGTGGATTGGAGACGATGAAGTCGAAAGAGTCGTTGTCGAAAGCGCCCAACAGATTGGCCTCGCGAAAATGAATGCGGGTTTCAAACTGATGGCGGGCAGCATTAATGCGCGCAACTTCCAGAGCTGCGGCGGAAATGTCGGTGGCGAAGATTTCGGCATTCGGAAGCTCTTGGGCAAGGGCGAGGGCAATGCACCCGGAGCCTGTGCCGATGTCGGCGATGCGAAGGGCGGACCTCGGACCTCGGGCCTCCGACCTTGGCGCGTAGCTCTTGAGGTCTGAGGTCTGAGGTCCGACGTCCGATGCCAACTCCAGCACGGTCTCGACTACGTGCTCGGTTTCCGGACGAGGAATCAGCACCGCCGGAGAGACGATCAGATCCATTCCCCAGAATTCCTGATGGCCGGTGATGTACTGGGCGGGCACGCCTCGCGCTCGCTCAGCGAGCGCCAGTTGGTAGCGATCTTCCTCGTCACTGGTGAGTTCGCGCTCCGCATGAGCGTAGAGATAAGCACGGTCGCAGCTCAGCGAGAACATCAGGAGCGATTCGGCGTTCAGGCGCGGGGAAGGAATATTGTCCGCGGTGAGGCGAGCGATCGCAGAGGACAGGGCTTCGCGCAAAGTCACTCATTTATTTCACCACAGCCGCCTTAGCAAAATTCGGATATATAATCCGACTGGGTCCACAATGGGCGGCCGAAGTTGCCCGAGTGTATGGGCACATGAAAACGACCCGGTATTTTCGCGAGCAGGTTTTGCGCAAGCGACCCTACATTCAGGAAAAGTGGTGCGAGCGCATTTTGGCGGAGCCTCTCGCGAGCGAGGTACAAGGGGACGGGCGAATCCGGTTTTGGGGAAGAGTGCCAGAATTCGGAAGCCGGGTGCTTCGTGTCATCACTTTGGAAGATGGTGAGACGGTACACAACGCCTTTCCTGACAGAGACTTCAAGGCTCCGACGCAATAGCAACGAGCGACCATGAAACTACACTACGATCAGGAAACCGACTCGCTGTACATCGATCTGAACTCGCGTCCCAGCGCCGATTCCAGGGAGATTCAGGAAGGTGTAGTGATCGATGTCGATGCCAAAGGTAAGATCGTCGGCATCGACATTCAGCATGCGTCTGAACTACTGGACCTCGCTACATTGGAGGCGGATTCGTGGCCAGTTGCGCCTTCGCAAACCCCGAAGATCTCGGCGCGGTGATCTGTTAGACCTCGATTTGATTGCGCCGCGCGATTTCGGCATTCAGCACAGTTGAGAACGCAACCCAGGCGGCGTACGGAATGACGGCGTTGGCCGCGCCACGATCGACCTTTCGGGCGGCGTTCATGTAAGACAGAATCATTCCCTCGAGGGCGATGCTGTCCGCCAAGGCCGGTGTAGGCCGGTGCCGGCCGAAGAAAAGCTTCGACCACTTGGCATTGGCGGCGAGTTGCGACATCCAGAGTCGCAAGGCTGCAGTGCGTTGACGAGAAGGAGCGGCGCTCCACACTCGCCACCCCGACCAGGCAATCAGGGCATAGAGCATGGTCCAGACAATGGGGAAGGCCTTGTCCGGCGTAAAAGTTGGTTTGCCGAGACTCGAGTGCCAGGAATCGCGGCCTCCCTTGCGGCTGTGGCGGGCACCGTACCAGGCTGCGCCCGCGGTAGCGAGTCCGAAGCCAGCCAGGGCGAGCATGGAGCGGGATTTTCTCTTCGGCATGGATTTGCCTTTCGACATCAGCCTTTTTAGGTGCCGAGCGATCGCAATCGGTTGCAGCAGCCGCGCCATTTTCAAAGCGCGGCGAAGCGGGTATGCAGACCACAGCTATCTCAAATTCGTGCCCTGCTGCCACTGATAGTTCAGGTAGATCATCTGGCCGATGTGGTGCTGCATGTGGGCGGCGCACTGCGTCACCATCGTGAGGCGATTGCCAGCATCGGAGCCCACACCGACATAGGCCGCTGACCAATCCTCAGACGATTGCGCGCGGATGGTTTCAAGGACCACAGCGACCGCTTCGTCGAAACGTCTCAGAGCCTCATCTTTCGACGGCGGATTAGGATCGCTAAATTCGCGCGGGCGGTCGCGGATGTAGCCAGTCTTCGCGATCTGCGCCCCGATGTAATAGTTCAAGTTACCGGTGAGATGCAGGACCAGGTGTCCAAAGCTGTTTCCGAAGGGGAACGGTTTTTGCCAGAACTGAGCGCTGGTTAGTGGAGTGGCGAGTTCATGTACCCTGCTGGCGTTTGCGGTGTAGCGTTCAGTTAGGGCTGAAGAGACGGTCGAGTGCAGGTCGAGCATAATTTTGACTTCACCTCTGCCGGGCTTCGCCCGCCGGACAGCTGGGGCGGTTGTCCCCACATCCGGCATAATCCCTAAACCACCGTTGCGGCTTCGTGCTTTAGCTTTTCGGCCTGATAGTAAGTCGTTAGCGCTTCGATCAAAGGCTGAAGCTTGCCATCCATCACCTGTTCCAGTTGGTGAATGGTGAATCCGATGCGATGATCGGTGAGGCGGTTCTGCGGAAAGTTGTAGGTGCGGATTTTCTCGCTGCGGTCGCCGGAGCCGACCATGGCTTTGCGCTCTTTGGCGAGGGCCTGCTGCTGCTTTTCCATTTCGATCTCATAGAGGCGAGAGCGCAAGACCCGCATACCTTTTTCACGGTTCTTGATCTGCGATTTTTCGTCCTGGCAACTGACCACGGTGTTGGTTGGTATGTGGGTTATCCGCACCGCGGAATAAGTCGTATTCACCGACTGGCCGCCGGGGCCGGAAGAGCAGAAGGTATCGATACGCAGATCCTTGGCTTCGATCTTGATGTCCACGTCTTCGGCCTCGGGCAGCACGGCAACCGTAACCGCTGAGGTGTGGACTCGCCCTTGCTGCTCGGTGGCCGGAACGCGCTGCACGCGATGCACGCCGCTTTCGTATTTGAGCTGAGAATAAACTCGATTGCCTTCGATAATGGCGATGACTTCCTTCAAACCGCCGGCCGACGACTCCGACGAAGACAGTACCTCGACTTTCCAGCGCTGGGTTTCAGCATAGCGCGTGTACATGCGGAAGATTTCGGCGGCAAAGAGAGTGGCTTCGTCTCCGCCGGTTCCGGCGCGGATTTCGAGGATAATGTTCTTCTCGTCGTTGGGATCTTTGGGCAGCAGCAGAATCTTTAATTCTTCTTCGATGGAGGCGACGCGAGGCTCGAGTTTGTTGAGCTCCTCCTGAGCGTAGGCACGCATCTCGGGATCTTTTTCGTCGGCGAGCATGGCCTTGCTGTCGGCGATTCCCTTGGTCAGGTCTTTGTATTCGCGGTACTTTTCGACGATGGGTACGATCTCGCTGTGCGCCTTGGCCGTCTTCTGGTATCTCGCCGAGTCGTTGACGATATCCGGCGAGGCAAGAGCGCTGGTCAGCTCTTCATAGCGGGCTTCGATTTGGTCTAAGCGTTCAAACATGGTCGTTAGTCGTTCGTCTTGGGTCGTTGGCCCATCACTTCAGGCACCTTTCTGGCTCATCGAGTTGATCAAGCCACTTAAGGCACGCCCCACGCCCTCCGCTATTGCTAGGAGGTGGCTTCCTTCTCGCTCCTGAAAGTATTGTAATTCCTCGGCGATTAAAATCTGGGTCTGAACCTCCAAGAGTGACCCCCGAGCGTGAAGCAAGAAACGTACGAACTCTTTATCGGAGCGGTGACCTTTTCCTTCTGCGATGTTGCTGGGTACGGATACTGCCGCGCGGCGAATTTGCTGGCTCAGCCCGTACAGTTCGTGCTTCGGAAATCTGGCCGTGCTGCGATAGATCTCCGTGGTTAATTTCATCGCCTCTTGCCACACTCTTAGATCCCGAAAAGACGCAGACATGGTGACGCCTCCGGGAGCTACTGTTAGCCCATCCTTCACGGGCTTGTATGTGACGGATGACCAACCGAAGGATTGACGCTCGGGCGAATGACCAACGACGTAGGGCGAATGACGACTTTGCCTACGCAATCACCAACTCGCCGCCGTGCTCTTTCTCCAACGCCATGGCTTTGTCGAGGGCTGTGATGGCACATTGCGCCATTTCGTCGGACGGAGGTTGGGTTGTAATCCGCTGTAGCCAGAGTCCTGGAGCGGTCATCAGCGCAAAGAGCGAGCCGCGGTGTTTGGCGGCGAAGCGGATGATCTCGTAAGAAACGCCGGCGATCAGAGGCAGTAGCGCGATGCGCGACGCGAAGCGCGCCCAGAACGTGGTGAACGGGACGAGCATGTAGAAGCCGATCGAGATCAGCATTACGGTCATCAGAAAGCTGGTACCGCAGCGCGGGTGGTAGGTGGAATATTTCTGCACGGCTCGGATTTCGAGCGGGTCGCCGTTCTCAAAAGCGAATACCGTTTTGTGCTCAGCGCCATGATATTCGTAGACGCGACGAATGTCGGGAAACAACGACACTCCCCAAATGAACAGCAAGAACAAAACCAAGCGGACGACGCCGTCGACCAAGTTGAAAACGATCTGTCCGCCGAATGCGGGATCGACTCGCTTGAGTTCCGTGGCGGCCAGCAGGGGGAGATATTTGTACATGAAGATGAAGAAGCCGAGGGAAAGAATGACGTTGCCGGCGGCAAGCCAACCGCTGATAGAGGCGGCTTTTTCGCGGGACTCAGATTTCTGCGGCTGTGCAGGCTCCGCTTCGCTTCGCTTCAGCGGGACAGCCGAGGCGGCTGTCTCCACACGCTCTGCGCGGGCTTCACTCTGCATTACATCTTCTATGGCGACATTAGCCGAGAAGCGCAGGGCGCGATAGCCTAAGGACATCGCGTAGCCTAGCGTCATCACTCCGCGGACGATGGGCCACGACATCCACTTGTGCTTTTCGGAGGGACGCTCGAGCGGTTCACTCATGGTGACGACTTCGCCCGATGGCTTGCGGCAGGCAATGGCCCAGGCATGAGGAGAGCGCATCATTACGCCTTCGAGCACGGCTTGGCCACCGACCAGAGTTTCTTCGCCGCTCTCAAGAGCAGGAAGAAGCTGCACGGCCACCAGAAAACGAAGGAGATCTCGCAAGGAATTCACGCTGTTTAGATGCTCCAGACACCGCGAAAGCGTCAAACTCAAGGTTATCACAGGGCGCAGCTCACTTCCTATCCGCAGTCGCGGGGCAGAGTCGAGGCTTGCGGCTCTC
>Ga0074045_10004258_pt1 | contig 12710 bp, 9 predicted proteins | sample BogForMeECP23OM2_FD_94442 | JGI IMG/M metagenome (GOLD analysis project Ga0074045, IMG submission 94442) | Bog forest soil microbial communities from Calvert Island, British Columbia, Canada - Bog Forest MetaG ECP23OM2 | ecosystem: Environmental > Terrestrial > Soil > Wetlands ... | reverse complement strand
CGCGAGGAGAACCGTCTGACACGTTTGGCATCTAATGCTTTTTCCTTTGGGCTCCTAGGAACACGCCGGGCAACGCTCGGCGCTGCCCTTTGCGGTTCCTCTGTCTGTAATGGCCTGCCGCCGCTGCGCGGCCCAACTATTCCTTTGAAATACGGATGGCACGAAACAAAAGCACCACTTCTTGTCCGAGGCCGCCTTTGGCTCGACCGCGCCCATCACGCTGGCGCGACCGCGATCGTCCCGAACAGAACTTGGTGCCATGCGCATCTGAAGTAACCAAACGTCGCAAAAACCTAAGCAACGTTCACCATCTGCCACGAACCGGGGCGGTCCGCACGCAAAAGCTTGCGCAGTCCCAAGGGGCGCGCGAGAAGGACAGCTATAAAGGTTGGGCCGGAAACAAACGATAGTTTTCTGTCCGATCTCATTTGTGATGGCCTCGGGAATTCTTGGAGAACCTCTCGGGGAACGGGCAACTACGCCAGCCCGCCAGATATTTGGGTCGCAACATGGACCTGAGAATTTCAGGCATGCCAAAATCCCGCGGTGTCACCCAGACCACGCGGGAGTCTACACAGGAAGATGGGATCACGAGGCGAAGCCGGATTTCTCCGGTAACTACCCCTCGAGGATAACAGCAAAGGGCCGACCGAGTCAAATGACACGACCGGCGCACCTCTCCTGACGGGTTGATAACCCGTACCCTCTACTTAACTTCAACAGTGGCGCCGGCGTCAACAAACTTCTTTTTGATCGCCTCGGCTTCTTCCTTGTTAACGCCCTCTTTGATCGGCTTCGGAGCACCATCAACCAGGTCCTTGGCTTCCTTCAGACCCAGGCTGGTCACTTCACGTACCGCCTTGATAACGTTGATCTTATTGGCGCCGACAGCGGTGAGAACCACCGTGAATTCGGTCTTCTCTTCCACCGGAGCCGCTGCCGCTGCACCGCCGCCGGCCGGTGCCGCCACGGCCACACTGGCCGCCGCCGCCGACACTCCCAGCTTCTCTTCTAGTAGCTTCACGAGCTGTGACGCCTCAAGCAACGTCAGGCCCTGAATCTGTTCTGCAATCGCGTTGATATCCGCCATATTCTACACCTACACTCCCTAACAAAATTAAAGTTGCTTAATTGCTCCCTGCCGGTTGGCGGATCGTTCGAGGCCCGCCCGGACAGTTACTGGTTACTGCGAGAACCTGTTTTCCTTCACGCCCTGATCGAGTACCACCGCCAGGTTGCGCCCCACACCGCTCACCGAGGTGACCAGGCGGGTTGCAGTTGCGTTGATGAGATACAACAACTTCGCGTAGATTTCTTCCTTGGGTGGCATGGAGGCCAGTTCGGTGATCGCTTTAATGTCGATCACACGGCCTTCCACCATACCGGCCTTAAACGTGAAAACCGGATTTTCCTTGGCGTACTTGGTTAGCGCCTTCGCTAGCGCAACCGGATCCTTCGACGTGTACGCCAGAGACGTCATCCCCTTCAAATCACTCAGCAGGTTCGCCGCCGCAGTGCCCTCAGACGCGATCGCCGCCAGGTTATTCTTCACAACGTTGTACTGGCCGCCCGCTTCGCGGATGGTCCGGCGCAACTCATTGTCCTGGGCCACGGTCATCTTCTCGTAGCTCGTCACGAAGATGTTCTTGTTCTCTTCGATGTGCTTCTTGAGCGCTTCCAGGTCTTTCTTCTTCTCGTCTTTATTCTTCATACGCCGCCTGCCTCGTCTTTAATCCCTTGTCCTTCGCCCGTGCTACAGCGCCTTGGCGTTGAACGATGTCACGTCGAGTTGAACACCCGGCCCCATGGTCGAACACAGCGTCGCGCTCTTGACGTACTTCCCTTTTGCGGCCGACGGTTTTGCCTTGATCACTGCCTGAATCAGGCTGGACGCGTTCTCCAGCAGCTTGTCGTTGGCAAAGCTCACCTTGCCGACCGGCGCATGAACAACACCTGTTTTATCGACACGGAATTCCACTTTACCGGCCTTGATCTCCAGCAGCGCTTTCACTACATCGGTGGTCACTGTGCCGGTCTTCGGGTTCGGCATCAAGCCCCGTGGCCCCAGCACTTTGCCAAGCCGGCCCACCGAACGCATCATGTCTGGGGTCGCGATCACCGCGTCATAGTCAATCCAGTTTTCAGTCTGAATCTTGGTGACCATCTCGTCGCCACCAGCGAAATCGGCGCCCGCTTCCTGCGCCTCGCGAATCTTGTCGCCGGAAGCAATCACCAGCACTCTCTTGGATTTGCCGAGCCCATTCGGCAAAACCACGGTGCCTCGAACCATTTGGTCGGCATGCTTGGGATCCACGCCCAGGCGCAAATGCACCTCGACCGTCTCATCGAACTTCGTGAACTTGATTTTTTGAACGAGCGTAACGGCTTCAGGGAGTTGGTACGGCTTTACCTCAACCTGCTGGGCCGCGGCTTGATACTTCTTACCGTGCTTTTGACTCATAATGTGACTGGTCCAAACGGCTCAGGCTGTGTTCGGGATTCCGAACACACCTTTGCCTCCCAAGGTGAAATTGCTAATTCGTAGAATAGCAGGCTCGTCACACGAACGCAACTCGGCTGCCCGAACTCCGCACAGACCCCTAAACTCGGCGCCGCCCACGGCCACCCACAACTTTTCCGGCTCCCTCCGCATCAAATGTCCGATCGGAGGTACGCCATGGCAAGCATAGTCGCCGGTTTTATGCGCCAGCAGTTGCTCGACCGGCGCTCAAAGCTGCAGCGCGCCGAAGAAAGGGCGGACGCCAACGGTCATCTGCACTCCCTGCTCGCAGAGGTCGACGATGCCTTAAACAGGATAGAAGACGGCTCGTTCGGAATCTGCGAGTCTTGCCACGACACCATCGAGTGCGAGCGTTTGATCGCCGATCCGCTGGTCCGTTTCTGCCTCGACCATATGAGCAGGCAGGAGTTAGATGCCCTGCAGAGCGATCTTGAACTGGCTGCTCAAGTCCAGCGCGGCCTGCTGCCCCTCCAAAACCTCGATCGCTACGGCTGGCAGATCTGTTATCACTACGAACCGGCGGGCATCGTCAGCGGCGACTACTGCGACGTAATCGACGCCGGCGACGGTTCAGGGCTCTACTTCATGGTCGGCGATGTCTCAGGAAAGGGTGTCGCGGCCTCCATGCTAACCGCGCACCTCCACGCCATGTTTCGATCGCTGGTACCGATCAAGCTTCCCCTCGGCTGTATGCTCCAGCGTGCCAGCCGGGTTTTCTCGGAGAGCACGCTGCCTTCCCATTACGCAACACTGGTTTGCGGGCATGCCTTCCCGGATGGCCGGGTTGAGTTGGCCAACGCCGGCCACCCGCCTCCTCTAGTAATGACAGGTGGAAGCGTTGCGCCACTCGAAGCCTCCGACCTCCCCGTCGGCATGTTCGCCACCGCGGAGTTCGCCGTCAAAGAATTGGCCCTCAACCCGGGAGATGGTATTGTGATTTACTCCGACGGGGTTTCTGAAGCCACGGACTTGCTCGGCGTTGAGTATGGAATCGAGCGAATACGCAAACTGGTTTCCGGTCACGGGGTCGTAACCGCCTCGACCCTGCTTGCCGACTGCCGCAACGATATCGCCCGCTTTGGCGACGGCGCCAGACTGGCAGACGACGCGACGCTGTTTGTGGTTGGCAGGGCTGGCTGATAACCCACCGCCAGATCCACTCGTCCGTGTCAAGTCCTCGCAAGTTTTGGCTGCGGATAAACCTGCGCTGTGGAAAACGGTTGGCACCATCGCGATTCGCCCTGGCAATTGTGGCTGGGTCGTCTAGGAGATCAAGGGCTTTCGCAGTCGCGACCCTCTGGACTCCTCCTTGACGCTGGTCTCGAATCGGCTCCAACAATACGCTGCTTTGATTTCGGCTTCGCCTCCGCACAAGCCTGAGGTGCCCCAACGGCTCCGCCATGGCTTCGGGCGTTCCCCGGCGCGTCCGCCTCGTGAACCTTTAGCCTATTCGTACTGCAGCGCCACGACGGGATCGAGACGAGCCGCTTTCATGGCGGGCCAGGTGCCGAAGAACAATCCCACCATGACACTCACAGAGACGCCCAGCACCGCGGCCCACAAGGGTACCGACGTCGGGAGATTCGGAAAGACCAATCGAAAAACGAGCGAGGCGATCCAGCCGAGGCTCATCCCGAGCAACCCGCCCAGGCCGGTGAGTACGACCGCCTCCGTCAGGAACTGAACAATGATGTCCGCTTTGCGCGCCCCCACTGCTTTGCGAATGCCGATCTCCCTCGTCCGCTCCGTCACCGAAACCAGCATGATGTTCATCACCCCAATGCCGCCCACCAACAGTCCGATCGAGCTGAGCGCAACCATCACGACGGCAACCGTTGCGGTAATGCGGTGAAAATCCTCCAGCATCTGGTTGCCGGTGGAGAGCCAGAAATCATCGGGCTTGTTGGAAGGCACTCTTCGTAGGATGCGGAGTTGAGCTTCGGCTTGATCCATGGCCTCATTCACCAAGCCAGGTTTGGAGATGATGATGAACATGAGTTGCTTGGCGTTGGGAAACATCTTGTGCATAGTGAAGTACGGTAATAGAACGCGGCGGTCCTCCTGGCCGGGAAACGAGGCTGACATCCGCGCCATCGCGCCCACCACGCGAAACTGATGCCCGTCCACGTCAATCCATTTGCCAACCGGGTCGGCCTCTTGAAACAGCGTCTTTTGCACGTGCTCACCGATCACCACCACCGGCTCATGCCGCCGGTTCTCCTCATCCGTGAAGAAGCGGCCGAACAGCATGCGCTCCGCACCGCCCTCCGCGTACCCCTCTTCGGTACCCGCAAACTCAATGTTGTATAGATCGCGGTTGCCGTATTTGGCTCGGTCAACCCAGCCTCCGCGGCCAAAAGTATTTGGACTGAACAGGTACGGCGAGACGTGCAAAGTGGCAGGGCAGCGTTCCGCCAGCGCCCGGGCGTCTTCCCACGTGAGTGTCTTCCGCTTCCACTCCTCCGCCGTGATGTTTCCACGAAAGCCCAGATTGAACTGAAAGGCAAAAACCGTGTCGGGGCCGAAACTGCGCGCCTGGTCCGTGATGACGCCGTCGACCCCGGTGATGATGGACCCGACCGCGATCACCGTCCCGGTCCCGATAATGACGCCCAGCACAGTCAGAATGCTGCGCGCCTTGTGCTCGCGCACCGTGGAAAGCGCCATGCCTACCGAAGCATTGATTTCCGCCAGCGTCATCGTTCCCACCGCAAGGCCTGAATCGGATTCATAGCAGCCGCCCGGCGCGCCGGATAAACGCCGAAGAATAGACCCACCATCGCGGAGAGGCCGACACCGACAACCACAGCCGACGGCGGCACGGCAGTAGGCATGGGCGTCGCGGCGCGCACCACCAAGGAAGTGATATAAGCGAGCACAACGCCGATGAAGCCGCCACTGGCCGAGAGCAGCGCGGACTCCACCAAAAACTGGAGCAGGATGTCGATTTGCCGCGCCCCGACCGCTTTTCGGATGCCGATCTCATAAGTCCGCTCGGTGACCACGGCCAGCATGATGTTCATGATGACCACGCCACCCACAACCATAAAGATGGACACAATACCCACTGCCATCGCGGCGAGCACTCCGGTCAGGCGGTCCCACAACGCAACCAGCGACCCGGATGCCATCAGTCCGAAATTGTCTTCCTGATTGGGGCGCAGCCGCCGGGACGCGCGAAACAGAGCGCGCACCTCATCCTGCGCGTCGTCCATCCTCTGGTGGCTCAAGGCCAGAGCGGCGAACTCAATTTCCGGGTGCGATCCGAAGGTCTTCAGAAACGTGTTGATGGGAATCACCACAAAATTGTCTTGCGACTGACCAAAAACGCTGCCGCGCTTCTTCGCGGTTCCAACCACGAGAAATGGCCTCCCTCCGACCATCAGGGTCTGCCCCACGGGATCGCGATCCGAGAAGAAACGCTCGCGAACGTCGTTGCCGATAAAGGCGACGGCCACGTGGCGCTGGTCTTCCGAGTCCACAAGAAATCGGCCTTCGGCCACCTGAAGATTGCTGATAACGGCGAGATTGGTGGTGACGCCCATCAGATCCACGCCGTCCAAGTCCTGGCCGCGAAAGTGAACCGAAACGTTCTGTTCAGCTTCCATGCCGAACTCCCTCACCAGCGTGAGATGTTCTTTGAGAAATCGATATTCTTCTACCGTAAGCTTTGGATTTCGCTTCTCGAGTTCCAGGTACTTCTTGGGATCAAAGTCGCCCAGCATCGGGATGCGCTGGATCCGAAAGCCGTCGGTTCCCATGTCGGAAACCTGGTTGGCCACGTACACGTCCATCCCGTGGACCATCGACATCACCACGACTAGTGTGGCGGTGGCGAGGATGACGCCCAGCACCGTTAGAAAGCTGCGCAGCTTGCTCGAAGTCAGAGAGCTGACAGCCACCCAGACCATCTCGCGAAACGATCCGAGCGTCTGCATCGCGTCTCAGTGATCGAACAGAGTGGCAGGAGACAAATCATCTCCGCTACTCCTCGCATCCAGCCCCCAACTGGACCCTAACATAGCCCAGCCTGTGCGGCAATAGGCAGGCGAGAGTATATCCGGCGCTCCTTCAACAACTTGGCCGTTGTGTTTATCTCAGTGTGTGGATTTCCGCTGAAACGCTGCCCGAAACAGGAGATTCCACAGTGGCCGGCGTCGTTCCCCCGTCCCTCTTGAGTTCCGCATCCAAGCGAAGCAGCCAACCGGCCTGCGATTGGTTACTCGAAGCCGCAGGCTCAGCCGCTGGAGGGACAACGGGGCGCTCTTCCAGCGACAGCGATGCCCGAATGTCGCTCAACCAATCCAGAACCTCGTCAACTCCAGACTGCTCGGGTCGCTTCTTCAGGTATCCGCTACGACGGTTTTGCCTAATACTGAGGCTAAGGAAGACTACGGCGGCTGCCGAAACAGCCCAGGAAACGGCCTGTTGGTTCACGGCCGTCATATCGACCAAACTGGGCAAAGCTTTACCCTCCCCAAAAGAGGCAAACCAGAGGAGAACGTCCCCCGGTTCCTCGAAACCGCTGGATATCTCTTAGTGACTTCCAACCACGGTTTCTCTCAGTGACGCGGGCCGCCAAGCCTGCTGAGCCGAGATTTCGTCTCCGCTTTGGTTTCCTATTCCGATTCGGAGCGACTGCTGGGTTTCCACACAGACTCGTCAGCAAACGGATTTCAGCACCGTCTTAGAGGCTATCCACCGGCTGCGGCGTACTGAGCTCAAAGCTCCACTGAACACGCTGGGTCTTCCCGATCACGAACCAGAAGCCCCACACACTGAAGAGCAACACAGCGCAGGCGATGGCGAAGGCGAAGAAGAACAAGTGCGTTACCGATAGCACGAGGCCGGTAACGGCAGGCGCCACCACGCCGGCAAAGTTGCCGATGCAGTTCTCGATCCCCGTCCATTTCCCCGCAACATCCGGCCCCGCCAAGGACTGCGTCAGCGCCCAATGGTTCGACGAAAACAAGCCATACACGAAGCTCGCGACCAATAGCAGACCCAGCGAAAGCCTTGCATTGCCGACCAGTATCGACGCCGCCATGAAGACACAACATCCGCATAGCCCGATGGAAACGAAGGCTTGGCGCACGCGCGCTGCCGGTCGCCCGCGGCGGATAATGGCGTCCGCGGCCAGTCCGGCGGTCATCGACGAGGCGGCCAAAAACCAGAACGGAAGCGATCCCAGAAACGCCAGCTTGTCGTGTGTGTAGTGACGTTCATGCTCAAAGTAATAGGGCAGCCACGTGATGAAAAAGTACCAGGTGTAGTTGGCGCCGAACAATCCGATAATGGTGCCCCAAACCGCTCGCTTGGAGAGGATCTCCTTATACGTGGGCAAGATCATCTCCGGTTTGCCGCCTGCCTTCTCCGGGACTCGCACCTTCAGGTGCGGCACAATCACCGCCCACGGAATGAGCCAAATGAGACTAACGGCGCCGATGGCGAAGAACATGCCACGCCAGTTCAGCCAGTTGACCAGTTTCACTCCGACAAGGACCCCAAGGGCCGGCCCGATCTTGGAACCAACGTCGATCAGGGCGTTCGCGGTACCTCGCAATCCTTCGGGGAAGGTCGCGGAGATGATCTTCGAATAGGATGGATAGGCCACCGATTCGCCAATTCCGATAAGTAGCCGCATGAAAAAGATAGACCAGAAGCCCACGGCGAGGCCGGTGGCGGCGGTACAACCCGACCACAACAGGAAGCCAAGCGCGTAAACCCAGTTCACGTTGTAACGGTCGATTACCTTGCCCGCCGCGATCTGCAGCAGCGAATAGGTCCAGAAGAACCCACCAAGCAGCGCGCCGAGTTGCTGTTGCGATAGATGGAATTCGCTCTCGATGCTCTTACCGGCGACGCTCAGATTGCCCCGGTCGATGTAGTTGATGCACACCGAGATCACGAGCAGCGCAAGCGCCACCCAGTGGATTGCCTTGGGCTTCGCGATCATCTCAGGCATGGACGGTAGGGTATCAGATGGACTGCCACCGGCCAGGAAAGCCCGCGGTTACCGCTGAGTGTGAGAGAATCGTCCGCAAACACCTTCTGATCATGTGTTTCCGGAATCCCCACTGGTCCCTGCTGACCGCCGGCGTTTTGCTTGGAATCGTAGCCGCACTCATCTCTCAAGTCGCTCTGCACGCTCAGAAGCCCCCCGCCACGGCCTCACAGAAGGTTGATTTCACCCGCGATATCCAGCCCATATTTCAAAAGTCTTGCTATATGTGCCATGGGCCCAACAACCAAATGGCCAACCTGCGACTGGACGCGCGGCAGTCTGCCTTCGCCAGAGTGCTGGTTCCCGGCAAGCCCGAGGAGAGTACGCTCTTCATCCGGGTGGCCGGCATCGGCGATGTCGCCCGCATGCCGATGGGTGGACGCCTGGCCGACGCTCAGATCGCACTCGTCAAGGCTTGGATTGAACAAGGCGCGGAGTGGCCAGACGGCCTCGGCGCGCAGGTCACCGCGACCAGAACGCACTGGGCTTTCGTTCCCCCCCCGCCGTCCGCCGCTTCCCCCAGTTAAGGACACCCTGTGGGTCAAGAATCCCATCGACAACTTCGTACTGGCGCATCTGGAGAAGGAAGGCTTAAGCCCGTCTCCGGAGGCCGGCCGCGCACTGTTGCTCCGCCGCCTGAGCCTCGATCTCACAGGCCTGCCCCCGACTCCGGAAGAAGTGGACGCTTTCCTCAAGGACAACAGCAAGAATGCCTACGAGAAGCAAGTGGACCGGCTGCTCAGCTCGCCGCACTACGGCGAGATGTGGGGCCGCCGCTGGCTGGACGCCGCCCGTTACGCCGACTCCGACGGCTTCGAGAAGGATAAAACACGCCAAGTATGGTTCTATCGCGACTGGGTCATCGATGCGCTGAACCACAACATGCCCTACGACCAATTCGTTATCCGCCAGATCGCCGGAGACCTGCTGCCGAACCATACCCAGGAAGATGTCGTGGCCACCGGGTTTCTGCGCAACTCCATGATTAACGAAGAAGGCGGTGTCGACCCCGAGCAGTTTCGCATGGAAGCCATGTTCGACCGTATGCACGCTGTCGGCACCGGCATCCTCGGGCTGACCATTCAGTGCGCCCAGTGCCACAACCACAAGTTCGACCCCCTGAAGCAGGAAGAGTATTACAGCATGATGGCCTTCCTGAACAACACCCATGAAGCCAATATCGCCGTCTACACGCCGGACCAGGAGATGCAGCGAAACGACATTCTGCGCCGCACCCGTGAAATCGAGGGGACGCTAAAACGCCGCAGCCCCGGCTGGCAACAGCGCATGGGGAAATGGGAGGAAGATGTCAGCCGCAACCAAGTGCAGTGGACTGTCGTTCAGCCGGAAGTAGAGCGCATCTCCGACGGCGGTCAGAAGTACTTCCCGCTCAAGGACGGCTCCTTCCTCGCCCAGGGCTATGCGCCGACGAAGCATACCGTCAAGATGACCGTGAAGACGAACGTCGACAACATAACCGCGTTCCGGCTGGAGTTGATGAACGATCCCAACCTGCCCCTCGGCGGCCCGGGACGATCGCTCAACGGGACCTGTGCCCTCACCGAGTTTATGGTGCAGACCGCGCCGGCTGTCACGCCGGACAAGCTGACCAAGATCAAGTTCATCAAGGCTACGGCAGACGTCAATCCACTTGAAACGCCCCTCGCCCCCATCTTTGACGACAAGTCCAAAAAGCGCCGGGTGACCGGTCCGGTCGATTTCGCGATCGACGGCAAGGAAGACACGGCTTGGGGTATCGACGTCGGGCCAGGCTTGCGCAATCAACCGCGCAAGGCCGTTTTCGTGGCTTCGGAGCCTATTACGAACACAGGCGGCACACTGCTGGTTTTCAAGCTGCAGCAGGACCACGGCGGCTGGAATAGCGACGACAACCAAACCAACAACCTGGGCCGCTTCCGCCTGTCCATCACCACCTCGCCCGATGCCGTAGCCGATCCCTTACCCGCGGCTGTTCGAGAGGTCCTGGCTATTCCTCAGAGCCAGCGCACACCGCAACAGGTGCAAACGGTCTTCAGCTACTGGCGCAGGACGGTACCCGAATGGAAAGAGGCGAATGACCAGATCGCTGCCTTGTGGAGGCAGTATCCGGAAGGCTCCACCCAGCTAGTGATGGCGGCGCGCGAAGACCCGCGCGAAACCCACGTACTGACACGGGGTGACTTCCTCAAGCCCGCTAAGCGGGTTGACCCCGGCGTGCCGGCGTTCCTGAATGCACCCCCGGCAGGCATCTCCGATCCGGTTACCGCGCGCCTCGCTTTCGCCGAGTGGCTAGTCGACCGCAATGCACCCACCACCGGGCGGTCACTGGTGAATCGCTTCTGGCAAGGCTACTTCGGCATCGGCATCGTAAGCACGGCCGAAGACCTCGGCACACAAAGCGACCCGCCCTCGCATCCCGAGCTCCTGGACTGGCTGGCCGTCGAGCTGATCGACAAAGGCTGGAACATGAAAGCCATCCACCGACTCATCGTTACCTCTGCTACCTATCGCCAATCGTCGAACGTGACGCCGGAACTGTATGAGAAGGATCCCTACAACCGCCTGTTGGCCCGCGGCCCACGCTTCCGTGTGGATGGCGAAGTGGTTCGCGACATCACACTGGCAGCGAGCGGCCTCCTGAATCCCCAAGTGGGTGGCCCGAGTGTGCACCCGCCGGCCCCGGTCTTCCTGTTCCAGCCGCCGGTGAGCTATGGACCCAAGAACTGGGACGAATCCACCGGGCCGGAACGCTATCGGCGCGCCATTTACACCTTCCGCTTCCGCTCAGTTCCCTACCCCATGCTCGAGACTTTTGACACACCCAACGGCGACAGCACCTGCGTGCGCCGGGCGCGTTCGAACACGCCGCTCCAGGCGCTCATGACGCTGAACGAGACACTGTTTCTGGAAGCCGCCCGAGCCTTGGCCCTGAAGACAATCCGCGAAGGCGGCACAACTGACGGCGACCGCTTCGCTTACATCTTCCGCCGCTCGCTTTCCCGAGTGCCCAGCGAAGCAGAGGAAGCGGAGCTGCGCGCTCTATTGTCGAAGGAAGAACGCCGCTACGCCGAGCCCGGCCGCAAACCGTGGGACCTCGCTGCCAATGATCCCGCCCATCCGCCGATACTCCCACCAGACGTCACGCCGGCCCAGGCCGCAGCGTGGACGGTTGTCTCGCGCGTGGTCCTGAACCTTGACGAAACCATCACCAAAGAATAAAGCATAGAAGGACACCATGAACTGCCAGGACTTTCTGCACCACAACGAAGATCCCACGCGGCGCACCCGGCGCTGGTTCTTTGAACAGTGCGGCGTTGGCCTGGGCGCCATGGCGCTCGCCAACCTGCTGGCCGACGCGGGCCTGGCATCCACTTCTTCCTCCGATCCCCTGGCCCCCAAGCGACCGCCGTTTCCGGCGAAGGCCAAGAACGTCATCTTCCTCTTCATGGCCGGCGCGCCCAGCCACCTCGAACTCTTCGACTACAAACCGCAGCTGGCCAAGTTCGACGGCACCCTGCCGCCCCCCGACCTGCTGAAGGGCTACCGCGCTGCCTTCATCAACCCCAGTTCTACGCTGCTGGGTCCGAAGTTCAAGTTCGCGAAGTATGGCCAGAGCGGCGCCGATGTCTCCGAGCTGTTGCCGCACTTTACGAAGATCGTGGACGATGTCGCCATCGTGAAGTCGATGACCACCGACGCCTTCAACCACGCGCCCGGCCAGTTGCTAATGAACACCGGCACTCAACAGTTCGGCCGCCCCAGCATGGGCTCGTGGGTCACCTACGGCCTGGGCAGCGAGTCGAAGGACCTGCCCGCCTTCGTGGTCTTCAGTTCCGGCAAGAAGGGGCCCAGCGGCGGCAACTCTTGTTGGGGCAGCGGCTTTCTTCCCACTGTCTACCAGGGTGTTCAGTTCCGCGGGAGTGGCGACCCGGTTCTTTTTCTCTCGAACCCGCCGGGCATCGATGCAAGCGTGCAGCGCGACTCGCTCGATTCCATCCGCACCCTGAACCAGATGCGCCAGACCGTGACCGGCGATCCCGAAATCTCTACTCGCATCAACTCCTTCGAGATGGCATACCGCATGCAATCCAGCGCGCCCGAGCTGATGGACATTTCCAAAGAGCCACAACACATCCTCGATCTCTACGGCGCCGAACCCGGCAAACCCTCCTTCGCGAACGATTG
>Ga0074045_10004255_pt1 | contig 12712 bp, 10 predicted proteins | sample BogForMeECP23OM2_FD_94442 | JGI IMG/M metagenome (GOLD analysis project Ga0074045, IMG submission 94442) | Bog forest soil microbial communities from Calvert Island, British Columbia, Canada - Bog Forest MetaG ECP23OM2 | ecosystem: Environmental > Terrestrial > Soil > Wetlands ... | reverse complement strand
GGACAGCACACTGCGGTTAGGGCTTTGGCGTGTTCAAGTATGCCACCGACGTAGTATCTACCGATTTGGCTGAGTTCTGCATAATCGTCTTTTGCGTCGTACATTGCGTTTTTGCCGTCTTTCCATAAGCTTGAGTGGACATGCATGCCGCTGGCGTTGTCAAGGTAGATTGGTTTGGGCATGAAGGTCGCGATTAAGCCGCGTTTCTTAGCGATGTTTTTGGCGACGAATTTAAAGAAGAGTGCGCGGTCAGCTGTCTCGAGTAGTTCGCCGTATTTGTAGTCGATTTCTACTTGGCCGACAGTTGCTACTTCATGATGATGTTTCTCGATTGTTAAGCCAAAGTTGTCTTCAAGTATCTGTGAAACTTCGTTTCGGTACTCTACAGTTGTGTCTTCTGGTGGTGTTCGGTAGTAGGCTTCTTTAGGTCTAAGGATGAAGCCGCCGGGAGTTACTTCTGGAGAGTTCGGTACAACGCGTGGTGCACCCCATGCGTCTCCTTCGCCGCTTTTTGGAGCAGCCCAAAGATCCCAGGTTAGTTTGGTGGGGTCGATTGAGGAGAAGACGAAGTGTTCAAGTTCGGGAGCGAAAATTCCAGTGTACCCCATGTCCTTAGCTGCTTTTATTGCCCTTTTTGCTACGTAGCCTCTTGGGCAGGTAACAGATGGTTCTTTTGCTCCTGAAGCTTCCAATGCGTCGCCTAGAACGATTGCGCTTTTTTGCGCTTCATCAGTAACCCATGGCATTATCGATAAGGTCTTGGCGTCCGGCATGAAAATCATGTCAGATTCTTCTATTGATTTGAAGCCGCGGACAGAAGATCCGTCGAAGCCGATGCCGTCGGTGAATGCTGAGCCGCTTATGTATTCTCTGGCTGGTAAAACCATATCTTGGAGTATTCCTCTTACGTCGACGAATGCTGAGTGCACCCATCGAACGTTATTTGATTTGAGAGTTTCAATTGCTTTCTTTACTTCACTCATGACTTTCACCATACTAAATCATATGTTTTAGATTCCCTTTGAAACATAAACATATATAAGCTTATCTCTTAAAACTTTGAATAAACGTTCACCATGGAAAAGTAGCCGAGGAGTCTCATGGTAGTTCATAAGTCTTATGAAAGGGGCATAAGAGTGCTTAAGGGAAAAACGCTTATTCTTGCTATTCTTTCTTTTGGCTACGTTTCCCGCCTCAGAAAATCTCCAACGTCCAACACATTTTTGACTGCAACTCTCTCGGCGGATCCTAAGTCGCTTGTTATCCACCCGAACCCTAAGCATTCGCCATATTCGTTGAGTACCAAAGAGGAATCGCCCTTACGTTTGGAACCCATCACCTTAACAATGCCTGACCCGAAAACGTCCCTGCCGCATATGAAAAGCCAAGCAGCCTTGGGGTCAATAACAACTTTGTTCGCAGCCACAGGTAAAAGCATGTTGAGCAGGTTGAAGCTTGGGAAGAAGACCCCGTTCTTAACTTTGCCAAGGTACAACCCAGCATAGTAAAAGTTGCTTTGCAATTTCTTTAGTCGGGGATTGAGTAAGTAAAAGCGTTGGCTTTTCTCTGCTGTGAACTCTGGGTTAAAGACGATTTTAGCGCCCAAACGCTCGGCGAAGGTCTCAAGCGGCCTCATTGTTTAGGTTCCCTCTTGAGTTTGCAAACAAAGAAACCCTGCGTAACATCTGGCCAAAGTCTCCTGCATAAAGCCACCGTTGCATCGAGTTTCCTTCCCGAAACCTCAGTCAGCCCGCTTGATCCTATGCAGTCGATCTTTTGGATTTGAAGCCCCAAATTTTTTATTGCCCAATCCATGTTTAACTCGTCTTCTTCAGGCTCCAGCGAGCAGGTGGAATACACGATTTCGCCGTTGTCGGATAAGCAGGATGCTGTTTCCTTCAAGATTGCCTTTTGCACTTCTGCATTTCGTTCAACGTCATCCAATGTTCTGCGGTAGAACCATTGGTCATCCCCTGCAAAATTGCCTGAGCACGGAACGTCAAGCAAGATGCGGTCGAACTTTCGGTTCAGCATCCCAGCCTGACGTGCATCAATATTATAAACGATTGAGTTGCTGATGTGGCAACGCTCCAAATGATTAGCCAGAGCATTCAGCCGCTGTTTGTTAATGTCCAACGCCGTTATGACCCCGCTATTTCCCATGAGGTCAGAAAGCTGAAGGGTTTTGCCTCCTGGAGCTGCACAGGCGTCAAGCACCATTTTTCCGCCCAAAGCAGTGAAGAGCGAGGCTGGGATCTGTGCAGCCGCTTCTTGAATTGAGTACATACCTAGCAGGTATTCCGCTGTTGCGCCGACTGAAACTTTTGATTTGTTTACCCTGTAACCCGCAGCTAGAAATGGTATTTTCTCGAGTTCAACACCTAAGCCGCGAAGTCTCTCTGGAAGTTTTTTTCCTTTTGCGTCAATTTGGTTTATGCGTATCGACTGTTTAAGCTTGGTTTCTTTGAATGCCCAACCAAGTTTTGAGTAGCGGTCTATGAAAAACTGTTTTTGTGACATTAACTCTACATTGCGGCGTAGTGAATAAAAACTTTTCAACAGCGCCCAAGTGTTTCAAAAAAGATTGCCATAAAGTTAATAGGCTACAAATTCACTTTCCATGTCAGCTTATCAATTTCGAGAGTTTATAGAAATGTTGCAAATATCCAAAAAAAGATGCTTCCAACTATTAAATTCACTCAAAATGGAGATTGAATAATTATGGCGCGTTACAGGCAAACTGATGAAATAATTAAACTAATGGAGAACCCAACAATCATACGCAACACCAGCATCATCGCCCACGTAGACCATGGAAAAACAACCCTTTCCGACAGTCTTCTCGCCGCAGCAGGTATTATCAGCACTCAAACAGCTGGTCAAAAGCTGTTTCTTGACTCATGGGATCTTGAGCAGAAACGTCAAATGACTGTTTTCGCGTCGAACGTTAGCCTAGTCCACACTTACCAAAATCAAGATTACCTCATCAACCTAATTGACACACCTGGACACATTGACTTTTCAGGCGCAGTAACAAGAAGCCTAAGAGCCGTCGATGGTGCACTCGTAGTTGTCGACGCTGTTGAAGGACCCATGACGCAGACAGAGACCGTTCTTATGCAAGCCCTGCGAGAACGTGTTAAACCAATCCTATTCATAAACAAAGTTGACCGATTAATCAAAGAAATCAAGTTGACCCCCGTGGAGATTCAACGCAAGTTTGCAAAGATACTTCTAAGAGTCAACAACCTAATCGAGAAGTATGCACCTGCTGAACATAAGAAAGACTGGCAAGTCACTGTTGAAGATGGGCGTGTAGCTTTCGGTTCCGCCCTTCACAAATGGGGCTTAAATATTGATCACATGAAGCTAAAGAAAGTCAGCTTCCAAGACATCATCGACGCATACACAGGTGACCCCATAGACGTAGGAAGAAAAGTTGACGAACTCAGTAAAAAAGCGCCTTTGCCAGAACCAATCCTAGACATGTTCTGCAAACACCTGCCTAATCCATATCAAGCTCAGCCTTACAGGCAACCGCAAATTTGGCCAGGAGACGTAGAAAGCCCAACAGGCGTAGGCATGTCAAAAGTTGATCCGAAAGCACCATTGCTCATGTGCATATCAACCATTGAAGTTGACCCTCACAGCGGAACCGTCGCAATCGGCAGAATCTTCAGCGGATCAATTGAACGAGGCAAAACTGTTCAGCTTGTTAGCAGCAACCAGAAAGGTACAATTCAACAGGTCTTCATGAGCATGGCAACTGATCGAGTTATCATTGAACGCGTTCCAGCAGGCAACATTGGAGCCATCGCCGGGTTGCCGTCGATTCATGTTGGTGAAACCATCGCTGAAGAAGGAGCTGAGGTCCACTCGTTTGAGGGTTTAAGATACGTTTCAGACCCAGTTGTAACTGTTGCCGTTGAGCCGGAAGACGTCAAAGATCTACCGTTGTTCGACAAAGTCATGCATAAATTGACAACTGAGGACCCTAACCTTCACTTTATCATGAACAAGGAAAGCGGCGAATTCCTGCTTTCAGGAATGGGTGAACTTCACCTCGAAATCACCGCTTATCGAATGCAGGAAGCAGGGTTAAAAGTTAAACTTAGCAAACCCATCGTCATCTATAGAGAAACAATAAGCCACGATTACCAAGGTCCAGCAATCATGGGTAAAAGCCCAAACAAACATAACAAACTCTGGATAACCATCGAGAAACTTTCAGACGAAGTGATTGAGGCAATCAAATCAGACAAAATCAACGATATGCAGAGCAAAGACGAAAGAACTAAACTCCTCCGCACAATGGGCTGGGAAGCAGACGACGCAAAAGGCGCAGTAGCCGTAGAAGAAAACTGCATTCTCTGCAACCGCATCAGAGGAAGACAATACGTGGAAGAAGTCTTAGACCACATCAAATCAGGTTTCCGTGAAGCAGTCCACACATCGCCTTTAGCCAAAGAACCCGCATACGGCCTCAAGATCAATCTAGTGGACATCGTCCTGCACGAAGACCCAGTCCACAGAGGCCCAGCACAAGCCATTCCAATGACTTGGCGACCAATCTACTGCACCATACTACTCAGCGACCCCAAACTTCTTGAGCCCCTTATGAGTTTCGAATGCAAAGTTCCAAGCGAATTCGTAAGCTCAGTAATCACACTATTAAACAAGAGACGTGGAAAAATCCTCGACATGCCATCAGAAGAAGACATGATAACTGTAAAAGCAGAAATGCCAGTTTCCGAAAGCTTCGGAATCGCCGATGAACCGCGAGGTTCAACTTCAGGCAGAGCATTCTGGGCAACACAATTCAGCCGATGGGCACCAGTACCAGAGCAGTTGCAAGCCGAAACCATCAAGAAAATCCGTGAACGAAGAGGACTGCCACCAGTACCGCCAAAGCCAGAAGAATACTTCGAGTCCGAATAAACAACTCCTTCTTTCTCTTTTGTTTATAGTTCTAAGATGGACGCTGTCGATTTTTTCCATTTTTCGAGAAGACATTTTGTTTGTGTTTTGAATTGTTTTTTTGCTTGATGTTTGATGCATTTGCAGGTTACGATCCATACTACTTTACAAGACCCATTGTGACTCCAAAGACCCGAAACAATCCAAAGGGACGCAGTAAAAAATGCCTGTGAGGCTATGGAAAACAAGAAAGGCAAACAACCAGAGATGAGGGCTCTCTCTTGTGTGCGTACACGCCGACCGGTCGGGTCAATGTCGGTACAGTTTGGCGGTACAGTTTGGCGGTACAGTCGGCGAGCGCATGCCAAAGATGCTCCAAGTTTTAGGTTTGGTCCTGAACTCTTTAACAGCCTCAAAGAGTTAGAGTAAAAGAACGGCTACATAGTGACTTTTGCCTTTGAAAGTTTAGTTATGAAGAAAAAAGGTGCCTATTATCTTCGACAAAGGATGCGGTAAAATGAGTACTTGGAGCATTGTTGGGGGGTTTAATTAGCTGCAAGTTACGTTTAAGAATCCAAATCGCAATAAATCTCTGGATATTTCCCTTTTTCGCCCTGACCGCCCTGACCGCCCTGACCGCATGAACAGGAAAACCAAGAGAGGCCACCAAAGGTCAAAGAAGTGAAGGTTGCTAATCGTCACACTATGTATTTGCTTGTTTTCTCAAAGTCCTTTACGATTTGCATGACACGTTTAGGTCCAGGTGGGCCAAGCGGAATATCCTTTAGAAGAACCCATGGGCTTTTGCGGGCAACAACCGTTGCAATGTGCTCCTGACCAAAACATTTCAAGGCAACATCAACTACCCCACGTCTAACACCGGCCTCGGAGTAGTCGCCCAGTGCATGTAGGTACTCGTGTAACAAAAGGTTGTAAACCAGCGCGTTAACCGTCTGCTTAGAACTCAACGATGTCTCTACAATTTCAACCAAGGCACGATTCAAAACGATGTTGTTGGTTCCAACGGGGTAATACGCTCCCAGCTGCAAAGGCAAATCGTCCAAAAAGAGCATCATACTGTCTCTTCGTGTTCCCAAAGCAAACTGCACCGTTTCCTTCACTAACTGCCAGACTTCACCGTAATTCTTAGCTGTATCCAACTTGCTGGAAAACCGCTCAATATCCTTGAAGTCGCTGCCCAAAACACGCCGCCTTCTGACAAGAATTCAAGGTGAAGAAACTCATTTAAGCGTTGCAGTCAAAATACAAAAATCAAGTGGCACAAAAAAGTTGCTGAACGCTTAGATTCTGGATGGTGTCAGTTCGAAACGTGTGGAAACGCCTCGCGAACGGTTTATATGAAACATAATTCTAAAACTACTATTGTGTAAGGAGTAGTAAATGATGAGTACTGAACCTTTTCATGTTACAGACGCAAATTTTGAAGAAACCATAAAGAAAAACAAGGTTGTTTTGATTGATTTCTGGGCAAATTGGTGTGGACCTTGCCGAGCCTTGGCGCCGACGATTCAGGAGTTAGCAAAGGAATACAGTGGGAAAGTTTTTGTCGGCAAACTTGATGTTGACGAGAACTCTGCTACTGCTGAACGCTTCAAAGTTTTCAGTATCCCAACCATGATTCTCTTCAAAGACGGACAGGAAACTGAACGGCTAGTGGGCTTATGTCCGAAAAACAGGATAACTGAAACCTTTCAGAAGCACATGGCTTAGCTCTGTTAGCTTTTCATTTTTTCATACATTTTTTCAAAAGTCCAACGGATACTCGACTTAAGCTCTTTGACCCTTTCTTCATCGACGTTTCGAATGATTATTTCCCGTATCAAGTCGCCTTCTCGCGCTATGTGGAAGGAAAACGCCTTCTCCACTGTCAACTGCTTTGTCTTAACAAGCTCGGCGTCTTTTTCCTGCATCTTGGCGAACACCTTTTCAACCAGAAAATTGTTGAAGGGCGGTGTGTTCACGCTGAAGTTCTTGCTCTCGTCAGGCAACACATGCATGCCCACTTTGTCAAAAATTATCAGCGCCAATGGCTCCTCAGCCATGGTTTTAAGGGGTATAACGCTTTCCCTTTCAGTAAGTTGCGGAGAGACTGTTGCTTTTGCAGGCTCATATCCCCGTTGAATAACTACTTTTGGTGCCTCAGGCTCGGTTTTTGGCAAAACAACTTCTTCAAGAACAGGCGTCGGGGATGGTTTTTCAGGTACCTCTTTTAGATCTCCGCGTTTGAAGCCTTTTTGAAGCAAAATATCGTTGACAGCATCCAAAGAAGCCTGAATCTCTTTCGTTTCAGCGGTTAATTTTTCAAGCTGGTCTTCAAGTCGCTTCTTGAAAGCGATAATTGACTTCATTTTCTCAGAATCTTGCGCCAAGCCATCCACGCACTCACTTTATTTTATCGTTAGGTGCTTATCAGTCTTAGCCTTTCTAGTTCATCGACGAAAATGCTTGTCTGCCATGGCCATTTTTCTATGCATTAGGAGGTTCACTGATTTTTTTGAGCTGGGCACGATACATTTCTACGATTTCCTTGGAGGTTGTGGCGTCTTCTGGGGCTTTGTCAGTTCTGTATTTTCCTGTGAAACGTGGGAAACGTATTGCTAAGGCGCTTCCTTTTCGAATCGAATCCATGGCGGACATGTGAATGGGGCTGAGGGTGATTTCAGCGCCTAAAATCTCCAGAACCAAGTTGGGTTCAAACCAGACATCCGCCTGCAACATGGATTGAACTCGGCTGTTTTTGCGTGGAATAATGTGCACCGCAAGAGTATCGCGAAGGGTTACGAGGTCTTTGTCAGTGAAGCCTGTGCCGCATTTGGTTACAGTTTCAAAGGTGTCGTTTTTTTCATTGTAGGTTGCTAAAAGCAGAGCGCCGTAGGTCCCGACTCGTTTGCCTCTGCCGTGGAAAGCGCCTACAACTACGAGGTCCACTGTGTCGGTCATTTCGCTTTTGTAGTCGCGCTTGTATTTTATCCAGAGCCAACCTCGGCTTCCAGCTTGGTAAGGCGAGTTTTCGGCAATGGATTTGCACATCAACCCCTCGCATCCCTTCTCTATGGCTTCTTCAAAGAAATCCTCAAGTTCCTTTGCGCTCTTAACGACTTTTTGGATGGCGGGTCTAACACGGTCCGTTTCCTTGATGACGTCTTGCAGCTCCTTCCGCCTTTCCTTGAAGGGCCTCTGTGTCAAGTCTTTGCCATCGATATAGAGGAGATCAAAAGGAAACAGCGAAATCGGGTACTGTGAAATAGCTTCTTCAACCCCGTACTTGCGCCGCCGATGCATCAACTCCTGAAATGGACGCATATCTCCAGTTTCCAAATCCATCGCGACACATTCAGCTTCCAAAATGGCTTCTTTCGCGTCGATTTTTTCCTTGATTAAATCCACAGCGTCAGGGTATTGGCTGGATATGTTTTCTAACCGTCGGGAAAACAAAATTACTTTGTCGTCTTTCTTATGCGCTTGAACGCGTTCGCCGTCGTATTTATATTCGGCTGCACATTTCCCGCCCAGCTTGTCAAGGATTTCTTCGGGTGAAGCCAACCGTTCAGCCAGCATGGGTCTTATGGGTTCGAAAACCATAACTTGGAACTTCTTGATTCCCTCTAAACCTTGCTCAACTACAACATTTGCAACCCTGCCAAGGTCAGAAGAAATGTTGTATGCGCGCTCAACCAGCTCCCGAGCTTCCTTTCCGCCTGCATAAGCGATTGCCAAAGCATCGAGAACCGTCATGTCAGCGATACCTAGCCGCAGGTTACCTGTAACAGTCCGGACAATCCATTTTGCCTCGTTAGGCGTTGCATCAGTTAATAACCCGCAGAGCATAGCCATTTTTGTGTCGACAGCCCCGGAACCCGAAGTTTTAGCCAACTTATCAAGTGTCTCGTAAACCCGTTCCACTGTGAGCTTTTGGCTAAAAAAAGTGGATTGTTTCCTTTTAACTAAGAGCTTTGCAGCAGTTTGACCGATGTCGCCGCTTTTCTGAAGCTCAGATTCAATTAGACTTTCGCTTTGGCCAGACGCGCGGACTAAGGCCCTGATGGCCAGTTTTTCGGCGACGCCCATTTCGACTCCTTGGAAGTCTGGGTACAATTTGCCCTGTGTTAAATAAACAACCTTCGCTATGATCTCTTTAGATGTCTTTCTGAGAAGATCAACCAACAAATCTGTCATTTCAAGCCGTTTTGTTGTTGCTTCAATTTTCTCATAAGCCTCGGCGATTACTGCGTAATCCATCATTTCGGTCAAAGGAAATATTATTGCAGAACTATTAAAATGAAACACATCGGGAAAAAGACAGCTATATAGAAGGTTATATTAACCGTCCAAACCCTATCTCAAAGCATGAAGATCTGCGTAGTTTACTTTTCAAGAACTGGTAACACCAAACGATTAGCCCAAACAATAGCCGATACTGTAAAGGCGCCAATTTTCGTTATGGCAGAAACTCAGCCTGCCTCCATCCAAGACTGCGACCTCCTAATCATAGGTACGCCTGTTGAAGGAGCGAGCCCAGCAAAGGAAGCTTCAGCCTTCATCGAAAGCATGCCTAAAGTGGAAAGCAAAAAAGCCATAGTATTTGTTACTCATCGCCTGTTCGGAAGCGGCAGAGCTATGGGAATAATGCAAAAGATGCTTGATGGCAAAGGCTACGAAACGGTGCTTAAGGTTTCCAAGAAAGGCATGAACCCAGACAAAGAAACCGACTTCTCTGATATCCTATCTGAAGTAAAGAAAGCAATAGAGAAACAGTAACTATTCCTTCGGAGTCATATAGTCCTCAATCATTTTGAGGTGTTCAAACGCCAATTGGTTCGGCATTCGTTGTAGCCGAAAAAGCCTTATTTCTTGGATTTCGCCTTCCTGCCGTTTAATTTCGCCGCCGACCACTTTGACAAGGAAGCATGTTGGGTAATACTCATACTCCACCTCGTCTTTCACGCCTTTTTCCACGTACTCCCCAATTTTGCGGACAATTTCCACATCAAGCCCCGTCTCCTCTTTACACTCGCGAACAATTGTCTGCTCTACAGTTTCACCTGGATCCATTCTGCCTCCTGGCAACGCCCAGTAACCTTTGAAAGGCACAGTGTCTCTCTTTACCAGCAAAATTTTGCCTTCGGGAAAAGGAATTATTGCCGTCGAAGTTTTTCCTGTAAACTTTCTCAACTTACAACCCCTTTGATTATGATCATCACAATAGAACCCATAAAGTTTTTCAAAGTTTTCTCCATTGGAATCATTAGATTCGGGGTACGATCTCTTGATTCAAAGTTTTTTTGTTGGCTCTAAAGAAAAAAGGGTTGGAAGAAGTTTATTCTTCGTCTTCGCAGTCTTCGCAATCGCAGTCGTCGCAATCTTCTTCTTCTTCTTCTCTAACAAAAAGGTCTTTTGACATTTTTCAAAAACCACAAAAGGGTAACACTGGTACCCTATAAGTCTTCTTCTAAGAACCCGTGCGTCAGTTTTTAGATTTTAAAAGCGAATTTCTACTCTCAAGATTGGGATAGAGCAATAATTTTCTAAAGACAAATCAAAGTGCTATGCCAAACTGCCAATTACAATATGGTATTCCTTGTCTGAAAGCCAACCTTGACTTCTAAGACGCAGGATGCCCTCGGCGATGCTGCCCCGGGTCAAACGGGAGGTTACAAGATTGTTTTTTTCGCCTAAACTTCTGATTTGGTTATCCACAAGCGGGTCCTGCTTGGCAAGAATTTCGACGTTGTCGATTAGCATGGATACCGCTTTGAATCGCGGAATCAAAAACTGCTTGATCTTTGATCTGCCAAACGCGTCCTTAATTTTTGAGGCGAAACTCTCTTCAGCCGCCACGGACGGAGGGAGAAAAATGAAGCGTTTACTCAATCCAGCTTGGTAGAACGCTACATAGAAAGGAACGTAAAAGAGAGCTGGACTCTTCAACTGCAGATCCACACTCCCAAGCATCGCAAATTTGCCTTTAATTGTTTCTTCCAACTTGATCGCGTCACTAAGACTATCGGCAACGGGTTTTTCCATTTTAAGCAACTTCTCGGTTTCCCGTTTGAAAATCAGCGTTTTTGCATCGCGGACGGCTTCAAGATCCAAGATAGGCTGACGCGCACGCTTAACTTCTACATCCAATTCAAGCTGCAGTTTGGCGGTCTCCGATTTTTTCTGTTTTGTAAGTTTTTCCAAGTTTTTATCAGCGCGCTTCAATTCTTTCCTCAAGGCGTTAAGTTCCTTTTTGGTCTGTGCGGCTTTTTCTTTCGATCTTTTCTCGTAAATTAAATGGTTCTTTGAGGCGTGGCTTTCCGCTTCTCGCTGGTAAAGCCCGATGTTGCCTTCAGCGCTTTCTATGTTCCTTTGCGTTTTTGCTTTCAGCTTTTCGAGGTTTTCAAGTTCTTGATCAAAGCTTTTGGCAACTTCGGATATCCGCCGTTTGTATTGACTATTTATAGCGGCTACTTTGGGATTGATGAATTCTGCCTGCGCCCTGATTTTTGCGTTTGCCTCATCTCTGACGGCTGCTGATTCGTAGTCAAGTTCCGTAATGTATTGTCCAGTTATTCTGTTGATTGCCCTATGGCATTCGGCGAGCTTCTCCGCGTCATCCCTGGCGCCCATTTGCAAACTAACAATTTCTGTTAAAAACGAGGAAACCTTTCCTTCTTCTAGCATTGTCGAAAGAAGTGCATAGTTTGCCGCTTGACCTGTGATCTCTATCGCTTCTCTTCGGTACGCGTTGAATTCTTTTTTGAAATCCGAGTCGACAATCATGTGCCCGAGGGAAACTTTTTTTTCTTTCTTGGGTTGGGAAAAGTAATTGTTGTGGTCTAAGAGGAAAGCCATGAAGTCTTCCCGAGTTTTAGAGTTGGCTTCAAGGCTTTCCATGAAAGTTTTAACCGAAGGCAATTCAAAATAGGACATGGCAAGATTGGGGGCGCTTAAGTCGTCGAGAATATAGGACGATTCGTTCTTGGAAAACACCCACACCGGATAACCTATTTTTGCTAAAAAAACGAGTTTTTCCTCTGGCTGCTTCATTATAAGTCCGCCGCCCTTCATTCTTTCAAGCTCTGCAAACGCGTACACGGCAGCTTCTTCAACTTGAGAATTGAATGGTTCCCTGCTTTTCTTCGGCGCGAAGGGCAAAATGAATCTTTTCAATGCAGGGCTTAACATTAGATTTCAGTTCAGAGTATAATAGGCTGGTTTTTTAAGATTTGTTGTCACCAAGTGATCAAAAAAACTTTGTATATAGATAACTGAGGGGGCTTAGGCTTTGAAGAAATCAGACATTTTCTTTTGGAACAATGCCTGCTTCAAAAGTTCGCTTTGCATTATCCAGCGTTGCATCGGAATCTTAAATCTTCCGCCGATAAACTGCAGAGACTCAGCCAAACTCTTAAAGAGGTAAGGTTTTTGCCGCATCGCATTTCTGACGTTTTCACGGACTTGCCAAACGCCTATCGGCATGATGTATCCCGGACGCGCCTCTCTAAGAACAACGACTGTGGCTTGCCGCCGCTCCTTCACCAACTGCTCGCAGGTTGCCAAACGCGCAGAATAGTAGCAGCCCCCAATCGCTGCGTAAGTGGTTCGCCCACTGGTGCCTTCCCAATCTGAAAAAATCGCGATGCTTTTCCCAGTGGGGTTCCAAACAGTTCCAGGGTACCATGCTTCCATGGATTCATAGCTCCAGCCCTGTGGAATCATCAGGATTTCAAAAACGTTATCCATGTAAATTGACTCATAAACTCTGAACTCGTTGATTTCAGGGAAGGTT
>Ga0074045_10004254_pt1 | contig 12713 bp, 7 predicted proteins | sample BogForMeECP23OM2_FD_94442 | JGI IMG/M metagenome (GOLD analysis project Ga0074045, IMG submission 94442) | Bog forest soil microbial communities from Calvert Island, British Columbia, Canada - Bog Forest MetaG ECP23OM2 | ecosystem: Environmental > Terrestrial > Soil > Wetlands ... | reverse complement strand
GAACTTCGCCGCGGAGTTTGATGCGAGTCTTCTCTGGGATCGTAAGCGGCCATAGATCTCTCTTGCCTCGACAACCAGGCCGGAGCGGACAGTTCTCCACAAAACTGGCCTGAACGATGTCTTGTACCAGAGTGATATAGGGCACAGCGTTGCGGGTCGTGCCAGTCCTGGCATTAGCGGTTTTCGCCGCCTCGGCGGCGGGTCGTCGCTTCGTTGCTATCTTCTTCATCCGGGGGGCCTTTGCTGGGTCCGGGTGGTCTCGCCCCGTCGTCATTTTGTTCGTTTCCTTCGCTCGGGCTTTGCAAGTATGTGCCAGTGTTTTTCAATTGAATCTGCTGGACTTAGCGACGAGTTGTGCCCATGTTCTTGTTTGGGAATCCCGGCCGGGCGTTACCCAGCGCCCTACGGGGGTGGCGGGACTCCCAGAGGGAGAAACGGAATAGGACGAAAGATCATCGCGGGAGCAGTTGCGCTGCTCATCGTCGGGCTCCTGCTGCGGCTCATCGTGAGCCCGGGGAGTGCTCGCACGCAGAGTGTCGAACGGGCCACGGAGCGCCTGGAGAAGACCGAACAGAAGCTCGCGGACAAGGTTAGCCGAGCTGATCTTCGCCACCGTGATCAGGATCGGCGCCACGATACCCGCACTGGCAGCCAGCATCGAAGCCTTCACCGGCATCGTCACCGCCGATGGCCAACCATTTCGCTATCGGACCCTGGACGATTATCTCCGCGTGGTGTCGTTGCAGGACGTCGTGGCGATGTTGCGCCAGCGTGCTACGCACACGGCGGGGCAGCTCCTGACGAGTTCCGAACTCGCGCGGTTCGTGCACCTGCCCGACCGAGCAGCGGCCGGTCCCGTGCACCTGTCATTCATGGAGTTCATCTCGACGATCGTTCCAGGGGGAGATGGGGAGATTCGCGCCGCGAGTGAAGAACTGGCCAAGTTCTTCTTTGACGCCGCCCTTCTTCACCACCGCCTATGCTGTTGGGTCCCAGCGGAAGGGCGCCCCGTATTTGTTCCCGAACGAACAGGGCCAGTCGCTCCACGGGACGAACCTCACCGGAGAGTTCCACAGTGTCTGTAATGCTGCTGGTGTGCCGCGGATCCCATTCCATGCCGCACGCCATGGCTGTGGCACGTTGCTGAACGCCGGGGACGCCGATGCGTTCACAATCCGGGAGGTGCTGGGTCACTCCCAGCTATTCACGACACGGCGCTATACGCACGTGTCTGTCTCAGTGACGAATACGGCGCTCGAAGACCTGGAGCCGCTGCCCGCCATGCCGGGCAAGGCCGTTCCGGCCACGCGGCCGGCGTCAAAACGAGTGCAGTAGATCGTGTCCCAATCGCTCGACTCGCATGTGGGCAAAAGTGTGCTCGCCCGTTCCACGTGGCTGGGTGCGTGACTGAGCGGCAGTAACCCGCAGAGTATTCATTCTGTGCTCGCAACTGGTGCGCACGACCCCAGCTATAGCTGGCGCCTGAGAAGATTACGACCGCCCGCAATGACGACCGTTTATCCTTCGTTGTGTCGGCGCCTAAACCTTCAGTTATGATCTTTGCAGCCCTGTGCCGAGGCAGCAAACCCGGCGGGGCGCCGTGGATGGAATCCAGATGCGCGGTGGCGATGTTCGCAACGGCGAGCCGCGTCCATGCCCCGGTCTTACTCCCGGTTTCTCGTCTCGCCTTGATTGCCTGTGTGCACCCGGGGAGGGACGATGCGCAGTGCGTAAACAGTCACGGCATTGCGAGGAATTACGACGCCATTGTTCGTGAAACCGCTCGATCCTTTCAGCCGGATCTCCCGGACCCGCTTGCCGAAGCGGGGATTGACCCACTCATAGGCGAAGGACGTTCGGCCCGGCGCCAGCTCGCGCGGGTCACAGCGATAACAGTAGATCCCTCCCTCGCCTCGCCAGCCGGATTCGAGGATGTTGACTCCGTAGCGGATAGGAATCGTTGTGACCAGCCCGTCCTCGTACTCCACTTCGTACCACCCCAGCAGATCAGCCGTGTCGTCGTAGTTGTAAACGTACTCATAGGCCGCTGCATTTGTCGACTTCCGCGCGCAGGCATGCTCAAAAATGATGCTACTGGGATCGGCAGCGAGCCTTGCCACCACGGCTGACTGCCCGGCGTCGGCTTGCCCGTCCCCTCGTGTTGCCACCGTCACTGGACCGGCTCCGGCAAGCGCCACGGGCGTGAGCGGGTCGCCCGCCTCGCTGGGCAAGGCGCGGCCCGACAGGTTTCGCCGGACGGCCGGCATAAGGGCCTGCACGCGCCTCGTCAGATCCGGCTCATCGGGCCAGTGGGACGACCACAACAGGTTGGCGCACCCGACGAATTCATAAATCAAGTTCTTGCCGATGTTGAATTCGGTCGTGGCGGCCCAGGAAGCCGGCCCGCCTCCGATCACCCCGGGCAGTTCGCTGCGTCGCCCGTAGTTGAGGATGGCAGGCGTCAGGTTGCCGTAGACCTGCTGGAAGCCCAGTCGCGAGAACTTGCGGTCCACCTCCTCGCCCTGGCCCCGCGCGCCGTCCACCCACGTCCAGTTCACTAACAGAATGTCCCTGGGGATCAACTCCCGCGCCTGCGCTTCGCTCAGGCCCCCAGGCGTGCGGTAATGGTAGCCGCTCGGGCTGCGGCCCGTTCCCTCGGGATCGCCGCGCAACTCGGGAACCAGATGGTCGGCGTACATCGACATCCCGATCTTCTTGCCTGCGAGGTAGTCGTGGATCTTACGCACATCGGCCGCAAACAGCTCGCGGTAGTCCTTGCCCTGGCACCGTGAACAGGCGTCGATCGGCATGCGCCATTCGTCGTGGCCTACGTGCACCAGCGCCGGTTTCATCACTTCGATGTACTCGTCCAGCACATCGAATAGAAGCGAGTAGCTCGCGGGATTGGATGGACAGTACGTGTCCGGCCACTCTGCGCCGGCGATCTCGGCCAGCTCACGATGCCGCGCCAGCAGGTAGTAGCTGTGCGTCAGCGAAGGAATCTCGGGAATCACCTCCACGCAATTCCGCCGCGCCCATTCGACGAGGTCCGCCACCTCCTGCTTTTCTAGAAGGCCGCCATCCGCCGCGTCGTAGTTGGCCGAATCCTGGAACTGCCGACGCGGACCGGATGGCCTTTCGCGCCGGGTGAAAGCCAAGTCCCGAGCCAGTTCGAGTGCTCCCGTGTTTACTTCCGGGTGGCGCTCCAACCGCATCGCACCGTTGACTTCGAGAAAGAGGCGATTGAATTTGTACAGCGCCGCGAAATCGCTGATGAACCGTCTGAAGAAGGGAATGTTGTCATGGCCTGGCAAATACATGCGCAGCGCGCGGAACGGCTTGTTAGGCCAGTCCCGGATCAGGACGCCACGAATTCGCCCGTGTTCCACCAACTGCCGCAGAGATTGAAGCCCATAGAACGAGCCGGCGTCATCGGTGCCCGCTACGACAACCGCGCCTGCGCTCACTTGGAGAACATATCCCTCCGGCCTCTTCACGCCCTCCACGTTGTGCCGGCGGCAGTACTCAGTAACTAGGGGGTTGCGCGGTCCGCCAATTAGGATCACCGGACGCCCGCCTGGCAGAACATCCCTACGTTCAATCGGAACGCCCAAGAAGCGTCTTGCTGCGAGTTCACCCTGAAACAGCCTCGCCAGGACCAGATCGGGCGCCGAGGCATCCATAGGCACCACGATCCGCGTGCCATGTGCCAAGAGGAAGGAGGATCCTCGTGCGGCGATCTCTTGTGGCTGGGGAAAGACCCACTGCGGTGCGTCCTGTGCGCAACACCTTTCTGCGGCGGTGAGGCCGAGCGCCAAGGTGATGAGGATTGCGCCTCTGTACATAAGGTCGACTGCGAAGAGCTTGGATATCCTGGGCCTAGACGATTTCCGGCACTGTGAACTCGGGCCGGTAGCTGCGGCGGAAGCAGGAGGTGGCCTCCTCGTCACCGATGCACGAAAACGTTGTCGGGTCGAAGTACAGCGTCCGCCCGACGCGGTAGGAGATGTTGGCCAAGTGAACGAGTGTCGTCGAGATCGCACCTTCTTCGATCTCAGCAGTGAGTGATGCGCGGTTGCGCGTGCGGACTGCGCCGATGAAGTTGGCGAAGTGGTCCCCAGATGCCGCCGCCGACGGACCCTGCTCCTGCTGCGGTCCCAACCAACTCCGATAGCTGGAGTAGCCGTCAATGGCCAGGTATCCTCCGGAGCCGTAGAACAAGTTGCCGATCGTATTGGGGTAGAACTTGCCCGGTCCATTGCGATTTTCCGATATGCCGGCTTCGTGGTTGCTGATCCAATGCCGGATCTCGACCACCAATATTTTTTCCCCGCCGGGAGCTGCGAACTCGAAATTGGCCGTGAGCGTGTTCGGCGTTTCCTGGTCGTCGTCGAACATGAAATGGCCGCCTGTGGCGCTCACGCGGGCCGGATAACGGACGCCCAGCCCCCAGCGTGCGATGTCAATCTCATGGCAGCCTTGGTTACCAAGCTCGCCGTTGCCATAATCCCAGAACCAGTGCCAGTTATAATGGAACCGGTTGCGGGTGAATGGTCGCTTCGGGGCCGGGCCGAGCCAGAGATCGTAATCCACGCCTGGCGGCACGGGCTCCACGGGCGCCCGGCCAATCGACTCGCGCCACCGGAAGCACAGCGCGCGGGCCAGGTAGACGTCGCCGATCAGGCCGCCGCGCATCTTGTCTACTGCCTCCTGCAACGCTAACGAGGAGCGACTCTGGCTCCCATGTTGCACGATGCGGCCGTAGCGCCGCGCTGCCGCGAGGATCTGGCGGGCCTCGAAGACGTTGTGCGAGCAAGGTTTCTCGACGTACACGTCCTTGCCCGCTTGGCAGCTCCAGACAGTCTGCAGAGTATGCCAGTGGTTCGGCGTAGCGATGGAAACGGCATCGACGGACTTGTCGTCAAGCGCGTGCCGCAAATCCGAATGGGCGGCCGGCCGCCGCTTTCCTTTGGCCAGCACGTAGGAGACAGATTCCTGAAGAACAGAATCGTCCACGTCACACACGGCTGCGATCTCCACGTTGGGCATGCCCATGAATGCGTCGAGGTGCTCCTTGCCGCGGCCTCGCAGGCCGGCGCACGCCACGCGCACCGTCTCGTTCGGGCTGGACCGCGCGAGGCGCGGCACCGCCAGCGCGCCCACAGAGGCCATGAGGAAATGTCTGCGGTGCATGCCTGCCGGAATGTCTAGGGCCGTTGTCATGCAGGGCTCCTCATAACCCCGGCGGCCTTGCCGCCGGGGTGGACTTTCGCTGTGTCGATAATGGCGGCCCGAGTTAGAACTCGACGCGCGCGCCGACCCAGATGTGCCGTTCGCCGTTGTTGCTGGTGGTGGTCGGGTTGAGCAACTGATTGCCACTCGTCGTGGTGGTGATCTGCCCCAGGCCGGCGCTCAGATCGTTGTTCGGCTGACCCTTGTTCGCATGATTGAACAGGTTCATGAAGTTGCCCTCGAATTTCAACTTCACTTTCTCAGTTAAGTTGAAGCTCTTGTGTAAACCCAGGTTGACCGTCCACGCTCCCGGCCCGACCAGGGAGTTGGCGGGACAGTTGCCGTAGGTTCCGGGCGCGGGCACGGAGAACGCTGCTGGGTTCAGATATAAAGCACTATTCTCCCAATACCAGTTGGAATTGCCCGTATAGGGGTCAGATCCGGTGCAGTTCGGCCGGCTCGCTCCATAGTCGCCCGACCCACCGTTGGGATTGCGCACCTGCAGCCACGACGTCCCGTCGTAGGACGGCGAGAAGTAATTGCCGCTCTGAATCACAGACAGGACCGAGAATTCCCATCCGCCCAGCGCGGCGCTCATTGCCCTCGAGGCATTCCCGCCCCACGTCCTGCCCTTGCCGTAGGGCACTTCCCACAGCACGGTCGGGACAAAACGCTGCCTGGGGATCAGAGGATTGTTGCCCCAGTCATAGTGGCGGTCGTAGGGGTCGCTGGCGGTGCCGCTCTCGCCGTTGCCGGCGCTGCTATCGGTCATGTTCTTTGAATACGTATAGGCCAGTTGGAACTGCACGCCCTGCGCGAACTTCCGATTGAGGGCCACATCGAGCGAGTTGCTCTTCTGAATCGCGCCGTCGGTTTCGTAGTTGATGTTTCCCCCGCTCCACAGCGGATACATATAGACGTTGGTGAGGTCGGACGTACTGGCCTGCGGAAGGTTCAGATTGTAAACCACGGGAATCTGGGTCGACATCGACCCGCGGTAGCTGACCCGGGCGGCCAGCGAGCGGCCCAGATCGCGCTCGACCGTGAAGTTCCACTGCTGGATCATGGGCGTCTTCAGATGCGGGTTGGTCCCCATGATGCTGTCGCCGCAATCGGCTTCATGTGCGCAAACGCCGAGCCCCAACGCAGCGCTCCCGAACGGGTTCGGGAACTGGAGTGTCGGAATCGGCGTCGTGTTATTCAACCTGATCGAGTCGGATGAGAACACGTCCTGATTGCCGGGACCGAAGTTGTCCTGGTAGGCGTTAGTGAGTTCCCCATAGTAAACTCCATAACCGCCCCGGAACACGGTCGTGTTGCTCATCCGGTATGCCAGACCCACGCGCGGGCTGAAATTGTCCCAATTGCCGTACATTAGAGAGCGGCCAGGGAATCCCGCCGGAGCGATTTCCACCGGAATATCCTGCGGAATACTGGTGAATTGCAAGGTCGATTGGGAGGGCACGACAACAGCTTGGGTGGCCGGGTCCCAATTGACGCGCCGGTCGTTGTTGTCCACTGAAGGCATGAAGTACTCCCACCGCAGACCCAGGGTCACGGTGAGCTTGGGAGACACGCTCCAGGTGTCGTTCACATACAGGCCGGAGTCCGTTTTGCGGTTATATCGCGGCAGCGCCGGGCCCTTGAGTTTGACCGTGGACGGGTATCCCAGCATGAAGTCGGCATAGGCGAATCCGGTGTATTGGCCGTTGAAGTCAAACTCCCCGAACTGGTTGTTCTGGTTATTGATCACGGGGTCGCCGTAACGCACCAGAACGCCCATCTTAATGGCGTGCCTGCTCTTGGTCCAGCTTAGGTTGTCGAGCAGTTCATACTGCTGGCTGATATTGCTGGATAGGGGATTCGGGTACAGGTCAAAGAAGCCGCCGCTGATTTCCATGTCCGGCTGTCCTGGCGTGCCCGCGGGAACCGTGACTCCTCCCAGGCTGAGCCCGGTGGCCTGCAAGAACGAGTTGCCATCTTGTTTGGGGGTTCTGTACGCTGCATCCCGCTCAAAACCCAGACGAAACTCATTCAGCAAGGCCGGCGTGAACGTGTGCGTCTCCGAAAGGAAATCGTTCGTGCTGTTCCGAACCTGGAGAAATCCGTAACCCGGAACGGGGGCGTTCCAGCTTCGCTGCCAGGGATCCGCCTGGCGGGTGAATCGGCCGGAGAGCACGTCCCTGCTGCCGATGTTTTGATCGATTTTGACGTCCATCCGGTCAATGTGCTCGGGACTTGCGATCGTGTTGCGATAGTCGTTCAGGTAATTGTCAGGACTGCTCGATGTGCCATTGAAGTTTGGCGCTGGATAGTACTTCGCCGCGAACTTTGACGAAACCGGATTGACCTGCAGACCGGCGTTCGCCAAGTTGTTATCCGGAATCGGCAGCCCGGTCAGCGGATTCTTCAACTGGATGGAACCGTTGATCGGATCGAGGAGCGCGGCGAAGTTGCCTGAGTCAAATGCCGCGGTCGGCACCGTCGTGTTCTCCGTGACCGTATTTCCTGCCGCCAGCGGGAAAGTCCGGTGTTCCTCGGTGACCAGGAAGAAGGTCTTATTCTTGCCGTTATAAATCTTGGGTAGGATCACCGGCCCGCTCGCGCTCCCGCCCCACCATTGCAATTGGGGCCCGATGATACCCTGGGAGCGGTTCGAGCCCTGATTCAGTGGTCCCGCGTTCAGCGCGCTGTTATCGGTGGTGTAGAAACCGCTTCCATGGAGATTGTTGGTGCCGCTCTTGGTCATGGTCAGGAGCGTGGCAACGCCCGGGAATTCGGCTGAGTTATTGCTCTCCATGACCTTCACTTCGGCGATCGATTCATATGATTGATCGTTGGTCAGATTGCCCGACTGTCCGCCGAATGCGTTCTGCATCGTCTGGATGCCGTCGATCGTCAGGTTCAGAAAGTTGTTGCGGTTGCCGCCGATCATGATGCTGCTGCCATCGAACACGGTGGACGGGGTCAGCCCGGCCATTTGCATTACGGCCCTCTGCGTGGGGGCCGCAAGAACTTCCTGGCCCGTCTGGAGCGTGGCAATCTCCGCGCTCTCCGTGTTCATCGTCGTCGGCGTCGCTCTCACTTCGACTGACACCGACGTCGTGCCCAATTGCAGGCGCGCGTCAAATCGCAGGTTCTGCGCCCCCGTCACGATCAGGACGCTGCTGCGCAATTCCTTGAATCCCGTGGCCGATACGGTCACGTGATAGGCGCCCGGAGGTACGTTCGTGAAGACGTAGCTGCCATCCGGCCCCGTCACGTCCGCGCGCGGCAGGTTCTTCTCCACTTCACTGAGCGTTACCTTTGCCCCTGGCATGATCGCCCCCTGCTGGTCCGTCACCGCGACCGTGATCGAACCCTGGGTGGATTGCGCCCAAAGCACGCCGGTCAGTATCAGCAGACTGGCGATCAACAGGACTCGAAGCGACGTAGTTCTAATTGTCTTAAGCATATGTGCTAACTCCTATTCGCGAGCCGGCCGTGCGGCCGGAAGGCTCTCATTCCTCTCTTCGGAGGAGGCAGGACCTCAAACCCGCCTCCACGTCAAAACCAACGTGGACCCTCACTAGCGCAGGCCGGCGATCCGGTGTGTCATCCAGCCGGACTGCGGCATGAGGACACTGTGGACCTCGCACAAGGCGTTGGGGAGTAAATAGGGGTAATCGCGGCGCGTTTTACGGTAAAATGGATCGACCTGCCGCCGGTAGGGGACCTTCCATCGTCGCCAGCCAGATATTCGATCGCGGTTCAGTCAGTGTAAACACCATTCGTCCCGTTCCCACGGAGATCCAGGTTCCCCACGGAGCCAGCCTGTTGCTATGAAAATGCTGGACTGAAAAGGGCTTGCCGACAGGATGTTTGCTGGCGGGGTCCAGCCGTTGGCCCCACAGGCAGCGGTAGTCGTCCAGCCGCGAATAGGAATACAGGCAATTGCCATCCGGGGCCCAATGCAACGACTGAAGATCCGCTCCCATCCCGGCCGGGATCGCCTGCGCGCCTGACAACGCCCCGCCCGAAAGCGGGAACAGCACCCCCCCGCGAGGCGATGAGAAGGAGATCGCAACCCATTTCCCATCTGCCGACAGCGTTGCGTTCTGCAAAGTCCCGACGGGGTACGTCATCAGTTCAACGCGCCTGCCCGAATCGCGATCCCACAGTTGGAGCGTGCGCCGGGGTACGTCCTCCAACAGAATGGTGTGCCTGTCGCTGGACCAGTCGAGGACTCTGCCGCAGCGATCGCAGATTCGCTCTGCGAATGGCCGATCCCGCTCAACGGAGTAAATGGTTTGCACATCCCCACTTCCGTAAACCAGCAGAGATTCATCCCCCCAAATCAGGGGCAGGCTCTCCTGCCGCGGCAGAGCCCCCAGCGATGTCTCGCCGCCGCGAACCAGGCCCTTGAGCACCAGTTCCTGGGTTCCGGATCGGTTTGAAACATAGGAGAGAGTCCTTCCGTCGGTCGAGATGCGTGGATAGGACCCATCGTGCATCAGCGATGAATCCGACGTGAGTTGCTCCGGAGAACCCACTGCCTCGCCTGTTCTGGGGTCAAGTTGGAGACTGAAGACGTGGGTCATCTGGCTCTCACTGGTGAGGACCATCCTGCCCGCGACCGAGCATCGCGGAAACGTCTCCGCCGCGGTTCCGGCTGTCAGCTGCTGCGCTGGTCCAGCCACGCGAAGGCCGTTCGTGCTGAACGGAACTTTCCAAATGTTGGCGGCCTTGGCGCTTTGCAACGAAAAGACGATTGCACTACCCAGCCAATCTCCCGGACGCGATGTCGACGTCGGTGGTGGCAGTCCTTGCGAGCGGAGTTGTTCGCGCAGGCTGGCGGGTGCAGGCGTGCCGCCGATCAAAGGCACCGAGTACCAGTCATATTCACGCTTCGTGGTATCTGCGGACCGCGGGGCCCCCAGGAAGATGAGGTGCGATCCCTTCGGGGTCCAGATCGCGCCGCCGAATGCATCGATCGTTCCCCCTGAGACCTGGCGGGGCTGGCCTCCTGCCAATGGTGCCACGAAAATCGAGCGATCGGAACCGACGTAAGCGATCCAGGAACCATCAGGCGAGAACCGGGGCGCCCAGGCCTCCTTGGCGATGAACCGTTCTTCACCCCCAAAGACCGAGACTACGTAGACGCCACCTCCCTGCCGGTAAGAATGGAAGGCGATCAAGGTACCGTCCGGTGAGAAGTCCGGCGAATGGTCGGCGGCTTCATCGTGGGTGACCTGAACTGGGGTTCCACCATCGATCGGCCGGATCCAGATGTTCAGGTCCCCGCGGCCACGGTCCGAGGAGTACGCGAGCAGCTTCCCGTCCCTGGAGATGGCCGGGTTCATCGCGGAACCGGCCTCGAAGGTGAGTTGCACCAGAGCGATCTTCGGCTCCGGCGTCGCGCGCCGGTGGAACCACAGCCAGGCGCCCGCCGCCGCGACTGCCAATGCCGCGGCAATTACACCTAACCGCTTTAGACGACGCCGCAACGCGACCTGAGCATCAGCGGTGGGTGTTAACGGCGCGACGGAGACAGCGGAGCCGGCAGGCGCAGCAACCGGCTTCGCGGGCTCCGCATCCGGCTGAAACGGCCTGAAATGAGGCGCATAACTGCCTTTCGAGTATTCGATCCGGAGCGGATCTGCTAGGCCCCGGCTCTCATAGTACTCGGCCAGCCTGGCACGCAACTTGCCTGCCTGGACTCGCACAATCGGGTCGATCCGTGGATCGAAATCCGGACCGCGGTCGAACACTTCCCGGCCAAGCCAACTTTCCTTGAGCTGATCGCCCCGCCCGGCAAGCGCTTCCAGGACCGTATACTCCAGGAACCGGATGAGCGTTGGAGAATTCGCCAGACGTTCGTCGGCGACCAGCCGTGCGAGTTCACTCCTGACGGCCTCCTCCCCGGGTGAGGCGGGGAGCCCCCCTTGCTTCCAATGATCTGGGTTGGCCATTATCCGACGCCGCTGAGTGTATTTTATGACGATTTACGGCATTGGCCCCCACTAGGCTTGATCGGCCTGGCGATTATTGAACCACTGCGAATGTCAGTCTTCAGCAAAACCCGTGCAGGGGATTTTGCCGATGAAGGGTAAGCGTTTTTCGATCGAGGAGCTTGTCGGGGTGTTGAAGCAGGCCGAGTTGGGGCGCCGGTGGCGCAGCCGATCCGCAAGGTGGGGATCGCATAACGAAACCGCCTCCTAGAACACGAGAGCGCATCCGAACTTCCCACGCCTAGCCGGCCGCCGCAAGCGAAGCGAGCGATCATTCTTACTTATCAAGAAAAGCCGCGACCAATAGGCGGGGAATGCCTTGTTTCCCAATCTGCCAGTCGGCGCTTTGACAAGGTCAGCGCTCACTGATGCAGGTCTTACCGATCAACAGGACGACAATAGTGCGCTGACGCCAGCGGGCACGGGCGAGATCATCGTGGCCAAGATCACGCCGCTGTTTCTGCTGCTCACGGTGATGATCCTGTTCGCCACCGCGGTGATCAAGGCGGTGTTCGGTGTCCCCTTCCGCGGCAGCTTCGTCCTGGTGCTCGCCAGCGCGATGCTGACGGTGCTGTCGGGGATCGGCATCGGGACGTTCGTCGCCACCTTTACCACGTCGGCTCGGCAGGCGCAGTTGATGGCGTTCTTCGTCAACCCGCCGCTGGCTTCGCTATCAGTTGCGATGACACCGGTGGAGGGGATGCCGCAGTGGATGCAGCCGCTGGCGGTGCTGAATCCCATACGGCATTTCGGCATTATTACGCGATCGGTGCTCATGAAGGGCAGCGGCCTCGACGCCGTCTGGCCGCACCTGCTCGCGCTGTCTATCTTTGCTGTGGGACTGCTGGCCGTCAGCGTCATGCGGTTCCGGAAACAACTTGGGTGAGAGAAATGAGAAAGCTTATCTTGATTTCGGTTTTAGCGCCGGCGCTGGCCGTGGCGCAGTTGGGTTCGCGGCCGTCTACGGGATCGACGTCCGTCGCTACGCAGCTCCCGCTCTCGGGGCGCACCGCGGCAACGGGATCGGCAACGAAAACGCAGACGCCGATTCCAGGCGCGACGACGAGCGTCAATACGATCAACACCACGGTTCAGGTGAGCGGGCCCTACGCGGGCAGTTCGCCCAGCATCCTGAAAACCCCGTTCAGCGGCAAGCTTTCCTTCAGCGAAGCGATTCAGCGCGGGCTGGAGTACAACCTTGGGACGATCGGCCTCGCTACCGCCGTTCGACAGGCGCGAGGACAAGCCACGGTGTCGCGCAGCAATCTCCTGCCGAATCTGAGCGGTGGATTCAGCCAACACTACGAAACGCCGCTGTGGACGTGCCCGCGGGTGGCACATCTGATCGAGCAGGAATTCGGCGTCCGGTATCACGAAGGTCATGTCTGGAAGGTGCTGGTGAGTCTGGGCTGGAGCCCGCAACGGCCCGTGGGCAGGGCGCGGGAGCGCAACGAAGAGCCGATCCGCACCTGGAAGAAGAAGACCTGGTCG
>Ga0074045_10004252_pt1 | contig 12716 bp, 13 predicted proteins | sample BogForMeECP23OM2_FD_94442 | JGI IMG/M metagenome (GOLD analysis project Ga0074045, IMG submission 94442) | Bog forest soil microbial communities from Calvert Island, British Columbia, Canada - Bog Forest MetaG ECP23OM2 | ecosystem: Environmental > Terrestrial > Soil > Wetlands ... | reverse complement strand
TTTAGTGGATTGGATAGGAAAGTTATACGGAAACATTTAAGCAAATTACTTGCAGCAGATCTTATTCATATGAAAAATTATGGCCCAGTTAGTGTGTACAGTATAAACAGCGACAACAGTTCGGTTCAACGAATCATCGATTTATTCAATGAGACTCGGCTACTTGCGCAAGCACCAGTCCAGATGCATTGGTACGATATCCGCGCTTAACGTCAGTAAACGTCGACGCATCTTGTTAATGACTACACAAACACTGAATCGTGGTGATATCGTTGCGTCCTGAACAAATCATAAAGATACTTGAGATTACTGACTCATTCAACATTCATCGTGAGAGCGTAATCATTCCACTCAAAACCGAAGACCAAGGTAGCTTGAAGCTACTTCCGGACGGAAGATTGCATATAACCTGCCCAACAAACGGGGCGTTTGATCGGTGGCTCGAAGAGATTCGAGAACAGCTGCAAACGATGGACCTATCAAAGTTAGTCAGAAAAGAGTGACTGTCGCCGAAACCTCAGAAAAATTCGATTAGACAATGTAGGCTAGGAAACGCAACCTCGCAACTACAATGTACAATCTAAGCCTTTATTGCACAATTTTGTACGTGATTCATGAAGGATCATGTGGAGACAAATCTCAGAGCGTGTCAAGGACTATCCTGGAAGACAGAAAGTTGTTAGAGCTCTTGTAGAGCTAGGGTTGGGTATACGAGAGGGTTCATCAATTTATTGTGGTGGAATCGAATTGTCCGACGCGAAAATAGCACGCCACTTAGGTGTGGATCGAAGAACTGTAAGAGAGACTGCTGAGTTGATATCCTCAGATCCTGTTCTCAGATCCGTGTTCGAAAAAATGCGCCCCGCTGGACCGCTCCTGGCCGATATCGCACCTTTTCTCCACTACAATGTCATAGAGATTTATGCTGATCCGCATACCGTAGGAATTGTAGCGCAGGCCGCTGCTCTTGTTGCTAAGGAGAACATCGCAATTCGACAGGCAGTAGCTGATGATCCTGACCTCACTCCGGAGCCAAAGCTGACGTTGGTGGTAGAGAAAGAGCCGAGTGGTGAAGTACTCCAGAAAATGTTGAAAATACCTGGAGTGATTAAGATCTCCACATATTAATCGAATATCAGGGACAGCGTGAATCTAGTTCGTCTTCTGAACATGTTTTTGGATTATCCACCAGAGGTCGTCCTCCAAAGTCTCTCCATGCTGAGGTTTCTCGACGAATCTGCCGATTTCGCGCCAAGACTTGTCATGTACTATTATTGTTGGGATCCTGAGAACGTTCATTTCGTCGGCAATATCGCGGTTTTCATCAAAATCGATGACCTTCACGTTCAACGCGGCATTGTTGGTTGCAGCGAAGAACTTCATGAGGTTAGGTAATTCTGCCCTACACTCAACGTTCCACTCGGTTGCGAATACAACGAAGAAGTATCTGTCAGTAAGGCCGGAGAATTTTTCTATAATTTGAGGTTTGGGTTGATATTCTTGCACCCGTTTCTTTATTGTTGATTTCACCGTGGGGTTCCTTATGTTGTTCACGTAATCCCATAGGTTGGGATGTGGTCCGATGACGTTCCGAAGAAGGGACAAAGTAGATACCTACTACGCATCATTAATCTTGCTTTCAGTCTCGGAAGAAAATAGGCAGCGTCATAGAGGCTGCATGGGCTCCTGGATCTTATTTATGTAATGTTATTGGAATAGATATTAGATTTTTGGATGTGAACCTATTCGGTTACGCCCTCTGAATGTGGACTAATTACCTCGATTTTTGTAAGTTGAATTGAGCTTAGCTCCGGTTGCCCGCTAAGGCCGGCCTGCGCACGGAGTCCGGTAAGTTTCACTCGTTGTCCCGCATGAAGGTTAGATGCATAGCCAGCATGTTCTCTCCATAGGGTAACTCTCGCGGAACCAGTGTCGTCTTTGAGCGTGAAGGAGGCAACGTTTACGTTAGATTCCTTTTCTGTTGTTACCTGCCGTATTGTTGGTGAATCTACGATGAGGCCTTCAACGATCAGAAGGGCTTTCGCGGAGTGAAGAGAGTTAAGTGCCGTAATAGACGGAGTTGAGATTGGGTTCTTCTTCTCGATCTTTTCGATTTCTCCTGACTTTCCGAGGTTTAGTCGAAGGTTTCCGGACCATTCTGTTACTGTCGCATTCCGCAACTGCAAGAAATCACCCTCATTAAATTGGCTGAAAATGGCAGCCTTATCATCCCAGAGAGATAGTTGGATTACGCCTGTCTCATCGGCCACTAGTAAGGTGGACAGTTTCATAGTTTCGCCAGTAGTTCGTTTAATTTCTTGAATTCTTCCTTTCGCTAATATGAAGACGGATATGTCAATTGATGCCGTCTGATTCGAGATGGTACTTATCGCGTACCTACTGGAAATCGGATGCTTCAGGTAGTCAGGTGGAGAATTGAGTTTAGTAACTTGGCTTCTGGATTCGACGTGAACCTCCAGCTTCCCATTGTTATCGATCCTTGTTCTGCAATTTATTATTTGCAAGATATCTCCAATTTTTAATTCCTGCAACCCTTCTGCTCTCTCATTCCAAACTACTATGGGTACGGCGCCGGATTCGTCTGCAAGTGAAGAGCGAAGTACGCTTCCGGGACGTTCGTCGCTTCCAAATTTGTATGTTCTAGGATCTGCTTGGACGATTCCCACTACATTGATTGAATTATCTTGTTGCCCCAGATCACCGATTTTCGTGAATAATTCTTTGAATTCTGGGAATTCAGACATTTGTAGACCTTGTGGATCTATTTCTACGCTGCTGCGGTCTCCAGCATGCACTTCAGCTTCTCCCGTCAATCCTTGTCTGGTGTACGCATGCCCGATTCTTAGAATCCGACCCTGTAAGTTGCCTGCTCTTTCAGCGACGTCGACGTGTCTATCCCACAATGCGCATCTCGTCTTCCCGCTTCGGTCGACTAGAATGATGCGCATTACTCGTCCCGATGTTCCATCGCGTCGTTGAAACTGTTGAGGAGGCCATGCCAACAAAATGAGTCCTGATAGAGTGACATCGTTCAAACCGCTGACAAGATTCTTGACCTGCATTCTTCCTAACTCCGTTCCGAGAGTTTGAATAAGAAGTTCTTCGGCCACAAGTCTCGCTGCGCCTTCATCGGAAAGAAGTCCTCTGCCTTCCTTCTTCTTTTCTTCGATTAACTCCCGAATTTGGTTTGCGGTAAGATCGCCTCGTTTCGCGAGGATCTCATCTACGATAACCTGAAGCACATCCAGCAATTGTCATTCGCCTATGTTAATTCTTCACATTTGTAGCTCGTTCGGTGGATCTCCTTTGTGCCTATGTTTTTACGGCTCTCATTGCCTATTATGTGTTGAGAGGCCGCTTACTCGAATCTTCAAAAACATTCGGAACTTCTCGCTAGAAGGATTTCCCATGGAATCGCCATACGAAAGAATTGGACGAATCATACATTTCTACCCGAAAGCTAGTGTAGCGACTATTGAACTTGTTTCGTCTGCAAAAAAGGGTGATCGAATCATTGTGCGCGGCAGTATGACGAAGTTACAACAAACGATCGACTCAATGGAATGTGAACACACGCAAATTTCCGTGGCGGAGTCAGGTCAATCCGTTGGGGTAAAGATTATTGGGAAAGTACGCAAAAACGACGTAGTTTATCGACTAAAATCTTGAGCGAGTTCGTCTCCCGGAAGATTAGAATACTCGAAAACAGTTACTGACGTGCATAAGTGCGAAAAATGGCTGAAGTCACGATTGAAGGAACTGTGCTCGTTGTTACGCCGATCCAATCACAGCAGGGAAGACCGATGGTTCAGATAACTCTCGGAGATCCGTTCAAGGGACCAGTGACATTCCCGTTGGACATGGATCGTGAGATGGCTGGAGTCACGATCGCCGTACAGAGAACGCTAAGTCAGCTTCCGGGGTTCGGCCAGCAGCTTGGCACTCCTCGACTGATTGTCACATTAACTGAAGAAGAATACCAGGACTTGGGTAGGCCTAGGTACCCTGATCATGTTACTGTAGCGTTGAAGGTTCTTCCTGAAAGTTCGAGTTAATCCCAGAAGAGTCGAGTTCTGGCATATTCTCGTTCGGCTTTCAAAATATCAATGTACACGTCATCCTCGTTTCGGTGGATTTTTCTCAAGATCCTGCTAGCGGTGGCCGGGCCAACGCCTCTTCCGGTCATTACGATTACCGCCTCTTTTCCTTTCGTTTGGACTAGGCTCGCGCTTAGGTAGGCATGTCGCCAAACATTTTGCTCTTCAGGTTTGAGTTTGGTTCCTTTCTTCTTTTTTCTTACTATCGCAGCTAATGAATCATTTGACGTGTAGGTTGCGGCGATCAGTGTCGTGCTGCATTTTGGGCATTTTATTCTCGGATTGAGGTCGCCAACAACTCTTATGGCTTCCCAATCACCGTTTAACATGCAGACTAAACGTACCGTATCGGCGTTCAGTCGTTCTTTCACGATGGCTGTCAATGACTTTGATGGGATTGCTGGTCGCAGAAGGTCGTGTGGAATTATTTTATCAATGATTGTTGTTGCGTATGGTGAACATGATTCATTGGATCGTATCACGTCAATTCCTATCAGTCTGTTTTGTATTCTTGTGATTGCCGCTTTCATGTTTGAAACGTCAAATTTCTCGAGGAATACTTCTCGTTGAGTCTCTAGGTTTACTGGCGTATTCTTTAGCGCTGTGACCAGCATTCGAGAGCGCATCAATCGATAGTCAGCTCTTCTTTCAACAAGGCCGAAACGTCTCGCGACTTGCCAGTGCCGCCAGGCGAATAGGTCCGATGTCTGCAATGCCTGTACGAGAACGTTTTCTGCGTCTGCTGGGGTCAGTTTGGATAACTCTACTGCGACCGTTTCGGGTTCGATTTTGAATGGTGATATTAGCGCTATTCGATATGGATCCGTCTGTGCTGCGATGTTCACTCCATACTTAGCGCTTAGTAAGGTGGCTAGGATCATCGCGATTGTATCGTTTACCCTGCTTCCGAAACATGCGTGGATGACGACGCAGTTTTCGAATTTTTCGACGATTACGTGCTGGTCGGTAGGTAATGGATAATTGTTTAGCTGTGCTTTAATTGTGTCAGCGATTTTGGAGTAGGCTGCATCGCTCATGCCAAGTCGGGTTTGTAGTTCCTGTTTTGTGGAGGGCTGATCGGGGTGTGTGCTTATTTGTGCGCGTAATGCGCCCACTTCTTGAGCTGTTTCGAACGAGACCGGTATTATTTCACCTTCCCAACTTGGGATGGCATCTAACGTTGGTGCAGTAGGTTCAACCTCGGTCGTAAGTTTCTCTTCGTTAATGTTAATTATTTTCCATGTCTGTCCGTGGATTATGAAGACGGTTCCGCTTTTGCATTTTCTCGCAACGAAACTCTGATCAAGTGTGCCGATCCTTCGTTTTCTAATGAAATCGAAAACGTCGAATTTTCTGACGTCCGGTATCACTGAGAGGTTTTCATAATAGTACTTGAATGTTCTCGGAAATCTTGCTGATATCACATCATCTACAAGCCTAATCATTCCAAGCGAGTTTAGGAAAGTGACGAGCGAATGCAGCTCTTCGCCCGTTAGATCGCGGTAGGCGTATGCACCAGTTATTATTTCGTAGACTTCAGCAAGCTTCACTCTTTTTGAGTCGAGAACTATCCCTGCAATTTGATGAGCCAATACGTCCAACGCTTTGTCATGAACTATGGTTTCTTCGATTTTGCCTTCTCTAGCATTTCTTGCAAGAACTGACGCTTCGAGGAGATCGTCCGCCAGAGTTCCAATGATCTCCCCCTTGGCCAGTCCTTTGATGGTGTGACCGCTTCGGCCGATCCTCTGGATCAGTCGAGTTGACATCCTCGGCGACATGTACTGCACGATGTAGTCGACTGCTCCTATGTCCATGCCTAATTCTAATGAGGACGTACATATCACTGCCTTCAATGAACCATCATGAAATCCTCGTTCTACTTCCTCTCTGATTTCTCGTGAGAGTGATCCATGATGTACTCTTACAGGTAGATTCGAGGCCAGGGCGTGGAGTTGTGAGCCTACGGCCTCGGCTTGTTCTCTTGTGTTCGTGAAAACGAGCGTTGATTTCTTCTGACCTATTATTTCGGCTATTTTACGTGCTCTTGCAATTGTAGTTGGAGGTAGTCCTAACTTGGCTGACTCATCCGAATCCTGCGTTGTGGGTTGAACATAATCGACCTTTATCTCAATGCGTCTGAGCTGCTGTGATTTTATCACTTCCACTTGTCGATTCGTTCCAACCAAGAATTGTGCGACTTTGTTTTCTTCGCCAACTGTGGCGGATAGGCCTATCCTTTGGAAGTCTCTCCCGGTTAGATGGTGAAGGCGTTCCAAGGCTACTGATAGTTGGATTCCGCGTTCGTCTGTCGCGAGTTCATGTATTTCGTCAACGATCACCCATCTGACTTCTCGCAAATGTTCGCGCATTCGACGCCCTGGCAGAATTGCCTGGAGCGTTTCTGGAGTTGTAACCAACATGTCGGGAGGAGATTTTGCTTGATGCGCTCTCGTGCTGGTTGATGTATCTCCATGCCTCACTTCGACTTTGATATCAAGTTCCTTACCTATGTCCTCGACTCTTCTGACGATATCACGATTCAGCGCCCTCAGTGGGGTCACGTAAAGGATTGAGATGCCTTTCATTTGATGCTCCGCGCGTTGTTCCATGAACATGTTGAAGACGGGTAGGATGGACGCCAGAGTCTTACCGGTTCCCGTTGGTGCAATAATTAGGACGTTCTTTCCTTGAAGGATTGAAGGAATAGCAATGTTCTGGATGTCGCTTGGTTCCTCTAATCCTACTCTTTCTAGATGGACGCGAATTGCGCGGTGCAATTGCGCGAAAGTATTGGTTAACATTTACTGCCCTCTACGGTAACCATCTGCTCAATGGTTACTGAATTTTCAGATGTGAGAAAGTATCTTTGCCTATGACGGTTTCTCATATGCAAGATAAACGAATATCAGAACAACCGCTAAGAACGCAAGGAAGGTGACTCCAATCTGGATCAGCCCCCATAGTTCGTCCGTATCCAATTTTCACACTTGAGCCAGTGTTAGTCAGGTATCAATTTAAACATACTCCAGAACAGGGCTCAAATTCCGGAATCGGTTGAATCTTTTTCCTGTTTATCCACCGCTCTCCAATGGTTGGTGATGCTTGAATATTCTTTGTCGCCTTTCACGATTTTTTCATATTGATCTAAGGCTTCTGCGATTCTTTGAGCAATTATGTGGTAACATAGACCTCGTTTTTTCTCCATCACTCGAAAGTAATAATCGTCACAGTAACAGAACGGGATTTCAGGGATTACCTGGTATTCGTCCTTCCGGCCTTGAACAACCCAGACTACGCGTCCACTAGGATTGAAGTCGTATCTGCGGACTCTGTGTGTGTCTGCCAATTCCAAGCCATTGATGAATCGTTCTCCGAGAGTTTTGGTTAATTTCTCTCGTAGTTCAGAGGGGAGAGTGTGATGTGATTTGAGTTCAGTATATGCTTCATTCATCAGCTCATTTTCTAACTGATAAGTGGTCTGCATCAACTTCAACGCCAGTCTAATTGGCAGTCCTGGTCTGACTGTGGCTCCGGAGTTTACAGCTTTCAGGAAACGTTTTTAAGTTATCGTACTGCCTGTAGCTTCGTGCGCTTGAAATTCTTCAGCGCGGTTTCGTTATGCTCCGGAGAGTAGTTCTCTGAGGCGAACACAATGTATAATCAAAATAAGAGTCAAATGCCGAAGTATGTGCTAACGGGCACTACCACGATGGGTGTCGTATGTCGCGATGGAATAGTCCTCGGAACGGACACTCGAGCTACACTCGGGACATTCGTGGCCCATAAGCATGCGAAGAAAGTTTACCCGATTGACGATCATGTGGCCATGACAATTGCTGGTGGAGTAGCCGACGCGCAGGCAGTCGTCGAAATCCTACGTGCCAATTCACGGCTTTACCGATTCGAAAATGGACATCCTATACCAATTAGTGCTCTTGCACGATTAGCCGCGAACGTGTTGTTCTCCTCGAGGTTCTATCCGTTCATTCTTCAGTCGATAATCGGAGGTATTGACGATCAAGGCGGTCACATTTTCGCGTTGGATCCGCTCGGCAGCGTAACAGAAGAGAAATACGTTTCCACAGGATCTGGCTCTCCTGTAGCATATGGGGTACTGGAACCCGGCTTCAAGGAAGGTATGGCAGTGAAAGAGGCGATACCATTAGTTGTAAGAGCGGTTAACACTGCTATGAAGAGGGACTCCGCTAGCGGAGACAGTTTCGATGTAGCGGTTATTTCGAAGGAAGGTTATCGAGAACTCAGCGAGGATGAAAAGAAACGCATACTCGTTGAGTCCAGTTAGCTGAATGAGAATTCTAGAATAATTCACGAAGGATTCGGCAGTGGCTCGGCTCGTAGATGAATCTCAGGCTAGGATACGTGACACTATAGTATCCCACATGCCGAAAGAAGCCGAAATAACACGAATAGAATTTGAGGGACCACGGCTAGCGATTTACGTTAAGAACGTAGGTTTGCTTCTGGAACAAAGTCACATAGTTACCGAAATAGTGAATCTGCTTCACAAACGCGTAGTCATACGTTCAGATCCTTCGATCAGACTGAATGAAACTGAATCGGAGAGGCTTATCAAAGGCATCATACCCGCCGAAGCCGAAGTGACCGAAATAACCTTTGACCCAACTCTCGGTGAGGTAGTTATTGAAGCAAAGAAACCGGGATTAGCAATAGGCAAGGATGGGGTCACACTTCAAGAAATAATTAAAACAACAAGCTGGCGCCCACGTGTTCTGCGTGCTCCTCCACTTCCATCCAAGATCATAGCAAGCACGAGACACATTCTTCATTCAGAGAGCGAAGAAAGAAGCAGAATTTTTCGGGATGTTGGAGAACGAATCTTTAGGCAACGACTAGCTAGAACCTCCGGCGTATATCTAACTCCGTTGGGAGGATTTCATGAGGTAGGTCGATCATCGATGCTGGTGGAAACTGATGAAAGCTGCATTTTGATGGATTGCGGAATAAGTGCGGGTGCAGATCGACCATTGTCCGCCTATCCGCGCATCGATTCGGATAAATTCGACATCGACAAACTTGACGGAGTCATAATCTCACACGCCCACTTAGATCACTGCGGATTCGTCCCATTTCTATTCAAGTACGGATACGATGGACCAATCTACTGTTCAGAGCCAACCTCGGTGCTCATGACGCTCTTGCAGCTGGATTACTTGGACATCTTCGGTAAGGAAGGGGGGTATCCTCCCTACGACCAAAAAGACGTACGCGAGGCAGTACTGCACACTATCCCAGTGAAGTATGGAGTCGTAACCGACGTAGCACCGGACATTAAGTTAACTCTCCACAACGCGGGACACATAGTCGGAAGCTCGATCGTCCATCTACACATCGGTGAAGGCTTACATAACATTGTGTATACGGGTGATTTCAAATTCGGACGTACTATGCTCCTAGAACCCGCCACTTACTCTTTTCCTCGCGCTGAGACACTGATTATGGAGAGCACATACGGTGGTCCTGACGATATCATGTCCGATCGCGAAACGGTCGAAGGCAAACTCGCACGGATCGTAAACGAGACAGCAGAGAAAGGTGGCAAAATCCTCATCCCAACGTTGGCTGTTGGCCGCGCTCAAGAAATAATGCTTGTCCTGAACGCGTACATGAAAAATAAAGTTATCAAAGAACTCCCGATCTATCTTGAGGGAATGATTTCCGAAGCAACCGCGATTCACACCGCCTACCCCGAATATTTGGCTCGAGATCTTCGAGAACAAATATTGTACAAGGACGTTAACCCATTCCAATCCGACTACTTCACGACCGTAGATCACCCATCGGAACGTGAGAAGATCGCTGCAGGTGCCCCAGCCGTGATCTTAGCAACTTCCGGCATGATGGAAGGCGGACCAGCCATCGATTACTTTCGCTACTTGGCTTCTGATGAACGTAACACAATCATATTCGTAAGTTACCAGGTTGAAGGAACACTCGGAAACAGATTGAAGAACGGAATACGTGAAGTCTCACTGATGGGCAGAAACGGGAAACTTGAAGCTTTCAAAGTCAACTTGCGAGTTGAAAGCGTCGAAGGATTTTCAGGCCACTCGGACAGAAACCAACTGATCGGGTTCTTGAAACGTGTCTCCCCGAGACCCACACGCGTAATTATGGGCCACGGTGAAAGACGTAAAACAGATCTGTTCGCGCATCAAGTTTCGAGAATTCTCAAGCTGCGAACTGTGGCACCCGACATTTCTGAAACGCTAAGACTCCGCTAACTCGTCCATTCAGTATTCAGTATTCAGTATTCAGTATTCAGTATTCAGTATTCAGTATCTTCGTCAACGCCGTCTCCAGCGGTAATAGTGACCGCGGAATTTCCACGCCAAACCTTAGCTGTCGGCGGTGTCATAACTATTCTTTCTTCGCCGAGTCTTGCAATATCACCCTGTATTGACTTTATGAAATCAACCATTTCACTGATAGCAGATTTCGTCTCTTCCACACTACGCTTCGCGATCGGGGTAATCTTCACAATCAGAATATTCCCTTCAATTATCTCAGCCTTGATTCGCGGCACATCGGTAAGATCGCGCAGAGGATACGCCTTCACATAGATCGGATGCTGAATGGATGGATTCACTAATGGAAACCGATCTGTCCTTTCCATCGCATGAGAACTAATCATAACAGTCACAATCCACGATACGGTCCGACTCGAGCGAATCGTAGTTTAAATGTTTGCACAGCAAACGACCGGAGGTGACATGCTTATGTAAAGACCGAGCGTTTTCATCCGCGTGAACGCTGCAAAGTTTGCCATTCCCGCGTCAAACCAGCCATACCGGATATCGCCTCCGTGTTACGAGTGCGAAGTGCCGAACGCGTTCCAAAAATCATCACCCACATAATGCAAATTCGTGATCACTTTTCCTTTCACCATCGCTTGGATTGTTTCTGAATCCAAGTCGGCAGTGCCGACAGCAATAGCTTTCTTGAAGCGTTCGTCCTGGATAACCACAAAGTCACCTTTGTTGAAAGGGTCAGAGATCAGCCTTATCCCTGGTCGCATAATCTGCGCGCCATTCGTCACGTGTGGAATCGCTCCCATATCGACAATGATTTTAGGCAATGAGTCTAGGACAATCTGAAACCTTAGAGACGGTATCCAGAGGTCGTTCCTCCGTATGAGTATTGGGATACCGTCAGCAAAAATTATCGAGCCATCGCTGACAACTAGTTCCTGTAAATGATCGCTCAAACTCAACTTTTCCCTAGCCAGAGGAAAACGATTCACAAATTCTCTAATTATCTGCTTTGCTTCTTTGTCCTTGAGATGTCGCAGAACAGACATACTTTACACAATCCAACCTAACATCGAATTCACTCGTCATCAATCTGATACGCTTACATTATGTTAATCATAGCCGAAGCTTTAATTTGAAGCGCTCCTTTAGCGCAGAGAGTTTCAGAAAAACCTAGGATCAGATGGAAATGTCTGCAGTAGCTGACAAAATCTTCCAAGAGAGTTTAAGCAAGATTGTCCTCGTGGAGTTGAAGGGTAGCCGCACGATTCGCGGAAAATTGTATAGTTACGATCAACATATGAATTTGGTGTTGGAAGATGCCGAAGACGTATCGAATCCTGACAGTGCTCGGAATATCGGCACGATCATAGTGCGGGGGGACAACGTGGTCTTAGTCTCACCGCCTCCTAAGAGATAAATTGAATCACGGACGAGGTATAATGAATGACTAAAGGAACCGCATCTTTTGGACGGCGAGGACGTGCTAAGACTCACATTCGATGCCGCCGCTGCGGACGTCGGTCTTATCATATACGATGGAAGAGATGTGCCGCGTGTGGATTTGGCGCAATGAAGAAATTACGCGGTTATTCCTGGCAGACCCATACCTTAAACCGCGACAGGCGAATTCGATAATTCGGCAATCTTAGCGAGACTAGTCTTATGATGTACTCGGTGTCACTTCGGGTGTGGGTTTCGTTTCAGTAGTCGGCTTTGTTTCAATCGGTTTCTTGAAAGTTTCAACGAAAATTACGGTTGCGTACTTAGGCAGAAACTTCTCAATATCAGCAGTCAAAGTTCGTTTGACCACCTGAAGCCCTTCAAGAAAGAATGCTTCCTCCGGAACTTCGACTTCCAAGCTACCGTCCTCTATCTTGATGCCGAATTTCTGTTGGTCGACAGACGAAATTTCTCTATGAATTAACTTGCGCATCTTATCTTCATCCGTCTCTACCTGTCTTTCGACTGTAAGGTCATAGATCAAAGTTCGTCCAGCAAACGGATGATTGTAGTCAACCTGAACTCGACCAGCTCCGACCGCTCTAACTTGAGCCGTCTTTCCATCGACGTTAACCTGTAGCCCTGGTACCGGCGTCAAGCCGTCAGCTCGGAATTTTCGTAGTGGGACAAGCCTCACTTTCTTGGGATCACGTATTCCGTAGGCTTTCTCCGGAGGCAGCTCAATTGTATTAGCCTTACCAACTTCGTAACTTGTGAGGGCCTCGTCTAATCCCTTAGGTACCCATCCTTCGCCAACTATGACGAAAAACGGTTCGTAATGTTCCTCTCCGCGGTACAGTTT
>Ga0074045_10004250_pt1 | contig 12717 bp, 16 predicted proteins | sample BogForMeECP23OM2_FD_94442 | JGI IMG/M metagenome (GOLD analysis project Ga0074045, IMG submission 94442) | Bog forest soil microbial communities from Calvert Island, British Columbia, Canada - Bog Forest MetaG ECP23OM2 | ecosystem: Environmental > Terrestrial > Soil > Wetlands ... | reverse complement strand
GGCGAGTGTTGATTTACGAAGGACACGATGTCGCCAAAAGCGCGAACTGTCCCCACCCAAAACAAGTCGATCAACCGGAGCGTAATCCGAGTGGCTCCTTAACCCAGAATGGTCTATTTGGTGAAGCAGCACGGAAATATAAGGAAGGGAAAGCACCACCAGAAAGAGTCCGGGTTTATGAAAAAATACGTTCTGGCATTTGGGTGTACAACGGTTTGTTTGAGTTGATTGACTGCTGGACCGAGCGATCGGGAGGTCGCGAGGTTTTCAAGTTCAAGCTCAGAGTCGCTGGCACCGACGATCAGGATTATCCAAAAATTGTCCCAGCTGCGTCGGAGGACGATCGGCTCATACCCAGTTGGGTAAAGCTAGAGGTATGGAAGCGCGATCGGGGCCGTTGCGTGACGTGTGGAACGACTTCCGGACTTCACTTCGACCACATCATCCCTTATTCCAAAGGTGGCTCTTCCAAGGATCCAAAGAATGTTCAGATATTGTGTGGAAGCCATAATCTCTCTAAGCGCGACAACATTGAATAATGAAGGCATTTGAGAGTCTTGGTACCGATGGAAGCCGGGGTTGGAATGCCGAAGTCGGTGAGCGAAGGCCAACTCTCGGAAATGCCTTTTGAACACCTGGCATAAATCTAGCAATGTGCTAGCTCTCAAGACAAAAGCTGCTAGAGATCAAGCACGTCCGGACCAGATGGAGAACCGCTGTTCACGTTTTTGAAATGTTCAATACCTCGCCGAATTTGATCTAACACGTATCCCCTTCCAGTCTCTGATACTTCCAAGAAGTAGTTGGAAAGGAACTCTTGTTCCCGCAATAGATATTCAAGGAATACCTCAACAGCGGCCAACGTTTGATAGGAGCCGACCTCTCCACGAACAGATTCGTTGTTCACCGCGTCGGCCAAACGGTCAGCAACTGCCTTTTCGGTCAGAGGAGTAACGGGCAAGACCCCATAGAGGTATTCAACGCGCCCCGCTAGCACTCGCACGTGCATGAAACCTGACGCCAAAATACGAACACAGTTGTCGAATTCAACTTCCTTAAAGTTCATGTGGTCAGCAGCTATAAGTTGTCTTTTCAGTAGCAGGTTCAACCCACTCAGAACGTCTTCCGGTACGTAGCCGAATTTCTGCAAGCTGTCTGCAATGTGCCTGCATGTGAAGTAGCCCTCAATGCCAATTTGGCCGATTCGCTTGCGATTTCTGGCAAGAAAATAAAGGATTTCGACCAACAAGAAATTATCCGGCTTTTGCCAGTCTGGATCGTAATGAAAGATATTTGAGATGAATCCGCTGTGGTCACTAAAAAAAACGTACTCAGTTCGCATCAGGATTTTGAGTATTCTTCTCTCACTGAGTGACACACCACCGCCGCCAAGTGCGGCAGAAGTGATTGCGGCAGAACTTAAGTGACCCGACGTGATGATACTCACAAACATTTCCAAAGCGCGTCTGACGTCTCTGCCAGCCAAAGACTCGAGAATCCGAGAGATATTTCGCTTGCGGTCAAATAATTCGATGTACAAGCTGTGAAGGAAGGATTGTAGTTGGGATTTATGGTAGGTAACCCTGGCCCCGGTCTCAATGCTAAAGCTCTGCCTTTCTTTAGCTTCTGACTCTAAGTATTCCAAGCTAAGTTCGAGGCGTTTCTTTACAACGTCAATGAATCTCGGGGGCGATATGTGGAAAGTGATTCCAGTCCTAAAGGTGTCTAGCGGCGGCTGGTTCTTGTATCGCTCATATGTTTCATCCCGCATTTGGAGTATGACGAAGCAACGAGTTCTATGCATGAACCAAAGGGCGAGCTGAAAAGCATCCAATTGATTCTTGAGATCCAGTCGATCGACGTTGTCCATCACTACAATTAAGGATTCACCTCTGATGCCGAGGACATAATTTGCTATTCCCTCTGCAAGGGCTTCCGGGCTGTCCAGCCATTTGCCGAGGTCGGTTGCCTTAGCAACTGCGGCCTGTTCGGGAGCATTCTTTTCCAATTCGTCATAAATGTACTTTCGCCGCTGGATCTCGCGCGAAAAAATTCCCCGTAGTACCGTCTTGGAAGATAGATCGAAGATCTGGTTCTCTCGCTCGAATCCCTCAATGAAGGCCCGGCATAGCCAGACTTCAGCATGCGAAAGATCAGCTGGACTGGAATTGAAATCGATGAAAGACCATCTGCACCGCTCGGCATGCTCCTTTGGCTGCAAAACCTCCTTATAACGTCTGGCGAACAATGATTTTCCGCTGCCAACAGCGCCTTGAATTATCTGAAGCTGTCCACTTTGGGGGCGGGTTCGCGAAAATTCTTCTATCGCCCGCGCAACGTGCTCCTCACTGTGACGACCCGGTTCGAGTTGTTGAGTTAGGGCTCCAGTTCTTGTGGCTAGCCGCTCCTTAAGTAGCGCTTCTAGAATCCTGTCGTATTCTGTAATTTCTGCAGATGAAACGTAAGCGCGTTGCGTGATTTCCAAGATGTTTTCCTCGTTCGAAGATGAGAAATATCTGCGAAGCAGAGGCGAGAGGTCGGCTGCAAAGGAGTTAGGAGGGCGACGAGCGTTCAGCAGAGCTTGGCCCCCAGCAATGTTGTACGCGTAGAAGGACCGTTTGGCGCGGATCTGAGCCAGGCAGTTCATAGCGAACGCCAGCAGAACTGTACGGTGGCAGTGCTTAATTAACTTGTCTAAACTGGCGGAGCCCACGCGCAGGTCGGTGACAGAAATTTGGAGGATGGGGTTGCAGTCTCAGTGGCCAAAGAGAAGTTCAGCGCCATTTGTGCTTAATATGAATCGACATGGATTGCAATCTGTGGGGTACTTCTGGTTCAAATGCCGCGCATAAAGGCTCGCCTCGCGGTATCCCACTTCGCAAAGGACGTCTGGAGCTTTCGCTTCAACTATTAAGACTGGGAAACCATCCAACCAAATTGAGTAATCTGGAAAGTAACCCGAGGTTTTGTCCGCTGACTTGTCCAAAGTTGTTGGCGCCAAGTATTGTTTCGTGAAAATATTACGTTGGGGAATGTCGAGGTAGGCAGGGCCTACTAGGAGCGGCATGACCACCTTCTGTTCTACATCGCTCTCGTTCAGCAGACTAAGGTTGTCATGATCAATGTGCATTGAATGCTGATACCGTCGCTATGCGAATCTTACCTCGAACAGCGTGCACGTGGGTATCCGCAGTTTTCCAAGATCAGCTTCGGCCGCGAGCATCTCCTCCCCATACCAAGACAATCAGCAAAATTCCCCCTAATCCTTCCTCAGAAACGGTAAAGATCCGAAAAACGTTTCCGCCTTGACCTAGCTATTCGTCCGGTCTCGTATCGTCATACACGTGCCCGTAAACCAGCCCGCACCAGCCGCTCGATGATTCCATCGTTGAAGACATGCACCCGGCCGTCGTTTGTAAGATGCCCAACGGCGTCGTGTTTGGCGCGTGTTCCCATTGGGACAATCGGGAACGGGTACGGGTAGTCGGGCATGTGAGTGAACTCCAAGTGCCACTCGTAACCGTCCTGCCCCTCCTGCCAATGGTCGTCGGACTTGCTCACCCCCTCGAAGGGTACTCGCCGTGCGGAGTACAAATCATTTATGTCGCTCATTTGCCACCTCGTAGATTGGGACGCTCACTACTAAATGGAAATTACAATGGTGGCGGAAAAAGGTGGGCTTTGGTTTGCAGCTAATCAGTCCTTCAGTATAAGTGGCAAAGACCCAAAAAACGTTTCTGTCTTAACTTCTCCGTTCGCCCTGTCTCGCGTCGTTTCGGTCGTTACCTGTCCGGCTTGGTTGATAGTGACGACCCGCTCGTTCGAGACCAGCGTTTCAATGAAGCCAATCGGTTTCCCGTTGTTGTCCTTGCTAACGATCATCGTTTTCTCCCTGTATCTTCCTTCTGCTCATCGCAAAAGGCTTTGTGCGTTGCTTTGATCTCTTTCCAGTCATCGTCCAGGCTGTGGATGAGATTTATCTCGCGCTGGTGTTCTGGGCAGTAAGGATTTCCCGACTTCCCGCATAGATGCTCGTCTGTTGTGAGGGATGCGAGATGCAGCCATTGGCACGTCATGGAGCTAATCTACGGGGAGAGCCTGCGAGCGGTTACGGATTCCGTGACCTTCGATTTGAATAGGAGCGCCTGCTCTGGTGGCACATTCGTTGTGTCCAGGGCAGGAGAAGGATACGATGTGCGAGCGAGTGGTCCAAATCAAAAATCCGAGAGAATAGTGGCGATCCGCTGACAATCAGGCTGACTATGAGGGCCGACTCCAAAGCGCTGACGACCTTCTTCCGCAACCAGGGCATCTACCTGTTCATCGCTCTCGTGGTCGGCGCCATTTTCTGGGCCGTCGGCCAGCCCATAAATCCTTTCACCGTCATCTTGTACTCGCTGTGCATCGGCAATTTCCTTTCGCCTCCCATGCAATGGCTGCACGTCCTGTACGAAAAACCGTCTCCCTATGACTGGCTGATCTTCCTGAGCGTGTTGTGCGTCGTGATGCTGCCCGTTTATGCGCTGTCGAGCGTAATTGTCTGGTGGATCGCCCCGCCTGGTCCGCAATCGCTTGGGCACCTGATCCTCACCGGTTGGAAGATGCCCATGCTGATCATCGTCGTGTACGGCATGACGAATTTTCTCTACGGCAAGACCAAGGCGCGGCTCGAGCGCCGCAACGTCGAACTGCAGAGCATGGTTCAGGCCGGCGCTGCGCGGATCGAAATCCAGGATCAGGAATTGCAGCGGGCGCGGGAGATCCAGGAGTCGCTGCTCCCCAAAGTAATTCCCCAGCTGCCGGGGTTCGAGGTGGCCAGCGCCTGGCAGCCCGCGCGCGCGGTCGGCGGAGATTACTTTGATGTGTTAAAGCTCAGCGAAAACCGGCTGGCCATCTGCATCGCCGACGTTTCCGGCAAAGGCGTTCCCGCCGCTCTACTCATGGCCAACGTGCAGGCGAGCCTGCGCGCATCCGTTCGCGACCTGGATAGCCCTGCGCGCGTATGCAGCATCATCAACGGCATGCTCTGCGAAAGCATCGCAGGAGATAAATTCGTGAGCTTCTTCTGCGGTGTTTTGGACGCCGCCTCGCGCACCTTTCGCTACTGCAATGCCGGCCACCCGTATCCTATTCTGGTTTCCTCCGGCGCCGTGCGCACGCTGGACCAGGGTGGCGCGGTGCTGGGCGTTTTCCCCGCCTGGACGTATCAGGACTCGAGCGTGGAACTCAGGTCCGGCGACAGGCTGCTTCTATTTACCGACGGCATTACCGAAGCCGAGGGGCCGGATGGCGAAGAATTCGGCACGGAAAAAGTCGCCGCCTTCGCCAAAGCACATGCGGCGAATTCCGCCGCGAAGATGAATCAGCAGCTGCTCGCGCAGGTTACGGAGTTCTGCGGCGGGCAATTTCAGGATGACGCTACCCTGCTCGTGCTGGCCGTAAAGTAGCAGCCGGTACGAGCGGAATGAAAATCGGACCGGCATCCATTGGCGGACCGGCTAATTCCGGTCAGGCCGGTACCCTCACCCGGCGCAGAAAAATGTCTTCTCCAACACCGTAGAGCCGCCGTTAACCAAACTAGGGAGTAGCGCATCGCGGTTGGCGCTTTCTAAAGTGGGGACTCCGCCGATCTCGCTGGGGCCTGTTCTGGAGGCAAATTCGTTGTGCCTAAGGCAAGAGAAGCGTACGATGCGCGAGATCGAGGCCCCAATCAGAAATTCCGGATAAGATAGGGTTAAGGTCGTTCCATGAATAGAAAAAAGGCTGGAATATTCTTTCTGGGCACTTGCCTAATTCTCGCCATTCTCTTGCTTACGCAGGTTGTGACGCCCATTGTGGGTGCAATTATTTTTGCGGTTGCTTTAGTCGCTTTCGGAGTGCCATCCAATGGTTTCCGGAAAATATGACGCGAAGACGGGGCCGTGCCTGATCCTGAGTACCCACGCCCGACTCTGAGTACCATCTCTCCGGCACCCAGAAGGATTCTCAGGTCCTAGGATCGTCGGCGGGTGTATTCACAGTGAGAACCGGGTTTTACTCCTGAGATTCGTTCTCTACCCGCCACTCCATCGACTCGTCGCATAGAGTCCTGTGCATTTCCTCAATCTCTTTAGATTCCCAATCCAACCTCTCCAAATTATCCAACAGTCGAGTGTGTTCCGGGCAGTACGGCTCTCCTTCTTTCGTGCATGTGGAGGGAAGAGCGTTCTCTTTATTTGGCAGATGAACCCAGTTACACACGGCCTTTAAGCTCCGCGATGATCTTGTCTCGTTTAGCCAACTCCTCTGCCAACTCCAACACTTGACGCTCCAAGCGTTCGCTATCTGCCCGGAGTTCTCGGATGATGCGGTTCAGTTCCCAGCGGGTGGGACGCTTGTCCATCAGCGGCTCACCAGAGGGTTCTTACCGTAGAAGACCTGCGTCTCAACTTTCCCTGTCTCTCTATCGCGGATCACGATGGTTGTGACATTTCCGGTCGCGTTGACGGTCACGACCTCTTTGTTGGAGACGAGAGTCGTGAGAATGGGCTTGCAGGTGTTGGTGGTCATGGAGGTAATCTACGGAAGACTTCGGTTCCCGGTTACGACCTTCCGATCAATCACCAGGCCAGCTCAATGAACGGGCGGAAGACACAATCTGGGCTTGGCTTCTGGATAGACGCTTCTTTCGTGACGAGGAGATGGATTTGCGGGTACCGCGCTGGATTCTTGCTGCTGGCGATCATTACTTGCGACCCTTCCCGCTGTTCTTTTTGTCAGCGATGATCTTGGCGATGGCCGCTCCATAAGCGGCGGTGCCGTGAACCTCTTGGATTGCCTTCTGATAAGCGGGGTTGTTCAGCCTGTGAGCGAGTTTCTCTGCGGTACGGAACTGGTTGATCATTCCGTCGCCTTGAAGCATCTTCTTCAAACCGTTCCAGGTGGAGATACGGTCGGCCATGAAGGTATCGGGAATGGAGCGGAAGTACTCAATCATGGGAGCGACGTGGATTTCGGAGAGGCCAGCGGCCTTGATGATGGCATGAAGCTGATCGGCTTCCTCCCTACAGTTACCGTTGAGCTTGTATGCTTTGGTTATCGGTAGCAGATAGTCTTGGATAACGTGTTCCTCATAGTCACGTTCCCATTGGTCATCATCTCCCGTTTCAAGATTGTTTTTAGAAATGGAAGCAGCAGAAGCAGAACGCCGTTCTTCTACTGCTTCTTTCTCAGTATGTATGGAAGACGCGTCAGCGTCTGACCACCCAGTATCTACTGAAGAAAGAGTATCTACAGGTAGGGTTGAATTTCCCGCCGCCGCTTTTTCAACCCTGGACCGTAGGCTGGAATCCAACCCTGGAACCGAGGTTGAAGTTGAACCCTGGGAATCGTCATCGGGGTTGGAATTTACCCCCGGCAACGTGGCTGTCAGTTCTGGACTCACCCAACGACCAAGTTCATCCTTATAGGCGGCCTTATCAACCCGCAACCCGCCGTTGTCCTTGAGTCGCTTCTTGGCGATCTTAATGGTGCTGAGGCCGAGATCGCACTCCCGCATAAGCTGGGAGTTGCTGATCTCCACTTTGTCTTCCTTATCGCTGCGGAGGTAGTGGGCCATCCACACTTTGAGATCGGCGTTAGGCAATGCGAGCAGAGCACCCCGCCACTCAAATGGGATCATCTTGAATCCCTTCGCCATGATTACACCGCCTCCTTCTTGAGCTTCCACGCCGGGGAACCCCGTCCCCGCTTGCGCGTCAAATTATTCCGCTGCACAACTCCCGTGACGTAATTGATGCTGACGCCGAACTCTCGGGCGAGCTGTAGATACGATTTGTGCGAATCTTCCACCAGGGCTTTGACGAGGGCGGCATCAAGATCGGCCTTCTGTAGCTTTTTGTTCATTGGTTTCTCCTTTTCGTGACCACACCCTGAGGAGGAAAGTTGGGAAACCAACTAACAAGTGATTCCAGAAATATCGCTAATGAGCGGACACAATGAATCTCGCGCCCGTAAAAGAGGCGACGGAAAAACCGGACTCTAAGAATTGAAAAGTTTCGGGTGCTACAGCAGTCTCACGGCCTTTGTGCCAACACGAGCTGCAACGGCAGACACCTCTAGCCAGAGCTAGAAAGGACGCCGCCGATACCTCTGGGTATTGGGGCACCCGAATTCATTTTGTGATTGCGACGGGATGAGGGACCTTATGTCCCGTTGAAAACGGAGCCAAACCGTCGGCTGTATGGCAGCTGGCCGCCCGAATCAAACCCCACATTTCTGCGGTTTTCCTCCCGGCTCAAACCGTCAAGTCGCAATTATTAGGATTGTCCGCCGGGACAATTAGCACAGGCCGGGGCGTGTGGGCTGCCCCGGCGAAGAGATTTCACCCACGGGCACCCCGGCCTGCTCTGAGGTGTTAATACGCGGATTTCTGGGATTGGCTACTTCTTCGCGTTCGAGTAGGAGGACGGTTGGGAGAGCTTGCGGGTCGTGATCAATCCGCGTCAGTCATGGCGATACAGCGGGGCCTCTTCAAGATATCTTTTCAAACGGGAGATACGCTGTAGCCCCATTTGCCTTTGGGCTGCAATGTTTGTACTTGAACAACTGTGGTCAGGTCCAAAGCCGGATAGAACTGCTTGTAAAAGTCGGGTAAGGCCTCGAAATAGTCCTCAACGGTGCCAATGCTTCTGCCCATAATCCACTCGGCCAACATGAATGATTGTATTGTTAGGCGGGAACTCGCGCTGTGGGACCGGGTTCACGGATAAGAGAGTGACCAGCCCATGCTAACGCTCTACGAAGTAATACTGTCTCCCAGCAAAAACGATTAAACGGCAGCCTCGGTTTTCAATCGGGCAGATTCTGCGGATCGTTTCTTGCCCAGGTGCGCCTCTCTCATTCGCTGCCGCGTTTCTTCGGACAGTACTCTACCCGCCCACCACCGATTACGAGCTTCACGCATGCGGTGTTTGGTTTCTTCAGAGAATTTCTTGCCCAGATTTGTCCCCTTCCTACCCTTCATTCTGATGGACATATCGGGCCGCTTCTTACCCTTCATTGCGACTGCTATCTGCGGGCAAGCCTTTCCTTTATTCCAGGCGGGGCGAGACATCTTAGCCTTGGTGGTAAGGGAAGCTCGTTTTCCAAAATTATGATGCTTTGGGCCGCGCAGACGCCTATGAGGAAGACCGTTCTCCCTCGCTACATTGAAAATAGTGTTGACTGGCAAGCGGAGCTTCTCCGCTAGTTTCGTTTTACATTGTTGGGGGTCCCTTAACAATTCGGTTTTAACCAAGTCCCTTATCCTCTGCGCTTGTGTGGGGATGTTGTTTTTTAGGCGTATCTCGTTCACTATCCACTGTGTGCTGCCAAACTCAGCAGCAATCTTAGAGCAACTTTTGGTTGTCCGCCGTAATTGCTCCAAAATGGCGTGTTTCAAGGGGACGCTGCGCCCTTTGTCAATCTTCTTTTCAACAAAAACAGGCCTCGCCTTAGTGACGATAGGAACCGTACGATGAACTGGGCGATCCGACGCTCGTCCTCCGCCGACGTGAAAGAAACCGCATTCAGGGCAGATATAGACGTTAGGCTGGTGACCGTCCTTCTTAAAGATGGAGTCAGCGTGAGCCTGGGCTGCTGTGACGGTCTGGTGCTCAATTTTCCCCGTTGAACAACCCATAGATGTCAGTCTTCCCTCGCATGAATGGACATGGTTCCCGCCATTCGCTCCATAACCTCTTCCGCAGTTCCGCACTCATTGATGTTGTGCCGAGCGTACAAGACACACGTGATGCGTTCACCCTCTATGTTGGGCATGTTCCCGTGTGTTTCGTGGACATCTGCCAAAATCACAGAACCGGGTTGATAATCTATTGCGACCCGGAACGCGGGGAAAACCAACCAACCTCCCTTAAATTCCCCCAGCGTGAACATCACTCCCATTCCCTTTTCAAAATCGCCTTCGTCACGGTGGTAGGTGGTGGAGAGTTTCAAGTTCACCGTCACGGTGGAGAAAACGGTGTCGTAGATCGCGAAATCCTCCGCGCTATCCAGTTGCTGGATATGACGCTCTTGCTCTGCATATTGCTCCGGGGCGTATTCCTTAAATACACGGTTGGCTGCGCGTAAGAGTGGCTTGATGCCGATGAGAACTTCAGGGTCTTCTCCCGTCCAAGCCGTCTGGCGGCAATACTTATGCAGGCCGCCAGGTCCCATGTATCCAAGAATGCTCGCCCTACAGCCTTTCTTCCTATATTCCTCGGTGACTTCTTTTGGAGCGCGCAGCATGTTGGTATCGGATCCATCCGCGTACTGTTGCAACACATTCTTGGTTCCCGTTGTTTCTGGCCGCGTCGTGCAATCCCCATGAACCTTTTTCAGGTGTCGGAATCCCCGCTCCATGTCTGCTCGTTCGAACACCCCTGGAATTACACGGAACAACAGCGAACCGTCCTCTTTCAGTGCCTCCACTTCTCCGTCCTCCGGCCTGAGGAGGAGATCGTATTCCGTATGATCGGGATGGAGAGGCAGCTTCTCGTTGCCCAACTTGTCTTTACCTACGCCTCGGAGGTGTTCATCCTCCTCCTTACTTAGAACTCTTTTCAATTTCAGCTGCCGCACGTATGACCTCCTTCGCAATTTGCTCGCTCAGGGCCTTGAGTTCTTCTTTGTTTTCTTTCTTCTTAAGAATTTTCCATGCAGCAGCGACATCTAGGCGAGTTTTCACGTTCCAGATAAAGTGAAGCTGAGACTTCTTGACGTAAGGCTTTGGCTCTCGCACTCGCATTTTTCTTTCCTTTGGATACCGGTTGACGATGAGTTGATAGAGTTCATCCCAGTCGAAGGTGATGTCGTCTTCGTCTTTCCGAGATTCGGAAAGACGAGTTAGCCGTATCTCTTCTTTGGCGAAGTCGATGAGGTCGTAACAGGTGGAGATTGGGATACCCAGCTCGTCCCGTACCATGGCCGTGAAGGTTCCTCTGCCGGGCATCGCGAGGGCTTCTTGGAGCTGATAGAGCTTGAGAGCAAGCTCAATTCGGGCCGTCATGTAGTTGGAATAGAGAGCTTTGATCTCTTGCTTGAGTTCCCTAACTTCGGCTTTCGTGAGCTTCGCCTCTTCGGTGGCTACTGGCATAGGACCTCCACTTAAGGAGTTTGAGGGAGAATCCTGTGACGAAGCGCCTGACCGAAGGGTCAGGCCAGCCGTGACAGTAACGTGGCGATCTAGCAACAAATGAAACCATCGCTATACCCGCCTCGCGAGCGCGACCTGATCAACTTTCCTACAGGGCGCTCACTGCAATAGGCCAGAGGTCAACTTTCAAATTGCCTGGGCGCATTGTGCTCCGCCGTATTAAACCTTCGGAGCACGATTTTGAACCTTCAAGACTTCGAATCATTTGTTGACGCCGATGAGGCCGCAAAATTTCTCTCGCTGACAAGGCGGCGCGTTCTCGAACTTGCGCGAGCGGGTAGGCTACCCGGCCACCCCCTCGGTAACGGTCCAAGACGAGTTTGGCGATTCCGTCTGAGCGAACTCGCAGCAGCGGTTACATCGAGGCACGGTTCAGTGTTTACTTCCGAGGCAACACATAGTATCAAGCTAGTTAAGACAGTCCCCGGCGCAACCGAATAGGAGATTGGAATGGCCCAGAGGGGCTGGTTGACAAAACATCAGAGTAAACGTAGCGGATGGACCTGGGTCTATCACTACTACCGCACCAAGCCGGAAACCGGGAAGAGGGTGGAGGCCACCGTCACCATCGGACTGGTGAAGAACTTCCCTAAGGAGAAGGACGCTTGGGCCGAAGTGGAGCGCCGCTACCTCCAGCCCGATTGCGTACAGAACAAGATTGGCCGGGTTACTTTCCGTGAGTTGGTTGAGAATTACCGGAGGAAGGCCTTCAACAAACTCGGCGTGACAACCCAGCCAATTACTGCTCACATCTTGGACGACTATCTGCTCCCTCGCTGGGGCGATAGGTTCGCTTTGGATATCGAACCAGACCAGATTGAGGAGTGGCTTGATGCTCTAGAGCTTGAGAATCCAACCAAAGAGAAAATTCGGCGAGTCATGAACGTGGTGTATCGCCGGGGACAGAAGTCCGGCCTGTTGCCGCGAACCGGGGACGGAAACCCTGTCGCATTCGTGACGCAATCTTCAAAGTCCAGCTACAAAGCCGTCATCGTCAGTCCGGAGCAGGCTTTCCGCATCATGATGCAATTAGGAGAGCCTTACCGAACTCTGGTGTTCCTTGTTGCCGTGACTGGCCTTCGCATCAGCGAAGCACTTGGGTTGCAGTGGGGCGATCTGGATTACGAACATCAGATGATTCACCTTCGGCGGGTTTGGGCGGGCAATGAGCTGGTTCCTCGTATGAAGACGGACGGGTCAGCCGCTCCGGTCCCGCTCGGAGACCTACTGGCCGATGCTCTCCAAAGCTGGCATCGGAATACGCTCTATGCGAACTCCGAGGATTGGGTTTTCCCTTCCACAAAGACGAAAGGGAAAACACCGCTGAGTGCCAGCATGATGGCGAAGGATAAAATTCGTCCCGCCGCGCTTAAAGCTGGAATCCGGCTCGAGGCGTGGTCAGCGATTCGGCTTTCACAACTTCCGCCACAGCCTCGCGACCTTTCTTATCAACAAGGGCAAAGACGTGAAGACGATTCAGGGATTGCTTCGTCACGCCAAGTCCAGCACCACTCTTGATCTCTATTCGCAAGCGATTGACG
>Ga0074045_10004249_pt1 | contig 12717 bp, 13 predicted proteins | sample BogForMeECP23OM2_FD_94442 | JGI IMG/M metagenome (GOLD analysis project Ga0074045, IMG submission 94442) | Bog forest soil microbial communities from Calvert Island, British Columbia, Canada - Bog Forest MetaG ECP23OM2 | ecosystem: Environmental > Terrestrial > Soil > Wetlands ... | reverse complement strand
TGGGGGTGCAGAGCCATAACCTGGCGGTGCAGAGCTATAACCTGGCGGTGGAGGCGGAGGTGGCACTCTCTGTATGCTTCGAGTCCGTGTCACTACCCCTGGAATCAGGTTCCCATTGGCATACATGCACTGCTGATACGCCATATCGTATCGCCGTTGCGCCTCCCATCCATAAACCTGACCGGCATTGGCGCCTGCGGCCGTTCCAACAAGAAGTCCGCTCCCAGCGCCGATAGCCGCACCGATACCCGCACCCGCACCGCCTGTCGCGGCGCCGATGGCGGCGCCAAGGCCTGCTCCGATGAGCGTACCACCGATGGCCCCTGCGGCGGTATTCTGATTGACCGTCTGCTGAGGGCTCAGCCCGAGATGCTGGTCTGCCCACTGCCTGCAGATGGCGTCCTCGGCCTGAAATTCCTCAAAAGGCTTGTTGGCGGGTGGTAGCACCATCACACTAGGTCCGGTCGGGAGGGTCGCACATCCTCCGACCGTCACCAGCACCAGAAATGAAACAATGCCATACTTGACCTTCATCATCTCTTCACTCCTCCGAGCCCTCTGGAGCCGGGGCAGGAACAACCTTCATCCAGCCTTGAGGACACTTTTTCACATAAGGATAATAGCCCTGAGGATTCTGGCAAAAATACCAATAATCCTGCTGCTCCCGCTGAGGGGCTTGTTGGAGATATTCCTGAGGCTGCTGTTGGATGACAGCGGGTGCCGAATAGTCAGGGTTGTACGGATAGTATGGATAACCCGCGGCACCCCACCACCACGGACCCCATCCGCCCCATCCCCATCCTGGCCCAATCCAGACACCGCCACGCCAGTAACCACCACCGCCCCAGTAACCGCGACCGCCCCAGTAACCACGACCGCCCCAGTAACCACGACCGCCCCAGTAACCACGACCACCCCCGTAGCCACCACCGTGCCAGTTACCACCACCACTATGGTATCCTGCCCCGTATGCATATCCCGGCAAGCTAGCAGCGAAGACGAGTATCAAAACGGCAAGAACAAGATAAATGGCCTTATTCATATCTCCCTCCCTTTGCATGAAGGCTCTCTTGTGTTTTCCTTCATTGTCGAATAAACTTTTTCAACTCTTTCTTCATATGATAATAGACATAGAAACAGCCCAAAGGTTACAAAGAAAAAAACACTCATCCGGACAGAAGCGATTGATCAATTTCGTAACTTGACACATTATGTCCGTCAATAGATTATAAAAAGAACAGTTACCAAAAAACAACGAGTTTCCTACCATGTCTTTTGGTAGAGGGCGGTACGATTAGGCCCTTGGTAGGGCGGTTGTATTCGGCTGAGGCGCCTGAATTCGTGAGCGAGAATCATGAGATCTTGACCGCGATGGATATGGTGGCAGGTGCGGTAAAGAAGAGTGGTCTGTGGGTGTTTGATCGGGACAAGGATTGAAAAAATCTATTGTACCGCTGTTGAAGAGGCCATTGCTGGTTCTGAGACGGCTGATCGGGACGGTGGGCAACTCGAAGTCCGATAAGAGGGGGTGTTAAGGAGTCGCGTGTGCGTCAGACTCAGGTGTTACCTACAGTCAATCTCGACCAAGGTGCGCCATCGCCTATGAGCCCTCTTGTAGAAGTGAGTTATTACAGGCACTCCTCGCAGCAATGGATTTGATCGCTAAGTGTTATTAAGGGAAACTCATGCCACGCTATCTAAGCCACTATGTTTAGTAGGAGGGGGAACAGTTATGTCGCTCCGATATGAAGAGAAAAACCTTGCATTTTGCAAATTACCGCCGTAGATATTCGGACTTCTACACGTAAGATTCATCGGTCAGATCCCCAGTGAACAGCTATTTCCCGAAGAAACCTTGCGCCTGTGACAAGAAAGTAACAGTGTAAAGCTGAGAAAACGCAGAATTAGTGTCAGAAATACCCTTGCGCAACGTATTGCTACAAAAAAATGTGCGATGATTTCAGCGAAACGCATATTGCGGATCTGCAGGATGTGTGTCGGCTGTTCTCTACCCGAAAGAAACCGTCTTGCTCTCACACAATATTTCACTCTTTTCGTTGCCTTATCGTGTTTTTTCTCGTGAAGTATGATGAACATCATTTTGGATTTTGAGGTTTATGGGGTAAAATTATCATTGTAGCAGAACACTATCGGCAAACCTCTTCGTTATCTGTCATGAAGAGAAGCTTGAAGGAGAGTAAAATTTGAAAATCCTTATGTGTACCCTCGCCATTTCATTTCTGTGTGTCTTGATGGCATGGGGGGAGATGCCTAAAATTACAGGCAAACCGGTTATTGACGTGCCTCAAGTCCTGCAATGGCAGACTGATCAAGAGACCGTGACGCCTGACCTAAACGATCCGACATCCAACATGTTGCTCGATCTGCACGGTGTCATTTCGTCCTGCGACTTGGTACTTTCCACTGAGGGGAACTACCATCCCGCCCTGCATGATATATGGCCGATCTTCCTGTCAAAATTCAAGGACCACCCCTTGCAAAACGTATTCTATACCACAAGCCCGCCGATTACCTTTGATCAGATCAAAAATGAGATACTGCAGTTTGGGAATCTGCACATCACCTGCAGGCCTTCAGTTGCAGTTGCCACTAAAGCTGCAATAGATCAATTGGCAGCCGCAGGATATACGGAGGGCCCTGTCTACCCGCTTTACCGGGACCGTGGGGCGGTGATATTGGTCAAAAAAGGTAATCCCAAGCATATTCAGTCTGTCTGGGACTTGGGACGCAAAGACGTTAGGTTTGTGACACCGAATCCGGTGAGGGAATCTGGCGCGTTCGGGAGTTACCTAAGCACCTTATACGGCATTGCGGTCAACGATAAGCAACCTCCGGAGCAAATGACCGCCGAATTATTGATCAACAGTATTTATAACAGTGCCGGCGGCGATCCTTATAAGTGGCTCGCTGGCCCACGGATCCATCATCGCGATCTCCCCTGGTCCGTGGCCTATGGCAAGGCAGATGCAGCAATTATTCTATACCATCTAGGTCTATTCGCCTGGCAGAGTTTTCCAGAGACATTCGATATAGTGCCACTCGGCGGTACTGTTGCTGACCCGCAACCGCTGATGGGTACAGTCATCCGCGACCGTTTTATTGTTCGCATCAAGGGAAATTGGTCGAAACGGCAACTTGAGGCGCGGGAGAAACTTATTGAAACGCTGCTGTCACCTGACTTTACCGTGATACTTTCGAAGCGCGGTCTTTTGCGTCCCGTGGGATTTAATCCAACGGGAAAATAGTGAACAGCATCCGCCACTGGAACAGCCCTAATATGTCTTACAGAAAGTGATAATAGCTTAGGCCCTTATGTTTTGCGCCGCAGTGGCTGTGCTCCTCACTAACGGGCTAATCTGAGACATGCGACTTTCGGGCTGAAACCTTAATACTGTTTCGTTTTTTGAATACTCTCAGTTCGTCAGGGTAAACGGCGCATGCCAGACTCATGTCCGCTCCTTTATCTTGTGAATAAATTCCCGTACCCTTTCCGTATTTTTTCCGAGGTCGCTCACGCCTACACGTGACTCAGACCGAATATCGACTCGGCATCCTGGATTTTGCTGCGTGAGCCTGATCACAATGTCGTCCTTGAACCCAAACCAGAAAGTAGTGGCCACAGCTTCAATACGCCCCGCGTTCTTGTCAGCGTCGATGATCTGCCATCCCATCCGCCTTGCCACAGTAACGGCCCTTTCAAAGGCTTGATCTGGAGGGACAGGGAGAATGAGAGGAACGATGTCTGGATATGCCTTCCGCTGCTGGGCCGCCACCTCATCCCCACCATAAACAGGAGAATTCTCATTACTCTTGAGAAGTCTCAGGAGTGTGAAAAACTGCGGGGGATTCTCAGTGTCGGTAGTGATGTCGTGAATTCGCGGCACCGTCTCAGCCACCTTTTTCCAGTGAAGCATTAGACCTACGAGGAAGCTGCCTATGACCAAACCCAGAAGAGCCCACAGGAAACCCCGAACTATAACGATTCGGAGAGACGCTATGAGCCCGATCAGTGATACGGCTGTCGCTACGATCCCTCCATAAGCAGCCCAACGGAGCACCGAAATACCGGTCCGGTAGTTCCATAGCCCATAGTTCGTGCCTGGTCCCGACAGGAGGGCAGCAAGACTTGCGATCAGGGCAATGACAAACCCTGCCATAGCGATTAAGGATGGTTTACTCTTCGGTTGCATAGATACTCTCTTCTTCCCTGCTTGGGCCTCCTGCGTCCCGATAATGTAGTAGTTATTTTAACAAACTTTGATCTGGTTGTTTATAATATCGTGATGAACAAAACCGCAATCATAGACATAGACAATACCTTGTGGCAGTTTTGTGATGCCTTTTATGAGGAACTGAGAAAGATTAACGAGAACTTCCCCCCTCCGGCAAACTGGACACACTGGGACATTTGGGATGGATATTGTACTGAGCAGGAGTTTTATAAGGCCGTAAATGCTATTCATCTAAACCAAGACAGCAACACGTTTCAGCCTTATCCCGAAGCCAAAAACTTCCTTTCAGCGTTGAAACACAATAACTACCACATCACTATAGCAAGTCATCGTTCTCCTGAGTATATGAGCCAGACCGAGAGATGGCTAAAGAGACATGGGTTGGTTTATGATGACATTCACCTTTCCTATCATAAGACTCGATTATTTTATAATGGCATAGATGTGGTGGTGGACGATGCCCCACAGGTATTGGAAAAAGCTGTAGAGAGCGGGGCTTTAGCCACGGGCCTGTTATTCCCATGGAACCGTGCCTATCGTGAGAACGGGTTCAGGCTATGCAGTAGTCTTGATGAGATTCTGGATGGTATCCTTAAACGGTAATGACAACACAAAGGAAATCAGCACTGGTACGCCTACAAGGGGATATAGCAATTTATTCCTTCTCCATAGGTAGTGAGTTGGGTAGTGTTCTGGGCAGTAATTGTCTGAAACTTCCGCATCTTGAAAATGCGGACTTGTCGTGAAATCGTCACGATTAAGGTAGGAGAACTCGCAAATGTTCAAAGATGCCGGTCGAACCTGCCCTGTTACTATGTGATCATAAGCCTCGCCCTGAGTTAATCGGACTTGAGGATCGACACGGGGAGTGAGCCGCCCTTCCTTGTCTGAGTCCCTGTTATAAGTGATATGCGTGGAAGTGCTCATTGTATAATTGTTATGAATGGGATTAAGCGAGACCGTTTGAATGTGTCATATTAAGGCGATAATAGTAATTTTGCTGTTAATCTTCCCGAAGTCCGGTGTAGCAGATACATTGCTTGGCACAGACCATGGTACCTTGTTCGTAGTTGTTTATGACACAAATTCAATAGTAGTTGCTTCAGATAGTCGTATTACCACAACAAATGGGTCTGAACTAAAATATTCGGATGGTAATGAAAAAATTCATGTACTTAACAAAAATCACATCTTCTACTCTGCTGGAATAGAAAGGTTGTATGAATCTGGCGGTAAAACACTCCTAAAGTTGGAAGATGTGGTTAAAGGAATAGAAAAGAATCAAGCAAACAGCAATTATCAGCTTGCTGAAATGTTTGCACAAGAACTAATGGAGAAGATGCGAACTTTGCCGAAATCCGCACTACAAGAAATTAAAAGAGCATCAAAGAATATGGGGCAAGAAAATATCTTTGAAGCTGAATTTGCAGGTATTGATCCAGATAATTCTCTGAGTATTGTGTATGTGAAATTCTACTTTGAAGACGAAGATCCAAATTCGAAGATAAAATACATAATTAGAAAGGAAGCCTTTGAAGGTCAGAACATATCTTTCATCGGGCAGCAAACAGAATTGCAGAAAGCATTTGAAGATGACAATTCAAAAATTGGCAAACTAATAGAGTTTCGCCAATGGAAATCTTCCTTCTTTTCTAAGAAGTATTTGGACCCTTTTGTCACAGCTGAAGCATTTGTGCGGCTCGGGATAAAATATTCAACAGGTACACGGATTGAAGGTTTAGGATATCCTATATATGTTTATTGCATAGATAAAGTAAATGGGTTTAAAAAAGTAAAAGTGGCTAATTATGATCAAACTGTGTCATTACCATACTAGGATAACAGCGCCTTCAACCAAAGGGGGATAACGCTGTGCGTTTATCATTCCAGCCTGATCCCCCTTTGGTTAAGGCTGGCATTCTCGTCTTGCTCAGCTCGATCATTCCGCATAGTTCTACCCGTGTAAACTTTCACTGTTTCGACTTAATTGAACTATCTTTATTTGCTGGCGACTTTCAACGCCTACCTGCGGATTACCGGTCATACTCCATCCGTTGTTTCGGAAAAGCTTTTCTATGTGTTCCTGTGAGAAAATGTCTTGGGAAAAAATGGGCGATGGATCGTGGCAGGCTAAGAACTTGACTTGAAAGGTTTATAGGATTACTCTGCTCGACCAAAACGCAAAGACTGTAGTGTTTAGGCGAGACTTTATTCGGTGCGGACAGCAGATGGTAATCTGTTTAGGGTTCTTTTGCCCGCGAATGGCTTATTCAAGCCAAAAAGGTGGCGGAAGGGGTGAGATTTGAACGCCCGGCGAGCAGTGGTTGTCGAAGGCAATGCGGTGTGACCAAATTGTGACGATAATAATCATCCAGGGCCCTCATGCACGGCCGAAGATCTGCCGGGTAGTGGTGAATATAACGCTTGGTCGTCTTAATGCTCCCGTGTCCCGTAAGCTCCTTGATTTCGGTTAAGGGACTGCCATCTGCGCCAGCTTGGTGCCCTTGACAAACAAAAGGTACTTAGGGTATTTTACGTAAAATTGAAAATAGAATTGTATCTTAGCTATCCATTCTTTATTGTATAACGAGGTATCGTGAAGAGGCGTAAATTCTTAAAAGCGGTGCTGGCTATTTTTGGTTTAACCTCCCTTGTTTCTTTCGCTTACCCCCTGCTTAGATTTCTTGCGCCGCCAAGCGGCGAGGCAAGAATAAAAAAGCTTGTAATAGAGAAAGTGGAGGTGCCTATCGGAGGATCTAAGAATATTGTCTTTAATGATATGCCAGCGATTGTCATAAACACACCGGAAAGGGGACTTATTGCTTTCTCGAGAGTCTGTACGCACTTGGGATGTCTCATTGAGTACGAGAAGGACAAACACCAGCTGCTATGTCCCTGTCATGCAGGGACATACGACCTTGAAGGGAATGTCGTCTCGGGACCACCGCCCAAACCTTTGCCAAGATTGCCCTTGAAGGTAGAGGGCGAAAATATTGTGATAGGGTAGGAAGAGATGGCGCGTAGATTAAAGGACTGGCTCGAAGTAAGGATAGGGCTCGACGACCTCATCAGAACCCAATTAACGGAATACCGGGTGCCGAACACTATCAACCTCCTTTCTACCCTCGGATTTGTTGTCTTGGCGGGGTATATCATCCAAGTAGTTTCGGGCATCTTCCTCCTCATATATTATGTTCCGCATCCAGAGCATGCCTTCAGGAGTGTGCAGAGTATCATGAGCTCGGTGCCCTATGGCTGGTTGTTCAGGCAGATACATGTCGTTGGAAGCAATCTTTTGATTGCAGCCCTCATCCTCCATATGCTTACCGTCTTCTTGATGGGGAACTATAAAAGGCCGAGAGAAATGACGTGGATCAGCGGGGCCGTTTTGCTTCTTCTGGCCCTTGTATTCGGCCTGAGCGGGTACCTGCTCCCTTGGAGTCAGCTTAGCTATTGGGCCACGACTGTTGCGACCTCTTTCCCGACCGCCTTTCCCTTCTTCGGTGATTTTGTAACGAAGGTTCTACGAGGTGGTGAAAATGTTTCAGGGATAACGCTGGGCAGATTCTTTGCACTCCATATAGCGATCCTGCCCCCTATTTTCTTGTCTCTCATGGTCTTTCATATATTTCTAGTCAGGCGCATTGGCATCTCGGCAACACCCTTCGGCGTAGAGGACGAAGAGAAGAGACCATTGGCACAATACATAAAGAAAACCTATCCCGATGGGAATCCTTTTTATCCATACTTTTTCCAGAAAGAGATGCTCATGGTCATGGTATATTGTACCGTCATGTTCTTTATCATCACCTTTATGCCAACGCTGTTCTTGCCCGAGGCGGCTAATACCCCTGCTGACCCGTTCAAGACTCCGGCTCATATAGGACCGGAATGGTATTTCCTTGCGCAGTATCAGATGCTGAGGCTCATACCGAATAAGTTTCTCGGCATCAGCCTGCAGATAATCCTTGTTGGACTCTTCCTTTCGTGGCCTTTTTTGGATACCTACAAAGAAAAGAACTTAAGGAAAAGACCAGTTTTACGGGGCATATTTCTCCTGTTGCTTGCCATCTGGGTTGTCCTGATGTTCTGGGGGAGGTAATTATGAGGCACCTGTTCATTTTACTGATGATGCTCTTCACTCTTCCCTCGATCGCCAGCGGGGGGTGGAGAGAGGAAATGGAAAAAGCATTCATGTCCGCACCTTGGGCAGGTGGACAAGGCGAAAGCGATGTCTGTATCGAGTGCCATAGCTCTGAGATGATGAAGCCGGCATTTCTCGCGGTTGTAGACGAGTGGAAGACAAGCTGGCATTTTCAGAACAATATATCCTGTCACGATTGTCATGGTGGAGATCCAAAGGATTCAGCTATTGCCATGTCTCCCCAGCGGGGATTCCTCGGTACTCCCAAGTATCTTCAGGTACCTGAGTTCTGCGGGAAGTGTCATATCGGCATACTCAAGAATTACCTTGAAAGCGGTCATGGAAAGGCTCTGAAGGCGTCGGGAAAAGGACCCAATTGCGTGACCTGCCACGGTGCTCACAATATACAAAAGGCGAATATTGATATTATCAATGAGCAGCGCTGCTCAAAATGCCATTCGTATGAAAGAGCCAAGATAATGAAGCAGGCTCTTTTCCTCACCGAAAAGAAAATAGGTGAATTGGAGAGTAGTTTTGGGAGATTAAAGAAACAGGGAGTCTTTACTGAGGAGGGAGAGAGGACCCTTTTCAGCACCCAGGCAGAATTTCGTACTCTTTTTCATACTGTTGACGTCTCTCTCGTTAAGGAGAGGTCCGACGATTTCACAAGGAAATTGAGTCTCATCGAGAAAGAGATACAGGATACTTTCGTCGAACTTCGGTTCAGGAAAAACTTCTCGACCTTCATGATGTTGCTCTTTGCTGGCATGAGTGTAGTGACATTGCTCCTGTTAAAGACGCCGAGGGACTAGGCCCTCCATCGATTCAAGGAGCTCTTAGGTTGCCTCCATTTGCCTGTCTTCAATTCGTACATTCCATGGATTCTCCTTACGGGAATACGCGATACGTTATCTGTTGCCGGCTCTGAATCAAAGTCAAGCTCATATCACTAACCGAATCCCTTCCTGACCTCAGCCCGGATTATGCGTCCGCGTTGCAGACTACCTGCGAGAGTCGTCCGCCTTTCGGCAGGGCGGGATAGCCCTCTGTGGTTTAACTTTCATTAGTGCGCTGCGTCCTCAGACGCGTGCTTTGAAGGACACGGCTGCATGGCGAATGTCCCGTTCGTCTTGCCTCATTTCGAACGAGCCTTGGGTTGCCTCACGTGAAAGAATGGTGCAAGTCATCCGGCTACGTATACAGAATGGCGGATAGGGATGACCCAAGTTGGTCTGCATCTAAAAGGGAATACTGCAAGAAATGTGGAGAAGGCCTCAAATTGCCCCACGAAGCAAAAGAAGCATGGGCTTTCATTAGCAGACTGAGGTCTCACTTGAGCCTCAAGGTGCCGGGGAGCGGTATCCTTCTTGCCCTTTCGTCACGAACCTGAGTTTTCCAGTATAGATCGGGATAGCAAACTTGAGCAGTAAAGTGTAAATTAATGCACCGGTAGCCCAGACCCCGATTGTCACAAGTACTTCAGGCGTCGTTGGACCGTATTCGTAAATCTCTCCGAGGGGGTCAGGAACAAAACCGGGGATTACAAGCCCCATGCCTTTCTCTATGTAGACACCAATGATGACGAATACACAGGCCATGTTGAGCGTCGTGTAGTTCTCACGGGTCTTAGGGAGGAGAAAGAGGAGGAAGGCTGTGACATTGAGAAATGTTGCAAACCAGATATAGGGGACGAGCTTTGCCTTTCCGTGAAGCCCGAAGTAAAGGTACTGCATGGGATATTCATGAATGGTTCCTGAATAGAAGACCTCAAAGGTCTCAGCCCCAAGGAGGAAGAGGTTAATAGCCATGGCATAGGCAATCAACTCAGCTATTTTGAAAATGGCGCGGTCGTCAATATCAACATCCTTGAAGACCTTCCTGATGATCTGGAAGAGGATAAGCATTATGGCAGGACCCGAACAGAACGCCGATGCCAGGAATCGGGGAGCAAGAATAGATGCATTCCAGAAAGGCCGCGCTGAAAGGCCGTTGTAAAGGAAAGCAGTCACCGTATGTATGCTCACCGCCCAAGGTATCGAAAGGATTATGAGGGGCCCGATGACAGACATTTTATACTCTTTCCCTATAGAGAGCCTGTACAGGACATAAAAGGCAATACAAGTGTTGATCGCAAGGTAGCCATTCAAGACAAGTACATCCCAAGCCAAAAGGGATGCAGGAAAGTTCATCGCTCCGATGAATGGCAGAATATGCCATCCCCGAAGCGGCTGACCCATATCAATCATGACAAAGAGGAGGCACATGGAAATGGCGGTGATGGCAAGGAGCTCACCAAACAACACAATTTCCTTAATAGGTTTAAAGTTGTAGAGGTAAGCAGGGACGACAAGGAGAACGGCTGCGGCAGCGACACCGACAAGGAAGGTGAAGTTGGAGATATAGAATCCCCATGAAACTTGGTCCCTCATCCCGGTAATGATTAGCCCCCGCTGGGCCTGGCTCATGTAGGCACTGCCCCCGAGCAGGATCAGGAAGAGCAGGAAACCAACCCAGAGGTAGTATTTCGTGTTGCCAATGAAGATCTGCCGCACGGCTATAAAGAAATTCTTTATCAGAGAAGCCATAGTGTCCTCCTAGCGCCCATAAGCAAAGAAGTAGTAGAATTTCGGATTGGTGTTGAGGTCCTCTTTCAGCCTGAAGACCCTCTTGTGCTCGATGAGCTGTCGCATCTCACTATCAGGGTCGAGAAGATTACCGAACTTCCGCGCACCCACAGGGCAGGCTTCCACGCAGGCAGGGTATCTTCCATTCCGCGTTCTCTGTATGCAGAAGGTGCATTTCTCAACAACGCCTTTGTACCGGGGACGGTTGCCGAGGTAATGTGTCTTTGGATTGATTTCTTCCGGTTTCCTATTCGGTGTTGTCCAGTTGAACCTCCGTGCGCCATAGGGACAAGCAGCCATGCAATACCTGCAGCCGATACACCAGTTGTAATCCACAACAACAATACCGTCTGGCTCCTTCCATGTTGCCTGCGTAGGACAGGCTTTCACACACGGAGGGTTTTCACACTGCTGGCATTGAACGGGCATATAAAAATACCCCGGCTCAGGAACCTGCGAGGGGTTATAATATTTTTCAGACTCTTCGAGGTCAAGGAATTTTTCACCCTTTTTGAACCGGAGGACCGTTATCCAGTGTATCTGGGGATCTTTTGATTGATTGTTCTCGTCAACGCAGGCATACACGCACCTTCTGCAACCGATGCATCGTGAAAGGTCGAGGCCGTAACCAAAAAGGACTCCCGGCAATGCCTTCTCATCGCCTACCTTGATTTCCTTTTTGTATTTTTGAGCATATTCTTTTTCGAGGCGCTGGATGACCTTCTTTTTTTCTTCCTCATTCATTTCCCTGTAATACTTCTGAAAAAAGGCCTCCCAGAAAGACGCGTCAGCTTTGTCCAAAGGAAGAGCCGTAGCAGCAAGACCGAGGGCCGCGCCCCTCAGGAAGGTCCGCCTGTCGATGTATTTCTCCGCTTTCTTTTCCGTCATCCTCTTCATCTCACCTCGTTGGGCCCTCCATCTATCGAATATCCGATGGTTGTATCGGCGGTGGCAGGGGTTTGATTGATTTAAACTTTGGGTCATGGGGCCAGTGACAATGGACACAGAGCAGGTACTGTTTTTCTCCATTCCACATCCCTGTTCTCTTGCCGTGAATTCCCATCTTCCAATCGCGCAGCACCGTGCCGTGGCATTGACCGCAGAGATTGTATGATTCTTCGAATTGGACAACATTGCCATTGGCCAATCTCAAAGTATCCCTGTTGTTAGGGTTGTGGCAGTCAAAACACCATCCACCGGGCATGTGCCTTAGCACAATATCCTGATGCATCTGTTCGAGTTTCCTCGGCGTCCTGTTTACGGGCATACCCTTATGGCACTGCGAGCATGGGAATATCCCCTCAGAAAAGGGAGGGGGAGCGACAAAGAATTTCTTGGGTATATCCTCATCGGCTGGCGCAGGAACTGGAAACGCCCAGAAAAGCGAGAACAGAAGACCGATAAATATCAAGGCAGTTAATCGATATTTTTTCATGCCGATTTCTTTATTATAAGATTTGTTATATCCTCATTTCAAGTACTTTGGAGCCTATATGTTTAGGAGTAATCTAAGCAGAGAGTCATGGTCAGAAGAAGGCCTCGATGGCGGTGAATGTGTGAGTTAGAAACGTTTGGATAGAGTTGAAGGACAAGTCTGGCATAGATGCTTCCTATGATGTTCATGTAAGAACGATGTTTGTGAGGACAGGATTGGTGAGGTTGTTGCAGCCGTAAGAAACCTTGGCAAACGACAAAT
>Ga0074045_10004247_pt1 | contig 12722 bp, 15 predicted proteins | sample BogForMeECP23OM2_FD_94442 | JGI IMG/M metagenome (GOLD analysis project Ga0074045, IMG submission 94442) | Bog forest soil microbial communities from Calvert Island, British Columbia, Canada - Bog Forest MetaG ECP23OM2 | ecosystem: Environmental > Terrestrial > Soil > Wetlands ... | reverse complement strand
GTGAAGTGCGCCAATGAAGGCGTGCAGATCCACGGAGGGTATGGGTTCATCAAGGACTATCCGGCGGAAAAGTTTTATCGCGACGTAAAGCTGTGCACGATCGGCGAAGGAACCAGCGAGGTCCAGCGGTTGGTGATTGCGCGGCAGTTGCTGAAAGACTGAGACCGGCTGCTGGCTTCTAACTATTAGCTCCTAGCTCCTGCTACTGACGCCCGACGGCCTGTGGATTAAAGGAGGCTGCCTTGATTACCGGAGCTCACGTTGTCGTTTACAGCAAAGACCCCGAGGCGGACCGCGCTTTCTTTCGCGATGTGCTCAAATTTCCCGCAGTCGACGCCGGGCTCGGTTGGCTCATCTTTGCGATGCCGCCTGCGGAAGCTGCGTTTCATCCTTCCGAGAAGAACGACCTGCACGAACTGTACTTCATATGCGACGACCTGAAAGCGACGATGGAGTCGTTGGTGGGGCAGAAAGTGAAGTGTGGCCCGGTGCAAGAGGTGAGCTGGGGCAGTCTGACCACGATCTTTCTGCCCGGAGGCGGGAAGATCGGGCTGTACCAGCCCAAGCACCCGACTGCGATCGGACGCAAATTCATCGGCTGGTGATTGCTCCGCGGTTGTTGAAGGATTAGGGTGATACTGCGCAGCTGTAGCGGCTGGCGGAGACAGCATGACCGAGAATCAGGAAGTCCCAATCACCCAGGACGAGCGCACGATGGCTACCCTGGCACACTCGTTGCAAGTTGTGGGGTGGTGGATTGCCCCTCTAGTCATTTTCCTGATGAACAGAAAATCGCGTTTCGTGTCGTTTCATGCCCTCCAAGCTCTGCTCCTGCAGATTGCGAATCTCATCGTGATGGCAGGATTCATGGTTCTGTGGTTCGTAATGATTTTCGCGACGATCGCGCACCAGAGCGCCGACAAGAACGCTCCTCCTATCGCACTCTTTGTTCTGATGCCTATTGTTTGGCTGGGTTTCATGGGTATGTGGATCACTGTCCTAGTGATGGCGATTGTCTACGCAATTAAAGCCGGCCGCGCCGAATGGGCGAATTACCCGTTGATTGGAAAGATTGCCCGACGACTTCTGAAAATGGACCAGGGGGACGTGACCGCGTCGGCAACGGGCAGCCAATGAATCCTATCTTGGCGGCTCTCGCATTGTTTTAAACTCATAGCTTGCACACTGGCCCACAATTGCTGATTTCTCGTCTCCGCTCGGGCGACGCCCGCGCGCTGGCTCGTGCCATCTCTACGGTGGAGAATCGCGCTGCCGGTTGGTCAGACTTGCTCAAGGCGCTCTTTCCGTATACGGGCAAGGCGCGGGTCATCGGTCTGACTGGCTCCCCCGGATCGGGCAAGAGCACTCTGGTCGATCAGCTCGCCAAGCACTATCGCAATAAGGAAGAAAATCAAACCGTCGGCATTATTGCGGTTGATCCAACCAGCCCCTATACGGGCGGAGCGATTCTGGGCGACCGCATCCGCATGCAGGATCACTATGGCGATCCGGGGATTTACATTCGCAGCATGGCTACGCGAGGATCGCTCGGCGGGTTGGCGCGCGCCACTGCCGATGCGGCTACTGTGCTCGATGCTTCGGGGCGCGACTTGATCATGATTGAAACGGTGGGCGTGGGGCAGGACGAAGTCGACATTGTGCGGCTGGCCGATGTCACCATCGTGATTCTGGTGCCGGGCATGGGCGATGACGTGCAGACGATCAAAGCCGGGATTATGGAAATTGCCGACATTTTCGTGATCAACAAGAGCGACCGCGAGGGAGCTGAGCGCGTGGAGCGGGAGATTCGGGCCATGCAATCGCTAGCCACGCGCAACGACCGCTGGACGCCTCCGATCGTGAAGACGGTCGCCAGCGAGGGCATGGGAACCGACGAGTTGGCGGACGCGATCGCCAACTACGAAGCTTACTTGAAGAAAGAGAATCTGGTCTTCAAGAAGAACGTCGAGAACTGGCAGGAGCGGCTGGTCGAGATGCTGCGCGATGCCCTGCTGGAACAGGCGCGCGGGCGTCTGGATGGTGGAAGCTTGGAGCGTTATGCGGCCGAGATCGCTGAGCACAAGCGTGACCCGTATTCGCTGGTGGAGGAGATTGTGGGGGCATTAAGAAACACGTAGGGGCGGACGCATTCGTCCGCCCCGGCGGAGCGTTGCTCCCAAACATAGGCGAGCTGTGCTCGCGTGCCCGGACGAATGCGTCGGGCCTACCTGATTCTTGCTTGAGGTCCACGCACTTTAAGGAGTTGCAGAATGTTCCAGATCGATCATCTCGGCATCGCGGTGAAGTCGCTGGCGACGGCGAAGTCTATTTACGAGAAGCTGGGGCTGAGCGTCTCTCCGGAAGAAACCGTCGAGCAGGAAAAGGTTCGGCTGGTGATGGTGCCCGTGGGCGAAAGCCGGCTGGAACTGCTGGAGGCGACTTCGGACGATTCGGCCATCGCCCGCTTCATCGCCAAGCATGGGGAGGGGCTGCACCATGTCTGTCTGCGGGTTCCGGATCTGGCGGCGGTGGTTGCAAGATTGAAGAGCGACGGGGTGCGACTGGTATCGAATGAGATCAAGACGGGCGCGGGTGGGCATCGGTATGTGTTCGTGCACCCGCAGAGTGCGGGGGGCGTGCTGCTGGAATTGGTGGAGAGCGAGTAATTCAGCTTATGCTTCTGCTCGCGGTTGACACTTCCGGAAAGAACGGCAGTCTGGCGTTGGCCCGTGTGGGACCACTCCAGACCGAAATCGACGTACTGGAAACTGTGCCTCTTACCGGCGGTGCATTTTCGGCGCAACTTGTTCCGCAGATTGCCGCGCTGCTCGCGAAGCACGGATATAGCAAGAGCGACCTGGGAGCGTTTGCCGTCGCGAGTGGGCCGGGATCGTTCACCGGGCTGCGCGTCGGCTTGGCGGCGATTAAGGCTCTGGCTGAGGCGTTACAGAAGCCCATCGTCGCAGTTTCATTATTGGAAGCGGTGGCGTCGAGCGGTTCGGCACGTGGGCGGGTTCTCGCAGCGCTGGATGCGGGCCGGGGCGATGTTTATGCGGGCGATTACGAACTTGGTCCTAAGGTGCGGATGCACAGTGAACGGCTGCTGAGCCGCGAAGCGTTTGTCGTGGAAGCTGCGGGGAAGGCTGTGGTTACGACCGATGCGGCGTTGGCAGCGATCGCTCGGGCTGCGGGAGTTCCTGTCGAGCTGATTGAGTATCCGAGCAGCGGAGTGATTGCACGGGTGGGCTGGGAGCATCTGCAGCGGGGCGAAACGGTGGGTCCGGGGGAACTGGAAGCTAACTACATCCGGCATTCCGACGCGGAAATTTTCTCGAAGCCGGCGCGGTGAGACGCCGCGCAGCCCCTAAAGGGGCATCTGATTTTGAGGAATTTGTGGTATCGCTAAAGCGATACCCTGATACGAAGCCGGGATACGAGACCGGAGTTTTCCGCCCAGTCTATTGAGACCCTCGATGCCCGTAACCATTCGCTCCGCTCGGTTGAACGATGTGCCGGCGCTTCTTGCCATCGAGCGGCAGGCACCTGGCGCAGCCCACTGGGCGCGGGACCAGTACGACAAGTTGGTGGATAGCGGAGTTGTTCTGGTGGCCGAGGAAGCAGGTGCGCTCTGCGGATTCGTGTGCGCGCAGGCGGTCGCGGGCGAGTGGGAGATTGAGAACGTGGTGGTGGATGCAGGGTTCCTCCGCCGGGGCATTGCCAGTGAGTTGGTGCGCGAGTTGATCCAGCGTGCGCAGAATAAGGCTGCGCCGGCAATTCTGCTCGAAGTCCGCGAATCGAATTTGCCGGCCCGTGGACTGTACGAAAAGCATGGATTCCGCGAGGTGGGGCGACGGCGGGCATATTACAGAGGTCCGGTGGAGGACGCGATTCTGTACGCGCTTCGGTTTGAACGCTGACCTTGTCGGAAAAGCGACCGGAAGCCACATTTTCTGCACCATTTTGGGTTCAACTTTGGTACTCGGCGCCCCCTGACTACGGTGGAAAGGTGCCTATGAAATCTCATTGAACGCTTGCCAATCCCTGTGCTACTTTGTAACCTTGCAGTAATAATAAAGCAGGAGGTCTAGCAAGGATGCTGACTCCGAGAGAGCAACTCCTGACCAGCCATGATGAGTTCCAGCGACTGGTTCAGGAGCACTCGCAATACTCCCAAAGGCTGGAATCCCTCACCCAGAAGCGCTACCTCACCGACGACGAAAAACTGGAAGAAGTACGGCTGAAGAAACTGAAGCTGCGCCTCAAAGACCAGATGCTGACGCTGGAACAGCGGTTTCAACGGCAGTCTGCATAGACGTAGATGAGCAGGCCTGAGCAATCGGGCCGGAATCGTCAGGAAAACGCAAGGTCCCACCCCACCCATGCCATCGTAGCGGGCGCTTCTAAGCGCCTTTTTTTATTGCAGTTATGTTGAATGCCGCGACCTCGCTCTATAATCATTCTGAATTCCTATGGTTCGTGACGGCTACTTTTATGGGGCGGGGTGTGTTCTGGCTGCGGTGATCGTGGCCTGGCTGGCGGCTTGGCCTTACGCTGTCCCGGTGATGTTGCTGGCAGCTTTCTTTCTGTGGTTTTTCCGCGATCCGGAGCGTCAGATTCCGACTGTGCCTGGAGCCGTGGTTTCTCCGGGGGACGGCAAGGTGACGGATGTTTCGGTGGTGACCTCGGGCGGGATTTCGCGGAACCGGATCAGCATCTTTCTTAGCGTGTTCGATGTACATGTCAATCGCTCGCCGATTGCGGGGGTGATCCGCGAGGTGCGCTATCAGCGCGGGAAGTTTCTCAACGCCATGGGGACGCATTCGGCGGAGGAGAACGAGCAGAACATCGTCACCGTGGAAGGCGAAGGCCGTACTGTAATCTTCAAGCAGATCGCCGGTCTAATCGCGCGGCGTATCGTTTTTGATTTTAAAGTGGGAGACCAGGTGGCCTGCGGCGAGCGGGTTGGGCTCATCAAGTTTGGCTCGCGGGTGGATGTTCTGTTCGATCGCGATGCCGCCATCGAGGTAAAGCCCGGCGACCGGGTTAAGGGAGGAGCGACGATTTTGGCGCTTCTGCCGGGAGTGCAAAAGCCGATTTCACGAACGGAGACGCGGCAAGCCGCGTCTCTACAAGAAAAATGACCCAGCCGGTTGCTGTCGGCACGACCGTGGAGCGGGAGACTCATTGAACATGGAAGAGGAAGCGCCGCAGCGTCGTGAATCGGATCGTGCACGCGGAAAGTTGCGCAAGGGCATGTATATCCTGCCCTCGCTGTTCACCACGGCGAATATTGCGGCTGGGTTCTACGCGATTCTGCAAACCGTTCATGGCGTCACGGGCGAACCCTGGCACCTTGACTTCGCCGCGATGGCCATCGGCTTTGCCGTATTTTTCGACGGGCTGGACGGCCGCATCGCGCGCATGACCAATACCGCCAGCGACTTCGGCCGAGAACTTGATTCACTGGCCGACGTGATCACCTTCGGCGTCGCCCCGGCGCTGCTGGCCTGGATGTGGGGCTTTCATTTGTTGCCAACAACCATTGCCCCCGAGCTGCGCCTGAAAATTACGGAACTGGGCTCGGTGGCCTGCTTCGCTTTCCTGATGGCGGGAGCGAGCCGTCTGGCGCGCTTCAACATTGCGAAGAATCCGGAGCCTTCGAATCCGGGACGTCCCGGGAAGAAATATTTTGTCGGCATGCCAATTCCGGCCGGCGCGGGAGTGATTGCGGCCATCGTTCACTACTCCGCCGGAGTGCCCGTGAATTCGTGGTGGACGGCGATGAGTTGGTTGATGATGGTGGTCGTGGTCGGTTACCTGATGGTCAGCACCTGGCGCTTTTACAGCTTCAAAGATATTGATTTTCGTTCGCGGCGTCCCTTCCGGCTGATTGTGGTGATTGCCGTAGTGGTGGCATTGATCGCGCGATTCTCCCGGCCTACGCTTTTCGCCATCGCGATTCTGTACATGGCTTCGGGCGTTCTGTGGCGACTGCAGTGGATTTTCCGCCGCAGGACTCCGCCTGCACCTCCCGCGTACCCAGAGGCAACGCCCGCGCCATGACTCCCCTTTCCAAGTCCAGCAACGCGCAGGCCGACCTTCGCGGCACGAATCTTTATCGCGTGGCCATCGTGGGCGCGGCGTCGCTTAAGGGAAAAGAGATTGCCGACGTCTTGCATGAACGGAATTTTCCCGCGGTCGATATCCGGTTGCTCGATGACGACGAGTCTCTGGGGCAGTTGGAAGCGGCCGGCGACGAGATGAGCTTTATTCAGAGCATCCGCTCGGAACAGTTCGAGCGCGTGGACTTCGCCTTCTTCGCCTCCGACCAGCGCTCGACGCGCAATAACTGGAAGGCGGCGCGCGACTTGGGCGATACCATCGTGGATCTTTCGTTTGCGCTGGAAGAGGACGCGGGGGCATCGGTGCGCTCGCCCTGGATCGAGCGGCAGACGGGTCAGCCGATTGCACCGGAGTTGCAACCGGGCCCGGTGGTGATGGCGCATCCCGCAGCCACGGTCCTGGCGCTGCTGGCTTTGCGCGGCGAGAAAGCCGGCAAGGTACAACGGATGGTCGCGACGGTGTTTGAGCCCGCGTCGGAGAATGGCCAGAAAGCGATGGACGAACTGCATGAACAGACGGTGAATCTGCTCTCCTTCCAGGAATTGCCGAAAACTGTGTTCGATATACAGGTGGCCTTCAACCTGGCGGCGCGCTACGGGCCGCACTGTGAACAAAGATCGGATTTGTCGCTGGAGCGGGTGTCGCAAAGGATACGGAAACACTACCGGCAGATCGCCCGAGGGGCAGTTGAGCCTGCGCTGCAGGTGTTGCACGCGCCAGTCTTCCACGGACACGCCTTTTCGGTATACCTGGAGATGGAGAAGCCAGTCGCGCTCGCGGATTTGTCCAAGGCCCTGGTGGGAGAGCACGTCGTCGTGAGCGCTAACCCGGAAGATTCGCCGACCAGCGTAAGCGCGGCCGGGCAGGGAGACATCCTGGTCGAAATCGCACTCGACGCCAATCAGAAGAACGGCGTCTGGCTGTGGGCAACCTCCGATAACCTGCGCATTGCCGCATTGACGGCGGTGGAATGCGCTGAGAGCCTGACCGCATCCCGGCCCCGGGGTCAGATTCAATGACCTTTGAACTGTCCGAGAATCCAGCCCCGGAGGGGCGACCGAGCTTAGCCCAGCGCTTTAGCGCTGGGAAAAGCGGAATAAATGACTCCAGTCCCGGAGGGACGACCGAATTTAGCCCAGCGCTTCAGCGCTGGGAAAACCTTGTGACGATCCCGTGGGCTGTCGTCCTTGCGATAGCCTTGGCCTTGACCTCGACCGGTTGCGGCTATCACACGACTGGAAATAAGGTCGAGTTGCCACAGAACATTCGCACCATTGCGATTCCCGGCTTCGTGAGCCACAGCCAGACGTTTCGTATCGAGCAACTGCTGACCGACGCCGTGGTGCGCGAATTCAACGCGCGCACCCAGTACCACGTGGTCCATGATACGAAGGGCGACGCGGATGCGGTGCTGACGGCGACGGTTTTGTCAGCGTCGGCGACCCCTCTGGCCTACGACTCCCAAACCGGCCGCGCGGTTAGTGCTCTGGTCACGGTGAGCGTACAGGTGACGCTGACCGACCGCAAAGGCAAGGTGCTGTTCGAGAATCCTTCCTATCTGTTTCACGATCAGTACGAACTGTCGCGCGATCTCCCCAGTTTTTTTCAGGAAGATTCTCCGGCGGTCGATCGCTTGTCGCGGGATTTCGCACGAACGCTGGTGGCCAATATCCTGGAGGCCTACTGATGTTGGAGGGATACTGATGCGAGCCTTCAGCCAAGCCGACCGCTTCTTCTCCGAACTGGAGTCGCGCAAGCTTAAGCCGGCGTACGTGCTGGTGGGCGATGAAGCGTTCTTTCGCAAGCGCTGCCGCGATGCCATTCTTGAGCACCTGGTGGCTCCGGACTCGCGCGACTTTGGCTTGTTTGAGTTCGACCTCAGCGAGACTTCGCTGAATGAAGTTCTGGATCGCGCCCGCACGCCCTCGCTGATGGCGCCGTTTCAGGTGTTCTTCGTGCGTGGCGTAAAGACTTTGTTCGGCCGCGGCTCAAGCTCCAATGCTGAGAAAATCGGAGCCATCGAAGCCTACTGCAAGAATCCGAATCCCGATGCGCTGCTGGTTTTTGTTGCCGATCACATCAGCATTCCCGCTGACGCCCGCCGCATGGAGATGACGGACAAAGACCGCTACCAGAAGATCCGCGAAGACCTGGGGCCGTTTTGCGGCATTGTCGAACTGTCTCGTGTGGAAGAGGGTGAGGCGGTCCGTTGGATCGGCGAGTACTGCGCCACGCGCGCGGTGAAGATGGACGCTGACGGCGCCCGCGAACTGGTCGATGCGCTGGGCGGCGACATGATGATGGTGTCGAACGAACTGGAAAAGCTGATCCTTTACGTCGGCGAAAAGAAGAAAATCACACTCGGCGATGTCGAGACCATGGTCCTGGCCGCGAAGCAGCGGTCGTTATATGAGTTGACCGATGCGATTTCTTCCAAGGACCGGACGCGCGCGCTCGAAGTCCTCGACGCGCTGCTTTCGACCGGCGACGGTGAAGAAGCGGCCATCGGGCATCTCTACATGCTGGCCAAGACTTTTCGGCAGATGCTGGTTATCCTGGAGCGCAACGTGCGCGACCAGCGCATGCTTTGGGCAGCCTTGTGGCAGGGCTTTCGCGTGCCGCCGTTTGCCGCCGACGACATCATCCGGCAGGCGCGGCGTTACAAATCGAAACGGGAGTTGACGCGCGCCCTTCGCCTGGTGGCAAAGGCCGATCTGGCGCTGCGATCGAATCCTCCCGGCAAGCGGCTGATCCTGGAAAAACTGGTTTTGGATCTTGCCAGTGAGCCTAAGGTTGAGGCTGCCGGCGGATGGGCGCAGGAAGAACTGCCGGTCTAGAGCATTCTGCCGTGGGGCTGTCGCCATGGATGTTCAAGCCTACTTACAGCGCATCCATTACCCGGGGTCGCTGACTCCCGGCGTTGACCTTCCCAGTGTCGATCGTCCCAGTATTGACCTTCTGCGCGCGCTCCATCGCGCGCACATGTTCACCGTCCCTTTCGAAAATCTGGATATCGGCCTGGGGCGAGAAATCGTCTGCGAAGAAAGCAGCATTCTGCACAAGATCGTGGATGAGCACCGCGGTGGCTTCTGCTACGAACTGAATGGAGCCTTTGCCGCTCTGCTAAGGGCCGTTGGGTTTCAGGTCACGCTGCTCTCAGCCCGCGTCGCTCGCGAAGACGGCAGCTACGGGCCCGAATTTGACCACCTCACGCTGCGGGTCGATCTCGAGGGGCCTTGGCTGGCTGACGTCGGCTTTGGGGAGGGCTTTCTGGAACCGCTGCGCCTTGAGTCAGGCACAGAGCAGGCGCAATGCAGGCGCGCCTATCGTCTGACATCCCTCGACAAAGAGTTCGTTCTGGAGGTCATGGCCGACGGCAAATGGAAAACAGAATACGCATTCACGCTTCAACCCCGCGAACTCCCGGACTTTGCGGGAATGTGCCACTATCATCAGACGTCGCCCGAATCGCATTTCACGCGCCAGCGAATATGCTCGATGGCCACTCCCGAAGGTCGAGTCAGCTTGTCGGACGAAAAGCTGATTGAGACACGCGGAGGTTCCAAACAGGAGAGACTGCTCTCGGGAGACCAGGAATGGCGAGCCATACTACGCGAACTGTTCGGAGTGATTCTGCCGCAATGAGCGGCCTCTACCCTTTGGCCTCAGCCACTGCGCGTCGCAGTACCTCGACATCCGGGAAATCCGGCTTGAGCTTCACCACGCGATCCAGTTGTTGCCGGGCGAGCGCGGCCTGGCCGGCCTTGGCGTAAGCAAGTCCGAGGTGGTAGTTGAAGAGCACGCTGTTCGGTTCCTTCTTTACCGCTTCCTTGAACAGGTTAATGGCAGAGGTGTAGACGTGCTTGTGGTAGAAAGCCCAGCCCAGGGTGTCTGCCACGCTCGGATTATCCGGAGCTTTTTCCCGCGCGGTCTGGGCCATGGCGAAAGCAACGTCCACATTGCCGCCCTCCTGCAGCATCACGTAGGCTAGATTATTGGAGGCCAGCGGATTATCGCGCTGGACCTCAAGCACCTTCTGGTACTGCTGTTTGGCGTGGTCCCAATCCTGCTTGCTCTCGTAGATACCACCCGCGAGCTGGTAGAACGCGATCTCCCTGGGATTGATTTTGGCTCCATTAAGATAAGTTTGCAGCGCCTCATCAGGGTTGCCGAGCGCGTTCTGCACCATGCCGAGCTTGACCAGCGCCTCGCTGTTCTGGTGATCGAGGTCGGAGGCTTGTTTGAATTCCGCTTCCGCCCCCGCCAGATCCTTCTTCTGCTCCACCAGGAGCACCCCCAGCATGATGTGAAACCCGGCGTTCCTGGGATATTTGGCCAACTCCGCCTTGGCCGTGGCGATGGCCCGCTCCGGCTGCTTCTGCAGCAGATCGACGTTGAGCACGCCGCCCAGTGCGTCGGTGGAATTCGGATCCTGATCGAGCGCCTGCTGGAACGCTTTTTGCGCTTCGGCTGGCTGGTTCTGCGCCATCCGCAGGTTACCCAACTGGACATATGCGCTAGGGTTGTTGGGCTCCTTTTCCAGGGATAGCTTAATATTTTCATCTGCAGTTGCGAACTGCTTTCGATCGATGTCGGCCACGGCGCGCAACAGGTATCCGTCGGGAGCGTTGGGTTGCAAGGCGATGATCTGGTCGGCTTCCTGCCCGAGTGCCCCGGCATCACTCCGGTGGATGGCCACTCCCGCCAACGCCCGGTGCGCTTCTACCATGTCAGGACGCAATCGAACGGCATCGTGCCACTCGCCTTCTGCCCGGTTGCTGCTACCCATCTGGTCGAGGGCCAGTCCGAGTTGGTAATGCGCTACTGCGTTACTAGGTTCGATCTTGAGCGCGGCTTGCAACGTATTGACGGCGTCGTTGGTCTTGCCGCTGTGAAGTTCGATCTCTCCCTTGTAGACCTGGGCGTCGGAGTCATCCGGAGTTATCTTCACGATTTCGTCATTCAACTTGCGGGCATCGTCAAACCGGTTTTTCAAGATGAGCAGCTGAATGTAATTCTTCTTGACGATCATGTCCCGGGGGTGGTCGCGATACAGCGCGGCATACTCGGTGGTGGCTTTGTCGAGCTGGTTGTTGGCAAAATAAAAATCGCCGAGCATACGGTAGCCTACGGAATCATTGGGAAAATCCGGTTTGGATTGGCGCAGGAAATCTTCGGCTTGAGCGGGCTTGTTCTCTGCCATGTATAGGCTGGCAAGAGAAAGCCTGGGGCTGGGATCGTCCTTGGCGGAGTCGATGGCGCGCCGGAACAACTGCTCTGCCTCGGGGAATCGTCCGCGGGTCTGGTAAAAATTCCCCAGCGCAACCAGCGCGTTGGTGGACTTGGGACCGAGTTCGACCGCTTTCTTGAAGTTTGCCTCTGCCGCGTCCCACAGTTGCCCGTGCATCTGGAGAATAGCCAGATTCAGATAGGAGTCGGAGCGGGCGGGATCCAGTTGCAGGGCCTTCTGCATGTCCGCCAGCGCCGCGGTGGTGTTATTCGTACCGGAGTCGTAGTTCGCCCGTGCGATATAAACGTCGGGGTTGTTGGGCTGTTTTTGCTGGAGCAGGTCGAGATGCTCCTTCGCGTCATTGAACTGCCGGCTGAGGATCAGCAGGTTAGCCATGTCAAGGTGCGCGGCATATTGGTCGGGCTGGAGTTGAACGGTAGTGGTCAGCTCCTGAAAAGCGGTTGGCCACTGCCCCAGCTTCATCGCCGTCTGCGCCAGCTTGTAGTGGGCATCGACGAAACGCGAATCCACCTGGATGGCGTTCTGGAACTGAATCGCGGCTTCGCGGTACTGGCCTTTGTCGAAGTAGCGCTGGCCGCTTTCCAGGTAACTGCGTTTCTTCTTATCCGGATCGCGCGAGCAGCCGGTCAGCAACACTCCCAACACGCAAACCACCACTACGAGACAACGAAATCCTGCACCTTTAGCGATACGCATATCTCTGAGCCCCTCACATCGCGCAAACTTTGTCTTATCAATGGCCTACTGCACTAAGGTACTCTCCGGGCACAGGCCAGAAAAGTTACTAGCTTTATTATCGCAAACCGGGCAGCTGGCAGACCAGATCGGCCTGATCTCTAAGCATACGCCCGTGTACAGGTGCTTTCGTAATCTCGCTCCAAGAGCCGGAGCGTGGCATAGTCCAAGTTGGCTATGACCCATTTCCCCCAATCCAATGTCAATCAGCGTTCACCCCGCGTACAACTCCATGGATCGGTCGCGGCCGCAGTAATGGCCGAAGGCGGCCTGCGGGAGCGCGCAAAACTACAATCCATTTCGATCAACGGCGGGCTGCTGCAGTTGCAGCACGAGCTCTCCACCGGAGACTTTGTCGAAATTGCGTTCCACACCCGATCGGGCGCCATCCACGGCATGGCCGAAATGCTGCATCCGACGCGCAAGTTTCAGAGCGCCTGTTTGCAGCCCTTCCGCTTCATAGCGCTGGGAGACGATGACCACCGCAAGCTGCGCATGGCTCTGGATTCCGCTCTGGACCGCAGTTTTCTGGACCCGATTTCCGAGAGTGTGCGGACACCTGGATTCTGAATGGCAGGTGTCAGGTCTGAGGTCTCAGGTCTTAGGTCTTAGG